>WNGA01002890.1_pt1 | contig 26022 bp, 25 predicted proteins | sample 5400061 | NCBI WGS metagenome assembly WNGA01 (sample SAMN13153366, study PRJNA577476) | soil metagenome | isolation source: 100 cm soil or saprolite under grassland replicate 2 | place: USA:California | collected 2016-06-15 | reverse complement strand
CACGCCGGGTGACCCATCTCCGAAGGCGAGAGCTCGAGCGAGGGCGCGAAGGCAAGCGCTTTGCGAAACTCGCTGCGGCAGGCGCGCTCGCGGCCCGAGGCGCAATGGATGAAGGCGAGGTGCTTGTGGGCGCGCGCGCGCTCGGCGTCGCTGAGCCCCTCGTCGAGCGCGCCCTGCAGGTTCTGCGCCGATTGGACGTACTCCCCCTCCTCGTATTGCCGCAAGCCGCTGCTGAGCGCGGCCGCACCCTTGCTCGTCTGAAACAGCGAGGCACAGCCCGCGAGGGCGATGAGCAGCACCGCGGCCGTCAGTCTGCAGAGCATTTACCTGAACCTGTGGCGAATCTTCACCGCTTCCCCCTCCTTCGCCTGCACTTTCTCGATGTACGGGGGAAAAGTCGAATTGCGGATCTCTATCGTATGCGGGCCGGGCGAGACCTTAAGCACGCGCAGGGGCGGGCTCACGCCCCGGCTCTTGCCGTCGACCAGCACCTCGCCCCACGGCGCCACCGCCAGCTCGAGCCGGGTCGACGGCGCTGCTGCGGCGCCTTTCTCGAGCTTCTTCTCGAGGCTGGCGATGAGGTTTTTGGGTACTGGCTGCGGCTTGTCCGCGGCGGCAGCGGCCTTCGGCGCGGACGCGTCGCCGGGCTTCGCTGGGGCTTCAGGCGTGTTGGCAGGCTTCGCCGGCGCTGCGGCGGGCTTCGCTGGCGCCGCGGGTAACGCGGCGAGCTTCGCGGGCGCCCCGACCGCGCTCGTGCTGGCCGGCAGTTCCGTCATGGCGCGGGCAACGAGGCCGCCGCCGACGACAAGGGCAAAGGCGAGCGGCGCAGCAACTAGCGACGAGTGGCGCAGACCGAACGGCCCGAGACTCCGCAGCCAGCTCAAGGCCCGGCCGCCGGTGCGGATCTGCGGATCCGTATCGGCGAAACGCCGCGTCGCTGGCGTGCCGCCGACCACCGAGTACACGTCGTGGTCGCGAACATGCTTGTCGGTGCGCGAACCTTCGTGATGGAACAGTGTCACGTAGTCGCGCGACAGGCACGACACCACCTCGAAGAACGAACGCGAAACCAGCAGCTGGCCGGGTTGCGCGAAGCTCATCACCCGCTGCGCCACGTTGATGCCGTCGCCGATGATGTTCACCTGGCCGTTGAGGTCCTTCACCAGGCGCACCGGTCCGAGATTGACGCCGAGGCGCACCGAGAGGGAAGCCACGTTGTCGCGCATTGCAATCGAAGCGAACAGCGCGTCCTCCGGATCGCCAAGGAAGGTGACCGCGGCACCGTCGCCGGTGTCGAGGATGATGCGGTCGCGCTGCGCCACCTGCTCGAGCGTGGCTCCGAGCGCCTGGTTGAACGCCTGCTTGAGCTGCAGCTGCTCGGCAACCGGCTTCTTCGTATACTCGGCGATGTCGAGAAACAGCACACTGCAGACCAGCGTGCGGCCGGACCCCTCCATCGGTACTACCCCCTCTGCGGCGCGTCTGGCCGCTACGGTCCTATTTTACGCGCATGCCGGGCTGCGCCCCCACATCGGGGGATATAAGAAATATACCCGGTCCCTCGCCTGCTTTTTCGTTCTTGTCCCAAGAAGCGGCGAGCACCATGCCCTCGGAGACGCCGAATTTCATCGTGCGCGGCGCGAGATTCGCCACCAGGACGGTCAGCCTGCCCTCGAGCTTGTCCGGAGCGTAGCTGGATTTGATACCCGCGAGAACCGTTCGCGTGCCGTTGCCAAGATCCAGAGTCAGCTTCAGCAGCCGGTCTGCGCCCTCGATTGACTCTGCGCGCACAATCTTAGCCACGCGCAGGTCGAGCTTGTTGAAGTCGTCAATCGTAATCGGCTCGTTCACGGGGTGCTCCTTGGCGGCATGCTGCTGCCGCTCGGCGTGCCGCTGCGGCGCGGCGGCCTGGGGTACGGATTCAATATCGAAGAGTTGATCGAGTTGCTTTCCCTCGACCCTGGTCAACAGGTGATGGTAGTTGCCAACGCTGTGGCCTTCGAGAAGCGAATATGCATCCTTCCATATAAGTGGACGAACGTTAAGGAATTGTTCGGCTTTTTCGCTCAATGAGGGCAGTATTGGCTTTAAATAGATCGTCAATAACCGAAAGAGATTTATCGCTACAATGCAGTAGTCTTGCAGTTCTTTAAGTCTGTTCGGGTCTTTTGCAATTTCCCATGGCCGCGTCGCGTCAACATATCTATTGGTCAAGTCCGCGAGGAACATGACTTCGCGAGTTGCGCGCCCGAATTCACGATTCTCGTATAAGGCCGCAATCTTTTTGGAAGCAACCATACCGACAGAGAGCAGTCGAGCAGGGTCAACAACAAAGTCTCCCTCAGAAACAACTTTGATCATGTCCTCTTGTTCGAGACGATCGACTGTCTCGTCGCCCGGACTAAAGTCAAAAATACCAATCGCGCTCGTAGTGCGAGACCATGCAAGAACGTCCTTGGAGTAGTGCAAATTGCCTAGTTTGTTTCCAAATTTGTTCCGCAGGAATGGCGCAGCCCTGCTCGCGATGTTGACGTACTTGCCGACGAGATCGCTGTTGACGCGCGCGAGGAAGTCGTCGGGATTGAAGTCGAGGTCCTCGACGTTGGCGTTGAGCTTGGCCGCGATGTAGTAGCGCAGCCACTCCGGGTTCATGCCGAGCTCGAGGTAGCGCAGGGGGTCGATGCCAGTGCCGCGTGACTTGGACATCTTTTCGCCCGACACGCCGATGAAGCCGTGTACGAACACGTAGTCGGGCGTCTTGTAGCCCGAGTATTCGAGCATCGCCGGCCAGAACAGGGTGTGGAAATAGATGATGTCCTTGCCGATGAAATGAATCATCTGCGTGTTGCCGCCGGGCTTCACGAAGGCGTCGAAGTCGAGATTCTCGCGGTCGCAATAGTTCTTCAAGCTGGCGAAGTAGCCGATCGGCGCGTCGAGCCACACATACAGGTACTTTTCTTCCTTGATGTCCGGGACGCGGATGCCGAAGTAGGGCGGGTCGCGCGAGATGTCCCAGTCCGAGAGCGCCTTGTCGCCGGTTCCCTCGAGCCACTCCTTGGCCTTGTTCACCACCTGCGGCTGCAGGCGCCCTGGTTTCTCGAGCCAGGTCTTTAGGAAGGCCCTGCACTTCCGATCGGACAGCCTGAAAAAATAGTGCTCCGAAGACTCGAGCACCGGCTTGGCGCCCGAGAGAGCCGAATAGGGATTTTTCAGCGCGGTCGCGGAATACACCGTGCTGCAGTTCTCGCAAGCATCGCCGTACTGGTCGCGCGCGCCGCAGTTGGGGCACTCGCCCTTGATGTAGCGGTCGGCGAGGAACATGCCCTTCACCGGGTCGTAGAACTGCTCGACCGGCTTCGCGTAGACCAAGCCGGCCGCCTTGAGCTTGCGAAACACGTCCTGCGAGAGCTGCGTGTTCTCGGGCGAATGCGTGGAATGCCAGTTGTCGAACGCGATGTGAAAGCCGTCGAGGTACTGCTTGCGGCCGCGCGCGATTTCCGCGACGAATGCTTCGGGCGACTTGCCGGCTTTTTCCGCAGCCAGCATGATCGGCGCGCCGTGGGCATCGTCGGCCCCCATGAAATGCACCGCATGGCCTTGCATCCGCTGGAACCGCACCCAGATGTCGGCCTGGATGTATTCCATGACGTGACCGATGTGGAACGGCCCGTTGGCGTACGGCAGGGCGGTGGTGACGAACATGCGCCGCGGCATGGATTCGGCTCTGGAAATCTGCTTGGAAGGCGCGAATTTTAGCTTACACTTCAAGCATGTCCCTCACTGAAGCGCAAATTCAGGAAACGCTGCGCACGCTGGTCGATCCGAACACCGGCAAGGATTTCGTCGCCACGCGATCGGCGCGCAACATCAAGGTCTCGGGCGACGAGGTCGCGCTCGAGATCGAGCTCGGCTATCCGGGCAAGAGCCAGCAGGAGCCGATCCGCCGCCAGGTCATCCAGGGGCTCAAGGCTAGCGGCGCAGGCAAGGTGTCGGTCAGCGTGAGCTCCAAAGTGGTGGCGCATGCCGTGCAGCGCGGCGTGAAGCTCATCCCGGGGATCAAGAACATCATCGCCGTCGCCTCGGGCAAGGGCGGCGTGGGCAAGTCGACCACCGCGGTCAACCTCGCGCTCGGGCTCGCCGCAGAGGGCGCCTCGGTGGGAATGCTCGACGCCGACATCTACGGTCCGTCGCAGCCCATGATGCTCGGCATTGCCGGCCGCCCCGAATCGAAGGACGGCAAGCACCTCGAGCCGATGGAGGGCCACGGTCTGCAGGCGATCTCGATCGGCTTCCTGATCGACGTCGACACGCCCATGGTGTGGCGCGGGCCGATGGTCACCCAGGCGCTCGAGCAGCTCCTGAAGGACACGCGCTGGCGCGAGCTCGACTACCTGGTGGTAGACCTGCCGCCGGGGACCGGCGACATACAGCTGACGCTTGCGCAGAAGGTACCGGTCACTGGCGCCGTGATCGTCACCACGCCGCAGGACATCGCGCTCATCGATGCGCGCAAGGGCCTGAAGATGTTCGAGAAGGTCGGCATCCCGATCCTCGGCGTGGTCGAGAACATGTCGTTCCATGTCTGCCCGAAATGCGGCCACGAGAGCCATATCTTCGGCTCGGGCGGCGCCGAGCGCATGAGCCGGGAATACGGCACCGAGCTTCTCGGCCAGTTGCCGCTCGACGAGGCGATCCGCCGGCAAGCCGACTCGGGCAAGCCGACGGTGGTGTCGGATCCCGACGGCAAGGCGGCGGAGATCTATCGCCGCATCGCCCGGCGCTGCGCCGTCAAGATCGCGGAGTCGCAGCGCGACATGACCTCCAAATTCCCTAACATCGTCGTGCAAAACACTTAGATGACGATCAAGTCCGATCGCTGGATCCGCCGCATGGCGCTCCAGCACAAGCTGATCGAGCCGTTCGAGCCCGGGCAGGTGAAGGAAGTGGCGGGACGCCGGGTGGTCTCCTACGGCACCTCGAGCTACGGCTACGATGTCCGCTGCTCGACCGAGTTCAAGATCTTCACCAACATCAATTCGACGAGTCGACCTACGCGCGCTGTGGGGTGATCGTCAACGTCACGCCGCTCGAGCCCGAATGGGAGGGGCACGTCACGCTGGAGTTCTCCAACACCACGCCGCTGCCGGCGCGGGTCTACGCCAACGAGGGCGTGGCGCAGGTGATCTTCCTCGAGTCCGACGAGGTGTGCGAGACCTCGTACCGCGACCGCAAGTACCAGGGGCAAAAAGGGGTGACCCTGCCGCGTATCTAGTCCGCGGGTTTTGCCTTCCTACTAGATATTGTGGTTCGCGTCCCCCTGGGACGCTATAGGGACCGTAAAAATCTTTGTTCAGGCTCTTGACTCCGCGGGGGTCATCCCTATAATCGGCGCAAGTTTTTTTGTTTTCACCGAGGGGAAGGAGGTCATCATGACAAGCAAAAGGAACTCGTGCCCGGTGTACGACATCTGCGTTCGGGACATTCCTGAGACCTAGGTCCATTCCGGGAGAAATTCGATATGGGCGATCGCCCTCCTAGTAGCATCACACGCACAAGACAAAACGCTTTAGCCAGGCAGCAGCCGCAAGAAAACCTCTTCGACACCCATGCCGAAGTCAGCCTCGACTTCGAGATTGTCCGCCGGGCCGCACGCCACAAGTACACCCAGCCTTTCCTGATCCTCGACACGGCGATCGTGCGCTCGAAAGTCAGGCGCTTCCGCGCGGCCATGCCGCGCGTGCGGCCGCACTACGCGGTCAAGGCGAACCCGGAGCGGCGCGTGCTCAAGGTCCTGGCGCAGGAGGGCACGGGCTTCGAGATCGCCTCCACCGCCGAGCTGGACCTGTTGCTTTCCCTCGGGGTGAATGCAACCGACGTGTTCTACTCCAACCCAGTCAAGTCGCGCGAATCGATTGCCTACGCCGCCGCCAGGGGCGTCGAGTGGTTCGTAGTCGACAGCGTTGACGAGCTGCGCCGCGTTTTCGAGGTAAAGTCCGACGCAAAACAGTACCTTAGGATCGCCGCGCCGAACATCGGCAGCGACTGGCCGTTGTCCGGCAAGTTCGGCGCCGGAGCTGCCGACGCCCGCGAGATCGTCGCCGCTGCGGCGAAGCTGGGCGCGGACCTCGCGGGCATCACGTTCCACGTCGGCTCGCAGTGCCGTAACCCGGAAAACTGGCGCGTGGCCCTGGAAAAGGCGCGCAATCTTTTCGATGCGATGGCGAAAACCGGTCTAAAGCCGCGCCTTCTCAACATCGGCGGCGGCTTCCCGGTGCGCCATGTCAAGCCCATCCCTTCCATCGAAGTCATCGGCCAGGTCGTCAACGAAGGCCTGAAGGCCTTCCCCGAGGAGGTCCAGGTGATCGCCGAACCGGGGCGTTACCTGGTGTCGGACGCCGGCTATTTTGTCTGCCGGGTGCTGGGCACCGCCACGCGCGCCGGCAAGCGCTGGATGCACTGGGACGCGGGCCTGTTCGGCGGCGTGATCGAAGCGAGCGAAGGCCTGAAATACCGCATCCGCACCGACCGCTCGGGACCAGACGTCTCCTGGACGGTCGGCGGGCCGACCTGCGATTCGGTCGATATCGTGATGCGCGACGAACCGCTGCCCTCGGACCTGCAGGAAGGCGATTTCGTCTACCTCAGCAACGCCGGCGCTTACACCACGGCCTATGCGAGCCAGTTCAACGGCTTCCCGTTGCCCGAGGTGAGGGTCTTCGAATCCAGGAGCTAGATCTTCTCGTACAGGACGAAGTCGAAGCGCGTGCCGTCCGCGGCGGTATGCGCTTCGCGCTGCGACTCGCGCCATTGGGAACGCTCGTACTGCGGGAACCAGGCATCGCCGGCATAGTCGCGCTTGATCTCGGTCATTACGAGTCCGCTCGCGAGCGGTAGCGCTGCCTCGAACAGACGCGTACCCCCGATCACGAAAGCGACCGGCTCGCCGGCGCACAGGGCGAGCGCGGCGTCGAGCGAGCTCGCCACCGCCGCGCCGGGAGCCTCGTAGCCACGCCGGGTCGACACCACGATGTTCTCGCGTCCGGGAAGCGGCCTGCCGAGAGACTCCCAGGTGCGCCGCCCCATGATCACCGGGTGCCCCATCGTGACGCGCTTAAAATGCGTCAAATCCTCGGGCAGCCGCCAAGGTAGCTGGCCTGCGGCGCCGATGGTTCCATTGGCAGCGACGGCCGCGACGAGGTAGACGCGCGGCTGCCCATTGTGTGACATTGGTCCTCCCTCGCACGAAAATTTGCGTGAAATTATAGGGACATGGCGTACCCGCGGTCGTTCTTCGGCCTGCTCCTCACGGGCTTTACGCTGGTGAGCGCCCCGCTCGTGGGCGCGCTCGCCTATTCCGCGTGGCACACCGAGCGGCTCGCCGAGCAGAGCCGCAACGCGGTGTTCAGCGCCTCGCAGGCGGCGCGTGCCAGCCGCTCGCTGGTCAACCGCATCGGCTCGATCGAGCGGCTGGCGACGCAGGTGGCGATGCTCGACAACGCCGAGCTGGCAGACGACTACGTCCGCGTGCACGCGAGCTTCAGGCAGGTAGCGGACGAGCTGCTCGCGCTGCCGCTCGACGCGGAGCAGCTCGCCGCCCTCAGGAGAACGCTGCTCCAGGAGCAGGAGCTGTTCGACATGCTGACCGCCCGGCCGCGGCCTCGCCACGATGGGCGGCAGATCAGCCGGCTGACCGGCGAGCTGGCAGAAAATGCCTCTCAGGTGCTGGCGATCAGCTTTCGGGTGGCCGATCGAGAGGTGGCGAGCCTGCGCGCGTACGCCGAGGAGATGCAGCTCAAGCTCGCGCTGCTCGTCATGTTCAGCACGGCTCTCGCCCTCGCCATCGCGCTCGCGCTGACGCGCTACATTGCGCGTCCGATCGCCGAGCTCGATGCCTCCATCCGCCAGCTCGGGGGCGCGGATTTCGCGCGCCCGATACGGGTGCGCGGCCCGGATGACCTGCGGACCCTGGGTGAGCGGCTCGACTGGCTGCGTTTGCGCCTGGTCGAGCTCGAGGCCGAGAAGAACCGCTTCCTGCGCCACCTGTCGCACGAACTGAAAACGCCGCTTACCGCGCTGCGCGAGGGCACCGAGCTGCTTGGCGACCAGGTCGCCGGCCCGCTTGCGCCGCCGCAGCGGCAGGTCGTCGCCATCATGCGCGACAACAGCGTGAAGCTGCAGCAGCTGATCGAGGAGCTGCTCGACTACCAGCGCGCGCTGCACGCAGCGGCGTTGCTGGTGACGCAAAGCGTCGCGCTCGATGCACTGGCGCGGGACGTGGCGCGCGCGCACGAGCTGGCAATGCAGGCGAAGGGACAGCGCTTAACGCTCGATCTCGGCCGGGTGAGCATCGAGGCCGACGCGGAAAAATTGCGCTCGATCCTCGATAACCTGGTCGGCAACGCCGTGAAGTTCACCCCCGCCGGCGGCACCATCCGCATCGCCGTGTCTGCGAGCAGCGAAGAGGCGGTGATCGACGTGGTGGATTCGGGCCCCGGAGTACCGCTCGAAGAGCGTGCAGCGGTGTTCGAGGCGTTCTTCCGCGGCCGCGCCAGGGCGAGCGCGCGCATCGAAGGCACGGGCCTGGGGCTCGCTATCGCGCGTGAATTCACCGAAGCGCATGGCGGCCGCATCAGCGTCCTCGGCGAAGCGAGCGGCGGGCACTTCCGCGTCATCTTGCCGCGACGGCCACGGCGTGCGCTGGCCGACGCGGCATGAAGTGCGCTGCACTCGTGCTGGCGATCGCCTTCGGCTGCGCGCTCACCGGCTGTGCGGTGCTGCAGCCTGGCGCAGAGGATGTGCTCGCCGTGGACCGCATCGTCGGCGAGGCGCTGAGCGCGGCGCGCGCCCCGGGGTCGGAGCAGAAGGCGGCGCTTGCCCGCGCGCAAGCCGCTTTCAGCCGCCAAGCGAGCGCCTCCAACCGCTTGCGGCTGGCGACCCTGCTCGCCGCACTGCCGGCACCGCTGCGCGACGAGGCGCGAGCATCCGAGCTCCTCGAGCCGCTTGCCGAGATCGCCGCGCCGGGCTTTGGTCGCTTTGCGGCGCTGCTCTCGGGGCAACTCGCGGAACGCCAGCGCCTGGCACGCGAGCTCGAGCGCCTGGGCCGCGAATCCGAGCGCGACAAGCGTGAGCGCGACAAGCGCGAAGAGGCGCTGCGCCAGCAGCTCGAAGCCATGAGATCGATCGAGCGTGGCATACTCGAGCGCGAGGAAAAGCTGCGCCGCAGACAGAGGTAAGCCATGGGCCGTGAAGCGAAGAAAATCCTGCTGGTCGACGACGACAAGGACCTGCTGCAGCTGATTGCGATGCGCCTGACGGCGGCGGGCTACGCGGTGACGCCGGTGGAGTCGGGCGAGGCGGCGCTGGCGGCGCTGGCGGTGTCGCGCCCGCAGGTGATGGTGACGGATCTTCGCATGCAAGGTATGGACGGCATGGCCCTTTTTGACGCCGTGCACCGCGAATCACCCTCGCTGCCGGTGGTGATCCTGACAGCGCACGGCACTATCCCGGAGGCGGTGACGGCGACGCGCCGCGGAGTGTTTTCTTTTTTGACCAAGCCCTTTGAAGCGAAGGTGCTGCTCGATACAGTGGCCGAGGCGATGCGCCTTTCCAGCCCGCCTTCGGGGGAGATGGAGGCCTGGCGCTCGGAGCTGATCACGCGCTCCTCCGCCATGGAGGATCTGCTTGCCCAGGCAAGGCGCGTGGCGGTGTCGGATGCGAGCGTGTGCATCTTTGGCCAAAGCGGCACCGGCAAGGAGCTCCTTGCGCGGGCGATCCATCGCACCAGCCCCCGAGGCGAGGGGCCCTTCGTGGCGGTGAATTGCGGGGCGATCCCGGAGGGGCTACTGGAGTCCGAGCTCTTCGGTCACAAGAAAGGCTCCTTCACCGGGGCGATCGCCGATCGCCGCGGGCTGTTCCAGGCCGCGCAGGGCGGCACGCTGTTCCTCGATGAGGTGGGCGACATGCCGTTGTCGCTGCAGGTGAAGCTGCTGCGGGCGCTGGAGGAGCGCAAGATCCGCCAGGTCGGCTCGCACCAGTCCTACGACATCGACGTACGGGTCATCTCGGCCACCCACAGGAAGCTCGAGGAGAGGATCGCTTCCGGGGAGTTCCGCGAGGACCTCTACTACCGCCTCAACGTGGTGAAGCTCTACATCCCGGCGCTCGCCGAGCGGCGCGAAGACATTCCGCTGCTTGCGAACCACTTCCTCTCGCGCCTTGCCGAGCGTTACCGGCGAGGGCGGCTCGCCCTCTCGCCCGAGGCGATGGAGATCCTGGTTTCAGCGCCCTGGCCGGGCAATGTCAGGCAGCTGCTGAACGTGATCGAGCAGGCCGTGGCGCTTGCCGCGACCGAGGTGATCCCGGAGTCGCTGGTGCGCCAGGCGCTCGATGTGGCCGACACCGCGCTCACGCCGCTCGATGAGGCGCGCCGCGCCTTCGAGCGCGACTACCTGGTGAGGATCCTGAAGATCACCGGGGGTAACGTCACCAAGGCGGCGCGCCTGGCGGGGCGCAACCGCACCGAGTTCTACCGCCTGCTCGAGCGCCACTCGCTCGAGCCGACGATGTTCAAGGCTGCCTGAACGCCCAGCGCCGCATCCAGGCAATGGCGAGCGCGCACAGGAGTGCAAGCACGCCAAGTACATAGAACCCGGTCACGATGCCGTAGCGGTCCGCGAGCAAGCCCATGATGAGCGGCGTGCTGAGGTGCGAAACACTCCAGCCAAGGCCGCCCAAGGCCAGCGCCGAGCCTCGCTCTTCGGGACGGCTCGCCTCCGAGATGGTGATTTGGAAGTAAAGGGTCATGGCCGCCGTTCCGGCGCCCACCACGAGCATCCAGAAAGCGATCGGTGCCACGTGGTTGATGGTCGGCAGCAGGCCGACCGCCGCGGCCACGGAGAGGCCGCAGAAGACAGGCCATAGGGTCTGGGGACCGGTGCGCACCAGCCGGCCAGCGACCAGGCTCGCGAGGATGGAGCCGACGGCCCGCAGGGCGAGCAGCACGCCGGAGGTAGCCTCTCCGTGGCCGTAATACGCGAGCAGGAGAGGGTAGAACGACATTGTCAGCGAGAACGGCAACGCCGACAGATACGCGCACATCATGGTGTAGGCGATGATGCGTTTGCGAAGCAGAGGCAGATATCCGGCAAACGGGTGGCGTGCGGCGGGCGCGGCCTTCACCGCGGTCGCCGGGCTGGCGAGGCCGGCGAAGAGCGCGAGCACGCCCATCGAGGCAAGCACGAGGAATGTGGCCCGGAAGCCGGCCGTGGCGAGCACGAAGCCGCAAAGGACGGTGCCGACGATCTGGCCGAAATTGGTCACCGCGTTCAGGCGCCCGAGTTGTTGGCTGCGTGCGCCGGGTAGCTCGCTTGCCATGGCCCAGGTCGCCGGCCAGAAGGCCGCCCGCGATAGGATGAGCGTAAGTTGCCCGACCATCAGCATCCAGAAGCTCTGCGAAAACATCAGCCAGATACCCGCCGCTACCGTCGCCCAGCAGGAGCCGAGCATGATGCGGCGCCCGCCGATGCGATCACTGTAGGCGCCTCCGATAAGGTTGAGCGGGGCCTGGGCCAACACCGGCAACGCGAACAGGGCGCCGATCCCGGCGTTCGTCAGGCCTTGGGAATGCGCGTACAGCGGCACCGCGAGCCAAGTCATGCCGAGGCCGAAGTTCCAGGCACCCGAGGCCAGAAAGAAGGACCCATGCGGCACGGCGCATTATGGTTCCCGCCTGTAATCCCATGGCGGCCGTTTCGACGAATCCCCATGCGCTTCGTTCTGGCATCGCTGGGGGTGTTACTCATGGGTCCTCCGGTCCACGCTGCCTGCAAGGCCGAGTCCGGTGCCCGGACTGCGGCGCTCGTCGAGCTCTATACGTCGGAGGGCTGCAGCAGCTGTCCGCCGGCCGACCGGTGGCTGTCGGGGCTTGGCGCGCGCGGCTATGCGCCGGGAAGAGTGGTCCCGCTTGCGCTGCACGTCGATTACTGGGATTACATCGGCTGGAAGGATCCCTACGCCAGGCGCGAATTTTCCCTGCGCCAGAGGAAGCTCAGCCAGCTGCAGCGCCTGGCGCTCGTCTATACGCCGCAAGTGCTGCTGCAGGGACGCGATTTCAGGGACTGGGGAGGAGCTGCCTTCGAGACAGCCGTGAGCCGCATCAACGCGCAACCCGCCAGGGCGCGCATCGCCCTCGAAATCCACTCTCTCGAGGTGAGCCGCCTCGACGTGGCGGTGAGCGCAGAGCTGCTCGACCTTTCCCATCAGGGCGATGCCGTGGTTTATCTCGCTGCCTACGAGAACCGGCTCGTGAGCCGCGTGACCGCCGGGGAAAACCGCGGCCGCACGCTGGGACACGACTACGTGGTGCTCGAATGGCAGGGGCCGTTCGCCTTGGGCCCGCGCCTCGCGGAGCGGCGCGCGCTTCCCCTCCTGCCCGCGGGCGTGCCGGCCAACTCCGGCGTGGTCGGATTCGTGCAAAACCGCCGCACCGCCGAGGTGCTTCAGGCTCTCATGCTTCCCGCCTGCAAGGGCTAGTTCGGGTATAGTTCGCGCCCAATAAGCATCCGCCCCGGTGGGCGGGGCGATGCGCCCGCCCGGGGGGCGGGGGTTACTGAGGAGCACCCATGCAAGCGACGCAGATCCGGCAAAAGGACGGCGTCTTCTATTTCGTCAGCTACCGCGCCAAGGACCTGCTGGCGAAGGTGCGTTTCATCAGCCGCTTCTACGGGGAGGGAGAGGAGATCGCCCCGGGCCGCATTGCACAGGACGACGACATCGCCCAGTTCATCGCCAGGATCGAGCGCAACGATCACGCCTTCCAGCGCTCGCTGTCGCGTTCCAAGGTGCGCCAGTTGAAGAACTTCTACGAGACGGCGATCACGCAGCCGCCGATTCCCGGGACGGTGCTGCTGTTCACCTCCGAGCGATTGAGCTTCCGTGCGGGCGGCGAGGGGGGCGGCGCAGGCACGCTCAACGAGCCGTCGTCCAAGTACCTGATCATCGACGGCCAGCATCGGCTCGCCGCGCTGCAGTTCTACCTGCACGAGCGCCCGGACGATGCGGCGAACATCAGCGTGCCCTGCATCCTGTTCGACGGCCGCAGCGAGGATTTCGCCACCGAGATGTTCGTCATCATCAACTCGACGCCTACGCGCATCAACAAGAGCCACCTGGTCGATCTCTACGAGCACGTGTCGTTCGCCGCGCCGGATCGCAAGTTCGCCGCGCGCTTGGTCGAGCGGCTCTACAGCGAGGGCGACAGCCCGCTGCGCTACCGCATCAATCGGCTCGGCGGGCGCAGCCAGCGCGACAAGTGGGTGCTGCAAGCGGAGCTCTTCAACGAGCTGCACCGCTGGGTGCGCGGACGCTGGCGCTCGATCCAGCTCGCCGGCGGCAGCTCCAAGGAGGTGCCGCGCTACTACGCGATCGTGCGCGATTTTTTCAAGGCGGCGCGCGCGGTGTTCGGCGACGCGGTGTGGGGCAAGGACAACTACATGGTCACCAAGCCCGTGACCATCAAGGCGATGGTACGGGTATGCGCCGACCTCGCGCGCGATGACGCCGAGCCCGAGGCCGGCCGGGTCGCCCGATGGGAACAGCGGCTCGGCCCCTGGGCCGAGATGGCGCGGCAATTCCGCGAGGAAGGCTTCTACGAGCGCTTCCCGGCCAAGGGCGAAGTGGAGCGCGTGGCGCGCGTTCACCGCGACCTCGCGCGGGCCGCGGGAATCGAATCGAGCCGTCCCAAGCCGTAATTCGCCGCCGGAATAGGCGCGCGCCGCAGCTGTTCGCGGAGGTATGAAAACCCCACTGTTACTAGCTTTCGCCAGCCTGACAATGGCCGGCTGCGCTGGCATGGACGCGGGCGAGTGCCGCAGCGCCAACTGGTACGATCTTGGCTTCCGGGATGCCATTTTCGGAATGCAGCGCATGGATGAGGTTTATGCGAGCCAGTGCGGCACGCACGGCGCCGAGCCCGACCGGGTCCGCTACGCGCAGGGCTGGCACGAGGGAGTCTATGAATTCGACCAGCGCAAAGCCCATGGGGGACACGACTAAGGCGCTCGTCACTGCCGCCTGCCTGCTTGTCGGCGGCTGCACAGCCATGAGCGAATCCGAGTGCCGCGGCGCCGACTGGTATCAGCTGGGCTACCGCGATGCAGACCCCTACGGGCTGCGCCCGCAGATCGACCTTTATGCCCACCAATGCCGCGCCTGGGTGCAGGCTTCCGAGAGCGAATACATGCGGGGCTGGATAGACGGGTACCGCGAGTGGAATACGCGCGTCCACGGTAGCGAGTGCTGCGGCGCGCGCTAGAGCGCTCCGGCGGCAGCCAGCGATTCGACCTCGTCCCCGCTGTAGCCCAGTTCCGAAAGAATCGCGCGCGTGTGCTCGCCGAGCACGGGAACGGGGTCCATGCGCGGCTCGAACTCCGACAGATTGAACGGCGGCTTGAGCGCATCGAGCTCACCCGCCGGCGAGCCGACCTTCGCCCAGCGCCGCCGCGCCTCAAGCTGCGGGTGGCGCCAGAATTCGTGCATTGAATTTAGGCGCGCGTTCGCAACATCCGCAGTTTCCAGCCGCTCGATGACTTCCTGGGTTTTCATGTTTGCAAAGGCCTGGTCTATGTGCGCATGCAGCGCAGCGCGGTTCTGCAGCCGGGCCGGGCCGGACGAGAACCGGGGGTCGGCGGCCAGGGACCTGTCCTGCAGCACGATGTCGCCAAAGCGGCCGAACTCCCGTTCGTTCTGGACGCTGAGGAACACCGTGCCGCCGTCCCCGACCCGGAACGGGCCATACGGCGCGATCGTGGCGTGATGCGCCCCTGAACGCGGCGGCGGCGTACCCCCGTAGGCGGTGTAGTACGCGGGGAACCCCATCCATTCGCCGAGCGCCTCGAACATCGTGATATCGAGCGTGGCGCCCTGACCGTCGCGGCTTCGCCGGTACAACGCCGCCAGGATCGCGGAGAAGGCGTACATGCCGGCGGCGATATCGGCGACCGGGATGCCGGCCTTGGAAGGCGCTTCGGGAGTACCGGTGATTGAAAGCATGCCGGCTTCGCACTGCACCAGAAGGTCGTAGGCTTTCTTTTCGGCGTAAGGACCGGCGGGACCGTAGCCCGAGATACCGCACCAGATGAGCCGTGGATGCCTGGCCCGAAGCTCTGCTGCGCCGAGACCGAGTCGCTCCGCCGCGCCGGGGGCAAGGTTTTGCAGGAAGATATCGGCCTTGCTGAGCAGCTTTTCCAGGATTTGCTTCGCCGCGGGATGCTTCACATCGAGGGCCAGGCTCTCCTTCGAGCGGTTGGTCCACACGAAGTGCGACGACAGACCCTTCACCGTGCGGTCATATCCGCGCAGCGCATCACCCGCTCCCGGACGCTCGATCTTGATCACCCGGGCGCCGAGCTCGGCGAGCTGACGCGTGGCGAATGGCCCGGCGATCACCTGCTCGAGCGCAACCACGGTAATGCCGTCGAGCGGCCTCATGCGAAGCCGATTTTAAGGCCCGGGTTGCGGATTGACCTGCCGCGTGCCAAATTAGCCGCTCAATGGAGCAATGGCTCACTTGGGGGGTCCTCGGCCTCGCGCTGGTGATCGTCGAGCTGCTCACCGGCACGTTTTATCTGTTGATGCTCGGTGTCGCGGCGTTCGGCGCGGCCGCCGCCGCGGCGCTCGGCCTCGTGTTTCCGGCGCAGGCCGTCATTGCGTCGCTGGTCGCGGCAATCGGCTGCTACGGCGTGCATATCTACCGGGCCAGAAACAAGGCCGCGCAGATGCCTTCGCTCGATTCGGGCATGCCGGCAAGCTTCGAAAGCTGGATCGACGCTCGCGCACGGCTTGCCCGCGTGCGCTACCGTGGCGCATCGTGGGAAGCGCGCGTCATAGACGCGCGCGGGGACGCACAACTCGAGGACGCGCAAGCGCTCGAACCGGGCACCACGGTCTACGTGCTGGCCGCCGATGGCAACACGCTCAAGGTCGCAAAGAACCGCCCCGCATGACGGCGGCGCGGGGGCCATCCCCCGCGCCCCTTCGGCAAGCGGGGCGTCTCACGAAGAGGGGGGATCTACCATGTTCTGGAAACTTGCGGCTGCGGTTGTGGCTGCGGTCATCGCCTCGCAGGTGCCTGGCTTGGCGAGCTACTGGTTCTGGGTGCTGGTCATCGGCGTGCTCGTCGCCTTCGTCGTCGAAGGCGTGCGCATCGTGCCGCAGCAGAGCGCCTGGGTGGTCGAGCGGCTTGGCCGCTACCACGGCACTCTCGAGCCCGGCCTCAATCTCATCATTCCGTTTCTCGACCGCGTCGCCTACGTGCACTCCCTGAAGGAAGTGCCGCTCGATGTCCCGGAGCAGATCTGCATCACCAAGGACAATACGCAACTCGGCGTTGACGGGATCCTGTACTACCAGGTCACCGATCCGCGCCTCGCCTCCTACGGCTCATCCAACTACATCGCGGCGATTTCACAGCTCGCGCAGACCACCTTGCGCAGCGAGATCGGCAAGATGGAGCTCGACAAGACCTTCGAGTCGCGCGACGAGATCAACCGCCAGATCGTGGCTTCGCTCGACGAAGCGGGACGCAACTGGGGCATCAAGGTGCTGCGCTACGAGATCAAGAGCCTGACCCCGCCCGAGGCGATCCTGCGCTCGATGCAGCAGCAGATCACTGCCGAGCGCGAGAAGCGCGCGCTGATCGCCAAGTCGGAGGGCGAGCGGCAGCAGGAGATCAACGTCGCTGACGGCGAGAAGCAGGCAGCGGTGCTGCGCTCCGAAGGCGAGAAGACCGCCGCGATCAACCGCGCGCAGGGCGAGGCGACCGCGATCCGGGTCATCGCCGAGGCAACCGCGGCCGGCGTGCGCTCGGTGGCGGAGGCGATCGCCGACCGCGGTGGCCAGGAAGCCGCGAATCTCAAGGTCGCGCAGCAGTATGTGGAGGCCTTCGCCAGTCTCGCCAAGACCTCCAACACGCTCATCGTGCCCGCGAACGCGGGCGATATCGCCGGCTTCGTCGCCACAGCGATGAGCGTGCTCGACAAGACGAGGGCTGCGAAGGCCTCCCCGGCGCCCTCCTGAGGGCGCTCAGTCCACGCGGGCGCCGGATTCCCTCACCACCTTGCCCAGGCGTGGAATCTCGGCCCGCATCAGTGCGCCGAGCTCCTCAGGCGCCATGCCGCCGGGATCGAGACCGAGGTCTGCGAGCTTTCTCTGGCTCTCGGGCATGCGCAGGATCTTCACGGTCTCGGCGTGCAGCCGCACCACGATGTCCCTGGGCAGTCCGGCGGGCGCGTACATCGCCTGCCACGAGCTGATGTCGTAACCCGGCAGGCCCGACTCGGCCAACGTCGGCACCTCGGGCGCGACAAACGAGCGCGTCGCGGAGGTGACCGCCAGCGCCTTCAGCCTGCCGGCCTTTGCCGGCGGATAGGCGGTAGTGATGTTCTCGAAGCTCATCGCGATGGTGCCGGCGAGGAGATCGGGGATCATCGGACCGCTGCCTTTGTAGGGAATATGCTGCATCAACACCCCCGTCATGATCTTGAAGAGCTCGCCCGAGATGTGCTGCGAGGTGCCGTTGCCCGCCGAGCCGAAGCTGTATTTGTCGGGGTTCGCCTTGAGCAGCGCGACCAGCTCCTGGACGCTCGCCACGCCGAGGCTGGGATGCACCACCAGCATGTTCGGCAGCGTCGCGAGCATGGTAATCGGTGCGAAGTCCTTCAGGGGATCATAGGGCAGCTTCGGATAGAGGGTGGCGTTGATCGCGTGCGAGCTGATCGTGCCGCCGCCGATGGTGTGGCCGTCGGGCGCGGCGCGCGCGAGCTCGGCGGCGCCGATCGAGCCGGCCTGACCTGGCTTGTTCTCCACCACGACCGGCTGTCCGAGCGCGCTCGACAATCCCGTCGCCACCATCCGCCCGAGAATGTCGGTGGTTCCGCCCGGCGCAAACGGCACGATGTAACGGATCGGCCTGGACGGCCAGCTTTGCGCGTGAACGAGCGCGGACGCGGTGATCAGCGCCGCCGCGACAATGCCTGTGATGGATTTCATTTTGGTGCCTCCCCTCGCGCGACATGACACGCAGCAGCGGCCAATAACCTAAACGAGAATTGCTCTCGTATGATAATAATATAAAAATATTATTCAAAATCAGTATATTATATGTCAGTGTTCGCTTACATTTAATTTAAGAACCGTAGAAGAAATTGATTCAGATGATAATAAATCGTATTAAACCACGCGTGCCACCACCGGCTTGCCGGCGAAGTGGCGCCGCAGGTTCTCGATCTGCAGCTCGCCCATGGCCTTGCGGGTCTCGACGGTCGCGCTGCCGACGTGCGGGAACAGCACCGCGTTTTCGAGCGCGAAGAACTCGCGCGGCACCCGCGGCTCGTCGGCGAACACGTCGAGACCTGCGCCGGCGATCTTCTTCTCCTGCAGGTAGCGCAGCAGCACGGGCTCGTCGACGATCGAGCCGCGGGCGATGTTCACCAGATAGCCCTGCGGCCCCAGCGCGTCGAGCACCTTTGAATTGATCAGGCGGCTGGTTTCCGGCCCCCCGGGCGTGACCACCATCAGTACGTCCGAGTTCCTGGCGAGCGTAACCGGGTCCGGGTCGTAGGGGTAAGGCACGTCCTTCTTGCTCCGGTTGTGGTAGCGGATCTTCATTCCGCAGGCCGCTGCACGGCTGGCAATCGCTTCGCCAATCCGGCCCAGCCCCAGGATGCCAAGGGTCTTGCCGCCCACCGAGGTGGTGAGAGGGTAGGGGCCGCGCGAGGCCCAGTTCCCGGCTCGCAGGTACGCCTCGGCCTGCGGGAAGCGGCGCACGGTGTTCAGAATCAGCGCGAGCGCGGTGTCGGCAACGCAGTCGTTGAGCACGTTGGGCGTGTTCGTGACGATGATCTTGCGTTTCCGCGCATCCTCGAGGTTGATGGCATCCACGCCGACGCCGAAATTGGCGATGATCTCAAGCTTCGGCAGCGCGTCCATCAGCTTGCCGTCGACCGGCATGGGCCCGAAAGTCGCGAGGCCACGCACCGTCGGCGCGTGCTGGTTCAGGAAAGCGCTGCGGTCGGGCGCTTCGAACAGCTTGTGGCAGGCAAACTCGCTTTGCAGCGTCGCCATGGTGCCGGCATGGCCCTGCGCGGTGAGGATGATCTCGGGTTTCATGATTTGAATTTTGCGGCAAGCGCTTCTGCGCCGCGCGCCAGGATGCCGACATCGGCGCCGACGGCGACGAACAGCGCGCCGCACTCGAGCCAATGGCGTGCGTCGGCCTCGTTCGGCGTGAGAATTCCGGGCGCCTTGCCGCACTTGCGGATGCGTCGGATGGCGTCGTCGATCAGGGGCTTGACCTTGGGATTGGCGATCTCGCCGGTATGGCCGAGCGAAGCATGCAGGTCGGCCGGGCCGATGAACACGCCGTCAACGCCGTCGACCGCGCAGATCGCTTCGATGCTCTGAAGCGCCTGCTCGGTCTCCACCTGGACCAGCAGGCAGATCTCCTCGTGCGCGCGCCGCGCGTAGTCCTTGATTCGCCCGAAGCGCGTTGCGCGCGTGGTGCCCGCGAGGCCGCGCACCCCGCAGGGCGGGTAGCGCGTATACGAGACCGCATTTTTGGCTTCGGCGGCGCTCGACACGTAGGGCACAAGCAGCGACTGTGCGCCGACGTCGAGCACGCGCTTGATCGTCACCATGTCGTTCCAGGCCACGCGCACCACGGGATGCGTCGCGTAAGGCGCCGCCGCCTGCAGCTGGGTGAGCAGGTTTTCCAGCTCGCTCGGCGAATGCTCGGTGTCGAGCAGGATCCAGTCGAAGCCCGCACCCGCGATCACCTCGACCGTGTAGTTCGACGACAGGCTCGACCACAGTCCGATCTGCGCCCTGGCGGCGCGCAGCGCGCGCTTGAACGGATTCTGGGGAAGCTCCATCGCCGTCAGTCGAACTTCGCCCCGGATTGCTTCACCACGCGCGCCCAGCGCGCCTGCTCGTTTCGCAGCCAGGTACCGAAGCTTTCAGGCGTCCCGGCGCGTAGCTCCGTGCCTTGTTTCGCGAAGCGTTCCTTCATGTCCGCCAAGTTCAGCACCTTGGCCAGCTCCGCGTTCAGCTTCGCCACGGTCTCGCGCGGCATTCCGGCGGGCCCGACGATGCCCTGGAACGACCCCGTCTCGAAGCCGGGCAGCCCCTGTTCGGCTACCGTCGGGGTATCCGGCGCTGCCGCGACGCGCTGCGCGCTGGAAATCGCCAGCGCCCTCAGCCTGCCGCCCTGAACCGAGGGCCAGGTGGCGAGCATGCCGTTGAAGAGCACGTCCGCCTGCCCGCCCGCGACGGCGGCGACTGCATCCGATCCGCCCTTGTACGGAATGTAGGTCCACTGCACGCCGGTGCGTTGCGCAAACTCGATGCCCGCGAGCTGTGGCGCGCCGCCGATTCCGGAAATGGCGAAATTCAGCTTGCCGGGCTGCGCTTTCGCCATGTCGATCAGTTCCTTCACGCTTTTCACGGGCACCGAGGGATGCACCGCGAGCACGTGCGGCGAATAGGAAACCATCACGATCGGCGAGAAATCCTTCGACGGATCGAACGGCAGCTTGGGATAGACGCTGGCGCTGATCACCAGGCCGCCGACGTCGGTCAGAAGCAAGATATAGCCGTCGGCGGGGCTCTTGGCGACCAGATCCGCGCCCACATTGCCGTTTGCGCCCGGCTTGTTCTCCACGATCACCGGCTGGCCCCAGGCGTCGGTGAGCTTCGGCCCGATCTGCCGCGCGAGGATGTCCGAGGTGCCGCCCGGCGCGTAAGGCACGATGACGCGGATGGGCTTCGAAGGATAAGTCTGCGCGCCGGCGACCGAGGCGGCGAGGGCGAGCAGTGTGGCGGCGAGGATTTTCATGGTCGATGTCAGTGAATTTCCGGCTCCGCGATGCGCGCGGTGCCCTCTAGAAAGTCGAAGTCGCAGCCTTCGTCGGCCTGGCGGATGTGCTGCGAGAAAATGGCGCCGTAGCCGCGCTCGAACTTGCGGGGCGGGGTTTTCCACGCGCCTTTTCTCTTTTGCAGTTCTGCCTCCGGGACCTTCAGGTTGAGAACCCGTTTGTCGACATCGAGCTCGATGAGGTCGCCGTTTCCGACCAGCGCGAGAGGCCCGCCGACGTAGGACTCCGGCGCGACGTGCAGTACGCAGGTGCCGTAGCTCGTGCCGCTCATGCGGGCATCCGACACCCGCACCATGTCGCGCACTCCTTGCTTGAGAAGCTTCTTCGGGACGGGAAGCATGCCCCATTCCGGCATACCCGGGCCGCCGAGCGGGCCGGCGTTTCTCAAAACGAGCACCGAATCGGCGTCGACGTCCAGATCGTCGCGGTCAATGCGCGCCGCCATGTCGTTGTAATCGTCGAATACGACCGCCTTGCCGGTGTGCTTCAACAGCCTGGGGCTTGCTGCTGCGGCCTTGATGACCGCGCCGTTCGGCGCCAGGCTGCCGCGCACGACGACCAGGCCCCCCGAGGTCTTGAGCGGATTGGCCCGCGTGCGAATGACGTCTTCGTTGTAGATGCGCGCGCCGTCCAGATTTTCGCCCAGCGTTTTTCCGTTGACGGTCCGGCAATCCAGTTTCAACAAATCCCTTAATTCACTCAATAAAGCCCGCAGTCCACCCGCATAGTAGAAATCCTCCATCAGGTACTTGTCGCCCGACGGCCGCACGTTGGCGAGCAGCGGCGTTTTCGCCGAGTACTCGTTGTAGCGCTCGAGCGGCAGCTTGATGCCCGCCCGGCCGGCCATCGCAACAAGGTGGATCAGTGCATTGGTCGATCCTCCCATCGCCATCAGCGTCACGATGCCGTTATCAAAAGACTCTTTTTTTAGAATATCCCGAGGCTTGAGGTCCTCCCACACCATCTCGACCGCGCGCTTGCCGCAAAGCGTCGCCATCTTCGCGTGGTTGGAGTCGGGCGCCGGGATGGAGGATGCGCCCGGTAGCGCGAGTCCGAGCGCCTCGGTAATGGACATCATGGTCGCCGCGGTGCCCATGGTCATGCAGGTGCCGGGCGAGCGCGCGATGCCGTCCTCGATTTCTTTCCAGTCCCGCTCGGTAATGTTGCCGGCGCGCAATTCCGCCCAGTACTTCCACGTGTCGGAGCCCGAGCCGAGGGTGTTTTCCCGCCAGTGGCCCGCGAGCATCGGCCCCGCAGGCATGTAGATCGCCGGCAGGTTCATGCTGATCGCTCCCATGACCAGCGCCGGGGTGGTCTTGTCGCAGCCGCCCATTAGCACCGCGCCATCGGCGGGATAGGAGCGCAGCAGCTCCTCGGTCTCCATGGCGAGGAAGTTGCGGTACATCATGGTGGTCGGCTTCTGCATCACTTCGGCGAGCGACATCGCGGGCATCTCGACCGGGAAGCCGCCCGCCTGCCAGACGCCGCGCTTCACTTCCTCGACGCGCTGCTTGAAGTGCGTGTGGCAGGAGTTGATGTCCGACCAGGTGTTGATGATCGCGATCACCGGCTTGCCGGCGTAGTCGCTGCGGTCATAGCCCATCTGCGCGGTGCGCGAGCGATGGCCGAAGGCGCGCAGGTCCTGCGCGCCGTACCAGCGGTACGAACGCAGCTCTTCGGGGCGCTTCTTCTGCGGCATGGGGAGAGCGGATTTTAGATGCAAAACGGCGCGCGCAGCGCCCCCTCTATAATCTGCTCTTGGACCTGGTTTTCAAAAAGGGCTCGTTAGAAAGGGCAATCGAAGCGATCGTCGATGCGGGCGGCAGCGAGCCGCGCGAGGCGCGCATGGTCGCCGAGAACCTGGTCATGGCGAACCTGAGTGGCCACGACTCGCACGGCATCGGAATGATGCCGCGTTACGTCGAGGCCCTGCAGGAAGGCGGTCTGGTCGTGAACCGCAAGCCGCAGACCAAGCTCGACGCGGGCGCGCTGCTGGTTCTCGACGGGGGCATGGGCTACGGGCAGATCATCGGCTACGAGGCAACGCGCACGGCGATCGCGCGCGCCAAGCAGCATGGGTCGGCGATCGTCGCGCTCGGCAACTCGCATCACCTCGGCCGCATCGGACACTGGGCCGAGATGGCGGTCGCGGCAGGCCTCATATCGATGCACTTCGTGAACGTGCAATCTTTTGCGCGCGTTGCGCCTTTCGGCGGAGCGGACCGCCGCTTCGGCACCAACCCGGTGTGCATCGGCATCCCGCTGCCCGGCGAGCCGCCCTTCCTGCTCGACATGGCGACCAGCGCCGTAGCGCAGGGCAAGCTGCGCGTCGCGCATAACAAGGGAGTGAAGATCCCACCCGGCTGGCTGATCGACGATAACGGCAATCCGACCGACGATCCGCGCTGGGGCGTGATCCAGCCTTTCGGCGCCATGCTCACGTTCGGCGAGCACAAGGGCTACGGGCTCGCCGTCGCCTGCGAGTTGCTGGGGGGCGCACTTACCGGCGGCGGCGTAACCGACTATGAAAACAAGACGCAGCGCCGGGTCCTGAACGGCATGCTGTCGATCCTCATCGATCCTCAGCGGCTTGGCACTATGGAGGCTTTTGCAAGGGATACGCGCAGCTTTCTCAAGTGGCTGCGTGAATCTCGCCCTGCGCCCGGAAGCGACCGCGTGCGCATTGCGGGCGAGCCGGAGCGGGAATCCCGCGCGAAGCGCGAGCGCGAAGGGATTCCCGTAGACCAGGAGACCTGGAACGAGATCCGCGCGGCTGCGGTCAAGCTGAGGGTCGCGCCGGAACGGATCGACGCACTGGCGCGCGGTTAAAGTTTTGCGATGCCGAACTCGGCGGCGAGCGCGTTCAGCTCGGCAATGACGCCGGTGCCGAGCGGCACCCCTTCGCGCAAGCGCCGGGCGGCGCACAGCCGCTCGGGGTCGCCCGGCGCGAGCGGCGGCCGACCGGCTTCGGCTGGCTCCTGCGCGCGGATTTCCTCCAGAAACGCGTCGATCCGGGAGCGAAATACGCCGGGCTCGGTAAAGCGCGCGATGTCCAGCGCCAGCATGAAGTGGCCGAGATTCCTCGGCTTGTCGAGCTCGCCGTACATCTTCGTGACATGCAACCCGAACGGCACGCCGGCGAGGTGCGCGCACAGGATCTCGACCATCAGCGCGAGGGCGTAACCCTTGTGCGCGCCCGTGGGCGCGAGGCCGACGACGCGTGACGCATCGGTGGTCGGCCTGCCTTCGGCATCAACGCCCCAGTCTGGCGGAATGGGCTTGCGCTCCTGGCGCGCCACGATCACCTTGCCCCACGCGGCGTGGGTGGTCGACAGGTCGACGATCACCGGCGGCCCGCTCGCGCCGGGAGCGCCGAACGCGATCGGGTTGGAGCCGAGAAAGATGCGCTTCATCCCCGGCGGCACCATGATGGGGTCGGTGTGCGTGAGGGCAATGCCGAGCATGCCCTGCTTGACCGCCAGCTCGACGAAAGGCGCGCACGCCCCGCAGTGGGAGCTGTTGCGCGCGCAGACCGCGCCGACGCCGGTTTCCGCGGCGAGCGCGATCGCCTGCTGCATGGCGCGCACCGCGACCAGCTGACCCATGCCGGCATCGCCCTCGACGATGGCAGTGGACGGACCGGTGCGCCGCACCGCGATCTCGGGGCGCGCCTTGATGGAGCCGTTGCGCAGCCGCGCGGCGTAATGCGGCAGGCGCACGATGCCGTGGCTGTCCACGCCGCGCACATTCGCGGCGACCAGCGTCTCGGCGACCAGCCGTGCGTCGCCTGGCGCGAGCGCCAGTTTTTCGAGGCACGCGGTCGCAAACGCGGTCAATCTCTCATGGGCAACCAGCGCCTCGCTCACCGAACAATTCTAGATGAGCCATGCGCTAGAATCGCCGCTCGAGGAGGTGCGATGGCGAAAAAACGCGCTCGCCGCGAGCCGAAGAGCGCGCGGCCCGACGAGGTCGATCCGAGGCATCGCTGGGATCGGCCGCTGCAGGCGCCGGGACGCACGCAGGTCGATTTCGAGGAGCGCGTCGACTTCCGGCGGCTGCACGACTATCGCCTGGCGCGGGTGCGCGCGGCGCTCGCGCACTCCGACCTCGGGGCGCTGCTCTCCTTCGACCAGCACAATATCCGCTACACCACCAGCACGGTGATCGGCGAGTGGGCGCGCGACAAGCTCACCCGATATTCCCTTCTCACCGGCAACGGCGAGCCGTACATCTGGGATTTCGGCAGCGCGGCGCGCCACCACAAGCTGTATGCGCCGTGGCTGCGCGCAGATCACTGCCGCGCGGGATTGCTGGGCCTGCGAGGCGCGACCGGCGCCGACCTGACTCTGTTCCGCGAAGCAGCCAAGGAAATCAGGACGATCCTCGACGAGGAAGGCGTGGCCGGCACGCCTCTCGGGGTGGACGTGGTCGAGCCCCAGATGCTGTTCGCGTTGCAGAAGGTAGGCATCGAGGTACGCGACAGCCAGCAGGTTATGCTCGAGGCGCGCGAAGTCAAGAACATCGACGAGCTCACGCTGCTCAACATGGCGGCGGCAATGGTCGACGGCGTCTACCAGGACATCGCCGAGGCGCTCAAGCCCGGCGTGCAGGAGTCGCAGATCGTGGCTCTCGCCACCAAGCGCCTCTACGAAATGGGGTCGGACTGCGTCGAGGCGATCAATTCGATCTCGGGCGAGCGCTGCTCGCCGCACCCGCACAACTTCACCGATCGGCTCATCCGTCCGGGCGACCAGGCATTTTTCGATGTGATCCAGTCCTTCATGGGCTATCGGACCTGCTACTACCGCACCTTCAACGTCGGGCGCGCTACCTCAGCGCAGCGCAGCGCCTACCGCAAGGCGCGCGAATGGATGGACCGCGCCATCGAGCTGCTGAAACCGGGCACGTCAAGCGACAAGATCGCGCTCGCCTTTCCCGAGGCGAAGGAAATCGGCTTCGCGAGCGAGATGGACGCCTTCGGGCTCAATTTCTGCCACGGCCTTGGTCTTGGGCTGCACGAACGGCCGCTGATTTCGCGGCTCACGTCGCTGCGGGAGCCGATCGAGCTCAAGGCCGGAATGGTGTTCGCGGTCGA
>WNGA01004039.1_pt1 | contig 26032 bp, 33 predicted proteins | sample 5400061 | NCBI WGS metagenome assembly WNGA01 (sample SAMN13153366, study PRJNA577476) | soil metagenome | isolation source: 100 cm soil or saprolite under grassland replicate 2 | place: USA:California | collected 2016-06-15 | reverse complement strand
GGATCCGGCGTGCCCAGATGATCGCCCACAGCTGGGACGGCCTACGCACCACCCAGATCGCCCACCAGTTGGGCTGCCACCCGCAGACGGTGCGGGAACGGCTGCACCGGTTCAACGCCGAGGGCGTCGACGGGCTCGGTGACCGGCCAGGACCCGGCCGACCCCGGCGCCTCAGCGAGACCGACCGTGGCCGCATCATCGCCCTGGCCCGCTCCGAGCCGCCCGGCCGGCTAGTCCAGGGCGGCGAGGGGCTGCTGGCGCCTGCCCAACCCGAGGCGCCGGCGCACTGGACCCTGGACGCCCTGGCCGAGCGCGCCCTGGCCCAGGGCATCCGGGTGGGCCGCAGCCAGGTCCGCCGCATCCTGCTGGCCGAACGGGTGCGCTGGCGGCGGACCCGCTCGTGGACGACCAGCACCGACCCGGACTTCGCCCCAAAAGAGCCAAGGTCATCGCCCTCTACACCGATCCGCCCGAGGCGACAACGGTGATCTGCGCCGACGAGCTCGGCCCGGTCATCCCGCGCAGCTTCCCACCCGCGCCCGGCTGGAGCGCCGACGGCCACCGCGTCAAAGCGCCGCTGGACTACGGCCGCGGGCCGGAGAAGACCTGGGTGTACGGCGCGCTCCGGGTCGGTGACGGGCAGGAGGTGACGATGACCGCACCCTCCCGCAACTCGGTCGGCTACCAGCGGCTGCTGGCCGCCGTCGAGGCCGCCAACCCTGAGGGGACCATCATGGTGATCACCGACAACCTGTCCAGCCACACCAGCGCCAGCACCCGGACCTGGCTGACCGACCACCCCCGCATCCAGCACGCCTTCGTCCCCAAACGGGCCTGCTGGCTCAACCTGCAGGAGGGCTGGTGGCGGCTGTTTCGCCGCGAGGCCTTCGCCGGCCAGTCGTTCGCCACCCCCGAGGAGATCACCCTGGCCACCGGGGTCGCGACCTTGCAGCTCAACGCCCGCGCCCGCCCGTGGGTGTGGGGCCGCCCACCACCGTCCCCACGCCACCGACGGCGGGCCTTCGTGTATCGCCTTTGAGGAACGTAGCATTAGTAGTAGGTGGCGGTGGCGGCGGCCCGTCGGGTGAGCAGATCGCCCAGGTAGGCCTCCAGGTCGGCCCGGCCGGCCTCGGCGAGGGTGGTGCCCCGGGCGGCGGCCAGGAACGCCTCGGCCTGGCGGAGACCGATCAGGTAGGTGGCTACCGTCTGGTCGGAGCGGTTCTCGGCGCGCAGGTGCCGCTCGAAGGAGCGGAGCAGGGGGCTGGGCGCGGCAGGGTTCATGCCCGAGAAGTAGCACAGTTACTGTAAGTGGTGTCCATCCGTTATGCGTCCACCCAGACCGGCCCCAGACACGAAGCTGACCAGCGTTCCCGCTGGTCAGAGCCTAGCTGGTGGGCGCGACAGGTTTTGAACCTGTGACCTCTTCCGTGTCAGGGAAGCGCTCTCCCGCTGAGCTACGCGCCCGCTCACCGGATCATACGGTGTTCGGTGCCACCGTGACGACCCGGGTGGAGGCGGTGCCCGGAATTGAACCGGGGTACAGGGTTTTGCAGACCCTTGCCTGAACCACTCGGCCACACCGCCCTGCCGCCTTCCATCGGCAGAACGCCCTCCGGGGGCTGCCCGGAGGGCGGTACCCGCTGACAGGGACTCTCCAACACAATCCCGACCAGGAGCTGGAGCGGATGACGGGACTCGAACCCGCGACCCTCACCTTGGCAAGGTGATGCTCTACCAACTGAGCCACATCCGCGAGCGACCTGCGCAATATAGCAACGCCAGGTCCAGCGCTCAACCTTGGCGAGCGCCTGCCGGAAGCCCCCGCGAACCCTCATCGAAGCCTACCGGCGGCGGCCGGGATGGGCCAACGGCCGGGAACGCACCCGTTGCCGGGCACATGGGCGGATGCTAGCGTCCGTTCGGGACGGCAGCCGGGGCTATCCGCTTCGCGCTGGCTGTTCGGTCTTGCTGCGGTCCTTTGGCAGCAGGCCAACCATCGATCCTTGCCAGTCGAACACCGCGTTGGAAGGGTCTTGAGCGGGGTGCGAGGAGCGAAGGCCCACCGCGGGCTGCAGGACGGCGAGCTGGTCGCGCTCGTCGCCAAGCGGGACCCCGGAGCGCTCGAGGCGCTCTACGACCGTTACGGCGGCGTCGCCTACTCGCTGGCGCGCCGGATCCTCAGTGGCGATCCGCTCGCGGAGGACGTCGTGCGGGGGGTGTTCCTGTCGCTGTGGCGCGACGCCGGGCGGTTCGACCCCGAGCGGGGCACCGTGGCCACCTATGTGCTGGCTATGACCCATCACCGGGCTGTCGACGTTGTCCGGCGCGAGGAGCGCCTGCGCCGCCGCCAGGGCCCGGAGCGGGCGCTCGGCTCCGGCGGTGACGCCGGCGAGCAGGCCGGAGGAGGGCTCGAGGCGGCGGAACGCCGCGCGCGGGTCCGCGAGGCGCTTGCCGAGCTGCCCGAGCCGGAGCGCGAGGCGCTCCTGCTCGCCTATTTCGGTGGCTACACCCAGCGGGAGGTGGCAAGCCTCGCCGGCGCCCCGCTCGGCACCATCAAGACCAGGATGGCGGCGGGGTTGCGCAAGCTCCGCGACAGTCTCCGCGACGCCGGCCAGCGCGAGCAGTATCCATGGAGCCGGCGATGAACCACAGCGACTACGAGCAGCTCGCGGCGGGGTTTGCGCTCGACGCGCTCGAGCCGGACGACGAGCAGGCGTTCCAGCGCCATCTCGAGGGGTGCTCGACCTGCAGGGTCAGTGTGCGCGAGCTGCACGAGGTGGCGGCGAGCCTGGCCTATGCCGTCCCGCCGGCGGGCCCGCCCGCGTCACTGCGAAGGGCCATCCGTCGCAAGACCGGGCATACGGGGCGACGCCGTGCCCTGGCGGCGGTCCGCTCGTGGAGCGGCTCGAGGCTCGCGGTGCGTGTCGCCGTGGTCGTTGGGATCGTCGCGCTGTTCGCGCTGTCGCTGTGGAACCTGGGCCTGCGCGAGCAGCGCGAGCTGGACCAGTTCCGCATGGCCAACCTGGAGGCGGGGCTGCGCATGCTGAACGACACCACCGTCCAGCCGCTGCCGCTGTCCGGCTCGGCGAATGCGCAGGGCGCTCGCGCCACCGTGCTCGTCTCGTCGCGCGAGGACCGCGGGGTCCTGGTCCTCGAGGGCCTGCCGCGACTGGCGGGCGACCGGGTCTACGTACTGTGGAGCCTGCCCCAGGGCGACCTCGCGCAGGCCAACAGGGTGCTGGTCTTCAGCCTCCGCTCCGGCGGGAGCGTCCGCGCGATTCGATTTTCCGTGCCGATTCAGCCGAATACCGCATTTGCTATCACTACGGAATCGGGACCGCGTGGCGGCGACAGTCCGACAGGGCCGCCGATTCTCGCGGGCGCACCCCCGACGACCTCCCGAGATGGCGCATGAATGCGCATGTCGGAAGGATCCGGATGCTGGCCTCGAGCGGCTATCTCTGGAATAGTCAAGGCGAGCGGTTCACGAAGGCTATGTTGGAAGGCAGACTGCGTCTGTACCACAATTGGCGACGCAAAGTGGTCGTCAGTGTCCAGACGTAGTGAGTCCCGTGCGGAGGGAAGAGGCATATGACCCAGAGCCATACGACGGCTCCCTCGCTGCTGGGCCTCGAAGAGGACGGTCGGGATCTGTTCGGGCTGGCTGCGCACAAGCTGAATACCCCTCTTGCGTGCATCCGCGGTTTTGTGCAGACCTTGCTGCAACGCGGCGACCAGCTCGACGGCGAGACCGTCCAACAGTTCCTCCAGCTCGTCCTCACACAGGTGGACCGGCTGCAGGGGCTGGTACGCGACTTCCTGTTGCTAGCTCGGGTGAGTGGCGGAATCGAGGCTCTAGCGCGACCCCTGCGACCCCGCGACGTGCTGCTGAACCTGGTCGACGACCTCGGCACCGAGGGCGTCCGGGTACAGTCGGCCGGTGATGTCGACGTCGAGATCGTCGGCGACTCCGAGCTGGTCCGCATGGCGCTTCGACCGCTGGTCGAGAACGGCTTGGTCTACGGGCCCCGCCTGGGCATGGTGACCGTCGCCGTGACGGCTGAGCCCGAGCGCTCGCGCTGGGAAGTCCACGACACCGGAACGCGCCTGTCGAGCGAGGCCATGAGCGACCTGTTCCGCCCGTTCATCCGCTCGGACGAGCCGATCGAGCGGCGCGGGTCTGGCGCGGGCCTCGGGCTCACCCTTGCCCGTGCCTATGCCGAGGTGCTCGGCGGCGGTGTGGGCGGGAGGGTCGACAAGAACGGCACCGTGTTCTGGCTTGACATCCCCACCCCCACATCGGAGAGGGCGCAGCGGTGAGCGAAGGACCAGACCGGAACGGCGAAACCAACAAGACGAGAGTGCTCGTTGTCGACGATCACTCCGTCACCCGCCACGGGGTGGTTCTCCTGTGCAAGAACGCCGAGGGCGTCGAGGTCATCGGCGAGGCGAGCGACGGCAACGAGGCGATCCAGCGGGTCAGCGAGCTGCTCCCGGATGTCGTGCTCATGGATGTGGACATGCCGCGGCGTGACGGCATCAGCGCGACGAGGCAGATCCGCCAGGACCACCCCTCGGTCGGCGTGGTGGTGCTGACCGTCCACGAGGACCAGGAGACGATCTTCGAGGCGATCAAGGCCGGCGCCTCCGGTTACCTCCCGAAGTCGGCCACCCTGGACGACATCCGCTCTGCGGTCAAGGCGGTCGCCGCCGGCGGCTCCTTCCTGGACCCGGTGCAGGCGCGCAAGCTCCTGCACCAGTTCAACCGCTACGCCGACGAGACCAAGGCGGCGGCGGACATCTACTACCTGCTCACCGGGCGCGAGCGCGAGATCCTCGCGCTGCTGGCCGAAGGCCTCACCTCGCGGCAGATCGCCAGCCAGCTGGTCATCTCGGAGCGCACGGTCAACACCCACATCGGCAACATCTACAGGAAGCTCCACGTGAACAATCGGGTCGACGCTGTCCGTGAGGCCATGCGGATCCGGTTGGTTGAACCTCCTCGTTGAGATCGTTGCCGTCATCTCGGCCGAATGGTTTAGGACACCTCGGCAGAACTTCTTAGACCCCTTCACCAGTTCGGTGCATGGGACCGGCGTAGCAACAGGCCGTAGCATCACCTCGACGGCGTAGGCGCAGCCTCGCCGGACCTCCGCATCCGCGGAGCGTCAGCTTGAGGATGAAATGCGTGTCCGCTCGGCCGCTGCGGTACGCCGATTCGGGGGGTCTTCGTTGTCCGCTCATGTGCTCGTGCTGGACGCTGACGACGGTATCGGTACATGGATGCGTGACGCCCTGCTGGATGCCGGGCTCGCCTGCCAGATCGTGCGTGACCCCGGCGAGGCCAACAGCAGCCTCGACGTGCAGCGGCCGAGCCTGGTGGTGGTCCCCGTCGACCAGGTGCAGCGCTGGGCCGGACTGCTCGCCCACCTCAGCGAGGTGACCACGGGCGTGCCCGTGCTGGGAGCGGTCAGCCGCGACGCGCCGCTCGACTTCACCGCCGCGCTGGCCCTGGGCGTCACCGACCTGGTCACCTACCCCTGCTCGACAGAGGACCTGGTGGTGCGGGTCGCCTCCACGATGCGCGGACGCCGCAGCGACCGCGTGCCCGAGCGGGTCGAGCCCGCCTCGCCGCTGGCGACCCTGCGCTCAGTGACCGAGGCGGCCGAGAAGGCCCTGCTGCGCACCGAGACCGCCGCGGCGCGCGTCGCCCGCTCTGAGGAGCGCGACCACCTGCGCGCGGCGCGCGACACGCTTGCCCACTCCCTCCAGGTGATCCTCAGCACCATGATCGGCAACACCGAGGCCAGCGGCCACGGACGCGAGGGCCACGCCCGCCTGGCCGCGACCCTCGGCCACGACCTGACCGTTGCGCTGGGCTGGCCGGCCGCCCGGGTCCGGGGCATGGAGCTGGCCGCGATGTTCGCCGACATCGGGCTGCTGTCCATCCCGGGTGCCGTCCTCGCCGTCGACGGGCCGCTCACGGAGCAGACGTTCGAGCTGGTCCGCGCGCATCCCGAGACCTCGGCCGAGATCTTGGAGCCGCTGAGCCGTGTGGGTGTGCCGGTGGCGGCGGTGCGCTCCCACCACGAGCGACTGGACGGCTCCGGCTACCCGCGCGGGCTGCGTGGCCGCCAGGTCCCCTTCGGCGCCCAGGTGCTCGCGGTGGTCGACACGTACTCGGCCATGGTGCAGCCGCGGCCGCACCGGCAGGCGCTCGCTCCGGAGGCGGCGCTGGCCGTGCTGCTTCAGGAGGTGGAGGCGAACAGGCTCTCCGGTCGCGTGGTGGAGCTCATGCACGAGGTGGTCGAGAGCCGGCGGCGTGCCAGCGTGAGCCGCGGCAACGGCAAGGGCGGGATGGCCGTGCGCTGCGTGGGCAATTCTGCGCACGAGCGCTCTGCATCGGTGCCAATTCCAACCGACCGGGCCGTCTGAGTACCTTCTCCCGTATAGTCGGGGTGCCGGCGCGGCGCTCGGTCCGCTGTCGCCACGGCGACCTCACCCGACAGCGTGCGAACGGGAGTAGTCAATGGCGGTCATCGTCGTCGAAGCTGATGACGGACGCGCGGCCTGGCTGGTGCATGCCCTGTCCGGTCTCGCCGACCGTGCCATTCGCACCACCAGCCCGGACGAGGCCATGGCCGCGTTCGCCGCGGAGGGCCAGGAGGTCGTGGCCGCTGTCGTCGGCCCCGGCCTCAGTGACCAGGACGCGCTCGACCTGGCGGGCAGGCTGCAGCAGGCGGCTCCCGAGGTCTCGGTGGTGCTCGTCCGCCGGCGGGACTCCGGCGAGCTGCTGCGCGCCGCGCTACGGGTCGGCGTCAACGACGTGCTTCCCGCCGAGACCGACGCCACAGCCCTGCGCGCCGCCGTGGCGCGGACGCTCGAGGTCGCCGGCGAGCTGCGGAGCCGCCTCGCGGGCGCGGCGCCGCCCGACACAGCGCATGAACGGCCCGGCAAGATCATCACTGTGTTCAGCCCCAAGGGCGGGTGCGGCAAGACCGTCCTGTCCACCAACCTCGCCGTCGCCCTGGCGGCCACCGGCGCCGCGGTCGCCCTGGTCGATCTGGACCTGATCTTCGGCGACGTCGCCATCATGCTGCAGTTGTACCCGACCCGCACCGTTCAGGACGCCGCCAGCGCCAAGGACCTGGACGCGGTCACGCTCAAGTCCTACCTGACGCCGCACCAGGCCGGTATCTGGACGCTGGTCGCGCCCACCGAGCCGACCTTCGCCCACACCGTCAGCGCCAGCTCGCTGGCGACCATCTTCAAGCTGCTGCGCTCCAGCTTCGGCTACGTCGTGGTCGACACCCCGACCGCCCTCTCCGACCAGGTGATGGTGGCCTTCGACGAATCGGACGCGATCCTGATGCTCGCCACCCTCGACGTGCCGAGCATCAAGAACCTCAAGCTGACCCTGCAGACGATGGAGCAGCTCCACTACCCGCGCAACCGCATCCGCCTGGTGGTCAACCGCGCCGACTCCCGCGTCGGCCTGCGGGTCCCCGACGTCGAGCGGCTCCTCGGCCGCTCGGTCGACGCCACCATCCCGTCGTCGCGGTCGGTGCCGTTGTCGGTCAACAAGGGCAGCCCCATCGTCCTGGAGGAGCCCCGCGGCAACGTGGCCGAGGCGATCCGGCGGGTCGCCGCCCAGTTCACGCCCGCTCCGCCGGACGGACCGTTGTCCCCGAGAGCGCGCCGCTCCCTGTTCCAGCGCTCCTGATCCGCATGCCAGAATCAGGACAAGTGCGCAGGCACAAACGACCCAGTCGAGTTACCCTGTGAAATATCGATCCCGGCGTCTCGCCCGTTCTCCTGGAGCCGCCGTCATGCAGTTCGCCGCGACCCGCGCGACAGCAAGGTAGGCGCTGGTCCACGTGTCTCGACATGTCGTGCTTCTGTCCCGCGACACCTCGCTGAGGTTCGCGCTGAAGACGCTGCTCAGCGAGCATGACACCGTGAGCGAGCTGCAGTCGCCGAAAGGATGGAGGTCGCTGAACGGCACGCCGGTGGACGCGGTGGTGGTTGACCTGCCGCCCTCCTTGCGCACGGCCGCGGTCGAGTCCCTCCGGAGGAAGTTCACCGGACCGCTGGTGGTCCTGCTGGACCTGGGCGAGGATCTCGACGATGACGCCAGCCGCCTCCGCTGCGCTGTGCTGCACCGGCCCTTTGGCATGGCGGAGCTGTGGTCGCTGCTGACCTCGGATAGGTATGACATCTCGGATATCTCCTACGAGCAGGCTCAGGTGGGCGAGCTCACCGAGCCGATGCCAGCGGTGCGTGCGGAGGAGGACGGCGGAAACGGCGCCGCGCCCGCTCCTCAGGCCGCCGAGGCGCCAGGACCCGCGGCAGCGGCCGAGCCCATGGCACCAGCCGAATCCGCGGTCGCGGCCGAACCCGCGCTGTCCACGGAATCCACGGGTCCCACGGAACCGATCGAATCCGCGTCCCACACGGCACCGTCGGCGGGCGTCGCCGTGGGCCCGGCGAGTGCTGTGGGTCCCGCCGATGATGATCGGCGGCCGACCTCGCTCACCAGGGCGGCGATCTGGGAGGCCGTCGACGAGGCGCCGCAGGCTGTCGCCGCCCGGCTGGCGCAGCGGCTGCAGACCGACGTGGTCGCGCTCTTGCTCGACAACGGCGAGGGCGTGCTCGAGACCGCCGGGGGAGTGGGGCTCGAGCCGACCGAGCGCCGCCTCCAGGTGGAGTACGGCCACAATGTCCTGAGCGAGCTGTTCCGAGTCGGAGTGGGGCTGATCAATGACACCGAGCGGGTGCATCGCGTCATCGAGGGGCTCCCGATCGGGCAGGCCGATACTCTGATGATGGTGCCGCTGGCGCATGAAGGTCACGGGTTCGGGGTCCTGCTCGCCGGCCGCTACCGGCCGCCAAGAGGAAGTTCCAACGCGGAGTTCACCGAGCTGGAGATCGAGGCGCTGATGGATTTCGCCGAGGACGTCGCCCCCGCTCTCCGGAGTGCCATCCTCCTGCGCCGCCTGAAGGGTCAGCTGAACCTCGCGGAGGGCCTCTGACCTCGATCAGCGCCGGGTTCCGCCTGCCCGACGCCGTTCCCGGCCGTCGTTGCGACCCACCCCTGGCCGACGCTAGACTCCGCTTGCTCCCGGGCGCGTAGCTCAGCGGGAGAGCGCTGCCTTCACACGGCAGAGGTCACAGGTTCGATACCTGTCGCGCCCACCAGGCACTTTCCACTCTCGCCATCACCGCTCACTCGCCTTGGGGCATGCCTGGGGCATGTGGCCGCATCGCCTCCAGCGCTTCGGTGAGGCACGCCTCGATGACCTCGATGACACGGACGAGCATCGCGTCTGTCGTGTGGCGGTAGCGACGGCCGACCGCGCTTCCCTCGACGCCAGCAATGGAACCGGCCCGGCCGGCGTGCCCCATCAGCTCGTCAATGACACGTGTGGGGATGCCGCCCTCTTCCAGCCAGGTCGCGAACGTGTGGCGAAGATCGTGGGGTCCGTGCCAGTCCAGACCGACAAGGTTGGCGCTGGCAGCGCTGCGACGGTAGACGCGACGGTAGTTGTTGATGGACAGCGCCGAGCGCGTGCCACGTTGGACACCACGGGCACCACCAGGACCACTGAACACCAGCCCGTCTACAGCACAGCCAACAAGACGGCGGCCAATCGCCTCACGGACGATTGGCGCCAGTGGAACCGGCCGGATGCTGGCGCGGCTCTTGGGTCGGTTCTTGTAGCCAGAGCCGAACTTGCCGGCGTCATAGCGCACCTCGACAACTTCCAGCAGCGCGTCGTTGAGCTTGACCCGGAATGCGCGGACACCGAGCAGCTCGCCCGGCCGCAGCCCAGTTCCGACTGCGGTTGTGAAGTGATCCCGGTAGAAGTCGGGACAGTGCGCCAGGAAGCGGCCAAACTCCTTGGACGTGTAGCTTCGGCGCTGAGCCCGGCCGAAAATCACATCTGGATCATCAGGCTTGGACGGCGCGGGCACCTTGCTAACGGGATTGAAAGGGATACGTCGGTTATCGTCTTCGGCCGCCTGTAAGATCCGGTACAGCAACGAGCGGCACGCCATCAGCGTTTCATAGCCCACGACAGTTTCGAGTCGGTTTTGCCAACGCTGGACTACCTGAATGGAGATCGCATTCAACCGATGCCGGTCGAACGTCGGTCGGACATGCAGCCGCAACCGAGACTCGGCAGCTTCCAGCGTGTTTGGGCTACGACGAGGATGCGACGCCCAGATCTCCCACCACTGATCCGCCCAGTCCTTAAAGCGGATGCGGCCACGGTTCGGATCAGTCCAGACGTTGTCGAGCTTGGCGGCCTCCTGCTTCACGAGGAACTGTTCAGCCTGCTTTTCAAGCATGAAGCTCTTGGAATGGAGCTTGCCATCCGTGCCCCAGTACCGAGCACGGTAGGGCTTTGGTCGGTCGGGACGATACTCGATGGAGCCCACTTTCTACTCCGGTTCCACGCGGCCAGCAGCGATGAACTCCTCCAGGTCAGCCTCAGCGATCCGTACGTACTTCCCGACCTTGTGATAGGGGATGCGTCGCTGAACGACCAGACGACGGACAAAACGAACTGTGGTGTTGAGTCGATCTGCGGCCTGCTGCATTGTCAGCAGAACCGATCGAGCGGCCGGCTTCACAATTCCGGGTTTAGTGTGCAAGGTGCTTCGCACTCGGAACCTCCATGTTCCATCAGCGCCATTGTCATACGTCAGTTGGCGGTGCCAAACAATTACCGCCGTGCTTCCATCGGTCTTCGATGTGGGCCATCGGCTACCCTTCCCAGCGGATGCGCGTCTTGGCATCTGGGAATGCGCGTTTGGCGTTCGCCTCAGAGGCCCGTGCGGTCCGGAGGGTGTTGCCGGTTCCCCAGCGCTCCCACGTGCCGTCCGGCTGTTGGACCTCGACCATGTACACGGCTGGCCTCCTCTGTGGTGCTTATGCGGTTGCCCGCTGGTGGCGGGCGTGGCGGCGGTGGTCGCGTGCCTGTGCGGCGAGCTGGTCGGCGAGCAGCGCTTCAGGGACGGTGCGGTAGCCCGACCCGGTGTAGGTCCACTGCTTGAGGATCACAACCTGGTCGTCGTCGAAGGGGCGGCCCCAGGCGTCCAGCGGCACCGCGTCGCCGTAGCGGGCACGGTGGCGGTAGGTGGTGCGTGCCTGGCGCAGCCGGCCCAGGGTGGTGGAGTAGCGGCGGCTCTTGGTGGACCAGTGGCCGCCGAAGCCGAGCATGTGCGCCCAGCGGCGCAGCCGCAGGGCGGCGAGGTCAGGGTGGGCGCCGAGCTTCCAGCAGGCCCGCACCAGCTCGCGGACGTGCGGGGAGAGCGCGAGCTCGTCGATCTGGTCGGGCTTGAGCGGCCGGTCCAGGGCCGGGCCGAACGACTCGGTTGCTTTGGTGGCGTACTTGGCGATGTAGCCGGCGACGTGCTCGGCGGACAGGTGCCCCGTCGTGGTGGTGATCGGGCGGATATCGAGCTGGCTGCCCCAGCGGGCCACCAGCGGTGAGCGTGCGCCCATCTGTGGGCAGGGCGCGAAGACCCGCCCGGCGGCCACGCGGACCGCCTCCTTGAGCAGCTCCACGGTGAAACCACCCGGTGGCGGCACCACGGCGTGAGGATCCTCGGGTTGGGTGCCGTCCAGGCGGATCACGGCGTGGAAGTGGACCGCGCCGCGAGCCTGGTACTCAGCGACCTTGGCGAAGGAGATGCGCAGCTGGCGGCGCAGCTCGGTCGGGCGCATGCCGGCCAGCCGGGCCAGCTCGCGGTAGGCGTATTCGGTGGTGCGGCGCCACAGCTCCGGCGCCAGCGCGTTCCACAACACCAGGCCCTGATAGTCGAAGCAGCGCCGGCACAGCGCATGCCCCAGCTCAGCATCGTCTGGGCTGTGGCGTTTGAAGCAGAACGCCGCACGGCCATGCGGGCAGGCTGGGGTGCCGTGGCGTGGCCGGCACGCGCGGACCCGCCCGCCACGCTCACGACGAGTGTGCACCGGCCCGAACGAGGGTGCGGTGAAGGTGGCGAACACCGCCGGATGGTCGGCGACCTGCTCGGGGACGCCCTTGCCGCCGCGCAGGCCCGCTCTGATGAGCTGGTAGGTGTCGGCGCGGTAGGTCTCGGCGCAGGATGGGCAGCGCGCGGCGCGGCGGTTCCCGCAGGCCACCAGCAGGGTTGCGTCGGGTTGGCTGGTGGAGGCGTAGACGGTGCGGACCTCCCCGGTGTGGAGGTCCACCTGGTGGGTTTGGCCTTGCAGGCGGATCGGCTGGGCGCAGCAGCCCGTCTGCAGGATCTGCTCCAGCCGTCGCCGAGCCGCCGCCGTGGTGGTGGTGGGTGGGCGGGCGGTGCCCGCTGGGACCGGCAGCACAGCAGCGGGCATCGCCCCTCCTTCCACTCGATTTCAGATTCGGTAGCCGTGCGCGAGCAGCGCTCGAATCGTGCGCTCCGCTTCGGCAGATTCGATCCGGTCTGCCAGCGCGGCATTGCCCTCCTCGCGTGCGACGTCCGCGATCGCTTGAGCAAGCCGGTTCTCCTGCGCAAGACGCGTAAGGAACGGGTCTTTGCTCATCGCTGATCGTGGTCGTAGCGGTCAGCGACCCTGCGGTGAATCGCCGCGTTCAGCCTTGGTTGGTCCAGGCCGAGCGCGTCCGCTAGGAACCGTCGGATGTGCTGTTGCTCCTCGGGTGGGCGGTCAGCGAGCCCGCGACCCCGGATGTCGTTGGCGGCCACGGTCATCACCTGTTGGGGAGCAGGTCGCGGACACCCCGGGACAGCGCAGCGGCGGAGCGCTGGGCGGCCTGGAGCGCGGGGCGGTCGAAGGTGTCGCTGCCGCACTGCCAGCGGTAATGGCGGATCCGCAGCGGCGCCAGCGAACAGGTCGTGCTCGAGCACGGATCATTTGGTCGGGTCATACGCGTCTCACCTTCCACTGTGCTCGCTACAATTTCGCGAGACTTGTGTGCTGCACTGCCAGCGGCGGCATCGCCACCACTCCCAGCAAACCCGACACTGATGCTCATGTTCGGTCTTGCTCATTCGCACATCACCTCACACGCAATTGCGGCGGACCGGAATCGCTGGGATGGATAGCTGGTCCGGCTCGCCGGACGATGCAGCAGGATTAGCGGCGGGCTGGTGGTCTGGTCCCGCACACCGGGCAGCGACGCGAGCGTGCAACGCTCTCGGCGCGTTGCTGGTCTTTGCGGGCGGCCAGCCTGTAGCCGCACGTCGCGCAGCTTGCCACCCAGCATGGTGAGAACTGGCCGTCCGGGAGCAGGTGCAGCGCGGTCGGCATCAGCCCGCACCACCCACCAGCTCAGCCCAGCAGTCCGCGCACCGCCCGCCCAACAGGCGGTCGCAGTCGCAGCCGCAGCGCGGACACCTCAGCATCGGCGGTTGCGACCCAACGTGCAGGTGCGGCGGAGTCGGACGGGGCCTGGTCATCGGCCCGGCCGGTCCTGGTCGTGGTGGCGGTCGGGGTTGCACGGCGGGCTGGTCGTGCCCTTCGGCTCGGCCTCGCGCACGCCGAGCACGCAGACCTGCTCGGGGCCGAAGCCGCGGCGCAGCGCCTGGAGCGCCTGGTGCTGGTCGCGGTCTACCGTGGCAGATGCCATTGGGGGGTCACCTCCTTGGATGGCACGGCCCCGGGTCCACTGGTCAGGCGGCTTCCCGGGGCCGTTCCGCTTGCTGTCTCAGCGTCGGTGCCAGTTGCGGGACCACGGCCGATCGCAGCGGCAGCCCGCTTCCGCGCAGGGCCGACACGGCGGGCGTGCTTGCAGTCCGGGCACAGCCAGCCCGGCACACCAGACCCAGCCATCAGGCCACCTGCGGGGACTGGGCGGCCTTCCACTGCTTGTGGCCGACGGTCTGGGCGTGCTGGTCGTCGTCGCTGTAGACGCCGCCGCACTCACAGTCCGACAGGGCGACCTGGTAGCCGCCGTAATCGAACTCGCCGTTCTTGTCCCGACCATGACCAGCCGGGACATGCGCGGTCGCCGACATCGTTCACCTCCTTTGAATTCGGGCAAGAAAAGACGACGCCGCACCCCCTTGGAGGGGAGGGACACGACGCCGTCTAGGCGTGCTGGTGGTCTGGTCGGGCGACGTGCTGGTGGGCGAAGGTGTGGGCGCGTCGCAGGCGGTCAACCGGCCAGCGCCAGCCGACACCGCGCATGAAATGCACGACGCGGAGATGCTGGCGCAGCTCCACCTCGGTCACGCGTCCCAGCGCCGGCCAAACGCGGCGTGGATCTCCGCGCGGGTCAGCGCTTCACGGGCGCGGCCTTTGACCGTTGCCTCACGAGCGCGGTTGTTGTTCTCCAAGTCCAACGCAAGACCGGCACGGCTGCCCAGCTCGATCCGGTCACGCTTCCACTGGTCCATCAGGTTCACCCCCTTTCCGGATCAGGTGTCGGATACGGCGGCCGGTCGGCAGCAGGCGGGAATCCCTCCGGCTGCGAGATGGCCGAGTCGGAAGAAGGCGCATCACTCGGGCTGGCCTCGACCGCGCGCAGCCGGATCGCGCGGTCGGCCAACGCCAGCAGGTCAGCGTCAGTCAGGTAGAAGGTGCGCAGCCTCCTGGGCAACGCCCCCTCAGCCAGCAGCAGGCTCACGCCGCGCTGCTCCAGATCAATCGCCGACGCCGAATAGCCCTGACTGGCCCAGCCACGCCCAAGGACCGTATCGGAGGCGTCCGGCGTGGTGCACCGAAACGCCCAGCGGATCGAGAACTGGTCGCGCAGCTCGGTTGGGATCACCTGCCCGGACGGCTTCTGCGTCGCCGCGATGACCTGGATGCCGGTCTTGCGACCCCGCATCAGCACATCCCGCAGCGCCGCCGTGATATCGCGGTCCATCGACCGGTCGCCGGTATGCAGGTAGAACGCCAGCTCGTCGACCACCACCGTGATCAGCGGCAACCCATCACCCGGCTCCACCTTGCGGTGGCCCAGCGCCAACAGCCGCTGTTGCCGCTCGTCCAGCTCCACCCGCAGCCCCTCCAGCACCTCCAACGCGTCCTTGGGGCTAGGGCCGACGAACCGGTCCGCGCACCCGCGCCAGCACGCCAGCTCCACCAGCGCGCCATCCAGCAGCAGCCGCACCCTTGGGTCCAGCGCCGCCGTCGCCACCAGCATCGAGTTGGCGACCGACTTGCCGCCGCCTGGCTCCCCGCCGATCAGCACGTTGCGTTCCGGCACGCCAACCGTGACCAGGCGGCCGTCATCGTCCAGGCCGACCGGGACCGGCTGCCACAGCGACAACCGTCCGGCGTCCAGGTGCGACCACGGCCACGGCAAGGGTTCGGCCAGCGGGTCGCGGCGCACCACCTGGACCACCGCAACGCTGGCATCCGCCGGCGAGCGCAGCACCCGGACCTCGGGCACGTGCAGGCACGCGGCCAGGCGTTCGGCCTCGCGTTCGACCTCGCTGACGGTCTTGCCCTTGGGGACCTGGACCAGCAGCCTGTCCCCACTCATGGTCAGCTGGTGGCCGACCAGACGGGGAATCCGGTCGTTGAAGTTGACCAGGCCCGCATGGCGAACCGCCAGCTCCCACGCCCGACGCACCCGAGCACGCGCCAACAGCCGGGCGACCCACTCGCGCACCCGCGGGATCGCCAGCAGCCCACCCACGGTGACCGACACCAGCAGCCCGGCCGCGTCCAGTCCCAGCCGTGCCGCAAGCACGCCCAACACCAGCCACAGCACCAGCACGCCGGCCAGCTCCACCCGGTAGGCCCACACCGGCCGCGCCAACAGCACCAGCCGGGCGCCCTGGCTCAGCTTGGCCGACGGGCGCACCGTCGGCGGGGTCCAGTCCACAAGCGACGGCAGCCCCGCGCGGCGCTCGAAATGCCGCTCGTGGTCCATCAGCGCACCGACCCGCACACGCTCTGCTTGGCGGTCACGCCGGCCTGGTCGATCATGCCGGTGATCACCTTCGGTGCAAACAGCAACACCACCACCAGCAGGATCGCAACAACAGTCCGAGGACGCATCGATTCCTCACCTCCATTTGGGCATGAAAAAAGAGCACGCCCTTGGCGTGCCCTGTGATGTTGATGATCAGTCGATCGTGAGTGGCTCCCCCAGTGGCTCCCGGGTAATCCAATCCACAGCCCGGACCTCCTCTCCGGGCTTGAAAAGCGTACTGGACCTGCCGCCAGTGTCCACCAGCCGATCCCACTCGGCCTTCGTGGTTCGGCATAGATCAGTCCAGCCGCCGGAACCGTTTCGGATCTGGATGAGGTGATCCTCCATCTATCTCCACCTCCATTCAGACAAGAAAGACACGCTCATGGCGTGTCGTCGTGGTTCCTGGTTGCTGGGATCAGCGCGAGTAGCGGATCAGCTCCTCGACCTCCTCAGGGGTCATCCCCGCCAGGTCATCGGCTGTGTAGGCGATCGGCGCTGGAGGCTCGCCGGCCTCCTGGCGGCGGAAATCCTCCCACGTGTAGTCACTCACCAGCGGTCACCTCCCATCGCGGCGCAGCTCAACCATCGCCGCATCGAAACTCAGCCCCGTCTGGCGTGCCAGATACCGCGCGATCCGGTGCTGTTCAGCCTCGGGCAGGTCCACGACACGGATCTGACGATGCACCGGCACCCCCGCCATTCGACCTCACCTCCTGGCACGGCCGCAGTCGTGCATCCACACCGCGGCATCCGCGGCAGCAGCGCTCAAGTCCTGACCCAGCGGCAACCGGCACTGCACGCAGCCGACCGTCCAGGTCCCATCCGGCATCCTGGTCTTCACGACCTTCGACCACCGCACCCCGGTCACCTCCCCAGCCAGTCCCGCACCGCGTTCACAACGTCCACACGGGCGTCCCAGCGCTGCAGCATCGCCTCGGTCTTCGGGTCATTCTTCGGCCAGTCCTTGAACGACTCCTGCTCCTGCCTGTCATCCTTCGCCATCAGTCACACCCCCTTTCCACGTGCATCTACCAGCGACCAGCAACGGTTACCGTGGCCACCGACGTGGCGGACCGCCCATCCAATAGCCACTCGACCGAGGACCCGAGACCCGCCGGCCAAGACAGGTCGTCATGTGCTCCCGCAGCAGCGCGCCGCCAACCGGGTCGCACGCCTCAGCGACCTGATCGCCGCAGCGGTCACACCACCACGACGAATTCCGCTTGAAAAACGCCGCCACCACTCACCCCCTCCATCCCATTTCCGCGCATGCCAAATAGGGCCACGCGACACCTGCCCGCGTGGCCCTATGGCATGTTGGTCATCTCAGCTCGGCTTGGAAGCCGACGCCGGCTCCAATACCATCGCCCGATAGGCGACCCCGCTCTTGCCGTTCTGGCTCCACGGGATCGCGATCAGCCCCACCGGACGCACCGGCGCACCAGGCGGCAGCGGCTTGCCCTCCGGCAGCCGCACCGTCAGCACCTCGCTTTGCGTCTTGCCCCACGGCGTCTTGAACGACGCGACAAGCGACACCTGCACCAGCGGCACGCCGTTGGCGTCCGCCTTCGGCTGCTTGGTCGCAAAGTCGGTCACCGGCTCGAAGTCACTGCCGATCGTGAAGTGGATCTCGCTGGTATCCAGCCGCAACGGCATGTTGTTCGGCATCTGTACCACCCTCCCACGGGTGTCCAGGCGGCTCCGGCCCATCATCTCGGGCAGCCACCATCTATAGAGGTATGGGCGAGCGACAGACCGACCGGGATATCCCGTTGACGAACATACGTTCGATCAGCAAAGATGGCTCGAACCGCCCACTCCGGTCCAGTCACCGGAGAGGAGGAACCACCATGCCCGACCGTCGGCATCGGCAACGCGCACGGGTCATCTGGGCACGACCACCCTCGATGGTCGCCCACGATCGACCGTCGCCCACCCCAACGCAGAGTCGGGACTGACCCGCTCTGCGTCACGCGCACGGCCAGCCTTCCCGCTGGTCGTGCGCCTCCTCCCTTCGTTAGGGAGGACGTCACCAGATGGCACAGGGACTATTACCGTCCCCTGCTCGGCCCCGGGACCTACCGGAGCGGACCGCCAACCCTGCCTGCCTACCGGCTCATGCGTGGCGTTGCCCTCGTGCCGTGTGACCTCGCTGTGTAGTTGTCAACGTGCTCGTACTACTTGACCTGCTCGCCTACCGACCTCGCGCGCCCGCGCGACCCATATGCAGTTGTCGTAGTTGGCTTGGTGACCTCCTTCGCCTTGATCCGATGTGTAGGGGCAGCATACTCACAAGATTCTTGTGGGTCAAGAGGTATAGCGCAAGAATCTTGCGGGTAGCAAGAAGTCGGCGAATCTGCAATGCTCACGGCGCGAGCAGGGGAGAACCAGGAGGAGCGATGGAAGACCACTTCGGCATACTTGTCCGCTTCACTCTCAAGGATGGAGCAGAGGAAGCCTTCGACAAGCTCGTAGCCGAAACCGTCGAGGAAATCCGCGCCCACGAGCCCGACACCCTCATCTACACGTGCCACACCGTTGAAGAACACCCTCAGCAGCGCATCTTCTACGAGCTCTACCGGAACAGGACAACCTTCAATGCCCACGAAGCTCAGCCACACATCGCGCGCTTCCTAGCTGATAGGGAGCAGTACCTTCTCAGCTACGAGGTCGACTTCCTCGCCCTTACAACCGGCAAAGGCGTGCCCATGACCGGTGAAGGTTCATGAGCAAGCGCGAGGACACGACTCTCGGGGAGCGCGTTGCCGAATTCAGGCGCCAGCGTGGACTCTCACAAAAAGAACTTGCTGCTGAGGTTCGCCGTTCGGAGAGTTGGATGTCACAAGTTGAACGCGGCGTGCACCGCGTCGAACGACTGTCCGTCCTTCAAGCGCTCGCTGACGCGCTCAGAGTCTCTATCAACGACCTTCGGCCGGATGCCGAGCCAATTGAGCCAGCGGCCCAAGAGGCGCCAGTAGTCAACGACCTTGACACGGTTCGACTGACACTCACAGGACATCCGGCGCTCGATTCGCTATTCGATAACGAGAGTGTGCCGATACAAGTCGATGTGAAACGGCTTCGCGAACACGTCCAGAAGGCATGGATGTTCGCGCACGGATCGCGCTATGCGGAGCTGAGTAGAGAACTCAGCGACCTTCTACCAAGACTTGAGAATGCCGTCCGCCATACGAACAAGAAGCAAAGCGCGGAGGTGCATGACCTTCGAGCAAGCGCCTACCAAGCCGCGGCAGCAGCATTCGCTAGGCAGGATGAGCCAGACGCCGCATGGGTAGCGGCGGATCGTGCTATCGCGGCAGCAGAAGCCTCAGGAGATCCGCTCCAGGTCATCGCCGGGCTGTTCCGTATGGCACACGCCTTCATGAGACTTGCACGGTTTGACCAAGCCGAGCGAACGGTAGGCTCTGCGATTGAGACACTTCAAAGACGAGTGGAGCAAAGCGATTACCGGCAGGAAGAACTTTCATTGTTCGGAGCCATGCATCTTGTCCTCGCGTTGATCAGCGCTCGGGAAGGACGGCGCAGCGATGCCCGGAAGCGCATCCAACAGGCGCGCGAGATAGCTCAGCGGTTGGGCGAGGATCGAAACGACTTTGAAACCGAGTTCGGTCCTACGAACGTCGAACTTCACGCTGTCTCCGTTGCCACGGATCTTGGCGACGCGGGAGAAGCACTAGATACAGCAAGAGAGATTAATGCCTCGCAGCTCTCTCCGGAACGACAAGCACGCTTCCTGCTCGATGTAGCACGAGCGCATGCACAACGGCGGCAGGTCGGAGAAGCCACCGCCGCACTACTAGAGGGAGAACAGCTCGCACCAGAGCTGGTCCACAGTCACCACCACGCCAGGGAAACGATTCAGGTGCTTCTCCAACTCACGGGACGACGGCCGCCCAAGGAGCTGCAAGACATCGCCCACCGTTCGGGTGCGATTCCATGAACGGCGGAAGTTCTGTGAGGAATTTCTCTACGGTTTCAAGCCAGCCTTCGGCTGGAGCAACCCAAGGACGATCTCAGCGGAAGGACCTGTACTCACCGCACGTCCCCGGCCGGCATCGGCCCTTGCGCGCGGCGGGGCCCCTACCCCGCCGTGCTCGGACCGCGGCCGGCCGAACCACCGGGGCACACTCCACCAATCACCCGAGACCTCAGACCCCGGCCGGGCGGCGAACCACCATCCTTCTAGCTTCAACCCGGCCGGCACGAGATGTACTCAACCCTGAGCCATCCTGGGGCATGTCTGGGGCATGCCCCAAGGGGCACCAAGGGGCAAGAACGGTAGCCAGCAGCACGGCTCTCCTGCTCTGATCAGGAACAGCCACATCTACTATAGACGAACACACGTTCGATGAACCTTCACACGGCAGAGGTCACAGGTTCGATACCTGTCGCGCCCACACTCTCTTTCCGCAGGTCAGCGCCCATCTACTCTGCCTCCGCTCCGTCTTGGTCGCTTGGCTTCCTGTCCTCGGGCAGCAACCGGGCAGCAACCGCCAGCGCAGCGGCTAGTCGTTGCTCGATCGAGGCGACGGCGCGGGCCTCCATCTCCGGCGTGGTCCACCGGTAGCGCGGCCCGGTGGCGCTGCTGTCGCGGCCATGTCGCCCGCTGGCGTGGCCCATCAGCTCATCGATCACCCGTGTGGGGATGCCGGCGTCCTCCAGCCAGGTCGCAAAGGTGTGGCGAAGGTCGTGCGGGCCATGCAGCTCCAGGCCGTCAAGCTCGGTTCCGCGCGCCGGCTCGGCGACGGACCAGCGCGGCGACTGCCCGTCGCTCGCGTCGATCTTGACCGCCAGTCCCGCGCGCTCCAGCCGGTCCAATGCGGCCGCAACGGGTGCCGGTCGTGGCGGGCGCCCGTTGGCCGCGAGCCAGTCGCCGATCTGCTCGAGGGATGGCTCCGGGCCGAGCTGGCGAAGCGCCTTCATGACGCGCTTTGCGATCGGTGGTAGGCCGGCGGCCGGGTTGTCGATCCTGGCGACGGCGTCACGGTACGCGCGCCGCAGGTTGTAGCGTGACAGCTCTGTGCGTGTCCCAGCGGCCACACCGTTGCCGCCACCCGGCCCGGCAAAGACGAGTGCACGCGGGCCACTGGCCGCGTCGAGCTGCCGCGCAATTACCTCAACAACCTGGGCAGCCAGCGGCACGGCGCGGATACTGGCACGCGACTTGGGCCGATCCTTGTAGCCCCGGCCGAATCTGCCGGCGTCATAGCGGACACTGACCACTTCCAAGCGCTTCGCCGCCAGGTCGACTCGGGCGACACGAAGTCCGAGCAGTTCACCGGCGCGCAGCCCAGTGCCAGCCAGACACAGCAGGTGATCGCGGAAACCGGGCGAGGTCGCAGCGAGCAGGCGGCCGAATTCCTCCGGCGTATAAGCGCGTCGCTTGCCACGGCCCAGCAGCACATCAGGATCGTCCTTGGGCTTGGGCGCGGACACCTTGGCCACCGGGTTGCGCTCGATGCGACGGTCATCCTCGGCTGCTTGGAGGATGCTGTACAGCAGCGAGCGGCAGGCCATGACCGTCTCGCGCTCCCGCTTGGCTCTCAGCTCGTTCTGCCAGCGGCGCACCACCGAAACCGAGATGGAACGAAGCTGCCGCGCGCCGAAATAGGGGAGGATGTGTAGCCGCAGCCGGGTATCTGCGCGCGGTCTGTACCAAATGTCCGAACATGCTTGCCGCTGGAACTTGACTCCCGGCCTGGACCAACGCGGTCGCGTGGCGCCGGCCCACGACGTGGGGTCATCAGACAAATAGGACGATTCGCGACTTTGCCGAGGCCCTGCGGCTGGTCAAGCAAGCCACAGCAGCAGGCTGGCCAGCACCACCCCGGCGAGGTAGTTGGCCGCGCGCTTGTCGTAGCGGGTGGCGACCGCGCGCCACTGCTTGAGCCGATTGAAGCAGCGCTCCACCACGTTGCGAGCGCGGTAGCGCTCGCGGTCGAAGGCCAACGGCCGGCCTGGCCGGCTGGCCCGCCGCGCGCTGGTCGGACCGCTGGGGAATGGTGTGGGCAATCCCGCGGCGGCGCAGCAGCCGCCGGCAGGCCGCATAGCTGTAGCCCTTGTCGCCGATCAGATGGTCGGGCCGCTTGCGCGGGCGGCCCCGCCCGCCGGGCCGCGGCACCCCGATCCCGTCCAACACGCGCTCCAGTTGGTGCTGTCGTGGCGCTGCCCCTCGGTCACCACCACTGACAGGGGCCGGCCCTTGCCGTCACAGCTCAGGTGCAGCTAAATGCTTCCTGTGAGTGGTTGCGCGTGCTGGTTGAAAAGAGGCATGGTCAGGTCTCCTGATCGCAAGGGGGACGATCATGGCTCCGCCGCTGCGTGTGACGTTGGACCGGGCCGCCCACGACGAGCTGGAACGCCGCTACCAGACCACCCGCGACGCCACCACCCGCACCCGCTACCAGATGATCTTGTTGCGCGCCGAGGGCCACCAGGTCCAGAGGTCGCGCAGCTGACCCGCTGCAGCCCCGACACCGTCCGCCGGGTGCTCAAGCGCTATCTTGGCGGCGGGCCCGACGCCGTGCCGCACCGGCCCCATCTGGGCCAACCACCCCACGACCCGCCCGCCTGGGAGCAAGAGCTGGTCCGGGTCGCCGACCAGGACCCCACGAGGTTGGCGTGGACAGTGCGCTGTGGACGTGTCGGCTGCTGGCCGACTACCTGGCCGGGGTCACCGGGTATCGGGCGGGGATCGAGTCGGTGCGGGTCGCGCTGCACCGGGCCGGGTTTGTCTGCAAGCGGCCCCGCTGGGTGCTGACCCGCAAGGCCCACGCCCAGCCGGGGTGGGCAAAAAACGGCTGAGGTGGAGGCACTCCTGGCAGCCGCCGCCTCACCGGTGCCTCCACCCGCACACACCCTGATCCCCGACGCCACCCTGGCCGACGAGCTGTTCCCCGAGGATCTGCCCCGCCTGCTGGGGCTGCTTGCCCGCGCGGACCTGTATTTGCAAGACGAGGTCGAGGTCGCCCTGCACCCCACCCTGACCCGGGTCTGGTCGCGGGCCGGCAGGTCGGGGCAGCGGCTGGTCCAGGCCCCCGGCAAGAACGCCAAGCAGGACGGCTTTGGGCTGGTGGACTGGCGCGAGGGGCACCTGGACTGGGCCGTGGCCGACGGCCGCCGCGCCGTACCATTCTGCGCCCAGCCGCGCCGCGTGGTGGCCCGCTCCCAGGCTCGCGGCCGCATCGCCATGGTGATCCTGGACAACCTTGGCATCCACACCCCAAGGGGTCGCGGCTGCTGCGAGCCCTGCTCGCCGAGCTGGGCGAGCAGCTGGTGCTGGCCGACACCCCCACCTACGACCCGGACGCCAACCGCATCGAGTGGCTGTGGCGGGCCTTGCGCCGACACCCACCAGCGTCAGCGCCTCCAAGACCTGGTGGCCGACGCCGACCGGTGGGCACGCACGATCCCTGCGGCCAAGGTGCTGTCGCAGATCGGCAGCCCGTTCGCACCCAACCAGCAGCCGGTTCTCAGCGAGGAACTCAACCATGCGGCATGAACTCCCAGGAAGCATTTAGGTGGTCAACCCGCCCCGGGAGCGGCCCAGCGCCTCGTTCTGCGCGGTCGTGCTCCCCCCTTTGCCCCGGCGGCTCCGCCTTGGCCGGTTGCTTGCGCGCGCCGGCGGCGTGCTGGTGGGCACGGCTGCTGGTGGCGTCCACGCTGACGGTCCAGTCCAGCGCGCCGACCGCGTCGCTGCGGGTCTGGGCGTGGGCCAACAGCCGGTCCCAGGTGCCGTCGCGGCGCCAGCGTACGAACCGGTCGTAGCAGGTCGTCCATGGCCCGTACCGTGTGGGCACGTCACGCTAGGGCCAATGCCGGTCAGTTAGTTCCTTGTTTGGGTGGTAGTGTCCCCATCCTTCCCAACTGAGAAGGAGGGCGGATGCCACCAGCAGGGCAGCTCAAGCCGCCACTGGAGGAGCGGCTGTCGGACCGGGTCGCGATCGGCGCGTTGACCGCGACGTTCCCACCCGAGCTGGTCGACCGGGTACTGGCCCAGACCGGCAAGCGCGAGCAGCGCCGCCGGCTGCTGCCCGCCCGCATGGTCGTCTACTACCTGCTGGCGCTGGCGCTGTTTGCCGATGTCGCCTACCTGGAGGTGCTGCGGCTGCTGGTGGAGGCGCTGCGCCGGCCCGCCCGGCGGCGCCGGGCCGCCCTGGCGCCGCGGCTGCCGGTCAAGTCCGCGCTGGTCCAGGCCCGGGTGCGGCTGGGGCCGGAGCCGCTGCGCGCCCTGTTTGCGCAGGCCGCCCGGCCGCTGGCCACGCCAGCCACCGCGGGGGCGTGGTATCGGGGCTGGCGGCTGGGGGCGGTGGATGGGACCACGCTGGACGTGGCCGACACCCCCGCCAACGAGGCGGCGTTTGGCCGGGCCAAGAGCGGTCGGGGGGAGGGTGTCGGCGCCTTCCCGCAGGTGCGGGTGGTGGGGCTGGTGGAGTGCGGCACCCACGCCACCGTGGGCGCGGTGCTGGGGTCCTACCCGACGGGCGAGGTCACGCTGGCCGGTCGGCTGCTCGGTGGGCTGGAGGAGGGGGCCTTGGCGGGGGTGCTGTTGCTGGCCGACCGGTTGTTTGTGGGCGCGGCGCTGTGGCGCGCCGCCGCCGCGACCGGCGCGGAGCTGTTGTGGCGCGCCAAGACCGGCAAGACCGCCCCCAAGCTGCCCGTCGACCAAGTGCTCTCCGACGGGTCGTGGCTGTCGCGGCTGTACGCCGCCACCGACCGGCGCAAACGCCACCCGATCGTGGTGCGGGTGCTGGAGTACCGCCTGGACGACCCTGGCCGGCCGCAGGCGGCCGGGGAGGTCTACCGGCTGGTGACCACCATCCTTGACCCCACCGCCGCGCCCGCCCACGAGCTGGCCGCGCTGTACGCCCAACGGTGGGAGCAAGAGACCGTGCTGGATGAGCTCAAGACCCACCAGCGTGGCGCGCAGGTGGTGCTGCGGTCCAAGTCGCCCGAGATGGTGGAGCAGGAGGTCTGGGCGCACCTGCTGGTCCACTACGCCATCCGCAAGCTCATGCACCAGGCTGCCCTGGACGAGGGCCTGGACCCCGACCGGCTGTCGTTTGTGGGCAGCTTGCGGATCGTGCGCCGCCACCTGGGCAGCCAGGTGGTCTTTTCCCCCTGACCAGACCGCGCGCGCGGTCCGCTGGGCGATCGCCGAGATCCTCACCGAGCAGCTGCCCAAGCGCAGACTGCGCGCCTACCCCCGCGCGGTCAAACGCAAGATGAGCGGCTACAAGCTCAAACGCGCCCACCATCGCAGCTGGTCCCAGCCGACCAAGCCAGCCGCCGAGGCGGTCATCATTCTCCCCAAGACCGGCTAACTGACCGGCATTGGCGCTAAGACCGCATCGACCAGCTCGAAGGGCACCTGTTGGGTGAGCTCGCCCAGGTGCCCAGGGGCAAAGCGGCCCGGCGCCACCGTGATCGTGCGGTGAATGACAGACTGTTGCACAGCGGAACTCCTGTAGGGGTGGTCTTGTGAGGACACACCTATCTACCGGAGTTCCGCTGTTTCTTCACCTATCGGCCAACCCCGCCTTGACATCCCATGCCGGACCTTAACTACCCGGCATTGGTCCTAGCCCGGCCAGCGTGAAGCGACGCTGCGGGAGGGGCACGGTAGGTTCTGGGTGTGCCGAGGGCGCTTGCCGAGCCCGTCGCGTTGCTGGCTGCTCGCCGTCACCCTGGCCTTCGCCCACGAGGCGATCCGCGAACACTTTCGACATGGGTGACGCCACCAACAGGCGACGATAACCATCTCGTTCCACATCGAAGGTTGCGGGTAACTGTTCAGGGCCTGTTGCCGGGGCGACGCTTGACGCTCAGATCCGTTGATGGGCTGGGATTGGCGTGATCTTGTAGGCATTGAGTGCGGGGCGGGCGGCCCTGCCCGCCGGTCGGCGGGAAACGGGCGGCGCGCTCGGAGGCTGCCTGGCGGGCCGGTGTGCCCTCGCACGGGGTGCCTTCCCGCATGCGCGGCTGCTTCCTAGAATGCCGCTTTGGTGGTCATCGCGCCCGGGAGGTGGATCGGATGCTCGCGATCCGTTCGGCACGGCTGTTCGACGGCGTGGGCGACCAACTGTGCGCCCGCCCGCTGGTGCTGATCG
>WNGA01004299.1_pt1 | contig 26036 bp, 24 predicted proteins | sample 5400061 | NCBI WGS metagenome assembly WNGA01 (sample SAMN13153366, study PRJNA577476) | soil metagenome | isolation source: 100 cm soil or saprolite under grassland replicate 2 | place: USA:California | collected 2016-06-15 | reverse complement strand
TCAACGGGAAATTGAACGGCGTGATGCCGTAGATGACGCCCAGGGGGAAGCGCCGTGTCAGTCCGAAGTGGCCCTGCCCGCTGGGGAACGCGTCGAGGTCCAGCACCTCCCCGTGCTGACGGCGCGCTTCTTCTGCCGCGGCGGTGAACGTGTTCACGGCGCGCGCTACTTCGCCTTCCGCGAATGTGATGGGCTTGCCGGCTTCGGAAACGATCGTCTCGACGAATTCCGTCCGACGCTGCTCGATGCCCCGGGCAACGGCCGCCAGCACCGCCGAACGCTGATGCGCCGGCTGATGGCGAACCTGGGCGAAGGCCTGTTGTGCCGCCCCCAGCGCCGCGTCGATGGTTGACTCGTCGCCGAGCGGGACGCGCGCGAGGAGTTCGCCCGTGGCCGGATTGACAACGTCCTTCGTGGCACGGGTCTCGTGCCATTGGCCACCGATCCAGAGCCGAGGAGTTGTCATGCGTGTAGCAAGCCGTGAAGGAGGTCGCCGAGTCACGCCGGCTTGTTCGCGCGCAAGAATTCCCGGCAGCGTTCGATGGCCGACCGACGAAATGTATCAAACGTGACGTCCGCAGCGTGCGTGGCGTGGAGCGCCGCCAGCAGAGCTTTGAAGGCCCGGCCCGCCGCGGCGCGTTCGGCAGACAGGGGTTTGAGCGAATGTTGGTAATGATCGTACAGCTCGGCGAGCTTCGCCAACTGTTCTTTGGGAATCATGCATGGAGGGCGCGGTTTTCCTCACATTCATTCCGGATGTCCAGAATACGGTCGTAACTGGCTGGACTGCTGGTCGAATGCCTTTGGCACAAATCCGAGACGGCCTGAGCAAATGTGTCGCAGATGGCGACCATCCTTGCCCAAATGGCTTCGACATCTTCGAGTCGCTCTTCATGTCGAGCGAGAGTCACGGCGACTGCATACAGTTGTTCCAGCTTCGCCTCCAGCCGCTCAAACTGCCTTGTAAGCTCCGGACCCCGATCCATCTGAGTGACGCGCTGATTAAACTCCGCCAAGGCTGATTCGCCAAGTTGTTCCAAATCTGTCAGCAACAGTCGCATGGCCCTAGCGTGGTTGAACCTTGAACAAAGTCAAGGGCCGCAGTCGCCTTTGCCACCCGGTGTGATCAGATCCGCTCGACTTCGCGTTTCTCGACGAAAATCTTCAATCCTTCGCGAGTGAAATTCTCCATCAGCGCCTCGGGATCCATCGCCTCGGGCATCATGACGCCGCGTTCCTTGATTTGACCCGTCACGAGGAGCTTGGCGGCCAGCGCCGGCGGAACGCCGGTCTGCACTTCAGTCAGCGAGTAGCCGTATTGCTCGTACACCTCGCGATGATTGTCCATGGTGTAGATGAAGTATTCGACCCGCTTGCGGCTCTTGGTGCCGCGCACTTCGGTGCCCACGCACGAATAGCCATCCACCGTCGCGCCGAGCTGGGCGGGCTTGGGCAGATTGGCGCAGGCCACGCGCACCGGGGCGACTTCGCAGCCGTCGACCTTCACTTTCTTCCACGTATCCAGGTCGAGCAGCGCCAGCGAGCGGGCGAGTTGAACGACCTTATCCGAGAGGGTGTATTTGAAGACCGAGTAGCTGACGCCCTTTTCCACAAAGGGCGGATAGGTGCCCAGGCTCACGCCTTCCTCGTGCGCCACTGCGTAGGTTTTCATCAGGCCGATCGGGTCGGGAAAGCGCACCCAATCCACTTCGGTCTCCAACTGCTTTCCGGAAGTGACGCGCCCGTCCTTCACGTAATAGGGCACCGCGCCCAGTTCCTCGAAGAGGGTTTCCGGGTTGAACAACACCGCGAAGCGATAGCCCTTGGTCTCCGCGTTGTCGGCGTCGAGCACGCGGATGCTCGAGGCGGTGTCGAGCCGGTCCATGGCCCAGCGGGCGAAGACGTTCACCGCGCCAGGGTCCATGCCCATGCAGAGGATGCCGGCGATGTTCTTGTCGATAAACAGATGATTGAACTTCTCGATTTCGGCTTCGAAGGAATTCTTGCCCGGCCGCTTCAAGCCCGGCGGCGAATAGATGTCCGCCGCCATGTCCAGGTAATGCGAGCCGGCCTGCGCGCAGGCTTCGAGCACCGAGTGATTCACCGTGCAGGGGCAGGCGTTGAGCGTGACATCGATCTTGTGCTCCTTGAGGAACTGCGCCACGTTCGCCGTCTCCGTGGCGTTGACTTGATGGACGGCAAAGCGGCTCTTTTTGGTCCGCTCATGGAGTTGGGTGGCGAACGTGGTGTCGATGTCCGCCAGAATGATGCGCTCAAAGCAATCGTAGCCGTGGAGTTTGGTGCCGATCACGCACCCCACGCCGCCCATGCCGAGCACCATCGCGTTGGCCATAAGTGACTTTCGGTCGTTTCCGTCGAACCATTAGCGGCCTTGCCGCTGGCTACGGCACATTACGGCACCCGCAGCATCCGTGCAAAACGCGCCCACATATTAGCGCCCAAGCTTCCGGAGGCCAAGTCTTTCCGGGCGGCGCGGGCCGTCGCCCTCCAGCGACTTCGCAGGATCAGTCGCGGAGTGCGAAAATCATCGTTGCGGCGCGAAACGTATTCAGATGCGCCTCAACGACTTTGGTGATGTCGCGCGCGTAGCCTCCCGCCAGCACCCAGGCCACCGGCAGGGCGTGTTGCCAGGCGAACTCGAACACGCGGCGATCCCGTTCCAACAGGTCGGCGTGTGACAATGCCAAAGGCGAGTAAGGATCCGCCTTCAACGGGTCGGCGCCGGCCTGGTAGAGCAGCAGGTCCGGCTTGCCGCGCTTCAACAGGCCGGGAAGATGTTGATCGAGGATTTCGTTCATGCGCAGGCCATCGCAGCCCGCTGGCAACGTCACGGAAAAATGGTTCGGCCCGTCGGTGTGACGCCGTACGGTGATGTCGTTGTAGGGCTCGTTGTCTTGATAGTCGCTGCCATAGACGGACAGCGCGTAGAGCCAGGGACGTGTCGCCGCCAGCGCCGCAGTGCCATTGCCGTAGTGAAGGTCCAGGTCCAGAATCGAGACGGTTCGCACTTCGCCGTGGGCTTTCAATGCGTCCGCTGCGACAACCAGTCCGTTGAAGGTGCAAAAGCCTTCGCCGTGATCGGCGTGAGCATGGTGGAATCCACTGGCCAGCGCGGCCGCGACCCCATCGGCCAGCGCCTGTCGGGCCGCCTCAATGCAGGCGCCGGTGGTCAAACAAACCGACGGGAACAGTTGCGGACTCCAGGGAAATTTCTGCGACTCGGCCAGCGTGCGCGGCATGCCCGTGCGCACAGCATTGATGTACTCGGACGTGTGCACCCGGCGAAGTTCCTCCTCCGTCGCAGGCGCCGGTTCCGCCAGTTGAACGCCCGGGAGGGATTTCAATCCATCTGCCACAAGCGCGAACTTGCCCATGGGCATGATATGATCGCCAATCGGCGCGGCGAATCCCGGATGGTAAAACGCTGTGATCATCGTGTCGGCGCCACCAAGGGGATTTCGGCGTTGTCGCCGGGATAGTCGCGCAGGCTCCGCCAGACGACCGCCATGTCTTGCTCGCGAAAGCCCGCCCCATACATTCGGTAAAGAGATTCCACGATTTCCCGAAGCTCCGCGCCGCGGATGAACGGCTCCACCTCCCGTCCGACGCGACGGAGAATCAAACCGAACGGCAATGGCCGCGGTCCGCCGCTGGCGTCGATTTGTCCGGGCGGTCGAAAGTCGGGTTGAAAATAGGTTGCCGCGTCAGGCGCCACTTTCTTGAACCCCGCCTTTTCGTAGGCCGCAAGCGGAGTCAGGCTATTGGGCCTTTGTGGATCGGGATGCGCCATCTCGGCCACGAGCGTGACGGGGGAAGCCGAAGGAAATCCCGCAGCCAGCAGGCAGGCACGGGCCGTTTGGACCGGCCAGGCGCGCAGCCATCCCGCCAATCCTGTCCGCCTCGACTGCTCATCGATCAACACATGGGACAGATGCACGACAGCCTGTGGCGTTCCGCTTTTGGGCCTCACGACTGCCGTATGATCCCGCACCGCTACGAAACGGCCCTGCCGGCGAACCAGCACTAACTCGTAGCGCAACCAGAAGTCGCCTATTTTCGTGGCGGGATGCCAGGCCAAGCGTCGCTCGATGACTTCGCGGGATTCCATCGACTGGAGGTGGCCGAACTCGTTCCAAAGCCGCTCGTAGGCTGGCGCGAGAAGCGGATCGCGGATCGAGCCAACGCGGGTGACATCGAGGTCGCGGCGGTCCAGCTCCAACGATTTGGCATCGCCGGGGGCCAGGTCGGCTGGAAGGAAATCAACTGCGCTGTCGGCGTCCGCCATCGCCCCAAGCCTCGCTGCAAGCGCGCCGGGTAGCCATCAAAAAAGGCTCATCACGGAATTCCGGGAAAGGGACTGCGGTGAGGTCGCGGAGCGACCTCGTGAGGGTAGTCCGTGGGCTTCAGCCCACGGACGGGGGTAGGAGGAACGCGCGTCGCGGAGCGACGCTTGATGGCCAAGCAAACAGGATTCAAGCGTCGCTCCGCGACGCCACTCCTCGTTGCGTCCAATCCGTGGGCTGAAGCCCACGGCTACCATCACCGCCTCGCTCCGCGAGGCGCTGCGTTTCCCCATCTTCGTGTCGTGGCAATTCCCTGGAATTCCGTGATGAACCTAAAGAATGCGGTAGTCGCCCAGCCGCAATTTGCACAGGGCGCTCAACTCCTCGGGCATTCCAACCAGTCGTCGATGCACCATGTTCGCAGCGTTCTGAGCCAGCCAAAGAATTTTGCGCTCGAGGCTGGCGGCGATGGCATGGTCCAGCTCTGCCAGTTGGCGTTAGGCCTTGGAGCCTACTTCGACGGCGTAGGCCATTTAACAAAGCGCGGCTTCCACTGTTCAAACTTGCCGGCGAGGTCCTCCCGGCGAGCCTGGCGCAGGTCGCGCATGATCTGAGGATTGTGGGCTGTCAACCAGTCCTCCAATTCATCCAGGGTATCCACGGATTCAAGAACTGAGATTGGAATCTCTACCGTAGCGGCCTTCATGCGGGAGCTCGCAGAAGCCTTGGAAAGCTAATGCGCAAGACCGCTGCCGTCCTTTCCGTTTTCATTTCTCCAGTCTTTCGCACTGGCCGGTGCTGCTGCACTTCGCGATGACATCAGGCGTGGGTGGGACGTTGCGCCCGGATTTGGCAAGCTGGCGGTCCTGTGTTTCACTGTCGGCATGAACGAGAAGACGCTCAGGCAATTGCAGGAGGCCGACAGGTCGTTTCATATCCACCCTTTCACGAATCACCAGGAGCTGCACGCGCAGGGCACGCACCTGATAGTTTCCGGCGACGGCTGCTGGCTCACGGACGGAACAGGCAAACGCCTGCTCGATGGGTTGGCCGGGCTCTGGTGCGTCAACGTGGGCTATGGCCGGCGCGAGATCGTTGACGCGGTGAATGAGCAGATGCGCCGGCTGCCTTACTACTGTTCGTTCTTCAACACCACCAACGAACCCGCCATCCGGCTGGCCGAACGGCTGGCCCGGCTGGCGCCGCCGCGCCTGCAGCACACCCTGTTCAGCAATTCCGGCTCGGAAGCCAACGAGACCGCCCTGAAAATCATCCGCGCCTGGCAAAAGCTTCGTGGCAAAACCGGAAAGACCAAGGTCCTTTCCCGGACGTTCTCCTATCACGGCGTAACGCTCGCCACGGCCAGCCTCACGGGTTTGCCCAACTGCAATGAGCCGTTCGACCTGCCCTTGCCGGGATTCGTCCGTGTGCCCGCGCCGCATCCGTACGGGGTGAACAGTCCGCTCGATCAGGCCGCCTACGGTAGATGGTGCATCGACGAAACGGCCCGTATCATCCAGCGCGAAGGCGCCGAAACCATCGCGGCGATGTTCGTCGAGCCTGTACAGGGTGCGGGTGGCGTCATCATCCCGCCCGAGGGCTATCTGCCCGCGCTGCGCCAGCTTTGTCGCCAGAACGACATCCTGTTTGTCGCCGACGAAGTCATCACTGGCTTCGGCCGATTGGGCGCGTGGTTTGCCAGCAGACTCTGGGAATTGGATCCGGACATCATCACGGTCGCCAAAGGAATTACCAGCGGCTATTTGCCCCTGGGCGCAACCCTGGTCAGCAATGAGATCGCAGAGACCGTGATTCGGTCGGGATACTTCTCGCACGGGTTCACTTATAGTGGCCATCCCGCCACCGCGGCCGCGGCGATGGCCAACCTGGACTTGCTTGAACGTGATCAACTCATTCCGCGCGTGCGCGACGAAATAGGCCCGTACTTCCGGCAAAAGCTGGGAGAATTCGCGGGACACCCCGCGCTGGGCGAAGTGAGGAGCAACGGTTTGATTGGCGCCCTTGAACTGCTGCCTCAGAACGGCAAGGCTGGATTGAATCCGGCGAACCCCCTCGGCGCCAAGGCGGCCCGACTCGCGCGCGAGGAGGGAGTCATCGTGCGCGGCATTCGTGACCTCATCGCGGTGTCCCCGCCATTCATCATCACGAAAGAAGAGATCGATCTGCTCTTCGCGGCCCTCCGGCGCACGCTGGAGCGGCTGTGGACGTAGCCATGCGGAAGGACAGACGAATCATTTTCTCATTGAGGAATCGCACCGTTCGCCGATTCAGTGGTGTATACAGAGTATGCCAACCGACGCGCCAGAACATCAACTGCACCACGTCCTCATCGTGGACGACGAGGAAATCGTGCTGGCTGCGCTGCGGGAACTGCTCTCTCGCGAAGGCTATCAGGTTTCCACCGCGCCCCGGGCCGAGGAGGCCCTGGCGCTTCTCGAACAGCAGGCGTTCTCGGTGGTCCTTACGGACCAGCAGATGCCCGGGCTCACGGGCCTGGAGTTTCTCGCGCGCGTGAAAGCGCTCCAGCCGGACGCGACGCGCATCCTGATCACGGGCGCGCTCAATCTGGCCATGGTGATCGACTCGATCAACAAGGGGGAAATCTACCGCTTCGTCGTCAAGCCGTGGGTGCGCGAGGAACTGCTGGCGACTGTGAGCAATTCCGTCCAGCGCTACGAGATGATCTGCAAGAGCGCCGCGCTGATGGCCACCACGATGGCCATGAACGCCGAGCTCAAGAAGGCCAACGCCGCGCTCAACCAGAATCTTCAGCGGTCCGTCGAGCTTTGCCTTAAAACGATGGAGACGTTTTACCCGACGCTCGGCTCGCAGGCCCGGCGCGTGCACGGGCTTTGCCGCGCGATGGCGGACGGGCTGCGCTTGTCGCGCGAGGAGCGCGAAGTGCTGGAAGTCAGCGCGTGGCTGCACGACGTCGGGCTGGTGGGCGTGCCCCGGGCGATCATCCGGCGCTGGGAACGCTCTCCTGACACGCTCTCGACCGCGGAAAAGGCGCTCGTACAGCAGCATCCGGCCCTGGGGCAGGAGTTGGCCAGCTTCGTGCATGATCTCGAGGACGTCGGCCTGCTCATCCGCGCGCATCACGAGCGCTTCGACGGGAAAGGATTCCCCGATAAGCTCAAGGGCGACGACATCCCGTGGCTGGGGCGGTTGCTCGCGGTCGCAGTCGGTTACGCGGAAAGTCCGCGCGACGGGGCGGCGGCCATCGAGCGGGTACAGGCGGGCAAAGGAAAAGCCTTCGATCCCGAGGCGGTGAAGGCCTTTCTCCGCTGCCTGCCCCAGGCGAGCGTGCCGCGGCGGGAGCGGGAAGTGGGCGTGCGTGAACTGAAGCCCGGGATGGTGCTCGCGCGCGGTGTTTACTCGCGCCACGGCGCGCAAATCGCGCCGGACGGGCAGTGCCTGACCGAGGCGTACATCGAGAGGATTCTCCGGCATCATCGCCTCAAGCCGCTCGCTCAGTCCTTGTTGGTTTACTCTTGAGGATTTTTCTCGACTCCGACGGAGAAATGGCTTAGACACCCGGCCCGTGATTCCGATGATACGGCCGTGAGGCCCGCAACAGCGCACGCAGTTGCGGGCGGCTTTCTCGAGCAGAGGTCAGAGTGCCAAAGCACACATGAGTTTCTTCCCATGGAAGGCGACCACCGATTTGTGCTTTCTTTGTCGGTCTGAATCGGTTCGAAAGGATATGTAGACCGCCCTGACGGGCAACCACAACGAATCAACCTGGAATCTCCCGCAGCGCCACCCGCCCAAGCCCCCGCTGCGGGGAAAAGCCCGCCGCGACGGTGGCATCGCCTGCCCAAGACCCCGTCGCGGCGGCAATTTTTCTCGTCGTGTGACATTTCTTCCGGGCGTTGGGAAAGAACTGCCGGAGCAAAACCGGCCGTGCCGCGATTCCGGCGCGCGCTTCCCGGCTGCGAATTCAATCCCGAACGCGTACGCCAAGGGTTTCATCATGCTCGGCCCGCCCTCGGTCCGAGGTCATGCCTGGCTGGCACAGCCGCTGCTGGACCTTGCCTCGCATGGAAAGACTGCCGGATTGCGGAGACGCATGTGGCCCAAATGGGGAGGATCCCGACCGCCAACCGCCAGGATCGGCGAAGCCCGGCCGCCTCGCTGCCCACAGGAAGGCCAGGAATGGAGCGGCAGCGCGGTGCACTGACGAAGCGGGCCGGTCAGGCCCCCGGCCTTCGGCTGCGCCGCCGCTCGTGGAAGCCGACCCGGCGGTCGAGCAACTGAAACAACTTCTCCTGGCCGAAGCCGGACGGTTTCGACAAAACACCTCCGTCTCCATGTCGGTCGTGATCTGCGTGGGTGAACAGATAGAACTGCTCGTGCATTTCACGCAACGGAATGGCGGAGTCCATGCCAGCGCGCGTTGTGAGCGCGGCGACACGCAACAGTTGAGCACCCTCTGGCCTGACCTCCAACGGGCGCTCGCCCCGCGCCGAGTGGATCTTGCGCCGTTGCGGAGCGCCTTCCTGGACCGCCTTTTTCCCACATCTTCCTCAGTCTCCTCCCAGCACCCCGAGCGTCGGGGACGAAGAAGCAGCAACCGCAGAATTCGGTCGGACTGGGAGACGTGGGCCTAGCAGCCCGTTCAAAAACTGTAGCGGCGCTCTGTGAGCGCCGAACAAGCTGCGCATTCTGGCCCGATTTCGGCGGTCACAGACCGCCGCTACAACCCGACCTGGAGTTTTTCAACGGGCTGCCAGGGCTCATCTCATGAATGCCGTGGTGGGGCGCGTCGCTCCGCGCGCGCCGAGGCGTCCAATTCGCAAGGAAAACCATCCTGTTTCCAGTCCGCGCGACGGCGCGCGCGGAGCGACGCGCCCTGCCATTCGTTGACGCGCCCGGCCCGGCAATTCGTTCCCGCAAACGGAACAAACATCCTGCACTGAATGCCGCAAGACTCTCAGGCCGCTGGCTTCGCTGTTTGCAATCACCGCGAAACATGAGGCTTTCCCGGCGTTCTCCAAGATCTCAGCGCCGTCGAGAAGGCTGGCAAAGCCTTTGCTAACCACGACCCGCAATGGCGCACAACCTGACAACAACGCTCCAATTCGTTCCACCTTCAACCCAAGCGCTGCGGGCGCAGGCTCGCTCCCTGAGAATAACGGCCCGCCCGACACTCTCCTTCATCCGATGAAAGTCCTTCCCAAATCTCGCCGCACCCCCCTTCGCCGGCGCCGCGCGTCCGCGCCGGCCAGCCGCCGCCAACGCGCCACGCGCGGACTGCGTCCGAGGTTGACCTCGCCGCGAAAGCCCGCGGCCCGGCGGCCCCGCAAATCCGACTCCCGGCGAAGAGCTTCGCTGATTGTGAAGCTCCCCGTTTCAGGTCGGACACCGGCCCGCAAGCCCTCCTGGCGCAAGCCCCCTATCCCGGAAGTTTGGACGCGCTACGCTTGCTCCGGCCAAGGCAGCAAAATCGAGGCGGACATCGTTCACCAATACCTGCCCCTGGTGAAGACGGTGGTCGGCCGCCTGGCCATGACGCTGCCGGCGCACGCGGCGACCGAAGACCTCTACAGCGCCGGACTCGTCGGCCTGCTCAACGCCGTGCGCCGTTTCAACCCGAGCACCGGCGTGCTCTTCGAAACCTACGCCCGCGTCCGCATCCGTGGCGCCGTGTTCGACGAACTCCGCCGGCTCGACTGGGTGCCGCGTTCCGTGCACGACAAGGCCCGCAAGGTCGAGTTCGTGTTGCGCGCGCTCGAACAAAAGATCGGCCGCCTCCCGACCAACCTCGAAATGGCCGCCGCGCTCAATATTTCCGAAGAGGAATACGAACAACTGCTCAGCACCATCAAACCCGCCACGTTCGTCTGCCTGGACTCCGTGCGCAGTGCCGAACAGGAAGGCGAAGCCACGCAGCACGAGGCGGTGGCCGACGCCTCACAGCCCGACCCCGGCTACTCGACGGCGCGCGGTGAGATGGCCAACATCATCGTCCGGCGCCTGAAGCATCTTCCGGAGGTGCAACGCAAGGTCCTCGCCCTCTATTACTTCGAGGACCTCCGCCTGCACGAGATCGCCGAAGTGTTCGGCGTGACCGAATCGCGCATCAGCCAGATTCACTCGGCGGCGGTGCTCGCCTTGCGCAGCTACCTTCAGAAACACGATACCATTCGGGAAGCCGCCTAAGCCGACCTCGACACCCAGGCGCCCCCGACCAAGCCAAGTGATAGGCTGATGACCCAGGAACTCCAACAACTGCTCGCCGCCCTGCGCGAGGAACTGAAACATTACGGCGAACTGCTTGCGTTGTTGGAGCAGCAGCGCAACAGCGTGCATGGCAGCGCCCCCGACCGGACCTTCTACGCAACGACCGCCATCCAACATCAGGCCGAAGCGACCCTCCAGGCCCGCCGAGTTTCCGAAACGAGCCGCCGGGCGCTTGCCCGCGAGCTGCGCCAGGACGAGAGCGCGACCGTTCTCCAACTCACGCCGCTGGTCCCACCGCAATTCCGGCCCCTACTCCAATCCCTCATCGAGGAAAACCATACTCTGTTCCAGTCGGTGCAATGGGCCGCTCGCGAAAACCATGTGCTGCTCAGCCGCTCGGTCGCTTCAATGGAGGAGTTTCTCGACCTCCTGTTCGACGGCGAGCCGCCAGTCGCAGCGTGAGTGCGGGATGCCAGGACAGATTTGCCGCAAGTCCCATCAGAAAGGTTATTTTTGCCCGGTCCGGACGGCTTCGGTTCCAGACATTTCCGACCTGGCTCGACCGCACAATTCCGCGCAACACACGCCGCCGCCGCAGGATAGCACAAGGAAATCGAAGCCATGGCGGTCGGTGCCTTCTTGATGGCATTGCCTTTGCTAAACAGCTCCAGGAATGAAGAACGTCAGGACCGACGCCCCGCAGATGCCGACGAAGTCGGAGCTCACGCTGAAGTTTCCCAACGGCATTCTGGGCTTCGATCACGCAAAAGAATTCTCCTTGCATCCCGCGGCGCCCGGCTCGCCCTATCTGTGGCTGGAACTGGCAAGCCCGCCTGGACACGGATTCGTGGTCGTGTCGCCCGCCAGTTGCGCGCCGGGCTACTTGCCGGACATCAGCCAGCCGGACGTCGAGTTCCTCGGCCTGCAATCGCCGGACGACGCGTTTGTGCTGAACATCGTGACGCTGCGCGCCAACGGCGAAGCGACGGCAAACCTCCGCGCCCCGTTGGTCCTCAACCGGCACACGCTCGTGGGCAAGCAATGCGTGCCGGCCAACATCAGCACTTTCAGCATTCAGCACCCCATTCAACCCCTGGCCGCCGCGGCCGCGTGAGATCAGGATCGCCCAACCCACTCCCTCCATGCTTGTCCTCTCCCGCAAGGTCAATGAAAACATCGTCATCGACGGCCGCATCATCGTGAAGGTCGTGCGCACCGAAGGCAATGTAGTCAAGATCGGCATCCAGGCCCCGCCGGAGGTGCCGGTGCATCGCCTCGAGATTTACGAGGAGATCGAACGGAGCAACAAGGCCGCTCTCACCCCCCTGCCGGCCACTCTGTCGCGCCACCTCCCGAAAGCCGCGGGTCAGTGACCCGCCTCTTTCTCTTACTCCTAATCTTAATCTTAATCTTAATTAGGAGGAAGAGGGAGGTCGCAGGTTGAATTCTCAATCGAGAACGAAATGGTTGCTGCCTCCCAGCCTTCCGGATCGCCGTCCCGCGACCTCACGGTTGCCGCTACGCTGAACGTCTAGCAGCCCGTTCAAAAACTCCAGGTGGGGTTGTAGCGGCGGTCTGTGACCGCCGAAATCGGGCCAGAATGCGCAGCTGCTTCGGCGCTCACAGAGCGCCGCTACAGTTTTTGAACGGGCTGTTAAGCGCCTTCCTGCCGACAGCCTTCCTGCCGGTGGTTGCCCCGCGTCCCGGCTTCTGGTACACACGGCCCCCATGAACCCGACGCCCCCCGGCCCGCCCGACATCCACAGCGAAGCCTTCCTGCACAGCCTGAAGAAGCGCCAGCTCAAGCTCTCGATCGCCTGTGCCGCGACCTTTCTCGTCGCCCTGCTCGGCCTGCCGTTGCTGAACTACTACGCGCCCGAGCTGATGGCGCGGCGTCTGTTCGGCTTCACGCTCACCTGGTTCATTCTCGGGGTGATGTTTTTTCCGTTCGTCTGGATTATCTCGTGGCTGTTCATCCGGCGGTCGAGCGCGCTCGAAGAAGCGGAGGTTGCCGAGGTGGCAGAGGGGCAGAGGGGAAAAGGGGAAAAGGAGAATCAAGCACTATGAACACGATTCGCAAAATTACGCACCACTGGCAGTTGGATGTTTACAAACTTTCCGTCGAGGCGGCAATGCGCATCTTCGAACTGACGAAGCGCTTCCCGAAGGAAGAGATGTATTCGCTCACCGATCAGATCCGTCGTTCCTCCCGATCCGTTTCCAGTCACATCGCCGAAGGCTGGCGGCGCCGCCGCTATGAAGCCGCGTTCTGCGACAAGCTGAACGGCGCAGAAAGCGAAGCTGCGGAGACCCAGGTCTGGATCGAATACTCCGTCCGTTGCGGCTACCTCTCCCGAAAGGAAGGCCGTGAGCTCCATCGAAGCTGCGACCGCATCATTGGCAAGCTGGTCGTAATGCAGGTCCGACCTGAGCCGTGGCTGCTCCCTCGTTCAAACCGGCGCACGTAGTCCACCCATCCCCTCTGCTCCTTTTCCCCTTTTCCCCTCTGCCCACGATGCACATCGACCCCTGGATCCTCACCTTCAGCGCCCTCACCGTCCTCGTGACGATCTGGATGGGCTTCTGGTCCGCCAGGCGCAGCAAGACCGCCAGTGACTTCTTCGTCGCTGGGCGCAGCGTGAGCGTGGGTTGGAACGCCAGCGCCATTTCCGGCGAATACTTGAGCGCCGCCAGCTTCATGGGCGTGGCGGGCATGGTGATGTCGAGCGGCTACGACGCACTGTGGTATCCGGTCTGCTACGCCTGCGGTTATTTGTTCCTGCTGCTGTTCATCGCCGGGCCATTGCGACGATTCGGGGCTTACACGATTCCCGACTTCGCCGAGGGGCGGTTCGACTCGCCGCTGTTCCGCAAGATTGCCGTCGTGTTCGTGCTGTTCATCGGGTTCTTCTACACGATGCCGCAGATGAAAGGCGCGGGGACGACTCTGAGCTACATCTTCCAGGAACTCGATTTCCGCGGGACGGCGCTGGCGTTCCTCGCGCCGCACGAAAAGGGCGAGGCGCTCAAGGGCCTGCACTACGGCGTGGGCGTGTTCCTCGTCGGAGCGGTCATCACGCTCAACGTGGCGCTGGGCGGCATGAAAGGCATCACGCTGGTGCAAGCCTTTCAATACTGGGCCAAGATGTTCGCCATCTCCGTGCCCATCTTCGTGCTGATGGCAGTATATGGGCATTATGGAAGGCAGATCGGCATGAATGCGCAAAAGGCGGTGACAATGGAAACCAACTCATTCGTCGCCTTTACCAACGCTGCATCGCACCTTTCCATGTTCTCGGAAGGGAAGCTTGCCGTGGAACAATACGCGAAGCAACCCTTTGGTTGGTCAAATCAGGCTGAAAGCCACATTTCAAATCATTTGAGGGCCTATGGAGAATTCGTGGGGGTAAACGTCATGATGTCACCCACTCTGCGAGACAAGAAGTTGCCGGCATTTCGACTCACGACAAGGTTCCGGCCCATGTTAGTGAAAACGTTCCGACGAATCCTCGCCACAAATGGCATCGGTATCGTCGAGGCGGAGAACAGAGTGCATTGGATCGCACCGCTGGCTGAAATACCGACGCTGAATTCGCTTCTCAACGGAACAAGGCGCGAGCCTCTCCCTGTCAAAGCCCCCAAAGACGACACCTGGCTCAACCCCTTCGGCCCGCTCACCACCAAAGCCCCTACTGCCACAAAGCCCCGATTTCGATATGATGGTCCGCTCGATGAGTATGCTTCGTTACACTTCGGCACCAATGGTTGGACTGGCGTCCAGAGCATGCTCGAAGTGCATTTTGGCGCGGATCCGATGGGCGGCGTTGGTGGACTGAACGGGCTCCTGATGAGGTACGCTTGCGCCGCAGTTCTTAGCGAGCCGATGAACTTCGATCGCAAACTCGTAGTACTCGGTGCGCCCAACCTCATCGGCAACAAGGTTGGCGACCTTTCAATCAACACGTCTGGGAAGTCATACCGCGAAGCGGCCGAGTTACTGCTCGCCGCGTTCCAAACCAATGGGATCAGCATTGTCCGCGAATCCGGCAACGTGTTCAAAGCGTTTCCTACGAAGGATATGGTGATCGTGCCGGTGGACACGAAGCCTTACGCGCTGCTCTACACTTACTCCCTTATCATCGCCCTGGTCTGCGGCACGGCGGGGTTGCCGCACATTCTCGTGCGCTTCTATACCAACCCCGACGGCGCCGCCGCCAAGCGCACGACCATGTGGGTGATGATTCTCATCGGCGTCTTCTACCTCTTCCCGCCCGTGTTCGGCGTGATGGGCCGCAATCTCATGCCTTCGCTCTACGAAGGCGCCGGGGCGAAGGGGACGGATAAGGTGGTGCTGGAGCTGCCGCGCATTCTAAACCAATTGCAAATTGAAAATTCTCAATTTTCAATTTTCAATTTCGGATCGCTCCCCTGGGGCTCGATCCTCAGCGGCATCACTTGCGCCGGCGCATTCGCGGCGTTCATGAGCACGTTCAGCGGATTGCTCGTGAGCATGACCGGCGCGATGGCGCACGATGTTTACGGCCGGATGCTCAATCCGCAGGCGACCGGCGAACAGCGGCTGCGCGCCTTCAAGATCGCGGCGGTGGCCATCGGCGGCGGGGCGGTGCTGCTGGGCTTCCTGGTCGAGAGTTTCGAGATCAACAAGATGGTCGGCTGGGCCTTCGCCATCGCGGCGACGAGCTATTTCCCGTTGCTGTTCCTGAGCACTTGGTGGCGCGGCATCACGATGAAAGGCGCGGCCACGGGCATGTTGGTCGGCGGCACGCTCAGCCTGGTCGCCATCGCCAGCACGATGTTCGCCGACCAGGCGGCGTGGGCGGCGGGGTTGAGGGACTACTACGCCGCGCATCCGCTCTTGCGCATCCTGGCCGAGCAACCGGCCATCTGGGCGCTGCCGCTGGCGCTGGGCCTGATGTGCCTCCTCTCGAAGCTCACCGCGAAAGACGTGCCCGCCGACATCCGCATGAAGATGCTCGTGCTGCACGCGCCGGAGAAGCTGGGGCTCAAGCAGGAATACATCCAGGAACATCAACACGGGCACTAACTACCAATCCTTGAACACGCGCTGCTGCCGATTCGTGCGCAGAATTGGGCGGAACGGCATGTTCTTTTCGTCGCCTTTCAGCATGTCGAGCAACTGCATCGCCTGCTGCGGTGTCATCCTGAGCATTTTCGCGGCCTGCGGTTCGCCGTCTTTTTCGTCCTGGTTCTCCTCCTTCTGCTGATCCGGCGAACCCTGCTGTCCCTGCTTGTCTTCGCCGTCCTTTTTCTGCTGATCGGCAGCTTTTTGTTCCTCTTCTTTTTTCTTCCGCTCCTCTTCTTTCTTCTTTTGCTCGTCCTGTTTTTGCTGATCCTGCTTCTGCTGCTGTTGTTGATCTTTCGACTGCTGATCCTTGGATTCCTGGTCCTTTTCCTTATCCTTGTCCTTGTTCTGCTGCTGTTGTTGCTGCTGCTCTTTTTGATTCAACAACTCCCACAGGTTCGTGAGCCAGGGATTGGTCGGATAGAGCGCCAACCCATTGGTCACGTCCTTTCGGGCCTGGACAAGGTTCGTTCTGCAATAATTCGTCACACCCATGTGGAAAAAGTCGGCCGGCGTCTGCGCCCCCGCCATGGCTACGGCGGTCAGGAGCAGGCTAAGTGTGATGCCGTGCCGGAATTTGCGAAATCGTTTCGCGAGCGTGCGGGAGGCATCATCCCGGAGGGATGATTGAAAATAGCCCGGCGTTTCAACGCCGGGAATCCCGGCCTCCGTTGAATCCATCCCGAAGGGACGGCTGAGGGTTTGTGGGACGCTTTCAGCCGTCCCTTCGGGACGTTGCCCCGTGCGCCCCGGAACCCAGCGTTGAAACGCTGGGCTATTCTCAGGATGTCCCTTCGGGACAAGGCCTCTGGCGCAGCCCGCGAATTTCCGAACGGCCTTAGGGCTAAGGCTGAGGAGCACTGATAATCCGATTGATTTCACTGAGTCGGTTGATTTGATCTTCGAGTTCCTTGGCGGCGGCGGCGTTTGTGCTTTGTTGGCTTTGGAGGATCCGCAGGGCTTCCGAATACTGGCGGAGCGCCACGCGTTTCGCGGCGTTTTCCTTGGCCTTTCGGGCCTCCTCGCGCAGCCAAATCATTCTTTCGAGTTCCGCCAACTGCTGTTGCACGAACTGGAGATTGTACCTGGCATCGGCGTCGTCAGCCTGGAGAGCGAGCGCGCTCTGGTAGTTCTTCGCCGCCTCCTCCCATAGCTTTTTGCGGCCCTCCAACTGTTCTATCCCCTCCCCCATTCGATAGCGCGCGCTGCCGAGGTTGTAGTAGGCGCGTTGCTGAAGTTTGACATCCGAGTTTGTGAGCGCGGCGTTCAGGTGCTGGAGAGCGGCGCTGAAATTGCCGCCTTGGAACGCGGCCGTCCCGGCGTTGAACCGGAGGCGCGGGTCGTTCGGTTTTGAGTCCAGGGCGCGCTCGTACTCCAACTGGGCTGCCTCATAGTCGCCCGATTCGTACTGCTTCAGGGCCTGTGTGGATGCCGAGCCAGCCGACGCGTCGCCCGCCGGCAGGAGCAGCAACGCCAGGGCAGCGGCTCTTGCCACAACCGCATTGGCGCTCTTCCTGGTCTCTTTGCGTTCCGGCACCAGCATTTCGGCCAACAATAGCACGATGGCCAATCCCAACAACCATTGAAAATGCTCGTGAGGCCGCTTGAGTTTTTGCGACGCCAGGTCGCTCTTCGGCAATGGCGCCAGGCCGCGCTCGTAGAGCAAGTCCATCGTGTTGGCGCCCGCCAGCCGCCGGTAGAAGCCTCCGGGCGTTTGCGCTGCGATCTCTTTGAGCAACTTTTCGTTGAGCTGGGAGCGGACGGCGTTTCCATCCGGCCCCTTGATGAACTCGGTGCGCCCCTGCACGTCGGTCGTGCGCAGCACGTCGCCGTTGGGTGTGCCGACGCCGATCGTGAAAATCACCATGCCTTCCTTCGCGGCTTGCTTCGCCGTCTCGACCGCCTCCCCGTCGTGGTCCTCGCCGTCGGTGAACAGGACGAGCACCTTGTGGTTCTCGTTGCCTTCCTTGAACGCGCTGCGCGCCGTCTGCATCGCCTCGGCCAGCGCAGTGCCGCCCTGCGGGATGATGTTCACGTCGAGCGCCTCGACGCTCTGGCGGAACGGATCGTCATCGAGCGTCAGTGGACACTGAAGAAACGCGCTGCCGGCGAAAGCCACCAGGCCGAGCCGGTCCGCCCTCGCCAGCCGCTTCAAGTCGAGCGCGGCCAGTTGCGCGCGGCGGAGGCGGTTGGGCGCCACGTCCGTCGCCAGCATGCTCTTCGAGGTGTCGATGGCCACGACGATGTCCAGCCCCCGCGAACGCGCCTCCTCCCAACTGAATCCGATCTGCGGCCGCGACAACGCCAGCAGCAACAGCCCGACCGTCGCGACCAGCAACGCCATGCGTGCCTTCTGCCGTTCCGTCGCCACGCCGAGCGTGAGTGAGGGCAGCAGCCGCGCCGAAATGAAGCGCGCAATGAGCCGTTTCTTCTCGCGCCACGCCCAAAAGAAAAACCCGCCCAGCGCCATCAGTGCGGGAAGCAGGAGCCACACGTAAACGGGTTGGTCAAAGCGCATGGTAAATCATAAATCCTACGGCAGTTTCCTCCACACCGAATGCCCCAGAAGCACCTCAATGAGCAGCATCCCCATCCCCGGCAATACGACCCATGAGAACAATTCATCGATGTGGAGGAACCGTTTTACCTCAACCTCCGTCTTCTCCAGCGCATCGATCTCGTCGTAGATTTTCTGAAGGGTCTCGGTGTTGTCCGCCCGGTAGTATTTGCCGCCGGTCTTCTTTGCGATTTCCTGGAGGGTCGGTTCGTCGATATCGACCCTTGTCTGGACATAGTATTTGCGGCCGAACATGTCCATCTGCGGGAACGGCGCCGTGCCGCGGGTGCCGACGCCGATGGTGTAGACCTTCACGCCCAGGCTCTGCGCGGCTTCGGCGGCGGTCAGCGGCGGCACCTTCGACACGTTGTTCTGTCCGTCGGTCATCAGAATGACGATTTTGCTTTTGGACTTGAGTTCGCGCAGGCGATTCACTGCGGCGGCCAGCCCGGCGCCGATGGCCGTGCCTTCCTCGATGGAGTGGAGTTGAAGCCGCTCCACGTTCATCTCGAGAAAGTCGTGATCGAGCGTCATCGGCGCGGCAATGTAGGCCTTGCCGGCGAACGCCACGAGGCCGATGCGGTCGCTGGGCCGGCGGTCGATGAATTTCTTCAACGTGTCCTTGGCGATGACGAGCCGGTTCACCTGCTTGCCCGCGAGCTTGAAGTCCTCGGACTCCATGCTCCCGGAAAGATCGATGGCTACAACGATGTCCACACCGCTGGCTTTGATGGAGGTTTCACTCTCGACGAATTGCGGACGTGCCTCCCCGAAGATGAACAGCACCACGGCCAGCCAGCGCAGCGCCTCGAGTAGGCGGCTTGCGCCGGAGCGGCCGATGTTCGCCACGCCGCGCGCCAGCTCGACGGAGGAGTAAAGGAACGCAGCATCCTTGCCCTGTCGCGTTCGCCACCAGGCCACTGCGGGCAACGCCAGCAGGAGCAGCAGAAACCAGGGATGAGCGAAGGCCAAACGCATTTACGATTTACGATTTACGATTTACGAGTCGCGAGTCGAGAGTTCGAGAGGTGGCGGAGCTACCGGCGGCAGCGAGGGCGGCGCTTGCGGGGGCGGCTGGGCGTTTGGAACGGGGATCGCTTCGTACTGCGTTTCGTCGATGAGCCGGAGGGCGGAGTCATGGAGTTCGCGCAGCGCCTGCTCGGTTGGCTCGAAACGGGCAAACTTCACCAGGTCGCAGCTCTCGAGGAAAGCGCCGAGGCTTTGCTTTTGATCGCGGGTCAGGTGGGGACTGGTCCGCAGTTCGATCAGAAATTCCTCCGTCGTCCGCTCCGGCGCGTGGAGCTTGAATCGTTCCTCGAGATAGACGCGGGCCGTGTCCGAGACCATCGTGCAAAAGAGCTTCGGATCGCCCACAAAGCGCAGCGCCTCAGCCAGCTTCTCCTTCGCGCGGACGTGAGGCGGGACCACGATGGCGATCTTTGCAACGAGCCGTTTCCTGCGCAGGACGAACCAGACGGTGAGCGCCACGGCAATGACCGCCAGCACCACCAGTGTCCACCACAGCCAGGCCAGCGGGTCGGGCAACGCGACGGGCGGCTTGATGTCGCGGAGGTCGTTTGTGGCGGTGGCGAGGTTGGTCGTCATGCGGAACGCCTGCCCTTAAGCTCCACGTGGTGCGTGATGCGTGATGCGTGTTGCGTGAAGCAATCTCGGCGGCAAGCCGCGTTCCCTGCCGCTTGACGCAACACGCACCACGCACCACGCAGCACGCCTCCTCATCCCCTCAACCTCCTCTTCTCCCTTGTCTCGAAAAACTTCCCCAACGTCGCCCCATACGGCTCGCCGGTGCGCAATCGGATGGCGTCGATATTCGCCGACCGGAACATGCGCGTCAGTTCGGCCTGCGCCCGTTCCTGGCGTTGTTTGAAGGCGGCTCGGTGCCGGCCGACGCTTGTGTTCACTTCGATGAGCTTGCCGGTCTCGGCGTCCTCCAGCATCAGCCGGCCCAGCGCGGGCAGCTCCAACTCGAACCGGTCGGCGATTTGCACCGCGACGACATCGTGGCGGCGGTTCGCCTGCCGCAGCGCGCCGTAGCAGCCCAGCGACATGAGCGATTGCCCTGCGCTGTGCCCGCCGGGCATGAGGCGCCGCGGCCCGGCGGTCGCCGGTTCCGTCTCGTCGAGGAAATCCGAGATGACCACGGCGATGGCCCGGTGAGTGGCAATGCGGCTCAGGAAATCCAGCGCCTTGTTCAGACTCGTGCCGCGCCGCTTCGGCTCGTAGAAAAGTATCTCGCGGATGACGCGCAGGACGTGGCGGCGGCCCTTGCGCGGGGGCATGAACTTCTCGACCTCGTCGGTGAAAAGGATGAGGCCGACTTTGTCGTTGTTGCGAATGGCGGAGAAGGCGAGCACGGAGGCGATCTCGGCGGCCAGCTCGCGCTTCGACTGGTCGCCGGAGCCGAACAGGCCCGAGCCGCTCAAGTCCACGATGAGCATCAGGGTCAGTTCGCGCTCCTCGACGAACTTTTTCACGAACGGATGGTTCATGCGGGCAGTAACGTTCCAATCGATGGCCCGCACCTCGTCGCCCGGCTGGTATTCGCGCACCTCCTCGAAGTTCATCCCCAGCCCTTTGAAGACGCTGTGGTACTGGCCGCCGAGGGTCTCGCTCACGAGCCGGTTGGTGCGCAGCTCGATCTGACGGATTTTCTTGAGGATTTCGCGGGGGATCATGGGAGCGCGGAACGCGGAACGTGGAACGCGGAATGAGAAGCCCCTTGCCTGCGAATCGGGCAAGAGTAGATTGCCGCCATGAGCGCAACCGAGATTCTCGTGCAAATCCGGCAACTGCCTCTGCAAGAGCAGCGCGAGGTCTTCGAGCGACTCCGCGACGAATTCGGCGATGAAGAGCTTACGCCGGAACAGATCGCGGAACTGGACCGGCGCGCCGAGGAAGCGTTGAAGCATCCTGAACGTGGACGGCCCGCGGAAGAGGTGTTCGCCGAAATCGAAGAGCGCCTTCGTGCGAAGAAATGACAGTCATCACCGAGCCGGAAGCCGAGCACGAGTGGAACGAAGCTGTCGATTGGTACGATCAACGCGAGCCTGGCGTTGGCCACCGCTTCAATGCGGTGGTTCGAGACTATCTCAAAGTGCTGGCGGCACAACCGGAGCGATTTCCCTTGGTCGGGCGATTGACGCGAAAAGTCAAAATCAAAGATTGGCCTTACTCCATTTTTTTTGTGGTGGATGACGAGCACCGACAAATCAAGGTCGTTGCCGTGTGGCACGGCAAACGGAACCCCGCGGAACTCCGGCGACGGCTCCGGTGAGCTGATGCGGGATCGCGATTGGACGAGCCGGTTCGTGGGCAGCCTCCACGACTCGAGCATCGCGCATTGGGGCCATGAACGGCGGCGGCTGGCACGGAGTCCCGGCTTTAGCCGGCCGGACGTCCTGCCGCCTGAAGGCGGGACTCCTTGCACGAGCCGGTTCGTGGGCAGATCGAGCTGGGCGATTTTCTGGAGGATTTCGCGGGGGATCATGGCACAGATACCGAGAAATTTTGTGCGCGCGCCTGCTGGAGCAGCGGAGCGATGCGATTGGTGCGGTAGAGCACCACCGCTACGACGCCGAAGGCCACGCTGCACAACAGGCCGACTTCCCCTGCCCAAAACCATTTGTGCGGGCCGACAAACGAATGGTCGTAGAAGTCCTGATAGAAGCTGTTGTATGAAGTATGAGCCATGGCGGCGACCCAAACGCTTCCAGAGGCGAGGCGGAGCCAGCTAATGAAGACGCCGACGGCCACGCAGGCCAATGAATACAAGGCAGCCGTGATATAACGCTGGTGTTGGAAGGTGAGCAGGACAAACGGCACATGCCAGGCCGCCCAGATCAGACCCACGACGAGAATTGGAAAGCGAACACCCGCCTGCACAAGCTTCGGCAGCAGATAGCCGCGCCAACCGATTTCCTCCCCCAACGCACCAACGTATCCGATGACGATACTCAAAGTGGCGACGACCAGGAACCGCTGCGCCAGCAAACCGGCGGTGGTCGCTTCAGCATTGAACCAACTCAAGCGAAACGGCAACGGTCCAAGCATGGATTGCTGCTTCAGGTACGGCGTGAGTTCGACCTGCTGCAACATCCAGGCGGTAGCGTAGGTCGCAGTTGCCAGTCCGAACGGCGCCGCGTAGGCCCAAGCCCAATAACGGCCGGCGCCGGCACGGAAACCAGCGTCCGCAAATCCTTCGGCCAAACCGAGGCGAAAGGCCACGGCGACCGTGCCGGGAATCCACATGAGCACAAACGGCACCAGCCCTGCGGGCAGCCGAAGCCCGGAACGCAACGCCCACAAATACGACCACGAAAGCAGGCAGGTGACACCTGTGAACGCGATGGCCGCCGATTTTGAGCTGTGACGCTCCGCAGTCATGATTACGGCACCGGCAGCTCATCAAAAATCTTCTGCACGATCGTTTCGCTGGTCTTCTCCTCCGCCTCGGCTTCGTAGGTGATGGTCACGCGGTGGCGCAGCACGTCCATGCCGATGCTCTTCACGTCCTGCGGGGTGACGTAGCCGCGGCCCTTGAGAAACGCGTACGCCTTGGCCGCCAGCGTCAGCGCGATGGTCGCGCGGGGCGAAGCGCCGAGCTGGATGAGACCCTGGAGCTGGATCTTATAGTGCCCGGGATCGCGCGTCGCGCAGACCAAATCGACGATGTAATCCTTCACCTTGTCATCCACGTAAATGTCGTTCAGCACTTCGCGGGCGCGGAAAATCTGCTTCGGCTCGACAACGGCGCTGGTGGTTGGGACGTTCGACGTGCGGGCCATGAGGTCCAGAATCTGCCGTTCCTCCTCCCTGCTGGGGTAGCCGATCTTCAGCTTGAGCATGAAGCGATCGACCTGCGCCTCGGGCAGCGGATAGGTGCCCTCCTGCTCGATGGGATTCTGCGTGGCCAGCACGAGGAACGGCTCGTCGAGCTTGAAGCTGTTCTCCCCGATGGTGACCTGCTTCTCCTGCATCGCTTCGAGCAGCGCGCTCTGGACTTTGGCGGGAGCGCGATTGATTTCATCGGCCAGAACGAGGTTAGCGAAGATGGGTCCCTTGCGCGTGGTGAACCCGCCGGACTGCGGGTTGTAAATCTGCGTGCCGATGACGTCGGCTGGCAACATGTCCGGCGTGAACTGGAGGCGCGAGAACTTCACGTGCAGACACGCGGCGAGCGATTTCACCGAGAGCGTCTTGGCCAAGCCGGGCACGCCTTCCAGCAGAACGTGCCCATTGGCCAGCAGGCCGATGGCGAGCCGCTCGACCAGGTAGCTCTGCCCGATAACGACCTTGCCGATTTCGGTGAAGAGGGGCCGGACGAACGCGCTGGCGCGCTGCACTTCCTCGTTGATGGCGGTAAGACCCGTGTTCATGCGTGGCGCCTAGTGTTGCCGCACTGGCCCTAAAGCTCAAGACGGGAGCGGTTTACAGTTTTGTAATTCCGACCGAACGTGGGCCTATGGAGTGCGCCGGCAGAGCGCAGCGACGACGGCGCTTTGGCTGAAGGGCGAGCGGGCCGGGCGCGAACGGCGTTTCGCAACGGTCAGCCAAAGCGGAGTCGCGCTGCGCTTGCCTCCGCACTCCAAAAGCTGCGCAAACTTGCCCGGCCACTTTGTCACTGGCCTTCCCCCCGATTTCCGGCGGGAAATCCTCGCCATCGCCGGCCCATCGGCGTTCAATCCGCTTCGAACTTTTACGAACCAAAACTGACCCTTGATGAACTCCGCCAGATTTTCCGTTGCCCAATCTCCCGCATGAAAGCCATCCGCCTGGAAAAGCCGTTGCATTTCACCCACGCCGAGATTTCCGAACCGCCCCCGCCGGGCCCCGGCGAGGCGCTCGTGCGCGTTCATCGCGTCGGCATCTGCGGCACCGACTACGGCGGCTACCTGGGCAAGATGCCGTTCTTCTCCTACCCACGCATTCCGGGACACGAGTTGGGCGTCGAAGTGCTGGCCACCGGCGCGGGCGTGACCCACGTGCGCCCCGGCGACCGCTGTGCCGTGGAACCGTACATGAACTGCGGCGCCTGCCCTCCCTGCCGCCGCGGCTGCGGCAACTGCTGCGAAATCCTCAAGGTGCTCGGCGTGATGATGGATGGCGGCCTGTGCGAACGGATGCTCCTGCCCGCGCGCAAGCTCCATCCCGCCAACCGGCTTTCTCCCGAGCAATGCGCGCTCGTCGAAACGCTCGCCATCGGCTGTCATGCTGTGAACCGCGGCAACCCGCAATTGGGAGACGCCGTCCTGGTCGTCGGGGCCGGCCCCATCGGCTTGGCCGTGATCGAGTTTGTCAAGCTTTCCGGCGCGACATGCGTCGTGCTCGATTTGAACGAACAGCGACTGGCCTTCTGCCGTCAGCAAATGGGCGTGCCGCACACCATTCATTCCAAGGGCGACGGCGCCGAACTGGAACAACTCAAGCACTTCACTGCCGGCGCGCTCGCCCAGGTCGTCATCGACGCCACCGGCAGCCACCAATCCATGAGCCAGGCGCTGGGCTACTGCGCGTTCACCGGGCGGCTGGTGTTCGTGGGCATCACGCAGCAGGAGGTCGCCTTCCCGCACGCGCCCATGATGCACCGGCGCGAACTCAGCCTGCTGGCCAGTCGCAACGCGCTGCCGCCTGACTTTACCCGCATCATCCAACTCATCGAGGAAGGCCGCATCGACACCCGCCCGTGGATCACCCACCACGCCGAATTCGATGCTCTGGTCGGCGAATTTCCCCGCTGGCTCCGACCCGAAACCGGCGTCATCAAAGCAATCGTGCGCCTCAACTGAACGTGCCGCGTTGTCTGGGATTTCCGGCAAACGCAGGCATTACAAAGTCGTAGTGCAGTCTGCCCAGCCTGCTGTATCGCGGGTTGCCAACCCGCGAAGGTGCGGCTAGAATGAGGCGCGGACTGGCGTACCGCCCGCCCGCCGACTGGCAGTCGGCGAAACAGCAGACAGGGCAGTCTGCGCTACAGCCGGGGCGCCTGCCCTACCTTGCGATCAGGCGGCCTCCCCATTACCATCGGCCCCACGATGACTTTCCACGACCCGGCTGCGGCGCTGCTGTGCGCGGTGCAAGCCGCTCGCGCGGCTGGCAAGCTGATGCGCGCCAACTTGCGGTCGGCCAAAAAAATCAACGCGGCCACTCAGCACGACATCAAGCTAGAGTTGGACGTGCGCTGTCAGAAGACGATCGAGCGTTTGCTGCGCCGCGCGTACCCACAGGTTCCAATTCTTGGCGAGGAAGGAATCGTCGGTGATCCGGAGGCGCCGGTGCGCTGGGTGGTCGATCCCATCGACGGCACGGTCAACTTCAGCTACGGCATCCCGCACGCGTGCGTGTCGATCGCGTTGCAACAGAAAGTTCCGGGTTCCGGGTTCCGGGTTCCGGGTTCCCCGAGGCGCACAGCCGAACTCGGAACTCGGAACCCGGAACCCGGAAACTCCGCGTTCCAAAGCATCGTCGGTGTCGTTTACGACCCGTTCACGGAGGAACTTTGGACGGCGATCCGCGGCGAGCCGGCGCGGCTCAACGGGAAAGTTATCCGCGTGAGCCGTCGGACGAAACTGAACGTAGCGATTGTCGCGCTCGGTTTCGCAAAGAACCGGTCCACGTTGGACCGGATGCTGCCGACGTTCGACGGCCTCATCCATCGCGTGCGCAAGATTCGCATCATGGGCGCGGCGGCGTTGTCGTTGGTATACGTGGCCACCGGCCGGATGGACGCTTATCTCGAGTATGGCCTGCGTCTCTGGGACATCGCAGCGGGTGGTCTGATCGTGGAATGCGCAGGCGGCGATTTCTGGAGCGAAGCGGTCGGCGGCGACTACACGTATCAGATTCT
>WNGA01002884.1_pt1 | contig 26043 bp, 28 predicted proteins | sample 5400061 | NCBI WGS metagenome assembly WNGA01 (sample SAMN13153366, study PRJNA577476) | soil metagenome | isolation source: 100 cm soil or saprolite under grassland replicate 2 | place: USA:California | collected 2016-06-15 | reverse complement strand
GTAACTGGGATGAAGTCGTAACAAGGTAGCCGTAGGGGAACCTGCGGCTGGATCACCTCCTTTCTAAGGAGTAACTCTTCAGAGTTTCGAATTTCGATATTCGGATTTCGAATTTTCTGAAGTGTAGGTCGACGGCTAAATCCAAGAGCTAATCAATTGATTGTTCTTGGATATGCCGTGAAGACTCCGGGATCGAAAGAAACCAGAGCTTCAAAGGAGATCACGGTAACGCACAATTCAGTCTTTGCTGCACATCGACTGCAATGCCGGATGTCGATCTCGCGATTCGACATCCGGCATTTTGTTTCTCCTCTCTGCCATTCGGAGCGAAGTCGCCTGCCGCGCCGTAGCCCGGCAAAGGCGGGAGGCATCTCTAATCGCCCAAATTTCGCAACGGCCGTCTATGCCACTCGAAATTTAGTCAGAGAAAACCGCACGTGGCGTTCTTCCTTCCTCAGCGTCGTGCAGGTCCACCCACGTTTGAATGTCGTCACGATCGCCAAAACCCGCTTCCTTCTTCGACTCGGTTAGTTCCGCGCTCGCCTCGTCTCGCCAGCCACGCTTCCTAAGAAAGGCATTCCAGACAGAAATTTCCTCTTCGCTGGGCCGTCGGCCACGGGCAAAGCACCATTCGAGAATTTCCTCGTCCGATCCGCCTTTCAGGGTTCGCTCTACAAGCTCATCATAATTTATTCCCAGAAACCTTGTGCAACGCGCGTCGAAGTGCGTCGGATCTTCTACACCGGTAAAATATTCGGGCGGCAATTTGCCGGCTGCGTTCAGCCGGATCTTATCCAGCATTCGCGCAAAATAAATGAGGCCTTTCGTCTCGACGTAATCGCTACATGGAGTCTGAGTTTGCATTGCAAGGAAAGCTTCTGACCGAGTGGCAAAGTGTCAACAGACCACTTAAAGTGAAATGGCCAGACCACTTTGGCGGGAGCTTGCGATAAGGAGCGGTTTACGAGAAGAGTCACGCTGCCGCATGCAATCCACGAGATGAAATCTTCTATCAACAAGAAGCTTATCGGAAGGCGGCGCCGCCATTCAATCATGGCTTTTGAAATGGTTCGGCTGAATCACGCTGCGACCGAGCCGCTTCATCAACAGCTTTATCGGCAGATTCGCGAAGAATTAATTTCAGGAACCTTCAACAACGACTCGTCCCGCCTTCCTTCCTCGCGCACGCTGGCCAGCGATCTGGGAATATCGCGATTCACTGTAAATCTCGCTTTCTCGAGGCTTCATGCCGAAGGCTATCTTCAATCGAAAATTGGATCGGGCACATTCGTCGCCGAGCCGTTGCCCGAAACGTTCCTAAGTGCGCGGACAGCAAAAGCAGCACCACACCTCGAACGCCCGCCCCGCCTGTCTGAGCGTGTAAGAAATATTCCGGATCACCGGGTTGGAAAACAATTTGATTTTGGAATTGCCGGGCCACCCGGTGTGACGTTCGTCCCTGCTGTCGCAGCGCTTGACGAATTTCCGATTGAGATATGGGAACGACTCAGAGCACAAGTTCTAGCGCAAAAAGGAGCGCATCTGCTCCAGTACGCATCAAGCCGAGGCGACCCCGATCTGCGCAAGGCGCTCGCAAGTTATTTGTGCGACTACAGAGGCGCCCGCTGCCATCCAGACCAGATCATCATCACGGCGGGAACCCAACAGGCCATGATGATCAGCGCGATGGCGCTCGTGAATCGGGGCGAGGTTGCGTGGATTGAGGACCCAGGATTTTACCAGGCCCGCCGAACTTTTGGCCTCGCCGGGGCAACCGTCGTTCCACGACGTGTTGACCGGGAAGGAATCACGATCGCACGGCCACCGAGACAGCGCTCGCCCAAAATAATTTACGTGACTCCTTCCCATCAATTTCCGCTCGGCATGACGATGAGTCTCGCGCGAAGAACGGCCTTGATCGATTTTGCGCGTGCCTGCGACGCTTACATTTTCGAGGACGATCACAACTCGGAATTTCGTTATACCGGTCCGCCGCTCCCATGTTTGCAGGGTCTCGATAACGTCGGGCGTGTCATCTACTCAGGTACAATGAGCAAGATCCTCTATCCATCATTGCGGCTGGGTTACATCCTCGCGCCAGAGCAATTGGTCGAACCAATGATCAAGATTCGGGCTGTAATGGATCAACATTCACCCGCGATTGATCAGGCGACACTGGCTCGATTTTTGACCGAGGGATTTTTCCTGAGTCACATAAAACGGATGCGAAAAGTATATTCGGACCGCAGAGAATTCTTTATCGAACAATTCAACAATTTGTTACGCAAGTACTTCATTCTGGAAGTTCCGGAAGCTGGACTACACTTCGTCGCGTGGGTGCGACAGAAAGAACAGATGCCGTTGATTACACGCGTTTGCACAGAGATCGGTATCAGGCCGTCGCCATTGTCGTCCTGCTACATGAAAGCCGAGGCGGAGCCCGCACTCACTTTCGGGTTCGCCGCATGGTCGCGTGCGCAAATTCGCGAAGGTCTTAGTAAGTTCGCCGCGACACTCAATTCGAAATTGAAGTAAGCAATTTCGGCAAACTGCCACCCTTGGGAGGCGCGCTTAACCGCGCCGCCGGTCAATTCTTCTGCCATCTGATCCTGCGAAGAACCGCTGATTCTCGTCGCGGGATTCGCTACTGACTTACAAGCGAAGTGGCTTGTACGAAATCTGCGAAGTGGCTCTGGTCGTGACTTACGGCCAGTCCCTAAAGTGTCCTCATGAAAGTTCAACAAAGGAGACAAAACATGACAACACAACTCATAACCAAAAGAGGCAGCGAACTTCTTTTTGTCGTTCTGCTCGGTCTCTGCTACGGAGCGGCTCTAGCGCCAGCACACGCACAGAGACCGGAAGCAACGAAGGCAAAAATGCAGTACGAGGTGTCGAACCTGCCCGATTTCGGCGGCACGAGTAGCGGGGGAAACAGCATCAATGACCAGAGTTGGGTGGCAGGCTATTCCAGACTGCCGGATAGGAACCGGCACGCTACGCTGTGGCGAAGCGGCTTGCTCTCGGACCTGGGCACACTTGGCGGACCAAACAGCAGCGTCACATGGAACGTTAAAAATACCCAAGGCGTCATCGTAGGTATTTCGCAAACTGCCGATCCGGAGCCGCTCGGCGAGAGCTGGAGTAGCGCGGCTTTCTACAGTACGCCTAACAACGTTGGCTATATCAACCTCGGGTTCGTTTGGGAACAGAGCCTGGGCCAAATGAGGGGACTGCCCAATTTTCCTGGAGGAAATAATGGCTTTGCCACAGGAGCCAACAATTTGGGTCAGGTGGTCGGGTGGGCGGAGAATGGCGTTCATGACCCCGAGTGTTGCTGCACCCAAGTCCTCCAGTTTCGCCCAGCCGTGTGGGAACTCGGACCACCAGATCAGATCCACGACCTCCCTTTGTTCCCCGGCGACACTTCCGGAGCTGCCACGGCGATCAATGACAATGGTCAAATCGTGGGCATTTCGGGCATCTGCGACCAGGCCGTTGGAAGACATACGGCCAAGCACGCCGTGCTTTGGGAAAACGGCGGAGTGACTAACGTTGGCAACCTCGGGGCTCAGTGGTGGAACACGCCGACCGCAATCAATCAACGAGGCGATATCGTCGGGTTTGCCGGCGACCCCGCCTTTGTGGAAGGCGACATCCTACACGCTTTCATGTGGACCAGGGAGGACGGCATCCGGCATCTCAAACCTTTGCCGAACCGTACACCAAAACATGTAGACAGTGAGGCCTACGGTATCAACGAAGCGCGCCAGGTAGTCGGTGTCTCATGCGACGCGGACGGTGTTGATTGTCGCGCAGTTATTTGGGATCACGGCAACACACCCACAGACCTCAACGAACTCAAAGGCAGTTATTCTGCACGCCTCGAAAGCGCCAAAGACATAAATGATAACGGAGAGATTACCGGCAGAGCTATTCTCGCTGGTGTGAGAACAGCCTATTTGGCGGTGCCGGTCAGCGGGCAATAAGGAAAGGAAAAAGACGGCCGGTTTTCAGCCCACAAAAGCAATTTCACCTTTTCGAAAAAGCGCACGAAATGCCGGATGGCGATTCGTAAGATCGACATCCGGCATTTGCTTGTAGCATAAGCATCTTTCCCTGGGGGCGGGCGGGCGCCTCGCCTGCCCGATTTGCAATCCGCAATCGGCAATCTAAAATCGACAATTCATCGGGGGGCATAGCTCAGTTGGTAGAGCGCCAGCTTTGCAAGCTGGAAGTCAGGGGTTCGAATCCCCTTGCCTCCAGTCTTCGCTCGCGTCTTAGAGGAGAGCGAAGACTGTCGCGCCGGAGTCTCGCAGCGAGGGACAAAGGCGAGGGGCATTTTAACGATTCAGAGATTTAGCGAATTTGTTTGCGGCCAATCATTAAATCGCTAAATCATTAAGTCGCTAAATTCTGTGCGGGGCCTGTAGCTCAGTTGGTTAGAGCATGCGCTTGATAAGCGCAGGGTCACTGGTTCGAGCCCAGTCAGGCCCATTTTCATTCGCGCATTTCCAACCCGGCGACCGCCGTTCAAAACTGAAAATAAACAAAGGGCACTGGACCGGTTGCCGGAAAAAGCTCGAGCGCCAGAAAGGCCAGCACGTAAGCTGGGATTCGAACGCGCGCTGGTTGCAAAGCGAGGCGATCAATAAACTGATTGCGTTCCTGGGCGACCGCCAGAAACAAAGAAATGAAAAGGAGCACGATCGTGCCAGTGGTTAGCAGGAATTCGCCGGGTACGTGCTGGAAACCGAGTAGCGCGCTCAAAACATATCCACTGATCTGGAGAGTCTTCGGACGAAAGAAAGCCGCGCTTAAGACGAAGACCGCAAACATTAATCCAACGCTGAATGGCACAAACCAGCGTTTTTTCATCATTCTATCAATAGCGGTGCCAACCGTTGCCCGGTCGAAAAGACGGTAGCCGATTAACAAAAGACCATGGTACGCGCCCCAGACGACAAACGTCCAGTTCGCTCCATGCCATAGCCCCACAAGCACCATCACAACCACCATGTTGCGGTACAACATGAACCGCCCTTTTCTTCCCCGGCTGAATGGCATAAACAAATAATCGCGAACCCACGTGGAAAGCGTGATGTGCCATCGCTGCCATAAGTCAGGTGGATTCCTGGATAAAAATGGCCGCGCAAAATTAAGCGGAAACTCAAAGCCCAGTAGCTTGGCACAACCCCGAGCGATGTCAGTGTAACCAGAGAAATCGAAGAAGACCTGCATAAAAAAGGCAAGGCAGCCCGACCACGCAGCCAGCCAGCCCGCGTGTGCGGTCGGATCCTTGAAGTAGGCATCGGACACGACAGCGAACCGATCAGCAAACACCATCTTCTTTAAGAGCCCGGAGAGCACTAGAATGATTCCGCTCTGGATCACGATTGCCGCCGGTCGCCGCCAACGTGGGATTTGAGAAATGAATTGCCGAGCGCGAATGATCGGACCTGCGATAAGATGAGGAAAAAATGCAATGAACAGCGCGTAGTCGATCAGGTTTCTGACCGCCTTCATTTTTCCCCAATAGACATCAAACGTGTAAGAAAGGCTAGCGAACGTGTAGAAACTGACTCCGATAGGGAGAACAACTTGTAACACAACCGAAGACTTAGGGATGTGGAGCAAGGCAGCTAACGAGCCAGCAAAGAAGTCGTAATACTTAAAGAAACCGAGAATCCCGAGGTTGACGACAAGACTAACAGCAAGCAAAAGCCTTTTGCGGCGACCACTCGTGACCTCCAGCCAAATCCCCAGAAAGTAGTCAACCACGGTAGAGGTCAGGATTAGCACTATAAATCGCGGATCCCACCACATGTAAAAAACGTAGCTTGCACATAGCAGTAGCACTTTCCCGGCGCGAAACGGGATGCTGTAGAACAGCACAGCCACGATCAAAAAAAAGATCCAGTACTGAAAGCTATTGAATAACATCAGGGATGGTCAGCTTAAAAACCTGGTTTGCCTCATTGCTTCCAATCAGTCGTTCGCAGCTAGTCGAGACTTGGAATTGAAGTCCGGTTTCGAATCAGCTGATCCAAGTCGCCCAACTAGCTCTGACACCAGCGTTTCTGTGAATCTTTGCCGGCCTTTCGCGTTAAGATGGAATGCGTCAAAGTAATATTCGGGTTTTTCAAGAAAATCGAACGTTTGTTCCGGCATCGAAAAAGTCATTCTGCGGGTTATAACGCTGGGAAGAACAGAGTGGTATGCCTTGGAAAACCCAGGAAGCTCCATAAATGGACCGCGAGGGACAGGCGTAAGCACGACTACGGTAGGACTATTCGAATAACGATCCAGGATTCGCAGGATCCAATCGCGCTGTAGTTTAAGGGAGTATTCTATGTCCGACTGAGACGGCTGTATCAAGCTCTTCCGGATAGCCTGTCTCTGAGCTTCAGTTAACTTCGGCGCGAACGTTACCTCTCCTGTCCTTGGATCATAAGACGTGCCCACAAGATCGTAGTCTCGGCCTTCATAGACGGCGCGGGAGTGCAGTCTCTCAGCCTCTTGTCGAACGCTCCTTATACGCGCGACGGGATGTTCAAGAAGATCAGTAACATCACTTTGGTATGCTGAACCTCGCAGTATACACGCGGTAAATGCCCTGAACCGACCAGACCATCGCTGAAAAGCCGAGGCAAAATTGAAGCAGTCTCCATAACGCAGGAGCGGAGCCGCCATGGAAATTCGCAGAGGATCAGCGGTACTTGGTTCATAGCCAATCCCATAAGGAACTACGATTGCCGAATAGCGTCGCGCTGCCGGATCGACATCTCGAAGCATGTAGTACCAACTGTTAACAGTTGACGCTGGTTCGGTGAGATTTACAAACTTGAACCCAGCGGCCGAACCGAGCTCATTAGCCACCGCGCTAGAGAACCCCTCTGCCATCCTCGAATCTCCCAGAACAAGAATCTCTTTCAGACCTGAAGCAGTCCGTTGTTTTTCGGCCCGGGTAATTACCGCTAATCGCCCTGCATAGGAATCTGGGGCTAGGATCGAGACGTAAAAGTCGCTGTGAAAGATGATGCCGTCGAGACAAATAAACGCAGTTATGCCGAGCAGAAGGTTTCGTGTAACATGGAGTGGACGCGGCGACATCGTTGGCTCGGTTGGAAACGTCGTGCGCAGGGTCCCTGTCGAGCTGAGATAAACTGCGAAATATACGATTGCAAAAAGCACCAAGACTAGCAACCAGTGGGCTCCCCTTCGCCATAACATGGCTTGCGGAGCGGCTTCGGTTTCCGCGCTTCCAGAAACAACTATGCTCGCGAGCAGCGTTCGCCTGTTCTGGTCGTTATAGAGCTCGAACACATATTTACCGGACCGAATCCACGGAACTAGTCGGCTTCCTTTTGGACCCGAAGCAAAGAGAACCGGTTTTTGGTCGGTTCCTCTTACGAAGACAAAACCCATCGATCCGTTCCCTGTATCCCAGTGAATCTCGGTGCTGCCACTACCACGAGTAACCCTCACGCGCTCGGGATTTGCTGTGATGACTGAAGCACCTGCCGTCTGATTTGGCTCGGAATCCTTCGCAGTTTGGGCGGGCACTTGCATGATACCCGCCCCACCTAAAAAGGCTGCCATCACAACAGCACGCACGACTGACCGGCATCTCACAATTGGCCAGCACGTGACCGCTCCGCGGGCGCATGCGGGCGAAAAATTAGTCGCCACATTTTTTGTAATCGAGCGAACCGCCATCTGTGAGGTCATAATCGCGCATCAATGAATTGGCTTTGGGTCGTGCGTCGGGTCTTTTTAGGATGGCGACGTGCGAAACTCGCGCCAATCAACAGTCCGATGAATGCTCCTGCAATATCCAGGAGGATGTCGCGAACCGAGGGCGTACGCGATTTAACGAATGATTGGTGAAATTCGTCGCTCGCGGCAAAAACTGCGCAACTTAGCAGAACTGCGCCAAACAATATCGACATTTTCCCGCCGATAGCTAGACCGCTGCGAAGTGCACGCCACAGGAGAAGAGCCAGAATCGCGTATTCGCTCACATGCGCGCATTTCCGCATAGCGAAAAGGATCGATCGGATCGTCTCCGGCGCCATGCCCGGTTTCAACCAGAGCAAGATTGGAACAATAAATCGCGACGTGTGCTCAGCAGACATCAGATCTGTCGAGCCGACAAAAATCACGCCGAGCCAAATCAGCAACGGCAGCCAATATTTGAGAAAAGATCGCATTCGTCTTGTAGGGCGTTTGTGTCAGACGCCAAAATAAATGGCGTTTCACAGAAACGCCCTACAAATTTACAAGTCTGAAATCCGAAATCCGAAATCCGAAATCCGAAATCAGCAGTCCCCTCACCTTCGAGCCAATCTTCATTGAGCGAATCTGGGGTGGGCGACGGCTTGAATCGAAATTTCGAAAAAAACTCCCGCCGAATACGGCAATCGGCGAGTCGTGGGAAATTGTTGATCGTCCCGAAGCACAAAGCGTCGTCGCGCGCGGGCCGCTCAAAGGCAAAAGTCTGCATGAATTGTGGACCCAAGATCGATCATTGATCTTCGGCAAGCTTCCCGACGCCCCGCGATTTCCGTTGCTCATCAAGCTCCTCGATGCACACGAGAAGCTTTCCCTGCAAGTGCATCCTCCGGAACGAATCGCCGGAAAACTGGGTGGCGAGCCAAAAACTGAATTTTGGTACGTTGCCGACGCCGATCCAGGCGCCGAACTTTTGCTTGGCTTTCGCGAACCGATTAAGCGCGATCAATTCGAAAGCGCGCTGCGCGAAGGAACAGCTGCCGATTACGTTCACAAAATTAGCGTGAAGACAGAAGACGCCGCTTTTCTTCCGGCCGGTCGTCTTCACGCAGTGAGTGCAGGCAATCTGTTAATCGAAATCCAACAGAACAGCGACACGACGTATCGCGTTTTTGATTGGGACCGCCTCGATCCCACGACTGGCAACCCGCGAGAACTACATATCGAGCAGGCGCTGGAGTGCATCGATTTTGACGACGTCGCGCCGAAGTTGATCGAACCCCACGGGGAACTGCTGGTAAAGCATCAGCTATTCGAAATCCAAAAATGGAATCTCGATTCTCCGCGCGAAAGCGCGCCCCTTGGGCAATTCGCAATCGTTTGCTGTTTGAGCGGGAAACTCAGGTGTGTCGATGTCGACCTTGTGCCCGGCGAATTCTTTCTGGTGCCGGCTCAGTTGCGGGACCGGCAACTGAAGCCGCTCGACGCGCAAACAAGCTTATTGCGGGTGACGATTCCTGGTCTCGATTCAAGTCGCAATCCAAATGGGCCGCGCCACTTCACGATTTTTCACCGGGACCACATTGGTCTTTTGCGGGTGATTTTCTGTACGCGCGCTCGAAGCAATGAAAGTGCCCACTCCGCATAACGAAAAGCAGAGCACCACTATTACGATCTTCGTGAGCAAACTCATGGGTCAATTCCAAGCTTATCGCCCGTCTTTCAGTCAGCAGCCTGCCCCAAGCGGCGCAGGTAAGTAAAGCTATAAATTCCCGAGCTGTGTCCATCCGCCCAGCGTGGCTGCAGCGCATAGCCGCCTACCAGATCGAAACCGACAAGCTGAAAACTTTTGTCGGTGTAAGTGACGTGTGGCCGGGAGACATTGCCCAGCACATCCGGTTCGCCGCCGCACGCCGCGCACGGACACGCGCGCCTGAGCATCTCGAGTTTCAGAAATGATTCTGTGCCATCGTTCCAGGCTATCGCAAGCTCGTCTCCGATTTGTTGAATATTGGTAGGCTCCAAACGCATGACGTTTCATTCGCGCTTTGGCCGCGTGCGCTCGCCAAAGATTGCTGTGCCGACGCGCACCAGCGTCGCACCTTCCTCGACCGCAATCGGAAAGTCCTGCGTCATGCCCATCGAAAGTTGGGGAAGATCGACATGAAATTCCGTTTGTAGGCGATCGCGCAGCTCCCGTAACTGAACAAAGTATCTGCGCGACGCTTCTGCCTTATCGGCCAGCGGCGGGATAGTCATCAGCCCCAAAATCGACAATCGTTGCAGCGCGAGCGATTTTTCGATTTGTTCGCGCAACTTGTCGGGCGAGAACCCGAACTTACTCCCCTCGCCTGCCACGTTTACCTCCAGCAAAACGCGCGGATGCATTCCTTCGTCAGCCGCAATCCGGTTCATCTCTTGTGCCAATGCAAGCGAATCAACACCGTGAAAAAGTTCGAATAGGGGAAGCGCGTGGCGGATTTTGTTCTTTTGCAAGTGACCGACGAAATGCCACCGCAGGTTCGACGGCAGTTCGGGAATCTTACCGCGCGCTTCCTGGACGCGGCTCTCACCGAACAACGTCTGCCCAGCCTCAATCGCCTCGCGCACTTTCTCGGCCGGATGCGTTTTCGTGATTGCGACTAATTCGATCTCATCGATAGCGCGGCCAGTTTTCGCTGCAGCCTGCGCGATCTGTGCGCGCACGCGCTGCAGATTTTCGGAAATTGAAGGCATCGCGAAAATTGTAGGGCAGGGGCTCCCCGTGCCAATTCAAAATCAAGGAGGGGCGGTTTCCAATCCGCCCTGATTGTTTCGGCGGACCGGAGACCGCCGTTCCTTGAATCGCCGATTATTTGCTGGTCAATCGCCCGGAAATTATGCAGAAGAGTGATCAAGAAACGTTACTCTCTTCTTGGATTCATTATTGCGGCAATGACCTGTTCAAGCTTACTCGCTCAGGAAAAAGCCGTCCTGCAACCTAACGCGACCGTCCTCGGCATCCTTCAGGGCAGCGTCGGCAAGGGTGTGGAGTTACACCTGAGATCTGGAGAAAAACTAGGAGGCAAGGTCGCCCAAGTTACCGACAGCGTCGTCCATCTTTCGAACCTGGCGGGCGCGGAATATTTCGACGCGTTCGTCGATGTAAAAGATATCTCGGCTGTCGTAGTTCGCGTAGCCGGCAGATAGCGGCCCCCACAATCGCATTACAGTTTCGGATTCTAACAAAATGAACATTACAAAAAACATCGGAATGCTTCTGCTCGCGATTTATCTTATTGCGGTGGGAATCCTTACTCTCACCGGGCTGGGCATCGGCATCATTACTGGTGTCCTCGCGCTGCTGGCAGGAATTTTTATCCTGATCGGGCGCTAGGCCCGGCAGGATCACGCGAGCAATTCCATCGTCTGTCGGGCAAGTTTCGGCCCGATACCGCTTGCTTCGTGTTTGAAATAAACAAACGCGTCTTTCCAATTTGATTTCTGCTCGCGGACGAAATCGGACCAGCGTTTTACAGCCGCGTCAGTGTAATCTTCGCGGCGAAGGCGGAGATAACCGTAATCGGCGGTAATCTTCGTCGGCGTGGCAATCGCGTCAGTGTCGGCAATGCAAAGCGCGATGTTACGTGACTTGAGCAGATCGAAGATTTCGTCGTCGAACCAGGACTCGTGACGAAACTCGAACGCGGCGCGCATGTCCGGTAGTTCGCGCAGAAATGAATTCAAGACGTCCGCATCTTTTTTGAAAGTCGGCGGCAATTGAAATAAAATTGGGCCAAGTCGTTCGCCGAGGCCGCTGACGACCTTCAAAAAATATTCCAGCGTATCCACGCAATCGCGCAGCTTTGACCAATGCGTGATTTTCTGCGGCGCTTTAAGCGCGAACCGGAACTCTTGCGGCGTGAGCGTTTTCCAATTCTCAATCGTTTTTAGCGCGGGGATCCGACGAAAAGTGTAATTGATCTCAGTCGTGGCAAATCGCTCTGCGTAAAACGGCAGCATTTTCGCCGCCGTTAAATCTTCGGGATAAAAATTCCCTTTCCACTCCGCGTATTGAAAACCTGAGGTGCCGATCCAGAATTTCATGCAAGCCCTTCAATGCCAAAATCCTCTGGGCGAGTGGAGGCTTCAAGCACGATTAGTGACTTTGCCAAACATCCGCGCCGCGGGCCGCATCCGAATTCAATATGGCGGTAAGCCCTTTCCGCCAGCCCAAATTCACTGGAAAAGGGAGGGTTATTGCCGTCGCAACTAAAACAAGAAGGGAAAAATAATGAAAAAGATGCTCTTGAGCATTGCTTTGGCATTCGTGGCACCGTTTGCGTGGGGACAAGTTTCGCAGGAAACCACCACAACGACGACCACAACCGAAGGCAACGGGACAATCACGGAGTACACTCCCGGGAGTGCGATCGTGCTTAGAGAAAGCACTGGTCCGGTGCGATACCGCTTCGGCAAGACCGTCACCTATGTGACGCGGAGCGGCAGGGTGTTGGACGAGACTACGGTGAGAACAAGGATCAAAGTAGGGGTTCCCGTCCGCGTCCACTACGTCGGGACAGCCCCCGACATGATGGTCGATCGCGTGATCCTCGATGAGGATTAAGATCTAGTCTCGTTTGTCTCCATCGCGCCTTGCTGTTCTGTCTCAAACGGCGGAACAGTGAAGGCGCGTTTGTTTTCGGGAAAATGTTCGCACTGCAGTCACATAACCGCGAGGTGCCCCAAGACTCTCGTCATTTCCCGAACAACTGCGCAATTCTTGGTCGGCGATTCCATCGGGCTAGGGTTCTGTTTCGTTTTGCGATAATCGCTGTCTTGATATCGAGTGGCATTCTTCCAGCGGCAGCGCGAAAAAAGCCACGCGCGCAAACTCCGAATAAGGCGAACATTGAAGCAGCCACTCGCCTCCAGATTTTCCTTGATCGGGCCAACTTCAGTCCCGGTAAGCTCGATGGAACTTATAACGAGTTCACTTGGAAAGCGCTCGCGCTGTATCGGCAATCGCGCGGCGAACAACAGCAAGTCCCACCACCGCATGGAAAGACTAAATCGAATGTTGCGCCCGAAGTTACCGGCCTTGATCTCGACAGCGTAGGTCCTGTGTTCGTTTCGTACACCGTTACGGATGCTGATTTGGCAAGCGTCGGTCCATTGCCGAGCGACGTTGCCGCGCAGGCCAAACTGAAATTTCTTCCTTATCGCGATCCAGCCGACGCCATCGCCGAGCAGTTTCACAGCGACGTTCACTTGCTAGAGCAACTTAATCCAGGTAAAATGAAAACGATCAAAGCCGGGGATCAGCTCATGGTTCCAAATGTCGAACCATTTGAGCTCGGTGCGGTAAAAGAGATCAAGCCTGGCAGCGCGCTTAACGCGCAACCTGCGAACGACGTTGAGTACCAACCCGAACCACAAAGCGAAAAAGCCGACAACAATAACCAGCCGAAGAAAGCAGAAGCAGCATCAGCGCCGATTGTCATTAAGATCGACACCAAAACCAACATGCTCGAGGTATTTCAAGGCGAGAAGCTCATCGCTGCCTATCCGGTGACGATCGGCTCCGAGCATTTGGCTTCACCGATTGGCGAATGGAAAGTGAGCCGCATCACAAAGATGCCCACGTTCCGTTACGACAAGGAAATGCTCCAACATGGGATGCGGAGCGGCAATTTTCATTTGCTTCCGCCGGGACCTCGTAATCCGGTTGGCGTGATGTGGATCGCGCTCAACAAAAAAGGCATCGGCATGCACGGCACTAACGAGCCGGGTTCGATCGGCCGTGCTGCAAGCCACGGTTGCATTCGTCTGGCCAATTGGGACGTCGTCCGTCTCGCAACAAAAATAAAACCAGGCGATAACGTCTCGATTCATTAAAGTTTGGGGGATGAACGAAACGCTCAGCACTCGTGCGCTAAACATTCTGCACGATTGGGTTCAATCCGAAAGCCTCCGAAAACATTGCTACGCGGTGGCAGATTCGATGAAGCATTTTGCGCAATTGCGCGGTGAAGACGTCGATCTTTGGGAGGCAGTTGGTTTATTGCACGACATGGATTATGAGCGTCACCCGAATCTGGAACACAGCTCAACCGAAGGCCATCCGTTCGTGGGCGTAGCATGGTTGCGCGAGCACGGATGGAGCGAAGAAATTTGCCGTGCGATCTTGTCGCACGCCGATTATTCAGGCGTCTCGCGCGAGACGTCTCTTGAAAAAAGTCTCTACGCGGTCGACGAACTAAGCAGCTTTGTCGTTGCTGTCGCGCTCGTGCGCCCAACAAAAAGCATCCACGATGTCGATGTTCGAGCAGTGAAAAAGAAGATGAAAGACAAGGCCTTTGCTCGCGCCGTGAATCGTGATGACATCGTCCGCGGCGCAGAGGAGCTGGGCATGCCGCTTGACGACGTAATTACGAACGTAATCACTGCGCTAAAAACCGATGCGCAGCGGTTGGACCTCGCGGGCATTGCAAGCTGAACTAATTGTCGGAAATTTTTGAACTGTTCCGCTGTTAATGGTGAGGCTGAATAATGCTCCGTCTAGCTATAGGCTTTTGTCTGCTGATGATTGTTACCGGATGCAACAGGAAGGCTATGCTAGATCCGACTGCCAGCTTGTGTGATCTGAAGGGACTGAAGCTCCGCGTCCCAGTATTCACCATTAGAAGAGCGCTTTCAGACGCAGCGGCCAAGAGGCTGCGCGATTCCGGGGAGAGCATCAAAGGCTTCATCAATTCGACGGAGACGGAATACCGAAGAAGAACGAATACACCGCACCGAATCGACCTGTTGTATTAGGGTGCTACCAGTTTGAGATGACAGAAGCGGGCGATGTGTCTGTCACCGAAGCGTACATTTCCGCCGAAGCAGCGAAGCGCCTGACGGATCCAGATTACTACATCACGATCAATGTTTCCTCCGGAAGGCGAGCGTTTAAAGACAATGTCTTGGATGGTGGGTTTGCTGAGATACACATTAGCCAAGCCACAAGAGCGCCCATTCAGATCAGTTGCGATCTGCTCCCGTAATGAGGTGTAAGCCAGCCGATCCAGTGAACCGCCACCGGGGTGCCCGTGCCCGTTCGTTATACGTTCGCAGGCGACACGCCTGCCACTACAGTTTCTCGGCAATAATTTCGAGCACCAGCGGCGTCAGCATAAATGAATTGTGATTCCTTTCCGCGCTTGCCAGATCGGCGCGAATTTTGTCGGCGAATTTCTGATCGATTCGCCCCATCTGGATGAGTCGAGGAAGATAAATCTCAATGAACGTAGCAGGCCACTGCCACATGTAATCGTTTGGCCACAGGCAAAACACGTGTGGCCGGGCTGAGCGAATCATAAAACCGTTCTCTGCAAGCAGCTCCGGTAACCCGGCTGCGCCGTCGGGTTCACCGCCGGATTCGCGCCACGTCGCAATCACGTGTTCGCGGAAACGCTCCTGATTCGGCAGTCGTGGAAAAAAGCGCCAGGTCTCGTAATGGCCATACTCGTGAAAGATGGACAAACTTCCCTTTGGCATGACGCGGCCAAGTTTTTGAATAAGCAAGGTGGGATCGTTAACAAATGAGACTACCCAACGGCACCAGGCGAAGTCGTAATCGCCTGTGGGCAAATCGTCAGTCATCAAATCGATCTCATGAATTTGAACGTTGGCGAGCGAACGCGTGCGAACCATTTCGCGAAGCGCATTTACGAAATTGCGGGAGCGTTCGAGTGCGACTACTTCGCCATGTCGCCCAACAATTTCCGCAAGATCGATAGCGGCGTAGCCCGGACCTGCGCCGACATCGAGAACGCGTTTGCCAGCAGTGATGCCAGCCCGTTTCCAGCAATCCAGCACAACTGGACGCCACACGTCATGTTGCAGGCCGAGTCGGGAAATTTCTTCCTCGTGCGTCCCGAGAATGTAATCGCGATCCGTTGCCATGCGGTGACGGTCGCTGATTGCGGCGAGATTACCACGATTGTTACACCTCGACCTCGCACTGGTAATTCGCCGGTAATCGGCGACCATTGCGATACTAATTGCCATGGATTACGTGATTCGTCCGCTCGTGGCTGAAGATGAACCCATCCTCTGGGAAATGTTATACCAGGGGCTGTCTTCCCTAGGCGAAAAGGAGAGGCCTTCGCGCGACGTTGTGCGCCGGCCAGAGTTCTCCCGTTACGTTGAGGGCTGGGGCCGCGCCGGGGACACCGGATTTGTCGCGCATGACAAGAAAGATGGCTCGCTGCTGGGCGCAGTTTGGCTGCGGCGACCGATCGACAACACTGATGCGCCGTCGGAACTGGCCCTCGCGGTGAAACCGGAGCATCGCAAGCACGGCATTGCCACCGCACTCCTAACACAATTGGTCCGCGCCAATCCCGAGCAATCAACTATCTTCCTCAGCTTCGTAGCCGGTAAACCGGTGTTGCGTCTCTACGAGCGGTTCGGATTCAAGGTCATCGAAGAAAAGCCGGGCGCCGTGGTTATGCATAGAGAAACGTAGGATGCGCAGAGACCTCACGGCGCAAAAATCAGCAGCACGAACACAGCAAACAGCAACAAATGGATGCAACCCTGCAAAACATTTGTCTTTCTGCTGGTAAAAGTAACAACGCACACAGCCAGCGTTAACAGCAGCAGCGGAAGGTTGCCGCCTTGCACGCCGAGTGTGACCGGTCGTTTGGTGACCAAGCTGATGGTCAACACGGCGGGAATTGTGAGTCCGATGGTCGCAAGAACGGAACCAAGCAGAATATTAATCGAACGCTGCAACTCATTGCGCCACGTAGCTCCGATGGCGCCTATTCCCTCCGGCGCGAGCACCAGGACAGCGATCATTGCGCCGCCAAACTCCTGAGGCATGCCAAAATGCTCGATACTGTTGTCCAATGGAATGGCGAACTTTTTCGCCAGCAAAATCACGCCAATCAGATAAAGGAGCAGCATCGCCGTATGAAAAGCTGTTGAACGCACGTGCAGCGACTCATGAGCTGAACTCTCTACCACTACTGCGTCCTTTGATTCCATGAAATAGCCGCGGTGCCGCATCGTCTGAATGAGCAAAAAAATCGCGTAAAGCAATAGCGACACGACGATGAGAAAGACTTCCTGCTCGGTCGAAAACGTTGGCCCGCTCGTCGTGGTAGTGAAGTTTGGCAGGACCAAGCCGAGCACTGCCAGTGTCATGATGACATTGAGATAGGAGTTGACGCCTTGCAGGTTGTAATACTGCTCACGATAACGTAGCCCACCCAGCAGCAATGACAGGCCAACAAATCCGTTGAGAGCGATCATGACCACAGCAAAAATTGCGTCCCGCCCAAGCTCAGGATTATTCGCGCCGTGCAACATTGCCGTCGATATCATGATCACCTCGATGCTGATTGCAGACAGCGTGAGGATTAACGTTCCATAGGGTTCGCCCAATTTGATGGCGAGACAAATGGCATGGCGCGCCACGCAAATTGCCGACCACAGAATAACAGCAAAGAGCCAGAGAAAGACACCGACCAGGGCCGCTGGGTGCGCAATGATTTCAACCAGGCGGCTTCCGGTAGCGAAAAAAATGACTACTGTTCCCGTGCTGACGAGAAGCGCAGATTCGGCGCGCACCACGTTGCGCGAACTTTTTGCGCCACGACTCGGTTTCGTCTTTTCCGACATGGCGCGAGCATAACGAGACTATGTGAAGCAGACAATCCTGTCTGCAAATAGCGGGGACGCGCCGTCCCTACCCTAACCACCAGCAATTGCTCCGATGATTACAAATGGTTCGGATCCCTTTGCGATCGCATCCGGTAGCGGAGCCTCTGGCGATTCATGAGACAAATCCTCTCCGCATGCAAAGAATCGTACCATCGGTCGGCGAACCTGGGTGACGTGATCACGTATTGTTCCCCGAAGCATCGGATAGTGTGCTTCGAGCGCGTCGAGTACTGACCGCTGCGTCACCGCACCGTCAATCTTAAGCTGCACTTCGCCGTCAACACGCGCGAGCGTACGTAAATGAGGCGGGAGGATAACGCGAATCATGGCAGCGTTTGCACTTCCACCGAAAGCACCGCCGGCAGATCGCGCACGATCGGCTTCCAGCTGTCGCCTGAATCAGCTGATGCATAGACCTGGCCGCCAGTAGTTCCGAAGTAGATGCCGCACGGCTCGAGTGAATCGACCGACATGGCATCGCGCAGCACGTTGACGTAGCAATTGCGTTGCGGCAGACCTTTGGTCAGCGCTTCCCATTCGTTGCCGCCTGCCCGGCTCCGGTACACGCGCAATCTGCCCTTGAGCGGATAATGCTCGGAATCGCTCTTGATCGGTACGACGTAAATCGTTTCCGGCTCGTGCGCGTGCACGTCGATCGGAAATCCGAAATCGGTTGGTAAATTTCCGCTGACCTCCTGCCATGAATCACCGGCATTGTCGCTGCGCATCACGTCCCAATGTTTTTGCATGAACAACGTGTTCGGCCGCGACGGATGGAACGCGATGCGATGCACGCAATGGCCAACTTCCGCGGTTGGATCCGGAAGAAACTGTGAATGCAATCCGCGATTAATTGGTTTCCAGCTCTTGCCGCCGTCATCGGTGCGAAACGTGCCGGCAGCGGATATTGCGATGGAAATTCGATTCGGATTACTTTGGTCGAGAAGAATTGTGTGCAAGCACATGCCGCCCGCGCCTGGCTGCCATTTCGGACCGGTATCGCTGCCGCGCAGTCCCGCGAGTTCATGCCACGATTTCCCACCGTCCTTCGATTCGAACAACGCGGCATCTTCAACGCCTGCGTAAATATGATCGGGATCGTCGAGCGACGGCTCGATGTGCCACACGCGCTTGAATTCCCACAGATGCTGTGTGCCGTCGTACCACTGATGCGTCGTGAGTGGTTTCCCGGTTTCAGGCGACGTGTCGTAAACGAACTTGTTGCTTTCCGCTTTGGCCATGCCGTCCGGACTTTTCAGTTCTTCCGGACTGCTGCCGGGTGTGTTCCAGGTTTTGCCGCCGTTATCCGAGCGCTGAATGATCTGCCCAAACCAACCGCTGGTCTGCGAGGCGTAGATTCGGTCGGGATCAACCGGTGAACCTTTCATGTGATAAATCTCCCAGCCCGCGAAATGCGGGCCGCTGACTTTCCATCGTTTGCGCGCGCCATCCGAAGTCAGGATGAACGCGCCTTTCCTTGTGCCAACTAAAACTCGAACTTTGCTCATGATTTAGATTTCTAACCGCGGATTACGCGGATGCACGAACTTGTTGCTGAAAATAATTCAAACTTTTGCAAAAGGCGCACGGATCTGGTCAGCCTACATAGGCGGCCTTCAATTTGCCGATATCGATCTTCTGCATTTGAAGCATTGCTTTCGTGACCCGTTCGGACTTTTCGGAATCCTCGTCATGCAACATGTCGATCAAAACAGTGGCGACGACCTGCCATGACAAACCGAATTTGTCCCTGAGCCAGCCGCAGGCTGACTCCTCGCCGCCATCAGCGGTGAGCTTTTCCCAAAAATAATCTACTTCTTCCTGCGAATCGCAGTTCACAACGAATGAAATCGATTCATTAAATTTGAAAAGTGGACCGCCATTCAGCGCCACGAATTTCTGGCCTTCGATCTCGAATTCAACGGTTAGCACCGACCCCACCGGTCTTCCGGTCTTTTCGGCTGCTTGTTCGCTGTACCGGAGAATTCTCCCGACTTTCGAATTTTTGAAGATGGACGTGTAAAACTGCGTCGCTTCTTCAGCCTGATGATCAAACCACAGAAATGGAGTTATTTTTTGCAATTTGTTTTTTATTCCTTTGTTCGTTGTGGCGAATGCTGGTCGAATTTTGGAATTGCTGATTCCATTTCTCGCCTTATGGCCGAAAAGATGTTCGACCAGTGAGACACGCCGGTTCCTTGTCGCATATCAGACTAACTATCGACCCGTGCCATACGTGCGAAATGCGCAAAGGCAATACGCGATTGTTTTGACCAAAATATTTTGACGCAATACGGCTGGTCTGTTCTGCTCGCGCGATATTGCAGTATCGTTTATAACAGCCTCGATATGATCAAACGGCAAAAGGTCGTTGAACCGGAGCAATTCAAATTCGAGGACGACGGCGTCTTCCCCAACAGCGCGCTGCCTTTGCTGGTTTATCGGCAGGCACTCACCGTGGACGCGCAGGATCCCGCTTCCGTGTTTGAAGAACGTTTTGCTGAGAACGGCTGGTGTAATTCATGGCGAAACGGCGTGTATTCTTTTGCCCATTATCACAGTACCACACACGAAATTCTTGGTGTTTACAGTGGCGCTGCAACCCTGAGACTCGGCGGCAAGCGTGGTAGGACACTCGAGGTTCGTTCCGGCGATGTGGTTGTAATTCCAGCCGGTGTCGTTCACCAAAAACTTGAAGGTAGCGCGGATTTTGCTGTTGTCGGGGCGTATCCTGATGGACGCGAGTGGGACCTGCTTCGAGGTCTGCCAGACGAGCGGCCCGAAGCCGATCAAAAAATCGCGGCTCTGCCAATTCCAGATAACGATCCGATCTACGGCGCTGAAGGTCCACTGCGACAGATCTGGCACCGCAATACGCGCCGCGATTGAATAACTCGAATGTGTGTCCACAGATTCCCTCGGCCCCGATTTTCACAGAAATCTGTGTAAATCTGCGAAATCCGTGGATCACTCTGTTCATTGTCTGTCCCGCAAAGCTTTCTCCAGTGCGCAAAGCTAACCTAACCCGAGTGACATGACGCCGGCGCAGACCTCAGCAGTAGCAAAGTTTCGCGGGTTGCACGAATCCGGATGCTTCGTGCTTCCAAACCCGTGGGATATCGGAACGGCTATCTATCTAGAGCGCCTCGGATTCAAAGCGCTCGCTACCACTTCGGCTGGCTTCGCTTTCGCACGCGGTAAACGCGATGGCGCCGTCCCGCGCGACGAGATGCTCGTCCACATCCGCGAAATTGTGGAAGCAACGGCACTGCCGGTGAACGCGGACTTCATGGCCGGCTACGCCGACGAACCGGAAGGCATCGCAACAAACGTGCGACTCTGCATTGCAACCGGCGTCGCTGGTTTATCGATCGAAGACAGCACGGGTCGCACTGACACGCCGCTGTATGAGAAAAAGCTGGCAGTCGAACGGATTCGCGCATCGCGCGCAGCGATTGACGATTCAAAAACTGGCGTCGTGCTAACCGGACGTTGCGAAGCGTGGCTGGTCCACGATCTCGATCCATTGCACACCCGCCCTCGACCGGCTCTCCGCCTACGCTGAAGCCGGCGCCGATTGTCTTTACGCGCCCGGCGTCAGCAATCCGGAGCAAATTGCGCAGATCGTGAAGACAGTCGCACCGAAACCTGTCAACGTCCTCGTCTCGGGATTCAATCATCAGCTTACTTTCTCCGAACTTGCTGATATCGGTGTACGCCGCATCTCTGTCGGCTCCGGACTTGCCCTGGCTGCGTGGGGCGCATTTCTGCGCGCCACGCAAGACATCAAAACAAACGGCACATTCAATCTTCTGGCCAATAACGCGCCTTCTGCCGATTTGAACCAACTATTTCGCGAAAGATAGTGATTACTACGAGCCGGTTCAAAAGCGAAATCGCTTGTAGATTTGAACTTTTCGCGGAGACCAGCTGGACCTCTTGGTCACTCGCTGCGTTTGTCCTCGTCGTCCCAAAGTTTCGGAAACAGGTACTTACCGACAACGGCGCGAAAGGTGACATAGGAAATAGGCAGTGCTATGACGAATCCAAGGACTCGATTGGTATTGGCCATCTGTTGCATTGTAGCGCCCGCAGCTCCAAGAATCGCAGCTAAGAAGCTGCCGAGAATTAGGCCGACGAGCGCGTAGGCAACGGTGGTGATCAGAAAAAAGAGCACCCAAGCTTTAAAATAATCGAATTCTTTAAGTTCTTTCATTGACGGAAATACAAAACAAAGAACACTGCTGAAAACACTAGACAAGCAGAGGCAAATGCGACCAACTGTGCTCCGGTGATCCACCCTGCGCCATACCAACTAGCGTGGCCCCGCAAAAGGGCAACAATCCCTGCGATTAGGCACAGTATAGCCGAAACCAACGCCTTCTTGTCTTTCTTGTTTTTCAATGGTCGCCCCAAAGCACTTGGCCTGTAACCGTGCCCCAAAAGCCTGCCCAAGTGGTATATCCTACCGGCCCAGTGCCAGGTGCCGCGCCCTCGATGAAGTGAGTCGTGTTTATAACAGCCTGCGGATTAGCGTACATTTGGTAGGCCGTCCATGAAGCCGCTGCATTAGCCCCGGTCACCGCGACATTGGTTCCGCTAGCGGCGACATTACCCGCCGTAACCAAGGCATTGTAAATAGCGGTAGCTGCATACAGTCCGGTTTCCGGCACTGCAAGAGGGGCCAGCACAATCCCTCCCAAAATCAGTGTTGGAAGTCTCCCCGTGTCTGTCCACGCTATTTGTTCGGGAGTCGCGTTGGTGCTAGACATGAATTTCCAAAACGGATCCCATGAAGGGCCTCCGCTGAACAAATTCCACCAGCCGTTTGGATCCGGGTTTTGCGATGGCACGCTCGAAGGCAGCGAGTGCTGCACAGACAGTTGATCGTCTTCTAGACGGAACGGGATTCCCCGCCAAGTGGATCCAAATCCTCCCAGCCCGAGGCTAAAATACCAGCCCCCACCGCCGCGGATCCCAAGACTCGGATCGCCGAACCCTGTACCGAGCGGGGCACCAAAGTAGCCGGGGCCATAGCCATAGTTGTCGATAGAAAATCCGAATACCCACACGCGCGGGTACGTGATTTCTATTCCTCTCACCTGCTCGTCCAGGCCCGAAGGATCGCGCCGCGTCACCGGGTTATTTCCGCAGTACCTATACAGGTTTGTTGGATCGCCGTTGAATCCACTTGGGTCCGGCTGGAGAAAGCGGCCGATATCGGGTGAGTAGAAGCGGCTGCGCAGATCGTATAGACCAACCTGACTGTACCATTGCTGGCCGGTGAAGAGATGGCGCACGCCGAAGGCGCTAACATGGTTGTTTGGGTCATCGTTAACAATCGGCTTACCTTGCAGATCGTAGCGATACCATTCCTGTAACACGCCGCTGGTGTTGGCCACGTGCGAAGTGCTGCCGCTGGCGTCCTGGTAGTAATAATTGAATTGTCCATTGGTCACTCCGGCTATGAGGCCGCCTGCTCCATACACGTAGCCCGCTGTCATGGCGCCATTATTAGCTGCTTGATATTCCTCGATCAAATTCCAGCCGTCCCACACACTGAATGTCGGTGTGCCGCGTAATTCATGATAGCATCTCCTTTCGGTTGCCCCCAACGCTCCACCGAAAGAGCGATGCTTTCATGCTACCTGACCCGATTTCCATTTTTTGACCCTATTTTCTGCCATGCTTTAATTCCGCCAGGGGTAAACATCTCCTCGTCGCATGTAGTAAGGTGCAATGTGCGTGCTCCAAACGAAATCGGTATCTGTCAAGATGATCATCGTCTTGCCCGTCTCGGCCTCCGAGGGCTGGTCCAGCATGCGAAGAAAGAACTTATTACCTTCTATGCGCCACAGACCGTGAAGCGTGGCTTCATTCGCATCTGTGAAATCAGACGTTGTCCACGTGCCATCGGCCCGGTAAAGGTAGCTGTGACGGGGAGATCTCCATTCACCAACGATACGTTTACGCAACGCAGCCGAGTCAACGTCGAGTGGCATTGGGTGCTTGATGATCTCCGTGTCAATCGCCTTCATCTTGTCCGCGTCGGCGCGGGTAAGACTCTCGCGCAACCGAACCAATGCTGTAATGTAACGAACACGGTCAGCCTCGCTAGGATGTTGAAGCGAGTCGAAGTGCTGCCGCAACTCGATCAGCTGCTTCGGTTCATCACCTGAAACCGTTGCGGCCCAGAACATCGTCGAAACAATTGTAGTTATATGAACCAGCATCCACGCACAGACGCTGGAGTATTGAGTTCGTTTCTTTTGCTGTTGAAGAAAATGAAGGAAAGAACTTCGCTCAGGCGAACTGAGTGCCGCATCTTGTCTTTCAGGCAAGGCGAGGCCAGCATTGCGCCGGAGCATTGATAACTCCAATGAGTTCAGTCGGCTCGCTTTCGTCTTGGATGAGCTGATGATCAAGGGTGACTGGAGACTTCGGCATTCCATATGTATCCTCCCCAATTTGTTCCAGCGGCATTGTAAGGATCGTAAATGTCCACGCGTCCGAACGGCGGCCCCTTATCGGTCCAAAGGCCGATATACTGCGGGCCGATATACACGGGACCGTAGTGCCAGATCCCCTGCTGAGCGGCATACCTTTGATCCATTGCAACCGTATTTTGATCCAAGGGACCGCCCCAAGCGTTGAGCCCGGCGTTTGTGCCAGGGTCATTAGATGGATCCCAGCCTCCAATTTCGTCACCTGGGCCGTAGTGTGAAACGAATGGATCGCTTTTGCTTTGCCTCTCTGAATGCAGAGTTAATCGCATCGCCCGCTCAATGGCTGACTCGGGTTTTTGCGACGGCACTGGCGAATCCGGGTTTTGCTGTGGCACGCTCGAAAGCAACGCGTGCTGCACAGAGAGTTGATCGTCTTCTAGGCGAAACGGGATCCCCCGCCAAGCGGATCCAAATCCTCCCAACCCGAGGCCAAAATACCAGCCGCCACCGCCGCTGCTCCCAAGACTCGGATCGCCGAAGCCTATACCGAGCGGGGCACCAAAGTAGCCGGGGCCATAGCCGTAATTGTCGATACAAAATCCGAATACCCACACGCGCGGGTACGTGGTTTCTGTTCCTCTCACCTGCTCGTCCAGGCCCGAAGGATCGCGCCGCGTCACCGGGTTATTTCCGCAGTACCTATACAGGTTGGTTGGATCACCGTTGAATCCAGCTGGATCAGGCTGGAGAAACCGGCCGAGGTCGGGCGAGTAAAAGCGGTTGCGCAGATCGTATAGGCCAATCTGGCTGTGCCATTGCTGGCCGGTGAAAAGATGGCGCACGCCGAAGGCGGAGGTGTGATTTGATGGCTGATCGTTAATGATCGGCATGCCTTGCAGATCGTAGCGATACCATTCCAGCAAGTGACCGCTGCTATCAGCGAGGTGCGAAGTGCTGCCGCTGCCGTCCTGATAATAGTAATTAAGCTGCCCATTTGTGACTCCGTCGATTAGGCCGCTTGCTCCATAGGCATACGCTGCGGTGGTGGCGCCTTGGTTAGCGCTTTGATATTCCTCGATCAAATTCCAGCCGTCCCAAACGCTGAACGTAGGCGTGCCGTTCATGCCAACTTTTCGGCTCACTTGTCGGTTTAATCCGTCGTATGTAAAGTACATCGTCGTATTGCCCTTGCCGGCGCTCAGCACTCGGTTCTGCGCATCATACGTGCATGCTAATTGGCTGGGCGTCGGATCCGGAGTCGCCGTCATGTTGCCGTTGACATCGTAACTCGCAGTACCGCTGGTCTGCGTGTTGCCGGTGTAAATCGTCCGGCTGGTGTATTGGCTCAAGTTGTTAATCCAATACTGCTCCAGTGATCCATACGGCCCAAACCAGCTCCGGTTCCCGTTGGCATCGTAAGCGATGTTGGGCGCAGGAGTGGGGGTCGCGCTGGGGTTGGCCACGTTCAATTGCACGGCATTCACCTGGTCGCTGAGATCATATGTGAAGACGTCCCCAATGTCTCCCTGCGGAGTGCCCAACCGCCTGGTCCATTTGCGATTATAGCTGCCATCGTAATACCCGTAGTTGAATGTGCGGGTGGTTCCGTTGAGCGAGTGAGTGATCCATGTCACCCGATCCAGGCCATCGTAGAGGTAAGTGCTCTGGGTGCCGTTGTTGAGGGTGCGCGTCATGAGATTTCCCCTCGTGTCGTAATCGTACGTGGCCAGGGACCCAGGCCCCACAGTCTTAAGCTGATTGCGCCCAGTGTAGGTGTAGTTGAATGTGTAGTTGTCCGGGTATTGGGTGGTTGCCCGGTTCCCGTCCGCGTCATAGGCGTAAGTCGTTGTTTTAGCGCGACCGCCGGTAATGGATTCGGTCTCCGACCGGAGCAGATTATCGTTGTAGTAAAGTCTTGTAATGATGGCGCCGGGGTTGAGGCCGTTGGCGTTGTTAATGGTGTTCAAGCGTGACGCGACGTCGTAGGCAAAGCTAACGTTCGGCGTGGTCCCGCTGTCGTTCCAGGTAAACCCGGTCATGCGGTTCAGCGCGTCGTAGCTGAAAGTTTGGGTCTTTCCATTGCGATTGATGAACTGGTAGAGGCGTCCGGCCGTATCATAATTAAACTGCTCCGAAGTCGGTGTGGCACTGGGTTGCGGGCGCGGAT
>WNGA01007820.1_pt1 | contig 26088 bp, 20 predicted proteins | sample 5400061 | NCBI WGS metagenome assembly WNGA01 (sample SAMN13153366, study PRJNA577476) | soil metagenome | isolation source: 100 cm soil or saprolite under grassland replicate 2 | place: USA:California | collected 2016-06-15 | reverse complement strand
CAAGTGTTTTTGCCGGCGCCTGTCACTACAACGGCGAGATGACAACCACGGGACGCGATGCGTTGCTGGCCTGGAATGTGAAATCCGGACAATGGCAAGGAGTCGACCTCGAGGGCGTTCGTGCCGTGGCAATTGTGAGTGCCTCTGAGAATCTGGCTGTAAATAACGCTCAGCGACAATCGGAGATCATCATCGGGGAGAATGCTTCCGACGCTCAATCGCGGGCAATGGTGGACGCGTTGAAGAGTCGCTACATTGCATCTCTCGGTAGGATCATTTCGGTGCGTCGCGGTCCTATGAGTTTTGAGCACAAAGGCCGAGCTTATACGGTCCGCGCCAGAGGTTTTGCTTCAATCGATATCGAGCCGATGCCTGACGATCTCTGCTGCAAGATGCCGCAGCTTGTTTGGTATTCGCCACTTGTGCCGCTCGAAAATCGCAAGGTGGGGTATACGACAAAGGCGCTCTACGAAGGCGGTGATGCCAGCGATCCCTGGCAAAGGTCCGGCGAGAACAGCGCTTTCTATGGCAGCTTCACTTTATAGTTCCGATCGAAGCCGAGTTTACCAAAAGTATTTCGGCGCCGGCCACGAAGTAGAGTTCGATTGCTGAAGCTAACAAGGTGGTGAATGGAACAAGCCCTTCACCACCTTTATTAGGTACTGACGAAGTTTGGTTAGCGCCTCTCTCATTCACGCCGCGTCTTATCAACTACCCAATCTGGCAGGATTACGCGACTCCGTGGCCGAGCATCTGGTCCATGACCCAGGAAGTGCGCGCCGCGGATTCCCCTACGCTGGGACACATGCCATTATCATTTAACTCCTCGACGACAGACTGGATAAGTGGTTGTTCGATGTGTTGCGGATATTCGACGCGAAACTCGGACACGCCCGCTGCCGTAGTCAACATTATCGGCCTGGCATCAAACGTGGAAAATGAAATCTCTCCAGCGCTCCCTACAATTTTAGTTACATCGCACCTATTCGCGGCAGTAAAGCACCATGAGCCGACGCCGTGCACGCCTGACTCAAACTGAAACGTGCCGGTAACGATGTCCTCAGCCGCATACTGCCCCGCTTGATTCGAAGCATAGCCCTTGACTGAAATGATTGGTCCGAAAACATAATCGAGAAAGTCCAGGATATGGGAAGCCAGATCCACGAAGAGCCCGCCGCCGGATAACTCCGGAACGACCCGCCAAGGCAACGCTGTCGATTTCAATCCCTCAAGATCCGCTGGCTGATAAAGCGCGACACTGACGAAACGCACTTCGCCAATCGCTCCCGAGTCAACCAATTGTTTGATCTTAAGAAAGCGTGGCAGCGCTCGCCGATAGTAAGCGACAAACAGCGGTACGCCGGCCGCCCGACAAGCCGCAATCATCTCCTGACATTCGACAAAGTTCAGGGCCATCGGTTTCTCAACGTAGACCGGCTTGCCGGCTGCAGCGCTCATCAGTGTGTATTGCTTGTGAGAAGAAGGTGGAGTGGCGATGTAAACAGCGTCCACGTTGGGATCGTCAATTAACTTCGCAGCCTCGTTGTACCACTGCGAAACTCCGTGACGCTCCGCATAGTCCCTGGCGAGCTCTCCATTGCGGCACATCACCGCCACCAGACTGGAGTGCGTGGCGTTTTGAAATCCGGGGCCGCTCTTAACTTCGGTTACATCACCGCAACCAATCATGCCCCAACGAATCGTTCTCATATGCAAAGCACCAGGTGCTTGAAGTATAACACTCCAAACTCAGCCCGTTGCTTGGCCGAAGTCCGCCGTGGCCCATCGACCAGGGATTTACCTGGGAAAAGGATCGGTTGACGTACCGAAACGTGAACAGCGTGAAGTATCACTTCTCCTGGCGCTGTTCGCGGTTCGCCTTCTGCGTCTGGATTCTTTGCTCCAACATCTGTTTAAGACTTGCATCAAGTCTAAGGCTTTCCGCGAAATCCCCTTTCGCTTTGTCCTCTTCTCCCAGCGCCAGTCGGATTAATCCACGATTCGCATAAGCTACTGCAAACTGCGGGTCGACTTCGATTGCCCTTGTCATATCGGCAACGGCCCGGTTCAGATCGTTTTTGTCGCGCCAAACCATGGCGCGACAGTGGTAGGCTCGCGCCAGGCGCGGGTCGAGCGCAACAGCGTGGTCGAGATCGCGAAGAGCGTCATCAACATTTCCCATTTCCTGACGAGCCTCACCGCGGTCGGAATAGAATTCCGCGCGTTTAGGATCCAGTTGAAGAGCTTGATCAAAGTCTGCCAGGGCTCCGGTCAGATCGCCGTTCGCCCTGCGAACTTTGCCGCGTGTGTTAAAAGCTTGCGCATCCCGCGGATTTTTCCTGACTACTTGATCGAAATCATTGATAGCTCCCTCTGTATCCCCTGCTGTCCAACGCATAATCCCGCGGTTGTGGTAAGCCTGGAGGAATCCCGGGTTGATGGCAATTGCTCGATCATAGTCAGCGATCGCGGCTTCCGTGTCTCCCTTCCGAAAGCGTGCGAGCGCGCGCCCCCCGAAAGCCAAAGCTGTGAGTGGATCTATCATCATGATTGCAGCAGAATCCGAATCAGCATCAGTGAGGTGCATTTCTTCGTTCCAATTCTGCCGTCGCCCGCCATTGCGATAGTCGGGATGTGAGCTTAGCTCGATAGCGCGCGTGAAGTTCTCGATGGCGCGATCAAAGTCCCCCTTGATATACCATTCGCGTGCCCGATTGTAAGCGCCATTGGCGTCAGACCGGGTTTGCGCGCTGGCGGTCACCATCACAAGGACGAAGACTACAATAATCGAGAGGGCGCAACGACTTTGCATTTCTCACCTCCTAATTGAATGACGATCGAGGCGGCCTTCCTGTTAACAGCGGGCACACGTCGACCCAAACTTCTCATATTGGTTTCTCGGAGCAAGGTGCGCGGGAAACGTTTGAAAAGCAGATCTCGGTAAAGGCTCGATCTATTGACTAAGAACTGTGCGGGGGTGGGCTCTGAATCATAAAATCACTTCCGTCTTCTTAACTTTGGGCATCTTCGGCGGTTCCGACGGCTCCGCGGGCAGCCTGGGCGCGGTCTTATCCAATATCCGATAGCCGGCAGGAATCTCGAATAGCGCAGGCTCGGGGTCCCGACGATTGGTGTTTGTTAGCCGGTAAATTGTCTCACCCGACCTTGGATCGTTGTGCCTGGTCAGGAGCAGCATTTGCAACTCTGGCGAGTACCAACTTTCGTCAACAATCTCGATAGGCCGAACATTTCCGATTTCTCCGGTCGGAATGATGCGCGTGGTCCGTGTACCGTCGGCTGACACGCCCTCGATCGTTTTTGTACCAAGAGACTCCTTCTTCCTTCGATTTAGCGAGTCTGTAGTAACAGGATCCGACTTTGTCTTGTTTGAGATTGAAGGACCAGGCGACTTCGGGTGGTCTGAAGGACCCGAGAAAGGGGGAGGCGGCTTTGGACCCACTGGAACTGTGATCGTTTTTGGAGGTCTAATCGGGTCTATAAACGCGGTCTGTTTGCCAGGATCGAGATTATAGTAACGGCCGGCTACCGGATCCCAGATGGTTATGATTCGTTGCGGCTCACCGACTGCCGTCCATTTACCGATAGTCTTCAACTTTTGATCAATTCGGATCCGGCCTTCACGATCGCGATAATAAGTCGCCTCATTCTTTTGCATGATTTGATTGCCATCCGCGAGAGTTTGTGTGTACTCGGTAATTGCAGTTGCGGAATATGGTGCACCTTTAACTACAGCTTTAAAGTCAGGTCTGGACCCTAAGAATTTGAAGGTTCCCTCGGGCGGCACTGCTCTTTTAATCGCCTCGTCGATGCTTCGCTTTGCCTGGGCTGCGGCTCTTTTTTCCTGCGCGGCAACTCTGGCAAAGTCTCGTTTCTGCCGGCCGGCTTCACGCGCGGCAGCTTGCTTCGCTTTAGCAGCAGCTGTCTTCTCTTGCGCCTCAGCTCGTTTCTCCTGGGCCTTGGCCTGGGCGGCAGCTCGTTTCTCTTGTGCTTCAACCACAGCACGCTTCTCCTGATCTCCAGATAATGTTTTTTCCTGGGCGACCAAAGGGATATGACCCAGCAGCGCCAGCGTGCAAATAAACAGCAACAGTGATCGTACTTTCTTCACACTAACTCCCCTTCCTACGAACAACATCAAGCGGCTCAACCTGTAAAAAATTCTCTTTTCGATGATCAAAATGACTTCAACGAACAAACCGTATTGCGCGTGCCAGGCCGTCCGGTCCCAACACCACATCCGCTCTAATCCGCTCGCTGGAAATTTCCGGACTAACCGACATCCCGGCAGCTGCTAAAGCTGAGGCCGGTAATTCAACACGCACCACCTGAACAGCTACCAGCGAGTCGAAACCTTCAAAATCTTCTGCCTCCACCAGGGGATAAAACTCAGTGACAACTTCAGGCGCAATTGACTTACTCGGCAAGGTTCGCCGATGCATTCGCCGCTGTGGTCGCACGCCCGCATGATCGCTTGCACTTTCACGTTCGACCGTCTGAACTGGTGGCTCAGGCTGGATGACCAGGCCGGTCGCACTTTGCTGTGGTCCGCGCTCGCGCTGAAGCGAGGGCGAATACAACCAGAAAATAGCTGTAGCCGAGGCCAGGATTAGAATCGTTGCCGCTACCGCGGTCGGTCTCCAACGTGATGAAAAATCGCCAATCCCAGGGAACTCCGGATTACCGGCTGGCCTCGACAAAGAGTGCTCATGCAAGGTCTCGAGCAGTTTCGCCTCCACACGAGCTGGCGCTTCTTCACTGGCTAGCTCCGCAACAACTGCGCGCGTTGCCGCGAGCAACGATCGCTCGAAAGCTAGTCGGCCGGCACAACGAGCGCAGTTCTCTGTGTGACGCAGGCTCAGCACACGAGCAGCAGCATCTATTAACTGGTTGCGAGCCAAAACAAGAACGGTCATCTCAAATTCGTAACAATTCATGCTAAGCACCTCATACGCTGAGAATCAGCCGTTGCGGAGCCGGGTTCTTCCGTTACCTGCAGTTTTTTGAGTAGCAAAGCGTGCCCGCGGTGAAGCCGCGAATTGATAGTGCCGACCGCGCAATTCAGTGCAACTGCTACTTCCGCGTAGCTCATGTCCTGAAAGTCACAAAGAACGACGACCTCGCGGTAGCGCGGAGGCAAACTTAAGACGGCCTGCCGGACCAATCGAATCACCTCATTGCGTTTGCAGTTTCCAAAGGGATCATCCTGAGCAAGATATTGCGCCGGCGCAATTTCATCGTCCGATTCTTCCGGAAGAGGGATATACGATCGCTCTCGCTTCAAAGACCTGAGGACATAATTGCGAGCCACGCCATAAAGGAAAGCCGGCAGTGGCCCGCGCGCCGGATCAAAGCGGAAGGGATCTCGTATCAGTAACAGAAAAACTTCCTGCGTGACCTCCTCCGCAATATTAGCGGAGCCGCTCATGAGCAGAGCAAACCGGTAAATCTGGCCCTGATGCTTGCGGTAGAGCGCGGTGAAAGCGGATTTGTCGCCTGACAACATCAACTGCAACAACTCAGCATCGCTGGGAATGGTTGGAGTCATCGGCTCTCGCGGTTGCACGGACTCGCTTACGTAGTTAATTCGCTCTGCACGACCAAAACCTTCCAAAATATTTTCTGACCTGCGAGCCATTCGGGTAATCTTCCTGGTTGACCGCAATTGCGCAAATGAATCGTCCCGGATGCTTCTACCGTGCAGTTCCATATGTCTTGATAGAATACCCGGACAGGAATTAGGCCGCGAATAAACGCGGATCCACGCGGATCAAATCTCCGATCGGGGCCCGTCCGCGTTTATCTTCAGCTAAATTTGCATCCTCAACGACGAGTGCCTTCGATTTCGGTTCTAACCTTGAACAGTGTCTTGCCCGCTGTGACGTAAAGCGTCTTCAAATCGGTGCCACCGAAAGCGCAGTTAGTCACAAGATCTTCAGGAATGGGAAAAAACTTTAACATCTCGCCGGAGGGAGCGAACACATGAATGCCTGGCCTGGTGTCGAGGGTTTCGCTTGTCCCTCGCAGCCTATTTAGTCCGGCGGCAACATAAAGGTTCCCTTTCACATCGATGGACATACCATCGCCGCTGCGCCCCGGATAGAAAGTGTGAAACACACGCATTTTCGTGACTGACCCATCGGCTGCAAGATCATATGAGCGGATTATTCGCGCGCCCTTTTCGGCGGTGTTAGCTTCAATAAGATAAAAGGTCTTGTCGTCGGGGGAAATAATGAGACCGTTTGGTACCTCTATCGCCGGCGGCGCCAGGATTCGGGTCACCAGACCGTCAAGATCAATGCGATAGACTCCGCCCTGGCCGGTGTTAGTGGCCGGCTTATCGGTGAAATAGATTCGGCCATGGCCATCGAAGGTGATGTCATTCGGCCCAACAAATCGCTTTCCCTCGAAATTGTCGGTAAGGATTTCAATCCGCCCAGTATCCAGGTAAGTGCGAGTAATTCGCGGCGGCGTTCCGGCTAACGGATCACCCGATTCACATGCGACAAGACGTCCGTGCGGGTCAAAAACCAGACCGTTCGCATAGTTTGATGGTTGTCGAAATGTCGAGAGTTTCCCGTTTATTGCTAGTCTCATGATCCGGTTGTTCGCCTGATCGGTGAAGAAGATGTCGCCCGAAGCCGGATCAGCAGTCGGCCCTTCGGTGAAGGCGATGGACGTAGCGACTTCGACCTGCTGGCCGAATGAAACGAGCCCGGTGAATAACAAGAGCAAGCTGATGACTATCAATCTGAACACGCGACTCTCCTTAACTTGCGTCGGACTCTGACTTAAGCGCTTCGCCAATCAAAAGCAATTCCCAGATTTGAAGGTAGACCTATTAACATTGCGCCACACTCTTACACAAGATCTCTAAAACGGTTCAATAAAACCAAAGTTTCGAGCGGCACCGGGCTGAAGCCCCGGTGTGAATGAGGCCCACGTAACCTACATAGCCAAAGAGCGTCTTCGCGCCCAAAAAGGAAAACGCCGTCACAAATATTCAACCTGCATCAGTACCCCTTTTCTCGTGGTGTCCTAATTTGAAATTCTCTGTGCTTCCGTTGTGTTCTTCGTGTCTCTGTGGTGAGTATTTGCTTAAGGCTTATTCACCAGAGAGGCACAGAGCACACGGAGGTTTCACAGAGAAACTGAAATTAGGACACTGCCCCTTTTCTAATGGTGCTCCATTAGAGTGTTGCCCAAAAAAGAGATGGTGCGGTGGTTATGATGTCAGTACCACCTCGCGGTAGCGGGTGGGTTGTCGATGGAGCAGGTATAACGCGGGATATTTGGTTTTGCCCAGCGATCTTGTTCGCTAGCAGACCCACCCGCTACCGCGAGGTGGTACTGACCTCATTGCCATGCAGTAACCAGCAAGGCGATCCGCCCTTCTTTCTCATCAGCAACACGCTACCGGAGCACCGCCCCTTTTCTCATGTGCTTGCTACTTTTGCAAGACAGATGCTATAAGCCGGTGCTTTCCTACCAAAATCCGAAACGCGGCTATAACAAAAATGCGAACATTTCACATTCTGTTGCTGACGGTCCTTCTCAACACGCTCAACATTGGTCAGCCCATTCAGGAAACAGTCAGCAGGAAAAAAGCAATCTATCACTCGGGTTGGATCGACCTTAACAAGAATGGTCGAATGGACGTTTATGAAAATCCGAAAGTTGATGTCGACAAACGCATTGACGACTTGCTGTCGCAGATGACTTTGGCAGAGAAAACCTGCCAGACGGCTACGCTATACGGCTACGCTCGAGTCTTGAAAGACGAGTTGCCCACGCCGGAATGGAAAAGTCGAATTTGGAAAGACGGCATCGCCAATATCGACGAACACCTCAATGGTTGGGGACAAGGCGCGAGCAGCATTTACGCCAGAGACGTAAAGAAGCATGTGTGGGCCATGAATGAAGTGCAACGCTTCTTTATCGAGGAAACGCGACTTGGAATTCCGGTGGATTTCACTAATGAGGGTCTCCGTGGTGTCGCTTTTTCTATTGCCACAAGTTTTCCTTCCGAGTTGAGTCAGGGGCATACGTGGGATAGAGAGTTGATTCGGGAAATTGGACGAATCACCGCGAAGGAGGCGAGAGCGCTTGGCTACACGAATATTTACGCACCGACTTTGGATGTTGCTCGCGATCAGCGCTGGGGACGACTCGAAGATGTTTACGGCGAGGATCCTTATCTCGCCTCGCAGCTAGGCGTGGAAATGGCGAAGGGTCTGCAGGAACATTACACGGTCGCATCCACCGCTAAGCACTTTGCGGTCTACAGCAATAGCAAAGGGGCTCGTGAAGGGCAGTCTCGTACCGACCCGCAAACCTCGCCACGCGAAGTGGAAAATATCTTTTTGCCACCTTTCAAAGCCGCTATTAAGGAAGCCGGCATTTTGGGCATCATGAGTTCGTACAACGACTACGACAGTATTCCCGTCACCGGAAGCAAGTACTGGCTAACGGATCGACTCAGAAATGATTTTGGGTTTAAGGGATACGTCGTCTCCGACAGCGCCGCGGTAGAGTTTTTATACAACAAGCATGGCGTCGCCGCCGACATGAAAGATGCCGTGCGTCAATCCATCGACGCCGGCTTGAATGTGAAAACAAACTTCACCCCGCCAGACGACTTCATTCTTCCTTTGCGCGAGTTGGTCAAAGAAGGAAAAGTTTCAATGAAAACGCTAGACGACCGGGTGCGCGACGTCTTGCGCGTGAAATTCCTCGTCGGCATCTTCGATCGTCCCTACGTTTCTGATGCGGATGCAACCGAACGGTTGGTTAATTCCGCTGAGCATCAGCAAGTCGCTCTGCGTGCTGCACGCGAAAGCATCGTACTGCTCAAAAACGAGAAGAGCATTCTGCCTTTGAGTAGGGAGATCAAGTCGATCGCCGTCATTGGCCCGAACGCCGATAACGACAGTAATACCCAATATCGTTACGGTCCATCAGGGATAAAAGGTGTTACGGTGCTGGAGGGGATCAAGAATAAGTTGGGCGGCAAGGTTAGCGTGCGCTACGCAAAGGGCTGCGAGATTGTCGATGCTCATTGGCCAGAGACTGAGGTACTGTCCGAGCCTTTGACTAAAGAAGAACAGGAAGAGATAGACAAGGCCGTTAGTGTCGCTAAAAACTCGGATGTGGCCATCGTAGTTCTGGGTGATTCTTCAAAAACCGTCGGCGAAAGCGCCAGCCGCACAAGTCTTGACTTGCCGGGACGCCAGTTGAATCTGGTCCAGGCAGTGTATGCCACCGGCAAGCCAGTTGTAGTAGTTCTAATTAACGGCCGTCCGCTGAGCATTAACTGGGTAAACAAGTATGTCCCGGGCATTGTCGAGGCCTGGTTTCCGGGCGCGCAAGGAGGCACTGCGATTGCCGACGTATTGTTTGGCGATTACAACCCCGGTGCAAAACTCACGGTAACGTTTCCCAGGACGGTAGGTCAGATCCCTTATAACTTTCCGACTAAACCCAATGCCCAGTGGGAGGGCGAGAACAGCCGCGTTAACGGTGCACTCTATTATTTCGGGCATGGCCTGAGTTACACTACCTTCGAGTACAGTAATCTTCAAATCAATCCTCGAAAACAGACGTCGCGCGGAGGCGTTTTGGTGAGCCTTGAAGTGAGGAATACCGGCGCGCGCGCGGGCGACGAAGTTGTGCAACTCTACACACGTGATGTTGTCAGCAGCGTCACTACGTACGAAAAGAATTTACGCGGGTTCGAGCGAGTGCACCTAAAACCGGGCGAAACTAAGAGCATTAAGTTTACCTTGACGCCTGACGATCTGGCTCTTTGGGATCGGAATATGCACTTCGTAGTGGAGCCGGGAATATTCAAGGTGATGGTTGGATCTGGCTCCGAAGACATCCGACTAAACGGTGAATTCGAGATCGTAGGATCAAGAGACCACCACAGATAAAATCCTGATCTACTCCGTGAAAAGCGGCAATCTCTACGCAGTGGTCAAGGGGCGATCCGAACAAGAGCTCTCAGGGATGAAGTTATGGATTGATTGCGCCACTTCATCGGCTTGATACCATGCCATCCAGTGTTCCGCTCCGGCGATGATTTGCAGACGCGAACCAGGAATTGCTGCCTGAAGCCGCTTTGCGTGGTCCGGGGGAAAGTGCTGATCATGCTCGCCCCAGAGTACCAGCGTTGGGCAAGTAATTGTTTGGTATAACTCGGGCAAACGCTCCAAAGTTCCCTGATAACCAGCGCACAACCGAGCAATAAACGTGCGTACTTCCGGCCGTGAAAAACTTTTCCAGAAGTCCTCACGCAACTCCGCAGGAAGTTTGATACTGGGAGGAAGAAAGGTCGTCTCGGCGCGCTTGAAAACGATCCTGGGAAACTTACGCAGGATGAAGCGATTCCAGCCGTATTTGCGCAGCACCTGAATCTCCCATGAAGTTTTCTCGTCCCATAGAACCAACGAGTTCATAACAACGAGGCGATGCATTCGTTCAGGATGCTTTGCGGCAAAAACGAGCGCCGGTTGGCCGCCCATGTCCATGCCCACCAGCGTGACACGCTCAAGAGCGAGTTCATCAAGAATCTTGTGTAAACGGTCGGCCATGTGAAACGGAGTAGTGCCACCGGCCCACGCCTGGCTGTAGCCCATCCCCGGCCAATCGAAAGCGATTACTTCAAAGTGATCCGCAAGCCGTTTCGCAAGCTCGCACCAAATCTGTAAGTTGTCGGGGTAACCGTGAAGGAAAACGAGCGGCGGACCACTACCCAACCGGGCGATCCGCAGGAGTCGCCCTGAAGAGAGCGTCTCGAGCTTTGTTGGCAACATTAGTTCATGTCCTCGAGGAGATCGTTGGCAGCCAAAATTCCCGAGATGGCGCAGAAACTCACCCACTGTCCCGGATGTGTCGAACTGCCCGCCAGGTAAAGCCCGCGCGCATAGGGACTCTTGTGAGCTAACCGTCCAGCGCGCATGAACCCGGCCGTCATGACGGGATTCATGCTCTCACGATAGAGATTGTATTGCGCGCCCCATTCTGACGGTACGCGCGTAGCAAGGACACGAAATTCCTCAACGCCTTCGCGCCACCACCTTTCTGCCACCAGCTCGTCAAGGTAGTTGTGTTGTTCCTCAACCGACATGCGCTCGGCTACTTCATAACGCATCGGGCTGATAAGCCTTGCAGGATACCAGCCATCCTTCTTCAGCTCGGGAACAACGACCGCAGGCATCACCAGAAGACGACAGAGCTCTCCGTTACCCGGAAGCTGAAATCGAAGATAGGGCGCCCTCGGTTCGATTTCAGCTTCCGGGTAACGGAGAGCTCTGCTCTCGGGCCCGCGGCGGTGTTCCCGGCAACATCTCCATGTATGTGCCGATGCCGTTGTAATTCGAGACGATTGCGTCCGACGCGACAAACCCATGCTCATTCGTTTCGACCCCACGGACGCTGCCTCCTTTGCACACGATGGTCCGAACTTTTGTACCGTATTGAACCTCGACTCCAGCTTTTGCGGCTACCACTGCCAGGGCGCGCGGAATCGTCCTGATACCTTCAACCGGATAGAACGCGCCAACGGAATGAAATAGTGCGGGCACAAAGGCGAGGGGACTTGGTGCTTCGTCGAGTCGCTGCCCCGCGATTTGCGTCCAGATTGCAATCGCTTCGATCACAGGCCGTGGGAGATTTGTGCGGGCCAGAATCGATCCCAGCGACTGAAGCAGAAACGGAATGCAAGTCCATGTTCGATTCTTTAAGAGGTGGTAAGGCCTGGGTCGTGAGAGATGAAGAAGAGGGCTGAGCCGTCTATGCGTTTCCGCCATTGCCGCTACAAAATGCTCGTACAGCCTTCCGCTTCCGGGCCACTGAGCGTCAAGACTGGCGGCTGTTCTTTTCAAGTCAGCATAGAAATGAACCGCAACGCCATTTGACAGCACCTCATAGACATCCTCAATTCGGCGCAGAGTCAGGTGATCCGCAAGCTCCAAACCGAGCGAACGAAAGGCCCATTCAAGTCCGGGACGATCAAGTAGAATGTATGGGCCCGCATCAAATACAAAACCGTCCTTTTCAAAGCCGGACGCAAGACCTCCGGCTTCGGCACGAGCTTCGATCACCAGGACGCTCAATCCCCGCTGTGCCAGCCGGATCGCTGCAGTTAACCCGCCCATTCCGGCGCCGATAATGACGACACGGCGAGTCATTCTTAATGACGCAATCCCAGCAGACTTTGTATACCGCGGCGCCCTAGTCGCAGTGGCAAACTCTCATGGCCCAGTGGTGGAAATGCTTCTCGATCCATTTCCGGCACAAAGAGAGCGCCTCGCGCGCTGCCAACGACATAAACAGGTAAGGCGAGAAAACTGAGCATTGTTGACACTTCGCTGGAGTATGGGCTGCGCCAATTTCGCAGTGGCTCGTCTGGACCATCAATCTCGATACTATCGCTCGGATCGCCGAACCAGTGGCACGCCGCCCGCAAACTTGTCACCTCGCGAGGATCTTTCAGGCCCATGTGACGTGTTGCTACCATGTCAACCGCAAGAGCATCACATCCGGCATAGAACCGCAGTGGGGTCGTCGGCCGGGGGCAGCCCATCACACCAACCAACCCATCAGCTGCCTGTTCATAAGCATCTACAATCGAAAAGTGCGGCGGAAACTCATCCAGTAACATCATGGTGGCTGTTTCGCGATCCGCCTGGCGCTCAGCAAATAGAAACTGATCGCAACGCGCGCCGATTCCCTCGAGATTGCTGATCGTCAGATGGGCCAACTCGACCGGATGGCTTCTCATTTTGGGAAAAGAGATGCGAAAGTCAGCGTTCTTCCAGGTATGACCCACGGTGTATTGTGCCATCCCCCGAAAGTAAGAATGCGGAACCTGCTCCTCAGAAAGATCGACCACTCGAAAATGCGGAGAAGAAATATCGAAGTATTGCGCCACATCGTGTACTGAACGATTTCCATAAAATTGATCGTAAATATTACGGCCCTCAACAACTGCTACGTCGTTGCATCCGCACTGCCGCAGAAAGCGAGCCAACTCATCTAGCAGCTCACGGTCTGTGATCATTGACTGGTCTCGCTGATGATAGCCAAGCATGAACGTTGGTTTGATGGCTACCTTTAACTCGCTTAACGGTTTGCCTAAACTTCTGGCTCGCTTTCTAAGCTGCTCCTCAAGACCACCCTCAAGCAGACCATGGAACAGCGACAACTTCTCTTTCGCTGTTCTCCCTTGAACAATACTTACCCGCCCGCCGCTGCCGAGCGCATTCTCATCGACGCGCCTGCTGCGAAGCGCGCGCGGTAAGAAAAACTCTCCTACAGCCCGGATCTTTTGCGCCAGGTGGTCAGCCGTCTCCTCTGGCACGAGTTGATCGTTATCGTCCAGCGCTTCTGCAAAAATCTCAAAGACCCGCCGGTGGCGATCTTCATCATCCATGATGCGGCGAAAGTCATCTATCAAGGATGGCAGCATAAATGGTTGCTCGCTCGTCAATTCAATCAGACGCTGCCAGCACAGCCACGCTGTCTTTTCCGCATCGACATTGAAAAGGCAGAAATCCCGAAACGAACGATAGCGGAGATGTTGCCTGACATCTCGTGGAACTTTTCCTGTAATGAATCCTGTCCAGGTAAGAAGTGTGGCTACCGCTCGAGAGACTGGGGCATTCGACCAGCGAACGTGCTGTCGAACAGAAGTAGACCAGCCTCCAATTGCACCCGCAAGCTGGCGCAGAAATGCGCGCGCGCGAAGCGGAAAGTTTCCGATTTTGAAGATCGCACCACGAATATAAATCGCGTGCATCTCCTCATCTTTCCACGTCCAAAGCAGCGCGTGGCGAATAATCTCACGCTCCTCTTCAGAGATGGGCATGGCCTTTAAGCGGGCCGCGATCAAATCTTCCCGGTACCCAACAGACACGATCTCCTCACGCTCCAGCGCAAGCAGAAAAAGCCGGATCATCTGGCGGCGCGGGCGTCCAGCGTACTTGTTGTCCCAGATAGCGAGTTCAGCTTGAAATTGATCGTAGACGCTTCCCATGACGATTTGTCTCTGGTCATCCCAGTTAGGCGTGAATGCTCATACCAACATTGACATTAACTTTAGTGTCTAAGCAAGGTTGAATCTGAATATCCGGAAAGAGGGCGGCGCTGAGAACGTAGGTCAGCAGCTTCCAATTCACGAGGTCTTTTGACTGCAGGATGGGAAAACCCGGCGCGGCATTGAAACTCGATGCCGTCATGTAAAAATCGTCGCCGACCCGGATAACGTCCGGATCGGAATAGTCAGCGTGGATCACCGGATTCTTGTACCTGCCATCACCATTGTCGGCGACCCACACTTTGGACACGGAGTTATCGTTCCCGACGGTCGCGCTGGATTGCGCACACACCGTCGGCGACAAAGAAGCAAATGCCAAAAAAAGAGAGCTCTCTGCTATGAGGGCAGCAGCGCGTTTTAAGGAGGGATTCATCTGCCCATCCAACCGCAGTCAACAACCAGGATATGACCGTGCAAATAGGCGCTGTCCGCCGGATCATCCAACGTTCGCATTTTTGGTTTCGAGGAAGTCTTCCCTCACCGGGGTGAAGATATCGATGAGAACGACTTCTTCGTCCAACATCGTCGCGCCGTGCAAGCAGTTTGAAGGAAAGTGGAGCACATCACCCGGCGAAGCGATACGCTCTGTGCCGTCGGCAAAGAAGCGAACGCGGCCGCTGACGACAAGTGACATTTGCTCATGTGGGTGCGTGTGCTGTGGTGTCACAAGCAAAGGCGCGAAGCGAAAGCGGCAGATCATCAGATGCTCGCCAACCACCATCTGTCGCTCGATGCCTTCGGCGGGATACTCGACAGGAATGCTGGACCAGTTGAGATGTTGCGCGTTGCTTAATAGCGGCAACGCCGCGGTGAGGGTCTGATCTTCTCTTGCATTTAAAGACATTTGTTTTCCTGGCGACTTATTTTCCGGCAGCCAATTCCTGGCGTGCCGCTTCGAGACCGGAACCACTCGCGGCATACTCTGGCTGCACATTCACCACGCCAAACTGCCGATCTTCACCTTCACGCACAGCCGCCATCATCCACAAAAAGTTTATCTGACCACCGGGCGCCGCCACGTTCGGGTGGTAGCCTTTTGGCATCAAGACGCAATCGCCTTCACGCACGACCTGCATCAACTCGGGTTCCGCTGGATTCGTGTAAACAAACTGCACGCCCCACGCTGGCGCCGGCATGTCGATATAGACGTAGGCCTCCTCGAGCATTTGCGAGTGTTCGTGTGGAGGCCATGAAGTCCAGTTACCTGGCGAGGAGAAAGTGACGCCGGCCATGATGCGTCCAGCCTCAACATTGGCGCCGATCAGGACATTGAGGTCACGTTCTGCGGGGGGCTTGCCGGCGGCGACGTGCAGCTTGGCATCCTTTCGCACGTCGGAGAACGCGACAAACTTTAAGGGGTAGTGATTCGAAACCGGGGCCGAGATTTCAGCCAAATCGCAACCGTGATTGTCGCGGGCTTGCACCTCAATCTCGGAGTCGCGCGGGATGTACAAGGCATCGTAACGCCCCAATTGAAAGCTCTCGCCTCCGCTGGTTACGTTTGCCACGCCGTTGAGGCAGACGAGTCCGCTTTCCTGGTCACCATTGTGAAAAGTCAACGGAGCATCATCCGCTTCCAGGGTAATGCGTCCGTAGTGTAGAAAGCGCGCAGCGGTTGTGCCGGGCGCCACCGCGGTGCGGCGACCTTTCCCCTTGTGCGTGGCAGGCACATAACACGTCTCCCGTTTGATCTCCGGCATCGTAAGTTGATCGCTCATCGAGCCCTCCTAAACATCCCGCTGGACAGAGCTGTTCCCATTCCTGGAATCAAGGCGCGATTCCACTTGGTTGTTCTCAGGGCGGCCTCTTCGAGACCGACCTCTTTAGATCTAAAGGGAAACGGTTTGTTCAGCCCAGAATTGAAACTCACGATGTTTGTGCTCTTCAGCTTTAGCCAGCGCTTCGCCACTGGCTACTCTTCTCACTTGCTCGAAGACACGCGCACCGACTTCATCAATGGTCTCCGTGCCGTCAATCACTCCACCGGCAGAAAGGTCCAGGTCGCGGGACATGCGCTCGAAGACCGGCGTGTTCGAAGCCAGTTTGATCACCGGCGTAATGGCATTTCCGATGGTCGTGCCGCGTCCGGTTGTGAACACCACAACCGTGGCACCAGCGCCAACGAGTCCCGGCGTCGACTCCTGATCGTAGCCTGGCCCTTGCATCAAATGGAGTCCGTGGCATTTCGGAGTTTCAGCGTATTCAATAGTTCCCTCCACGCGAGTTGTACCGGCCTTGGACATGGCCCCCAAACTTTTGACCGTAAGATTAAGCAGCCCCCCTGCGATATTACCCGGACTCGGATTCTGATTGAGCACGGCGCCAAACTTCGAGGCATACTCTTTGTACCAGTCCACTAAACGATAAATCGCTCGACCAATTTCGGCGTTTTTAGCACGGTGGGCCAGAATGTGTTCAGCACCACAAAACTCCGGCACCTCCGTAATCAAGACTGTGCCGCCGGAACGAACCAGCATATCCGCGGCGCGTCCCAAAGATGGGTTTGCCGAGATTCCCGAGAAGCCGTCCGACCCTCCACACTTAACTCCTAACACCAACTCGCCGACAGATACTTCTTCGCGCACGGCCCGATTAACTTCCGGTAGCATGCGTCCAACCTCTTCGAGTCCAAGCTTGATCGCGGCTTCAGTACCGCCAATTTCCTGAATCCCGATCTTGGCGACGGGTTTATTGAAAGACTTCTCGCGATTGAGCAGATATCGCTCAACATAAGCAAGATTCGTCTTTTCGCAACCCAAATCCATCAGAATCACTCCACCCACGTTAGGGTGATCGGCATAGTTGGAAAGTGTCCGCAACATAACGTCAAGCGTGGAACCATCCTGACACCCACAGCCCTTGTTGTGCGGAATCGCCACCACGCCATCGACATTTGGGTACTTCTCACGTGTGTAGAGCATGAACTCTGACATCATCGAGATCTGCTGCGCCTCGTGGCTTGCACACATGCTCGTCGGCACGATCAGGACGTAATTGCGAGTGCCGACTCGTCCGTCCGCACGGCGAAAGCCCATGAACGTTGCGCGTTGCGCAGGCGGAATGTAATCGGGCGGAGGCGTTGAAAGGCCCTGCGGCAATTCGCGAATCACCGGCACTTCGTTTGACATATTGTCGTGGGTGATCTGTTCGCCTTCGTTGATACCCCTGGAGGTTCCTATAGGCTGGCCATACTGCAAAACAAACTCCCCGGCAGGAATGTCGCGGATGGCAAAACGGTGGCCCGGGGGAATCGCAGCACTCACGCGCACGACGCGATTGTCGGCAAGGGCCACCTCGAGACCAGGCTGCGTCTCCTTCTTGACGACCGCCAGGTTGTCTCCTGGATCAACGACGATCGCGTATTCGCTTACTGGCGTTGCTGCGGCGATGAACGTAGTCGACATATAGTCACAACTTCCCCTATTCGCGCTCCAGGTTTACAGCACATCCGGCAGAATTAATGATCGGACGTTGCCGTGAAAACGCATCCACAATCCTGGGTTTTCGTCGAGTTGCGCCGTCCGTTGCGTCGGGTCAGTCGAAATCTCTGTTTCAAGCACGCGGCGATAACTGTCACGCTTGCCAGGCGCTGTGCTTGCATCCACTATCGATTGGACAATCCTTTTTGACTTGAGAATAGAAGCTGGCCCAAGCGTAAGAATATGCGTTGCCGATCGGCATTCCTCTTCGTCAGCAGCAGTGATCGTGCTTCCGCCAACTTTGAATTTATTGATGTGGTGTTCGAGTATGCTGGAAGAAATTGGAATAACTCCAGCCATGTCATCAGCGCTGGCGCCGGACCCGGGCTTAATGTACGCAATATGAGATGCAGCACCAGCCTCCGGGCCCAGACCAAGAAAGCAAATATCAATGCCACCCAGAGATTCCAGCTTTTCCAGATATCGTTCCAGTTCAGCTTCCATGTCGTCCGTGTCCGTCTGCATCGGCGTAAAGCTTTTTACCTTTTCGAAAAAGGAGCTTCCCAACAGTCGTTCGAAATCGCGCACAAAGCTCAACCCGTTATCCATGCGCAGTGGCGCCAGCGCGTCCTGGGTGAAAATGTGAAGGCGTTTTAGCAGGTGGTCGATCTCGTCCGTCCGAGACATCTCACCTAGCATCCGGTACAACGCCTGCGCGCCCCGACCACCAAGAAGGATGATGACCAGATCACCTTCTTTGTTCCCAGCAGCTCGTTGGATCTCCTCAAACTGCGCGCGACCAACGACCTCTTCTGACTCCATCACCTCATACGTGAGTTCTCGAACTTGAAGCTCAAGAGCATCTTCACGAAAAGCTTGTTGCGGCCGGAGCCAAACGTTGCGCCCCACCACGCGACGAGTCAGGTTCTCCAAAACAGTAGCGGAAAAATTTGCTGCCATTCGAATTAGCGTTGTGGCAATTTAAGAAAACCTCGTTCGCATCGGCACGTCTGAAGCCACGACCCCACATGCCGGTTTGCGTAACTGGTCAAACCATTCTCAGATTCGCAACCGAAGTATTTACCATAATGGTGGACTTCAAGGCAAGATCAATTCTATTCCGCGGTATGCGAAAACTGAGACCAAAACCCACGCATGCCCAGAAGAAAAGAGCTTGACGCGGCCTCTCTAGTGGTGTTACACAGTGCTGACTGGTAGCGATGATTGGTAAGACCTATGTCTCGGAGATCGGATAGCCAAAACGCCTGTCATTAAGTCAATTCTCCTCGGTACTGATGGGATTTTGCTAGGCGCCTCGGATGCCGGTGACGATCTCTGTGTCAAAGTGGACGTGGTTTGCCCGATTGGGCCCGGCAGCGGTTAGATTTGTTTCCAGCTCCTTCAGAAGGACATAAACGTATCGATGAGCTATCCTCCTTTGGATCTCAGTGGCAAGGTGGCGGTCGTAATCGGTGGCACATCCGGCATCGGCCGCGCCATCGCCCACGGATTGGCACAAGCCGGCGCGGAAGTCGTGGCGACGTCACGACAGGCTGAACACGTCGAGGCATCCGCCCTGGAAATAGAGGCGTTCGGGCGCCGGACACTCCGCGCAACGTCCGATGTGGCCGACCGCTCCTCTCTACAACACGTCCTCGAAGAAACCGTCGAAACATTTGGCAAGGTCGATATCCTCGTCAATTCGGCCGGTCGAACAAAACGAGCGCCAACGGTCGATTTTTCTGACGGCGAATGGAACGACATTCTGGATACGAATCTTACCGGCACACTGCGCGCCTGTCAGATTTTCGGGAGACACATGATCGAACGTCAGTATGGACGCATTATCAACATCGCCTCCCTGTCATCCTTTGTCGCCCTTTACGAAGTCGCCGCCTATTCGGCGAGCAAAGCGGCGGTTGCGTCGCTTACAAAGTCACTGGCAGTCGAATGGGCGTCGCATGGAGTTTGTGTCAACGCAATTGCCCCTGGGGTCTTCCGTACTGCACTCAATCAAAAGCTATTGGACGAGACGGAACGTGGGCGTGAATTTCTGTTGCGCACGCCAATGAGACGGTTTGGCAAAGTCGAAGAACTGGCTGGAGCGGCGGTTTTTCTTGCCTCCGACGCCGCCAGCTTCGTGACAGGCGAGATTTTGGTTGTGGATGGGGGCTTTCTGGCCAGTGGCGTTAATCAGTAGGCGTTCGCCCGGACTCTTCAATCACAGGAACCAAAGTGGATGAGACCCGTATCCCTTTTGCCGATGTTGAGACGTTCTGACTGCAACGCCGAATTGGCCGCAAACTCTGCTTGTCTCGAAGGGCGCGAGTATCTTTCTCCAGACGTACTATGCCTCTAACAAACTAATTCCTGGAATCAAGGACGAGTTAAGCTATGGCTGATCCGAATAAGGCTCTTTTGGAATCGTCGTCCGAGATCGCACTAACAAACCGCGCGGTTGCGCCCGCGAGCATTGTCGGCAGCATTGGCACCGCCATCGGGCGTTATCGCTGGGCTATCTGCGCACTGCTGTTTTTCGCGACCACGATCAACTACATCGACCGCCAGGTCCTCGGGATACTCGCCACCGACGAAAACTTCAAGCACACGATCGGTTGGAATGACGCTCAGTATGGCTTTGTCCAGACCACATTCCAGGCCGCTTATGCCGTGGGGCTGTTGCTGGTCGGTAGTTTGATGGATAGGTTCGGCACTCGGAAGGGTTTCTCATTCGCAGTAACGTTCTGGTCTATCGCGGCGATGGGTCACGCGCTGGCGCGCTCGATCTTTGGTTTCGGAGTGGCGCGTTTTGCCCTGGGCTTGGGCGAGGCAGGCAATTTTCCCGCAGCAATAAAGACGGTGGCCGAATGGTTCCCGAAAAAAGAGCGCGCGCTGGCGACCGGCATCTTTAATAGCGGCTCAAACGTAGGTGCTATCGTCGGCCCGCTCGCCGTGCCGTTTATTGCCGTCAAGTACGGCTGGCAATGGGCCTTCATTATTACGGGACTGCTGGGCTTTATCTGGTTGGCCTTTTGGCTGGCGATCTACCGCCCTCCACAAGAGCACTCAAAAATTTCCTCCGCAGAGTTGGCACATATCCAGTCTGACCCGGCGGAACCGGCAACAAAGATAAAATGGTCGCGGCTTATTCCGCATCGTCAGACGTGGGCCTTTGCCGTCGGCAAGTTCATGACGGATCCAATCTGGTGGGTCTACCTCTTTTGGTTGCCGAAGTTTCTCAATTCAAACTACGGCTTGAACATCACGCAGATCGGTTTGCCCCTTGTTGTGATCTATGTCTCAGCAGACGTCGGGTCGATTGGCGGCGGCTGGCTCTCGTCATCGCTCATCAAGCGCGGCTGGACGGTTAACAAATCGCGTAAGGTTGCGATGCTGGTATGTGCGATATCGGTCGTCCCGATCATCTTCGCGGCTCACGCCTCGAGCCTGTGGGCGGCTGTTGGTTTTGTTTCACTGGCTGCGGCGGCGCATCAAGGCTGGAGCGCAAACATTTTCACGATGGCATCGGACATGTTTCCGCGCCGTGCAATTGGTTCCGTCGTCGGCATCGGTGGGATGGCAGGCTCGATTGGCGGAATGCTGATTCAGACCACGGTCGGATTGATCTTGTTCTATACCGGCTCGTACCTACCGATCTTCATCATCGCAGGCAGCACGTATCTGGCGGCGCTCGCTATTATTCACCTGCTCGTTCCGCGGCTGGAACCAGCTGACGTCGAGGGGTAACGACGAAACATGGAAATAGCGGATTGCACATCAAACCGAAGCAGAATTGGGTACTGGTTCACTTTGAACTCTTAGGTCCGAAGGACCGGAAGTTAGTAGCCCCCGTCCGTGAGGACGGGGAACTCCATCTTCTGATAGCCCGAAAGGCCCGAAGGGCCGGCACAAACCGTGGCGCACCTTCGGTGCTCAGGTAACTAACGGCCGCATCTCCCCGCCCTCACGGACGGGGGCTACTAACTTCCGGTCCTTCGGACCTAAAGCGTGCCTGCGGTTGAAACTGAACCAGCACCCAGAATTGTCGTTGTACTGCGTCTCGCTGGGCAGCTTTTGCGCGTTATCTGAAACCACGCCGGTAGTCGCAAAGGAAGCAATGCAGGCCGGATGCGCGACTGTCTTCGTCGCCTCATTAGCAAATTGATTTGGGTTTGAGGTTTAGCTGGATCGCGGATCAACGGCAGAGGTTGACTGCTCACCATCCGGAAGGTTAGAAAGCAGAACGCCGTCACCATCAACCTCCTCTGCCTCTTGCGCCTTCTGCGCGAGCATAAGGTGGTCACGCATGGCGTTACGGGCCGCTTCCGAATCACGAGCGCGAATTGCGCGGTAGATGTGGCGATGCATCTCAGCCGATTCTTTTAGGTCTTTGGCGCGCTTGACGGTTTTTCTCCGCACGTCGAAGAGAATCGTCGCCACCATATTCATCAGTGAGGTCAGGATGCGATTTCGCGACGCAGACGCAACCGCCTGGTGGAAGCGCATGTCGTGAACGAGGAACTGTTCGGGATCGTCAAGCGAGGCGTACATGCCGGTTATCTCTTCCGACAACAAAGCCATGTGCTCGCTGGTGGCACGCTCGGCAGCAAGTCCGGCAACCGCCATCTCCAGTGACTGTCGCGCTTCAAACATCTCAGCGGAAGTGAAACCATGCAACGAAGCCATCAGGCGTAGTGGACTACTGTCCAGGGCCGGCGGGCCATCAGATTTGACTACGAATGTTCCCGCGCCCTGGCGCGACTCGAGCACCCCCACGGCAGCAAGCGAGCGGATTCCGCCCCTGAGAGTTGGACGACTAACACCGAGGATCTTGGCCAGATCTCGCTCGGGCGGCAGCCGGTCACCTGGACGCAATTCTCCTCGATGGATCATTTCTCGGAGCTGCGAGATGACTTCTTCGGCGGTAGTTCCCCTGTGGGCAGCATCGATCGTCTTGAATTTCTTGCCGTTGGAATCGGTCATACCACTTGCGCCTTTCAGAATTCTTAGTTTACCACAAAGGTCAATCTTGCATCAGGAGTCTCCCCACATGTGGCGGCAGATCTCAAACCTTCAATCCGTCAAGTACCGTTTCAACAGGTCGCCCCGCGCGAGAATCTTAACAAAGCTCGTCGAAAGGTATGACCATTCCGTGTACGCTTCATTATCAGGTGGTGAGTTGCGACAGGCGTCTCTCTTTGCAATTGGTCGCGCCGCCAGCGTGAAACTGCTTTTGAGTTTGCTTACCGCTTCCCTTTTGTTGTCTCTCCTCTTCGGAACGTCGCCGGTTCAGGCGCAAAGCACCCCGCTGTCAGAACAGATGGCGTCCATGGTCATGACACGTTGGAAGGATTCCTGGGAGATTCAACCGGGTAGGTCTGAAAAATGGAGTTACGATCAAGGAGTTGTTCTGAAAGGAATGGAAGGCGTCTGGCTGAACACGGCCGACGGCAGGTATTTTCGATTTATTCAACAGAGCATTGATCGCTTCGTTAGAGACGATGGCACGATCCGTACGTTTGAACTCAAGGAATACAACATTGATCATATCAATAACGGAAAGATCCTGCTGCTGCTCTACAGCGTGACCGGCCAGGAAAAATACCGAAAGGCAGCGGCCCTGCTGCGCGAACAACTAAGGACTCACCCGCGCACATCAGAGGGCGGCTTCTGGCATAAGCAGATATATCCATCTCAAATGTGGCTGGACGGGCTCTACATGGGTGAACCGTTCTATGCCGAATACGCCGCAACGTTTCACGAAGATGCAGCCTTCGACGACATCGCGCGGCAGTTCGTGTTGATGGAACTTCATTCAAGAGACGCAAAGAGCGGGCTGCTCTATCACGCCTGGGATGAATCGCGAAAGCAGCGCTGGGCGAATCCCGTCACCGGACGTTCGCCCAATTTTTGGGGACGAGCCATGGGTTGGTATGCCATGGCGCTCGTAGATGCTCTGGATTATTTCCCGCAAAACCATCCGCAGCGAGGCGCGCTTATCGGAATACTGAAACGACTCGCGGTCGCCGTTCAAAAATATCAGGAACCGAAATCGGGTCTCTGGTACGAAGTGCTCGACCAGGGTAACCGAAAAGGAAATTACCTTGAAGCATCCGTCTCCTGCATGTTCGTTTACGCTTTAGCCAAAGGTGTTCGCAAGGGTTATCTCCCAGGCTCTTATCTCGCGGTCGCTCGTAAAGGTTATGGAGGAATTGTCAGCCGGTTCATCAAGACCGACGGCGAGGGGCAAGTGAATCTTGAGGGCACAGTCAGCGTCGGAGGATTGGGCGGGAATCCTTATCGCGATGGAAGTTATGAATACTACCTGAGCGAAAAGGTCGTCACTAACGATCCAAAAGGTGTCGGAGCCTTCCTGATGGCAAGCAATGAGATTGAGATCGCAGCTCATGTGCCCGCGGGTCCTCGCAAGACTGTTATGTTGGATTCTTACTTCAATAACGAACTCAAGAAAGACGCAACCGGACGCGTCACTCGCTGGCACTACAAGTGGGAGGAAATGACAAACAGCGGTTTCTACTTCTGGGGCAACGTATTCAGGAACTTCGGTGCGAAGACCCAATCGTTGGCGGATGGTCCCACGGCTGCGAACTTGAAGAAGACCGACATCTACATAATCGTCGACCCCGACACCGAGGCGGAGACTGAACATCCAAATTTCATCGAGGCGCAGCATGTCAAAGCCATCACTGAATGGGTCAAGGGCGGAGGCGTGCTCGTGTTGATGGGTAACGATGCGGGCAATGCAGAGTTCGATCACTTCAATCAGTTAGCAAAGCACTTTGGTGTTCATTTCAACCAGGACAGCAAGAACCGCGTGCAGGGAAACGATTTTGCGACCGGCAGTGTTGTGGTTGAAAAAGGCCACGCGATTTTCAAGAACGCCAGGCAGCTTTATCTGAAAGAGATTTCCACGCTCTCGCTCGCACCGCCGGCTAGACCTGTCATGCAGCATGGGGGCGACGTAATTATGGCGGTAGCCCGGCTGGGTAGGGGTACTGTCTTTGCCGTCGGCGATCCTTGGCTATACAACGAATATGTGGACGGAAGAAAGCTGCCGGCGGAATTTGAGAACTTCAAAGCATCTCAGGACCTTGCGAGGTGGTTGATACGGCAGGCGGCGGGAAAGAACTGAGCGAATGACCTTTTCCAGGGCGGCTCTTTCGAGAACAGACGACGAGAGGATGAATCAACATGTTCACAAAGATGAAGTACATTGCCGGGATAGTTTCAGCAACCATTGCTTTGGCAATAAGTTTCTCGGCACAGTCGGTTGAACGCGCTCCGAGTAAGCCGACGCGGCCTTTCGTTGTTATGCCAGCCCAGTCGCTCTCCGATCTGGAGCGCAAACTCCAGTCGGAAAATAAGGCGGAGGACTTGATCGGCGGCGAAGGAATGCAATTGCGTGTGGCTGTGCAGCATGACATGAACCGACCAACCGCTGCGGCCGAACTTCATGACGCCTCCGACGATGTCTACTATGTGTTGGCAGGAACAGCCACGCTTACGCTTGGCGGAAGAATGGATGCACCACGTGAGATCGAGCCTGGAGAGTGGCGCAGCCCACGCATCAATGGTGGCCAAACATTTCAAATCACCAAAGGCGATCTGATTGTTGTGCCGCGCGGGACTCCGCACCAGCGCACCGGGAAAGATTTCTCAATGATCCTGATAAAGATATACGCCGCGCCCCTGCCGCCACCCAAGCCCAAACCAGCGACTCCCACTTCGGCAACACCAAAAGAGCAGACGCCGGTGAAGCCGTAGCCCGCTGAATTCGTAGGCCTCAATTAGCGGGTGCGTTATTTCGATTGTTACTCTTGGTCGGTACTTTGGGGTCAGCACCACCTCGCGGGTCGAGACTGTGTGAACGACCCAAGATATTACGATTTACGCTGAAAGCGTTGGCCAATTCCAGCCCAGGGTTGCTGCAACCCTGGGAACCTATGTGCCAGAGAATCGTAACGCTGAAAGCGTTGGCGAATGGGTGCGCTCGCTACTTCGCGAACTCTTTCAGAGTTCACTTGTCCTATGGGTTGGAATTGAAATTCCAGGGTTGCTGCAACCCTGGGCTGGAATCAGCCAACGCTTTCAGCGTACTGGCTATTTGGGTCATGGTGAATATCATAAAGCCCTGGCGTTGTTGCCTACGCAAGTTAAGGGTGCGGTTTTTCCTGGCTGGTTCGATAGTGACATTCTTGAACGAAACCGAGCCGGCGTGATTCATCACTTCCGCCGCTTCAACTCCGCGGAAAGTGCAGTCACTGAAGCGCACGTTCTCAATCCTCACGCCGGGAAAACCTACGATCCACATGACCCTCGGGCTTGACGTGCTCTGCACCCGTTCGAGTGAGACGTTACGCAAGACAGGCCGGTGTGTGCCTTCGGCCCCAGTGTCGTAGAGAAAATCAATCGTCAGCACGGCCTCGGCGACCCGTCCGATCATGACGTCGCGCATGAAGACGTTTTCGATCAAGCCACCGCGCCGGGCGTTTGACTTGAAGCGCAGCGCGCGGTCGAGATTAGGGCTGTCCA
>WNGA01003077.1_pt1 | contig 26089 bp, 24 predicted proteins | sample 5400061 | NCBI WGS metagenome assembly WNGA01 (sample SAMN13153366, study PRJNA577476) | soil metagenome | isolation source: 100 cm soil or saprolite under grassland replicate 2 | place: USA:California | collected 2016-06-15 | reverse complement strand
AGGTCGAGGACCACCGCGACCTTCTCTGGCGCGACACCCTTGGGAATGACCATGTAATGCGCGTCGTTGACCCAGGTCATGCCCTTGAACGGCCCAACCTTGTAGCTCTTCGGCACGATACCCAGAACGCGCGGATTGATGTCCCATCCGGTCATCGTCACCGTCATGTCGCGCGAGCCTTCGCCGAGCTCCTTCATCACCGCACCCGTGCCCGTCGGATAGTATTCGATGCAGGAATTCAGATCCTTGAGGTATGCCCACGTTTTTTCCCACCCGTTCACAGGGTCCTTCGGGTTCTTGTCGCCCAGAATGTAAGGCAGGCCCATGATGAACGTGCGGCCGGGGCCGGAATTGGCGGGCCGCGCGTAGATCAAACGGTTTGGATTGGCTTTGCACCACGCCAGCAACTCCGCAGGCGTGGTCGGCGCCTGCTTGACCTTGTCGGGGTTGTATTCGACCAGCGGTCCAGCCGGCATGAAGACCACGGTGATGCCGTAATCCTGCGCGAGCTCCTGCATTTTCGCGGCGGTGGGCTGATAGTTGCTCATCAGGTTCGGGAATTTTGCCGCGTATTCCGGGAGGAGCTTCATCAGCACGCCCTGCTCGATCCCCGCGGCGAGAAAGTCAGTGCCGGTCAGCACCATGTCGATGTCGCTGCGGCCTGCACCCTGCATGGCCTTGAGCTTCCCCGGCAACTCGGGCGCCGGCGCCTTGGTGAAGTTGATCTTGGAAACCAGCTGCGGGTGCTTCTTCTGGTAGGCCTCGATGGCGTCCTGAGTGAGCGCCAGGTCACCGGCGACGTCGACGATATTGATCGTCACCGGACTCTTCGGCATTGCCGGAGCCTGCGCGGCGGCGGGCCCGGCAACGAGCGTCAGCAACGCCGCTGCGCCGAGCGCCGCCGCAGCGATGCGCAGCGCCATACGCCGGCGCGCGAATCCGATCAGATCGAGTGTCTTGCATGAGCTCATGCTGTTCCTCCTTCGTGAGTACGTGTACCAGGGCTGGCGGGCCAGCCATATTCTTGCATGCGTCGAGGCCGTCGGCGCGGCGGTGCCTTCATGTCCAACATGTTCAGCTGCGTGGTCGCACGCGGCGCAACGCGGCCGGCGGAAGGGCCCGACGCTGCTGCGGCGCGCGCCCGCGGTCGTCAAGACCGCGCTGAAATTCGCGCACGACGCGCGCGAGATGCCGGTGCATTGCGGCGCGCGCGCCCTTCGGGTCGCGCGCTGCGATGGCATTGAGAATTGCCGCGTGATCGCGGATCGTTTTCCGCGCAAGCTCCGGCGTATGAAAATGTCGCTGCAAGCGCCCCCACAATTCCGCGCGCTGGTCCCACAGCCCTTCGACCACAAGCTCCAGCGAGCCGTTGCCCGTCGCCTTGGCGATGCCCAAGTGGAATTCGCGGTCGCTCGCCTCGCGCGCCGCGAAATCGTCGACGTGCCCCTCCATGTTCAGGACGCACCGTCGCAGGTAGTCGAGGTCGGGATGCGCCGCCATCGATGCCGCCACTGCGGCGATCTCGCCCTCGATGAGCTTGCGCGCCTGCAGCAACTCGAAAGGTCCCGGCCCTGCATCGCGCGCCGCGGCGCTCGGGGCAGCAGGCGCGGTCACGAAGATCCCGGTCCCGACGCGAACCTCGACCAGCCCGCCCATTTCCAGCGAAATGATCGCCTCGCGCACCGATGCGCGGCTTACGCCGAGCGAAGTCGCCAGCTCGCGTTCCGCCGGCAGCCTCGCGCCCGGCAGGAATTCGCCGCTCGCGATCAGCTGCGCGATTTGGTCCGCGATCTGCCGGTAGAGCCTGCGTGGCTCGACCGCCTGCAAGGGCAAGTGTGGGATCTCCGTGGCCGGGAGCCGGCTTCAACCCGCGGCCGCCTTCGCTGTCCTAAGCGGTCCGCCAATGTTCTTTCGAATCTTACCATTCTATGGAGCGTGGTCAAGTGGCCTGGCCATCTGACCAACCAACCCCAGGGCATTCCCGGCGGAGTATTCGCACCGCGCGTCGCGACTGCCGGAGCATGGACAGCCCGCTGCGTTGCTGCCTATGCGCCCTTGTAGTGCCCAGACTTGCCGCCCGACTTTTCCAGCAGCCGTACGTTGTCGATGCGCATGCCACGGTCGACCGCCTTGCACATGTCGTAGATCGTCAGCAGTCCCACGGTGGCCGCGGTGAGCGCCTCCATCTCGACGCCGGTGCGATCCATCGTCTCTGCGACAACCTCGATCACCACGGCACTGTCCGGCTCATCGAGCGTGAAGTCGACGGCGACACGCGTGAGGGGCAACGGATGCGCCAGCGGAATCAGCTCCGCCGTACGCTTGGCCGCCTGGATCGCGGCGATGCGCGCTGTGCCCAGCACGTCGCCCTTTTGCGCGGAGCCGGCGCGGATCAGTGCGAGTGTCTCGGGGCGCATCGCAATGCGGCCGCCGGCACGAGCGAGCCGGCGCGTGATTTCCTTGCCGGCGACATCAACCATGTGCGCCTGTCCCGCCGCGTCGAAATGGGTAAAATGTGAGCGCTGCCCCGCCATCGCCCAGTCGTCGCTCCGTCCTTGCGCTAGAAACTTTCCGCCAACCGCGGCAATCATAGCACCATGCCACTGGCACCCCCGGTCCCTCGTACGTCGCGCCGATCGCTCGCCGCGATGGTGGCATGGCTCGCGGTTTCTCTCGCGACGACGCCGATGTCTTTCGCGCAGCAGAATCTGCCCGAGCTGGGCGATCCTTCGGCGGCGTTCTTGTCCGGCGCTCAGGAGCGCAAGCTCGGCGAGACCGTGATGCGTCAGATCCGCGGCAGCGGCGGCTATCTCAACGACCCGGAAGTGAACGGTTATCTGAACGAGCTTGGCAACCGCCTGGTGACGGCGATTCCCGGAGCGCCATTCGACTTCGAGTTCTTCGCGATGGCCGATTCCTCAGTCAACGCGTTCGCCCTGCCCGGGGGCTTCGTCGGCTTCAATACCGGATTGATCCTGCTCACCCAAAGCGAATCCGAGCTGGCATCGGTGGTGGCACACGAAATAACGCACGTCACGCAGCACCATATCGCACGCGGCATCGGCAATCAGCGCGACGCCGTGCTGATGGCCCTGGGCGCCATTGCAGCGGCCGTCCTCGCCTCGCGCTCGAAGTCCTCGTCGAGCGGGGACATGACGCAGGGCGCGATTGCGGCGGCGCAGGGACTTGCGCTACAGAGCCAGATCAGCTTCACGCGCCAGAACGAAGAGGAAGCCGACCGCATCGGATTCGAGCGCATGGTCGCCGCCGGATTCGACCCCGCGGCGATGGCGACTCTCATGGAGCGTCTGCAACGCTCTACCCGCTTCGTCGAAGGCAATGCGCCGAACTATCTGCGGGACCATCCGGTCACCTACCAGCGGATCGCCGACGTGCAGGCGCGCGCGCAAGGCAAGCCGTTTCGCCAGGTTCCGGACTCGCTCGATTTCCAGATGGTGCGCGCGCTGCTGAAGAGCTATGAAGGAACGCCCAAGGACGCGATTCTTTTCTTCGAGGACGCGATCGCCGAACGCAAGTTCAACAACGAAATCGCCGCGCACTACGGACTGGTCGCGGCGTTGCTGCGCGCGCAGGACTTCAAGCGCGCGCAAAAAGAGCTCTCCGCGCTGGAGAAGACCGCGCCGCCGCATCCGATGATCGAAGGTATGGCCGGACAGGTGCTCACGCAATCGGGCCAGCTCCAGGCGGCGATCGTCCGCTACCAGGCAGCACTGGTCCGCTATCCACGCAAGATGCAGCTCGTCTACGACTATCCGGATGCGTTGCTGAAGGACAACCAGGCGGCGAAAGCGGCCGGTTTCCTGTCGGAGCAGCTCCAACGCTTCCCGTCGGACGGCCCTTTGCATCAGCTCGCCGCACGCGCCTACGCCGGCCTAGGCAAGCAGCTGCTGCAGCATCAGCACCAGGCGGAGTTCTACGCCTGGCAGGGTAACTTGAAGGCCGCGGTCATGCAGCTCGAGCTGGCGCTCAAGGCCGGCGACGGCGACTTCTATCAGATCTCCGTCGCGGAAAGCCGGTTGCGCGCGGTCCGGCAGGAACTGGCGGATCAGGAAAAGAACGCCTCCGGCCACGGCCGCACCGGGTGATCACCCGCGTTCTGCCCGTCGCCGGCGCGAACCCCGAACGCTACGCTCCCTTCTGTGGGATGAACCTCAGCGCAACGCCGTTGTTGCAATAACGCAGACCGGTCGGCGGCGGGCCGTCATCGAAGATATGGCCCTGATGGCCGCCGCAGCGGACACAGTGATATTCGGTCCGCGGTGCGATCAGCTTGAAGTCTTGTTTCGTGGCGAGGCTCCCCGGAATCAACGTGAAAAAGCTCGGCCAACCGGTGCCGCTGTCGTATTTCATTTGCGATGTAAAAAGCGGCAACGCACAGCCGGCGCAGACGAATATGCCGGCTCGTTTCTCGCCGTTGAGCGGGCTCGAATACGGGTACTCGGTGCCTTCCTGTCGCAAGACCTTGAACTGAGCCGGCGTCAGCAGCTGCTGCCATTCCGTTTCGGTTTTGCTGATCGCGAGCCGCTCCGGCAACCGCCGGACGTGATGACCGGACCTGTAACTTTCTACAGTTGTAAAACGCGGACCCGCATGCGCACTGGGTTTGCGCGAGATAAGTTACAGTTTAAGTTACAGGACGTAACGAGTGCGTATCAAATCACTGCCATTTGTCTGCGGGTTCTGAGTCCCACCCAAGCGTCTGTTTTGCCCGCCCGCTTGGGTCCTTTGTGTCTGCGGTAATCGAAATCAACAGCACGAACTCGTCGGAGAGGGCGGACGCGGCTTTCGACATTGCCTCGCGATTAGGTCGGGGCGCTTCTGCGATAAGGCGCTCCACGTCTGGGTAAACGACAAAGGTTTTGCAGACCGCGCACTGAATCCGCTTTGCTCTGCCGAAGTCGACGAGAGCGAATGTTGCTGGACCGCCGCACAGTGGGCAGTTTTGGTCGGGCATGATGGTCTCCTCTCGAAGGCCCTCAGTCCGTGACGGGTCGCGCCAAGGCGAACCGCTTTTCGCGCATTACTTTGCTGTGTTCGTCGCAGTACCACACGCCTTTATAGGATGACGTACCCAAGTTGCCGCAATCGAAATAAAAGCATTGGCGGGCGGCCTCTGGCTCTGTGGGCGCTTCGTCGTGCCGCGATCGGAATTCTCTAGAATTGTTTCTCTCGATCAAAATCGAACCAGCGCAAGCTCGTATAGCTGCGATGGCCGCTGAGTGCGAGCATCTAAACCACTCTTTGCTTTCATGCTTTGAGGCCAGCATTAAGTGTGCGGCTTGCTCGACCGTTCTCGGTTCCTCGACGAGCGCGTCAAACACGACACGAAACGGAAGAGGTGAACCGGTGCCAGCAAGCTCTCTCGCTCGAAGTGTCGGGTCCTTTGTCGAGTACCCAATCTTCAGGATATTCGGCATGGCCTCGTTCTCAATGATGTACACCCATCCGCGGATTGACACGACGCTCTCCCTAAGGGGACAGCAATTAGTCTAAGCTCTTGTTAGACCTTAAAATAGCTCCCGTCCAGCTATTCTCCGCACGCTAGCACCCGAATTGCGTGCAGCTACGGGGCGATTGGGGGGGCGTTGACGCCAGCAGAAACGTGCCGGACGGGGCGCTCACGGAAACGGTCAGCATGAACCTACAAGACCCCGTTGACACTCGCTCACGCGGAGAGGTAGCGCGTTACTTGGAAGCGTTGCTGGCCAAGGGGCAGGTTAAGAAGTGCATCAACTTGCGTCTAGATCGCGCGGTGGGACACTATTTCCCGAAATGCACCAAGGACTATGCTTCGATGAAGCACGCAATGAACGTCCGTGGTCCAGGCGCCTACTCGTGGCCGACTTGTCCAGCCGACTGCCCCTACTACATAGAGTCGCTCAACTTTCCCATTACGGTTAGCCGCGACCAGTTTCAAGAGATCAGCCGAGGCGATGTTGCGCGGGCGGACGAGGAAGAAGAGGAAGAGGAGGACGAGGGTTCAATCCCTGCAATCCCGCCAGCGCCTGCTGATCCTCTACCGGCTGCAAGCGAGGCCGCGCAACTTCATGACATCGACTTGGCCGGATTTATGAAGCTTGTCGCGCGCATGAAGCTGGGGCTGATAATCGCACTCGTCGGTGGACTAGGCAGCATGCTCCTCGCTGCCTACCAAGTGGGCGTATTCGTTACCGAATTGCGGCAGGCAAACGCGAAGGGGCCGCCCGACGTCATTCCGCAGCAACCCGGCGTTGTACTTGGACGCGAGGCACCACCTAAGGCAGCAACGCCAAGTTCGCCGTTTAAAGGGCCCGCGAAGCCATGCTCGCAGCAGGAGTACGTCCTTGGCTTGTGCAGTAAACCCTAGATCAGAGCCTTACCGGCGCTAGCGCAGAGCCGGCCACGGCCGAACCGGCTGATCAACCGTGCTCTGCCAACCCTCGGCGCGGCGAACGACTGCTACGCTGCCTTCTGTGGAATGAACCTGAGCGCGACCCCGTTGTTGCAATAACGCAGACCGGTCGGCGGCGGGCCGTCGTCGAAGATGTGGCCGTGATGGCCGCCGCAGCGGACACAGTGATATTCGGTCCGCGGTGCGATCAGCTTGAAGTCTTGTTTCGTGGCGAGGCTCTCCGGAATCAACGTGAAAAAGCTCGGCCAACCGGTGCCGCTGTCGTATTTCATTTGCGATGTAAAAAGCGGCAACGCGCAGCCGGCGCAGACGAATATGCCTGCTCGTTTCTCGCCGTTGAGCGGGCTCGAATACGGGTACTCGGTGCCTTCCTGTCGCAAGACCTTGAACTGAGCCGGCGTCAGCAGCTGCTGCCATTCCGTTTCGGTCTTGCTGATCGGTGCCGTCGTCGTCGCGACATCGGCACCGGGGGCGAGCAGTTTCTTCCAATTCTGCTGGATTTCGGCGACGGTTCCGCCGCCGGCGGCAGCGGCAAGACTTTGTCGTGGCAGCACCCAAGCCAGCGGCACGGCCGGTAACGCCATCAGGAAACTGCGTCGTTGCATGGTGTCCTCCTTCTTTCCTAGGACGGGGTCGAGCCGATGAAATTCACCCCGCTCGATCCAGAGTCGCGCCGGCAGCCCGCGCCTTACAGTTGCGGCAGATTTTAGGACCGCAGATCAAGCCCCTGATTTGGCGTCATTTTGCCTGCTGCCCGCCGCGCCGGCAACCGCCGGAGCCGAAGACCGGACCTGTAACTTTCTACAGTTGACAGGTTTGTGCGCAGGAATACCCTCAGTTGAGACGCCCGAACCGGGGCGCGTCTTCATCCCATGCCTTGGGGGAGGAACGATGAAGATCCTCATCATTGACGACCATCCGCTGATCCAGGAAGCCTTGAAGCATGTTCTTGCCGCGCTCGATCCGACTCTCGAGCTCGTCCAAGCGCAAGACGCGTCCGATGCGCACGCAGCGCTGTCGCGCGAGCCGGATACCGATCTCATCCTGCTCGACCTCGCACTGCCCGGTTGCGACGGGTTCGAGTTGCTCGCGGACTTGCGCCGGGAATGGCCCGGGATGCCGGTTCTCGTTCTGTCGGCCACGCACGATTGCGCAACGGTCGAGCATGCGCTCGATCTCGGCGCCATGGGTTTCATCCCCAAGACCGCCAACACCCGCGTGTTGCTCGACGCCCTGCGGCTGGTGCTCTCGGGAAGCGTCTACGTGCCCGAGGAATCGGCGCAGGCCAACAGCGCGTTACGCCCACGGCCGGTAACCCGGCCCGACCAACTCGGGCTCACACTGCGGCAGGCGGACGTGCTCAAGCTCCTCGTTCAAGGCAAGCCGAACAAGCTGATCTGTCGTGATCTGCGGCTCTCCGAGGGGACCGTGAAAGTGCACGTCAGCGCGATCTTGCGCGCGCTCAACGTGCGCAATCGCACGCAGGTTGTCATCGAGCTCGCGCGTCGCGGCGTGCGCCTCGATCCGCCCGCGGCGCGCGTCCGCTGACGCGCCTGACAGGTCGAGGCATCATGCCCTCGCCGACCGCGCTCAATCCGCGGCTCATCCGACGCGCCCGCGCCGACCAGATCGCGACACTGTTCACGCAGTGGGGACGCACGACGTCGTCGATGGTGCTGGGCGGATTGATCCTGTGCGCGGTGATGTGGAACGTCGCCCCCCATGACGAGCTCGCGCTGTGGCTTGCCGCGATTCTCGTCAACCAGGCCTGGCGCTACGAGCTCGTGCGGCGCTATCGCGCCGCTGCGCCGGTGCCGGCCGAGCGCGAGCGCTGGGGCCGCTGGTGGGCGGCTGGCTCGACGATCGCCGGAGCGCTTTGGGGTGCCGCCGGCATACTCTGGTTTGCGCACGGCGATATCGGCCATCAGGCGCTGCTGATCGTCTGTCTTTTCGGCGTGATCATGGGCGGGATCAACCTTACCTCGTTGTACAAGCCGACGCTGTATGGTTTCGTTCTACCCACGCTGGCACCGCTGATCCTGCGCGTCGCTCTCGAGGGCGATCAGCTTCATGCCTTTATCGCCACCGTGCTGCTGGTCGTACTTGCCTTCATCCTGCGCTTCGGCCACAACCTCAACAATCTGATGACGCAATCGTTGGCGATCCGTTACGAGAACATCGACTTGATCGACCTGCTCCAGGCGCAGACGGCTGCGGCGGATCGCGCACGGAGTATGGCCGAAGCGGCCAATCGCGATAAAACGCAGTTTCTGGCGGCGGCGAGCCACGATCTGCGCCAGCCGCTGCACGCGGTAGGACTGTTCGCGGCAGCGCTCTCTGCGCGGGTGCACGATGGTCGCGTGCGCAACCTCGTCAACAGCATCAACGCGTCGGTCGAGGCGCTGGAACGGCTGTTCAGCGCGTTAATGGATGTCTCGAAGCTCGATGCCGGCGCGGTGGCGCCGAAGCGGACAGCATTCCCGCTCACGCCGTTGTTCGAACGGGTGGAAAACGAGTTCGGCCCGCTCGCCGCTGCCAAAGGCCTGCGGCTTGCCTTCGTTCCGACGCGAACGTGGATCGACAGCGACCCGGTGTTGTTCGAGCGCATCCTCGCGAACCTTGTCTCGAACGCCGTTCGCTACACCGCGAACGGCGGCGTGGTCGTCGGCGCACGCCGACGCGATCGATGTGCGGTGATTGAAGTCTGGGACTCCGGCATCGGCATCGCCGCCGCGGAGCGCGAGCACATTTTCGAAGAGTTCTATCAGGTCGGGAATTCGGGTCGCCACAGCAGCAAGGGCATGGGGCTGGGACTCGCAATCGTGCGCAGGCTCGCAACGCTGCTCGATCACCCCGTGCGCATCGATACGCGACTCGGACGCGGTTCGCGTTTCAGCGTCGAGGCGCCCTGCGTTGCCGCGGCCCTACCGCGGCCCGCGGCGCCTCTGGAACTGAGCCCGCGCGCGACGCTTGCGGGCGCGCGGATCGCCGTGGTCGACGACGAAGCTATCGTCGTCGAGGGCATGCAGGCGCTATTCGCCGCGTGGGAATCCGCCGTCATCGGGGCCGCGTCCGGCGAGGCGATGCTCGCGGCGCTGGGCGAATCGGGGGAATACCCGGATCTCCTGATCGCCGACTATCGCCTGGCCGGTGACGAGCTCGGGACCGACGTCGTCGTCCGGCTGCGACACGAGCTCGGGTGGACGGTGCCGGCGCTGCTCATTAGTGGCGATTCCTCGACCGCGACACTCGACGTGCTACGCGCTTCGGGCCTCGAATTCCTGCTGAAGCCCGTGCTACCTGAGGAGCTCAAGGCGGTGGCGAGCCGATTGGTCGCGGCAGGACGCGATGAGGCGCATTCTGCCGGCGGTGTTGCGCGTCAGGATCGAGGAACAGTCACTGCAAGCCTCGCTTGCCTAAGCACCGCGGCAGCATCATCAATTGGACCGAGCACAGCGATCGCTTAGGCACTTCAGACCACCGTCGCAGTCGGCATCCTTGTTACAGGCCATTCCTTCAGTGAAATGAGGCTGGCAATGTCGGGGCGATCCAATACACCACTCGTCTCTGCTGCATTCCGTGTGGCCTCGACATTAGTCGGCCGTATTTGCAAATCGTTGACATTGGCCATTGGTGCAACCTAGGTCTCCACTACACTCTGATCTGTATTGGCAAGACGCGCCAATTCCCCTGAACGGTTGCGAATCCTTAGTGCCTTCCCGCGCTCCCGTCAGCTGAAACACCGGCCCGCCGGTATAGGTGAAATAGATCTTGCGCTGACTGTGCGCGACCAGCACCCGATGCGCACGGAGGAAATCCGCGCCGAGCAACATCGACAGCGTCAACTCCACCTTTCGCGGCAGATGGCTGCCGATCGGGGTATACCTCGTGTCCTTCCACAGGTCGGCAAAACGCATATTCGTATCACTTATGATTTCGTTGCCGATGGCGACGCTCTGAATCGGACCGATCCAGTAGTCGACCGACTTGCTGCCAAGCCCGCCGCCTTTCCCGCCGGCGACGACGCCGGGCGAATCCGGCGTGACGCCCAGCCGCGCGGCATCGGACTTGTCCAGCACCGACATGGCGGCACCCGAATCGAGTTGCGCCCGCACGGGCTGGCCGTTGATCTCAATCCTCAGAATGATCTGCGGTTGGGCGTCATAGACGGCCTCGATATCGACTTCGCTGGCGCCCTCGGTCGCCCAATACGCCAGCGACACACCGTCACACTCCTTGGGTTGGAAGAGTCTGACCGCACCGTGGGTCAGATCGAACTCGACATCGACTTGATACAGGAAATCCTCGCCCAGGATGAAGGCGACCTCGCGGCCGAAATCTCGTTCGCCCGCGACCAGCACCCGCCAATTCTTGCGCGTGAATTGGCCGATCTTGAATTCATCGACATCGACCGCTTCGGCATAGGTCTCGCCGCCTACGCCGAATACCCGATAACCCCTGGCCTCCCTTCGGGCCAGGCCCAGCCGCTCCGTTGCCGAACGCGGGATCAGACTTCTGGTCGCACCAGTGTCCAGCATGATGCCGATCTTCTGGCCGTTGATGGCGCCGTCGACGATCAGATGGCCACGTTCCAGCCGAACCGGCCAATCCGCGATCTGGACCATCTTGCAGTTGGACGCCGCGGCGACGGCCATGCTCGTCGCTGCCAGCGCGATGGCAATCGATATGGCCAGATGAGTGATGCCTCTGATCACGTGGACGCCCTCCGGTTGCTGCTCGCGGAGAAGGACCTACCCGCAATTCTACGTCGATCTAACCGCCCGCCTCGTGGAAAACAGGCCCGAATACTGCGGCCGAGCGGCGGCTGATCGAAGCGCCAGTGCATTAAAAAAAAGCGCCCCGAGAGGGGGCGCTTGGAGGACAGACCGAGTTCGGGATGACCGGTTAGGGTCGGGGGGGTAAACCCGGTCTGCAGTCAGTGCCGCAATTCAAGAGGTAAATCGCCCAAATCTCTTTCGTGACATCAGCATCTGCAACGGATGCGACACCGACTCGCGTCGTGGCACCGACCACCGCGACGAGCGCGAGCCAGAGCATGAGCCCGGCGACAAGCCCCACGGGCCAGCGCCACAGGCGAAACCACTGCCGCACCGAGCCGCAGGCCGACTGCGGCACGAGCACTCGGGCGGCCGGCGTCATGCGCCAATAACGCAGGTCGCTCTCCGTCTTGCTCGTCATTCCTCTCGCCCCAGCCGGCGCACGATAGGGGTTTTTCGAATCCGCACTTGTATCTGCCGAGATGGTACCACCATCTATGCCATTGTCATAGCTTTTTGTTTCGCTTTGCGCGTAAAGGAAACAAACTTGCGAGGCTACGCGGGGCAAGCGGCCCGAGATTCGAGCCAATCGGGCACTTCTCCTGAGGCAAGAGTATTAAATAGTTGTTTTCACGGCATTATGAATCAGACAAAAAAATGCCCGGCCGTTTCAAGGGCCGGGCGGGACCGCCGGCCGGAGGGCCGACTGTTGGATGACGCAAACTAACGAAGAGGCGAGACAGCGCCGCCTCAGCGGCTCGCGGGGCCGTGATGCATCGCCCGCCGCTCCTGCATGCGCGCGATCCCGGCCTTGATCGCATCGCGGGCGACGGCTTTTTGCTCGGGAGTAAACGTCGCATAGAGCGCGAGCCACGCGTTGCGCGTCTGCTTATGCAGAGCCGCGTGCTGATCGCGGACGCCATCGGCGATCGCGGCGACTGCAGCAAAATCCGGTTCCGGCTTGGCGAGCTCTGCTTGCAGCGCGGTCTTCAGTTGCTCGAAATTCGCGCGTACTGCATCGTGCGCGGCGTTGGTTTGTGCAACGACAGCGTCCCATTGCACTTGTTGGGACGTATTCAGCTTGAGGTCGCTCTTGACCCTGCTCAGCATCGCCAGCGGGTTGCCATCGAGCAACGGTTCCGCAACGGCGTAGGTGCCGATGCCGCTCAATGCAACGGCGAGTAATGCAACGAGGAAGACTTGTTTCATACGTCGTGCCTTTCATCGTGATCAGTTAGTGGCCGGCAACTCCGTCCTCTGCCTGCACGCCACTCTAGCGGCACCGCGTTGCGCAATCATTTCCGACGCTCGCGAGTGAGTAACGCTTCATTACAGGCGCTCGGGGTCAAGCTATGCGCTCATTATCCTGCGCACCGCGGCGCCGGGCCAGCGCTTGTGTAACGAATCATTGCTCGCTCCGCCGGAGGTTACAATTGGTGACAAGCCGATGCCGGCGACTTAAGCGCGGCGCGCTTACGATGCGATGCGATGAGACAGATCAGCCCGAAAATCCTTGTCATCGACGACGATCCGCGCCTGCGCGATCTTCTCGTTCGCTACCTGACGGAACAGGGCTTGCAGGTCCAGGCGTTGCCCGATGCGCGCGAGCTCGATAAGAAGCTGCAGCGTGATCCGCCGCACCTGCTCGTCCTCGACCTCATGCTGCCCGGCGAAGACGGTCTTGCCGTCTGCCGTCGCCTGCGCGCATCCGGCGAGACGGTCCCGATCATCATGCTTACGGCCAAGGGCGAAGACATCGATCGCATCGTCGGCCTGGAAATGGGCGCGGACGATTACCTTCCTAAGCCGTTCAACCCACGCGAGCTGGTGGCCCGCATCCATGCGGTGCTGCGGCGGCGAACCGAGCTCCTTGCGCCCGGCGGGCCCGCGGCCGACGGCAAGATCGCGTTCGGGCCGTATGTGCTCGACCTATCGACGCGAACGCTATTGCGCGGCGACACGCCGGTAGCGCTCACCACCGGCGAGTTCGGTCTGCTCAAAGTGCTCGCAACGCATCCGCGACAGCCTCTCGCGCGCGAGAAGCTGATGCTGCTCGCGCGTGGCCGCGATCACGACGTATTCGATCGCGCGATCGACGTGCAGATTTCGCGCCTGCGCAAGCTGGTCGAGCCCGATCCGTCGACGCCGCGGTATATCCAAACGGTGTGGGGCTTCGGCTATGTGTTCGTGCCCGACGCAGCGGCAACCGACGAGGCCGGCCATTGAGAGCCTCTAACATGGCGAAACACGTGCGCGTTGCTGGCCACAAACCGCCGCTGGCGCGGCGCAGGGCGCAGCGAATAGTGGAGCCTATTCGCAAGCCCGGCAACAATGCCAGCGGCGGCTAAGTTGGCAAATGAGGCCGCAACCCCAAGGGCTCCACCATGTTAGAGGCTCTAAGAGTGCGATTGTGGCCCCGCTCGCTGTTCGGGCGCCTCGCGCTGCTGTTGTTGTTGGTCATTCTTGTCAGTCAGGCGACGGCGATCTACTTGTTCCGCCAGGACCGCGCCACGCTGCTCGCGCGTCAATTCAGCGATACCAAGCTGGTGCAACTGCACTCGTTGCGCGCCGCGCTCGCGGCGACCGATCCACGCACCGCCGACGCGACGCTGGCTCGGTTCGGCGAGGAATATCATGCGCGCATCGTGCCCGATCAGGAGCGGCGCTTCGTCGGCATACCGCCGCAGAACCCCTTGCTGGTCGACCTCGAGCGGCGCTTGCAAGCCGAGCTCGGCCCCGAGACCGAGCTGCGCATCCAGCCGCGGCTGCAGATGTTCTGGATCAAGCTGGCCGCAGGCGACCGCGCCTACTGGGCCGGCTTCCAGTTGCCGCCGCGGCCTTCCGAGGACGCGCCCTCGAGGGCGCTCGAGTGGACTGTGGTCATCGGCGCGGTGCTCCTCGCCAGCGCCTACGCCTTTGCGCGTTACCTCGCACGGCCGTTGCGAGAGCTCAACGACGCAGTCGCAGCCGTCGGCCGGGGCGTGTCGCCCCCGCCCCTGCCCGAAAACGGCCCGTCCGAAATCGTGAACCTCAATCGCGGGTTCAACGAAATGCTGTCCAACCTGCGGCGGATCGAGGAGGATCGCGCGCTGCTCCTGGCAGGCGTTTCCCACGATCTGCGCACACCGCTCGCGCGGCTGCGCCTCGGGATCGAGGTCGAAACGCACGACGAGAAGGCGCGGCAAGGCATGGTCGACGACATCGAGGCCATGGACCGGATCATCAGCCAGTTCCTCGACTTCGCCCGCGATGGGCGTGAGGCACCGCTGGAAACGCACGACCCTAGCGACATCGTCGCGACGGTCGTTGAGCGCCACCAGCGCGCCGGACACGATGTGCGCTTCGCGCGCGGCGAACCCGTGCAATTGCCGCTGCGCGCGATCGCGTTCCTGCGTCTCGTGACCAACCTCGTCGACAATGCGCTGCGCCACGGCGCGCCACCCGTCGAGATCACCACCCGAAACGCGAACGGCTCGGCCGTGCTCGAGGTCGCCGATCGCGGGCCGGGGATTCCCGCCGACCAGGGCGAACGCCTGAAGCGACCGTTTACCCGCGGGGAACCAGCACGGAGCGGCGCGGCAGGCGCAGGACTCGGACTCGCGATCGTCGACCGTATCGCCCGGCTCCATGGCGGTACGCTGAACCTGCTGCCGCGCGAGGGAGGTGGCACGATCGCGCGGGTGACGCTTCCGGCCGAGTCGGTCGAGGCGTGAACCCCGTGCGAGCTGCGGCGAATTCGCCGCTGGTAATCACTTGCCGCTGCGATCAGAAGCTGACCGCGCGGGCCGATCAGGAGCCGCTTGCACCTGCCTGATTCCGATTGACTTCTTCTCGGGTCTCAGATGCGGGGCTGGCGGCTCGCCGCCATAGGTTGCGCGCACGTAATCAGCGACGATCTGTTCGAATTCCTCGGCGATTGCCTCGCCTTTCAGCGTGACCGTCTTCTGACCGTCGACATACACCGGCGCGACCGGCACCTCTCCGGTGCCGGGCAGGCTGATGCCGATGTTCGCCATTTTCGATTCGCCAGGTCCGTTGACGACGCAGCCCATCACAGCGACAGTCATATTCTCTACACCCGGATAGTGTTTGCGCCACGACGGCATCTGCGCGCGCAGGTAACCCTGAATTTTGTCCGCCAACGCCTGGAAGAATGCGCTGGTCGTGCGGCCGCAACCGGGGCACGCGCTGACCAGCGGCGAGAACGCCCGCAGGCCCATGGTTTGCAGGATCTCCTGCGCGACGATGACTTCGCGCGTTCGATCGCCGTTCGGCTCGGGAGTAAGCGATACGCGGATCGTGTCGCCGATGCCTTGTTGCAGCAGCACAGCCATCGCTGCCGTGGAGGCGACGATCCCTTTCGAGCCCATGCCGGCTTCGGTCAGCCCCAGGTGCAGCGGATAGTCGCAGCGCCGTGCGAGCTCGGTGTAGACGGCGATCAGGTCCTGAACACTCGAAACCTTGCAGGCGAGGATGATCCGGTCGCCGGGCAGCCCCATCGCCTCGGCAAACTGAGCGCTGCGGATGGCCGAGGCGACAAGCGCCTCGCGCATCACGTGCGCGGCGTCGAGCGGGTTCGCCGACTTCGCGTTGTCGTCCATGAGGCTCGTGAGCAGATCCTGGTCGAGACTGCCCCAGTTGACGCCGATGCGCACCGGCTTGCCGTAGTCGATCGCCCTTTCGATCATTATTGCGAACTGCGGATCGTGCCTGCTCCCCCTGCCGACGTTGCCCGGATTTATGCGGTATTTCGCCAGCGACCGCGCGCAATCCGGAAAATTGCTGAGCAGCTTGTGGCCGTTGAAGTGGAAGTCACCGATCAGCGGCACATTGCAGCCCAAGGCATCGAGCCGTGCGCGAATCACCGGCACAGCCGCCGCGGCCTCGGCCGTGTTGACGGCAATACGCACCAGCTCCGAGCCGGCGTCGGCCAGTGCCTTGACTTGCGCGACGGTGGCAGTAACGTCGGCCGTGTCGGTGTTCGTCATCGACTGCACGACGATCGGGGAACCGCCTCCGATCGGGATGCCGCCGACCAGCGCAATCCGCGTCCGGTGCCGAGTGATCGTTGGGCGATTGAGCGAGCTCGTTGCGTAATCAAGCATGCGATTTTCCTGCCGTGTGCAATCGAAGGCGGCCCGGTTAGCCAAGCATGCACTCCAACAATCCATTGGAGCGGCTCGAGGGAACGACGGTTCGCGCTTTCGGCTCGATCAAGGGTAGAGGGTCCGCCTTGGGTAGGCCACGGCAAGGCAGAGGGCGGCATTCTAGCATCCCGCCCTGCTCGACGACCCCGAACGGGGCCGCGCTCGAGCCGGAGTCTTCCCCTGGCTACAGCCAGTCGGCGCAGCGCGCGGAAACGTGATTGGTCGCTAGCGCAGAGCGTCCGCGGTCACTCCATTACCGAACGCCACGCCGCAACCACCGCGTCGGGCAGCTTCGCTTCCGCGAACCAGCAATAGCGCACCACGCTGATCTCGCCCGCGGCAAGGCAGGCGTTCTCGTCGCCGGGAGTAATCGTGCCGGGACGGCCGCGCCGGATCCGGTAGCGGATGCGTTTTTCAGTGGATTGCAGAATGTCACAGCCGGCGCCGATCTTGTCGCGGCCCACGCGCGCCTGTGTCAACGGCGCAGGCAGCGCCGCCGGCAGGTTGATACTGAGCCAGTGGCCCGCCACTGCCCAATCGGTGCGGGCATTCCAGAGCAGGCGCAGTAAGCGGCGCAGCGCTTCGAGATCGCCTGCTCCATCGGTCTCGCATTGCTCGCGGGACAGACTGATCGCCGGCACGCCCCAGAAGGTCGCTTCCCGGGCGATCGCAGTCGTGCCTGAATACGCGACGTCCTCGCCGACATTGCGCTTGTCGTTGATGCCGGCCAATACGAGGTCTGGCCTCGATCCGTCGCCGAAGAGCACCGTCATTGCCGCGACGACGCTATCGGCGGGCGCACCCGAGCAGCCGTACATGCGATCGCCCATTCGTGTCAGCGTCAGGTCGCGATCGAAGGAAAGCTGATGGCTCGCGGCGGTCCATTTGCGCTCCGGCGCCACCACCCAGACATCCGATCCGATCGCGAGCGCGGCTTGCGCCAGGAGGAGAACGCCCGGCGAGCGAATTCCGTCGTCGTTGGAAACCAGGATGCGCATGCTCACCCGGAAGATCGGATGTCGATGCAATCGCCGGTCGCAAGATCGGTGCGCAACCGCGGTACGTGGCGTGCGAGCCGCTCGAGCACGGCGTATTCGCACGAATGCCCGAGCACCGTCGTTGCGGCGCAGGCTATAGCCATCGTGCGGTTTTCGGTGAGTGTCGGGTGGGTCGGCAACCGAATCCAGTCTGCGCGTCCTTCGGCCACCATGCGCTCCCCCGGGCTGCCCGCCGGCAGATGCCCGGTGAAAAGCGTCGGATGTCCTCGCGCGCGTGCGGCGTCGAGGATAGTGCGCGACGGACCGCTGATCCCCATCCCGTCGTGACACAACAATGTCGCGCGGGGCAACGCGGCCCCGGGCTGCCAATCTGCTCCGGAGGCGAGCCGCTCGGCGAGCGCCGCGGCGGTTCCCTCGACCAGCCATTCGCGGCCCGCAAGCTGCGCGCGCAGCGCCTCACGCATTCCGGGCGCGAGCGCCACGCTTCCCGGAAGGACGGCGAGTAACTCCGCGGAGCGGCCATACAGCGGCGTAGGCAGCACGCAGCCGTCCGGCCGCGCGGCCACCCAATCGATCACTTGCTCGGCGCGTGCCCGCGCCGAAACGTCGTCGTCGCCATACGAGGCGTCGATCGCAATCGCGTGACAGCGCGGAAGCGGATCCATCGCGAAGACCGGACTGGCGGGAACGACGTCGCCGCAGTAGTCGAATTCAACCTGCCCGTCGTCGACGCCGCACCACACGCCGCCGGCGACGTGGCCGGAACGGCCGGTCGAAATGCGCAGCGGTCCCAGATGCAGCATGGCCTCGCCTACAGGCAGGCGCTCGATGTCGGCCCGCTGCACCAACGCCAGATGTTCGGGCAGCGCGTAGCTCGCAAGGGTCAAACCGACCTCGCGCCGAGTTTCGGGGGTCATGAAAATGCGCCCGGCGAAACCGCCGGAAAGGCACCATCCAAGCGCCGCGACGTGATCTTCGTGGCCGTGCGTCACGACGATGGCGTCGAGCGACCTCAATGCGTCTTTCGGAATCGCGGGATAATAATCGGCGTCGCCGCGCGCGCCGGTCATCACACCGGCGTCCAGCAGCAGGCGATAGCCGTCGCTTTCGACGCCGATGCAGGTGCGTCCCTTTTCGCCGAAGCCCCCATAAAGGTGCAGCCGCATGCGTCAGTCCTTCGCCGACGCAGGAATGACCCAGCCGTCATCGACGGCGACGTTGATCGCCGTCCCCCGCGCGAGGTTGCACGGTTCCTGTGCCGTTAGATGTAGGATCGAATCGGGACAGGCGTCGACGGGCGCCTCGACGCGGAAATGACCACCTTGGTAAATAGCCGCGTCGACGTGCGCGCGCAGGCCCGCCGCGTTCGGCTCGACGATCCGTAACGCGCTGGCGCGCAAGCACGCGCGCGCCGCGAGTGCCGCTTTTTGCCCGTTCGCGCAACGCATGCGCACGGGAAGCCCGAAAAGGTCGACCGCGCACGTCGCGTCCTCACCGACCGAGAGAACCTGCACCGGGACGACCATACCCTCGCCGATGAAGCTCGCCACCGTTTCGTCGGCGGGCTCGCGGTAGAGCTGCGTCGGCGTTGCGGCTTGCAGCACGCGGCCCTTGTCCATCACCGCAATGCGATCGGCCAGCGCCATCGCTTCGGTCTGGTCGTGCGTGATGTAGATCATCGTGGTTCCGGTGCGCTCGTGAAAGCGCGCGAACTCGCGCTCCATCGCCGCGCGAAGATGCACGTCGAGATTGGCCAGCGGCTCGTCCAGCAGCACCAGCGACGGTTCGGTCACCAGGCATCGCGCAAGCGCGACGCGCTGGCGTTGACCGCCTGACAGCAACGCGGGCCGCCGATTGCCGAAGCCGTTGAGTTCGACCAGCGACAGTGCTGCATTCACACGGCGCTCTCGCTCGGGATCCTTCACACCGGCGACGCTCAGGCCGTACGCGACGTTTTCGGCGACCGTCATGTGCGGCCACAGCGCATACGACTGGAACACGATGCCGATCCGGCGTCGCTCGGGCGGCAACTGGCGCTCGGGCGTCGAAACGACCGTGTCGCCGATGAGGATGCGCCCCGCATCGGGTTTGTCGAAGCCGGCGATCTGCCGCAACAGCGTCGTCTTGCCGCAACCGGACGGACCGAGAACGGCGACGAGCTCCCCGTCGCCGACCTCGAGCGACACGTCGTCCAACGCGCGGAACGTACCGAACGACTTGCCGATGCGATCGATCGTCAATCGCGCCATGGGAGCACGCCTTGCGGCAGCCTGCCGGCCATCGGCAGCGTGGACAGCATGAGCGCGATGCTCACGATTACGGTCAGCACGCCGAGCGCAGCGGCATAGTTCGAGTCGCCGCCCTGCTGAAACGAAAAGAACACGACGCCGAGCGTCTCGGAGCCGGACGACCAGAGCAACGCCGAAACGGTGAGCTCGTTGAACGCCGTGAGGAAGATCAATAGCGCGCCCGCGGCGGCGGCCGGAGCGACGAGAGGAAGGATGATCGTGCGCAGGCGCCGCAGCAGCCGCGCGCCCGCGATCTGCGAAGCTTCCTCGAGCGTGCGGTCGAGCTGATAGTAGCCACTGATCACCGGGCGCACGCCCAGGACCAGAAAGCGTGCGAGGTAGCAGAACAGGATGATCCAGAGCGTGTTGTAGAGCGACCATCCGACGACCGGCAATGGCTTCAGGAAAAGCAGGATCGCCGCGATCGCGAGCACCACGCCAGGCACGGCATACGGGACCTCGGTCACCAGGCTGACCATGCGCAGCAGCCGCGAGCGGCGCCACACGAGGAAGTACGCGAGCGGCACCGCGAGCAGCACGATTGCGATCGCCGCCGTCCCCGACAGACCGAAGCTGTTGGCGAAGGCGCGCTTGGCGGCCGCATGGTCGAACAGCACGAAGCGGTAATTGTCGAGCGTCGCCGTCGCGAGGTTGAGCGGCACGCCGACCGCGGGCACCAGGGATGTCAAGACGAGAGCGAGCAGCGGCAGCACCAGCACGACGATCGACAACGTCCACAGGGCTGCTTCGACCGGAACCCGCCAGCGGCGCAATTCGAACGGCCGCGCCACGATCGACGCGGTGCTGATGCGAAAATCGCGGCGGCTGAGCAACGCATCCTGCGCGACAATGCCGATCACCGCGATCAATCCGATCAGCAGCGACAGTACCGCGACTTCGGACAGCGCACTGGGCCCGAGCCCGGCAAGACGCTGGTAGATCAGCGTCGGCAGCACGAGATAGTTGCCCGGAATGCCGAGCAGCGCCGGGATGCCGAAATTACCGAGGCACGACACGAAGCACAGTGCCACGCCCGCAAGCAGCGGCGGCGTCATCAGCGGTAGCACGATCGTCTGCAACACCTTGAGCGGCCCGCCGCCACCGGCTAACCCCGCCTCGATCAGCTCCTGCGGCAGTGCACGCAGTCCGGCACGCAGCGTCAGGAACACGAGCGGCGCGTACTGAACCCCCAGCACGAGGATAATGCCCTCGGGCGAATAAAGCGGGTTGCGGCTGCCCAGCGCGGGGGCGATGCCGAGCATCGCGAGCACTGGACTCGACGGACCGAACAGTTGCAACCACGCCAGTGCTACCACCTGCGCCGCCAGCAGCAGTGGCATGACGAAGCAGAATACGAAGGCGTTGCGGCCGCGGATATCCGTGAGCGCGACGACCAGCGCGACGGTGCCGCCGATCACGACCGCAAGCAGGGTGCCGCCCAGCGCGGTCACGAGGCTGTGCCGGGTCGCGGTCCAGGTCGCCGAGCTCGACAGGACGCGCGTCAGCGCTCGAGTCGAAAGCGTTCCGCCGGGCGCGATGCCCTCGAGAAGCAGGCGCGCGAGCGGTAGCACCGAGAGCACCGCCACGACCAGCACCAGCCACCAGAGGAGCGCATAGTCCTCGGCGCGCCCGCGTACGCGCGCTGCGTCAGGCATGAAAACGCATGCTTGCGATGGCCGGAGCGAAACCGCAGTAAGTTCAGTTTCCGAAAAGCTCTGCGAAGCGCTTCAGGTTCTCGCTGTTTGCTTGCACTACCTTCGGAATATCGGTTGGCATCAGGTTGATCTTCGCTCCGGCCGGATACCACGACGGCATGCCGACGCTCGCCCGGGCCGGAATATAGCCCATCGAGACGGCGAGCTTCTGCCCCTCATCCGAGAGGATGAAATCGACGAAGGCGCGCGCCGTCGCTGCGTTCTGCGTGGTTTTCAGGATCGCCACGGGCTCGGTCACCGCCGGCAGGCCTTCGGCGGGGAAGATGAAGTCGATCGGCGAGCCCTTAGCCTTGGCGTTGAACGCCATGAAATCGACCAGGACGCCGTAGGACTTCTCGCCGTTCGCGACCGCAGTCATCACGGCGCCGTTGCCGCGCACGGCTACGGCGTCAGCAGCCTTGAGCTTTTCGAAGAAACCCCAGCCCAGATCCGGACGCGCGGTCATCGTGCCCAGCATGATCGCCGCCGCGCCCGAATAAAGTGGGCTCGGCATCGCGATCTGTCCCTTGTACTCCGGCTTGGCGAGATCGGCCCATGAAGTGGGTCGGGTCTTCGCCGCCGTGTTCACGGCGATGCCGGTCGTGATGAGCTTGGAACCGAAGTAGGTGCGATCGACGTCGTAGGAGCCCGGGTCGAGTCCGTCGACCTTCGCCTCGCGATAGGCGAGCAGTCGCCCGTCTTTCTTGAGCGCCTCCATGGTTGCGGCGTCGGCGAGCAGCAAAACGTCCGGCTTCGGCTGTCCCGCGGCGAATTCCGCAGCCAGCTTGCCCATCACCTCGGTCGTGCCGGAGCGAAACACCTCGACGTCCACGCCGGGCTGGACGCGCTTGAACGCCGCGACGGTCTGCGCGGCGTCGCGCTCCGGCTGCGACGTGTAGAGAATGAGCTTGCCTTTGGGAGCTTGGGCCGCGACCGGACTCGCCGCGAAAACAGCGACAACCAGCGCGGTCACGACGAAGCTGCGACGCGATCCAACCTTCATGCCGTCTCCTCCTGATGGAAGCTGCCGCTACGTGAAATAACCAGGCAGTCGATCTTAACTCGTGATTCCCCGCTTCGTACGTCATTCGATCCGGTCAGGATGCGCACGTGGTCGGGGCAGCGCAACACGTTAGGCCGTCCGCTCGCCTGGCACGGCTCGGCCGGCCGCCCGACGCTGCGTTCATCCCGCTCAGCCCAGCGGGTCGATCCAAGCGACAGTCGTCCCGACCGCGATCGGCTCTCCGGTAACGCGCGCCAGGCCGCGAATGATGCCGGTGCCCGGCGCCTCGACCTCCATCATCGCCTTTCCGGTCTCCATCTCGAACAGCACATCGCCTTGCGCTACGCGGTCGCCCTCGGAAACCTTCCACGCGGCGATCACGCCGGATTCCATGTCCATGTCGACCTTCGGCAGAATGACTTCGATCGCCGTCATCAGGCCTTCCCTCCGCGCACGAGACGCCGGGCCGCGGCGGCGATGTCGTCTTCCTGCGGGACGGCAGCCTTCTCCAGTTTTGGATTGTAGGGGATCGGAACGTCGGCGCCGCCGAGGCGGGCAATCGGCGCCACGAGCGCATGGAAGACGTCGGACTCCGCGATCATCGCCGCGATCTCCGCGCCAATGCCCATCGTCTTGACGCCTTCGTAGACGACGAGCATCCGGCGCGTCTTGCGCGCGCTCGCGGCGATGGTGGGAAAGTCGATTGGCCGCAGGGAGCGCAGATCCACGACTTCCGCATCGATGCCTTCTTCGGCGAGGCGCTCGGCCGCGGCCGTGGCGCGCAGCGCCATGATCGACGCGGCGACGATCGTGAGGTCGCCCCCTTGGCGGCGCACAACCGCCTCGCCGATCGGCACGCGATAGGCTTCTACGGGCACCGAGCCCTTGGTCTTGTAGAGCAGCTTGTGCTCGAAGATCAGCACCGGGTTCGGATCGTCGATCGCGGCCAGCAGCAATCCTTTCGCATCGTGCGGCGTCGACGGCTGCACGACCTTGAGACCGGGCACGTGCGCGAACCACGCTTCCAGGCTCTGGCTGTGCTGGCCCGCTGCGCCGGTGCCCGAGCCGCTGGGCAGGCGGACAACCATCGGCACGCTGGCCTTCCCGCCGAACATGAAGCGAATCTTCGCGGCCTGGTTGACGATCTGCTCCATCGCCAGCGTCACGAAGTCAGAGAACTGGATCTCCAGCACCGGCTTCATTCCCGTCAACGCGGCGCCGACGGCTGCGCCGGCGAGGCCGAGCTCGCTGATCGGCGTGTCGATCACGCGCTCGGGACCGAAGCGCTGCAGGAGATCACCCGACACGCCGAAAGCGCCGCCGTACACGCCGACATCCTCGCCGAAGAGAAATACGCGGGGATCGGCCTCCATCGCTTGGGCGAGGCCCTCGCGGATCGCCTCCGCGTACGAAAGCTGCCTGACATCGGTGGCCGGCGGCGCGGCCAACTCAATGGGCATAGACGTCCCGGGTGAGCTCTGCGGGATCCGGATCGGGACTCGCCTTGGCGAACTCGAGCGCAGCCTCGATCTGCGCTTGTGCCGCCTTCTCGATATCGGCGAGCTCGGCCGCCTCGAAGCGACCTTGCGCGATGAGCTCGCCTTGCAGCCGGAGAATCGGGTCGCGCTTGCGCCAGGCCTCGATTTCTTCCCTGGTGCGATAAAGGTTGCGATCGCTCTTGGAGTGTCCGCGCAAGCGATAGGTCTTGCACTCGATCAGCGAGGGGCCGCCGCCGCTGCGCGCCCGCGTCACGGCGACCTGCGTCGCGGCGGTGACGGCCGGCAAGTCGTTGCCGTCCAGCGCGACGCCAGGCATCGCGTACGCGCTCGCCCGATCGGCGACGTTGGGCACCGCCATCGCCTTGGCGATGTCCATCGACATGCCATACTTGTTGTTCTCGCAGACGAAGACGACAGGAAGCTTCCAGATCGAGGCCATGTTCAGTGCTTCGTGAAACGCGCCTTCGTTGGCCGCGCCGTCGCCGAAGAAGACCATGCACACGCGGTCCTGCTTCTGCGCCTTGATGCTCATGCCGACCCCGACGGCGATGGGCAGGCCGCCGGCGACGATGCCGTTCGCGCCGAGGTTGCCACCTTCGACGTCGGCGATGTGCATCGACCCCCCGCGCCCATGGCAATAGCCGTTTTCCTTGCCGAAGAATTCCGCGAGCATGCGCGCGGGATCCCCGCCCTTGGCGATGCAGTGGCCGTGGCCGCGATGCGTCGAGAGGATGTAATCGTCGGCGCGCAGGGCCAGGATCGATCCGACGGCGCTCGCCTCCTGGCCGATCGACAGGTGCATCGTGCCGTGAATAAGGCCGCGCGCGTAGCTCGCCTCCGCAACCTCCTCGAACTTGCGTATCAGATGCATCCTGTGCAGCGCGGTGCGCAGCGTCTCGCGGTCGAGCGTGGCGAGCTCGGGTCGCTCGGCCGTCCGAGCATCGGGCAGCGGCGGCACAGACATGCTCTGGGCGTCCATGCGGCGATCGGCGCGTCGCGAGTTCAGGCCGCAGCCGCGACGCGCACCAGATCGTCCTGCGCGCGACGCACCTGGACGATCTGCTGGCGTTCGTCGGGCGCGCAGTTGGCGTAGGTAAGGTAGTCGCCCTTGGCGATTTTCCGCATGACCTTCGCGCCTTGCGCGAGCCCGAGCGGCAGCGCGTTGAACGCGTTCGCGTCGGTGCGCGACAGCGCGAAACCGCGATAGCAATATTCGCCGATCGAATCGAGCGTCTCGCCGGGGGCAAGGTCGCGCTTGGCGCGCGCGATAGGGGCGATAGAAGGTGTAATACGGGCCTTCGCCGAGCTGCAGGTCGTTCATGCGCTCGCGCAACCGCGGGTGGCGCATCTCGGCCACCGCGAACACGCCCGGCGCCACGCCGCGCGCCACACTGAAATCGACCACGCCCTTGCGCGAGAGCAGGCCGCCTTCTTCGCGGGGACAAAACGTCTTATGCAGCGAGGCTAGCGCCGCCGACGGGCCGTGCATGCCCGGAATGTCCGGCACCAATCCGGTTGCATTGGCGAGCGCGACCATTTCCACCATCGTCTTGGAACCGTCGACGAACTCGACGAGCATCCTTGGATTCATGTTGCGCCGCTTGGCTTCCTCGGCGTACGCGTCCGGCGTCGCGTCGACGCGGAACGCGTTGTTCTTGCCCTTGCCGGCCGCGATGATCGGATAGCCCAGTCCGCGCAGGAAGTTGATGAGCTCCATCGTCGAGCTCGGCTCGTCGCCGGCGCCCAGCGTGTAGACCACGCCCGCTTCCTCGGCCTTCGCCGACAGGTAGGGACCGATGGTGACGTCGGCCTCGACGTTCATCATCACCATGTGCTTGCCGGCCGCGATCGCGCACAGCGCCACCTGCGCGCCGACATTGGGATTGCCGGTCGCATCGATGATGACGTCGACGCCGTCCGCCATGCATACGCTGCGGTAGGACTTGCAGACCGCGAGACGGCCTCGCGCGATCGCGCGCGCGGCCGCCGCAGGATCGTCGGCAAGCTCGGGCGCGCGCGCACCGTTGCCGGCGACGGCGCGTGCGGTGAACACGTTCTCGGGAACGGCGTCCGCAGCGGCGACGACCTCGATGCCCCTCATTAATTCGGTCTGCACGATGATGTCGGTGCCCATCTGTCCGGCGCCGATGAGTCCGATGCGTACCGGCCGCCCGTCGCGCTCGCGGCGGTCCAAGGCCTCGGCGATCGAATCGCCCGGGTGATGCGGGGACTGCGGTGACATAGGAGCCTCCTGGGGACCGCGGTTCTGA
>WNGA01002871.1_pt1 | contig 26107 bp, 22 predicted proteins | sample 5400061 | NCBI WGS metagenome assembly WNGA01 (sample SAMN13153366, study PRJNA577476) | soil metagenome | isolation source: 100 cm soil or saprolite under grassland replicate 2 | place: USA:California | collected 2016-06-15 | reverse complement strand
CTCGAAAACGCGAGCTGTTCTGCGCTACAGTCTGTCGTCGCCACGCTGATCTCCTTCTGCTGTGGAAAGCCTTCGATAAGCTCCACATAACAGCAGCAGATCGCGTGGCGATAGCTTTATGGTGAGAAATGCGGGCTAGAGGTCCACCGCGCCCAGGACGAACTTCATGTTGCTGTCGTCGACGATCTTGAGCGACTTCTTCGCGTCGGCCGGGGCCGCGGCTTCGACCTGACTCCAGCGAGAACGCTCGACCAGCAGGAACGCACGACGTCCGCGATGCTTGTCCATCCACGACTTCATGTTCTCGAGGTTTCGATCGCCGAGGAACACGGTGCGCTCCTCGCGCGGCCCGATGAAGATCTCGTTCGAGGTGTAGAAGTTCTCGCCCCGCCAGTACATCTGCCACACCAGCAGCCGCTCGGCGGGTGACGTCCGCAGCTTGTAATAGCTCGCGATCAGCCCTTTCTGCGTCCAGTACGGCGTCGCCCGCATCATGAACCCGTCGAGCAGGAAGTAGGCGAACGCGACGCCCGCGAGGCACATCGCGACCACCGCCCCGCGCTGCAGCCGGCGAAACGCCAGTGCCGCGAGTGCCGCCGCCGACAGCGCCGACAGTACATAGAGCGGCGTGCGGAAATCGAGCGCGGGAGGCCACGGTCGCCCACTCGGCGCGTTGACGTAGTCGTACGAGAACAGCCAGATGAACCGCTGCGCGTCCTTGGGCGCGCCGGCGAGGTCGTGGACGACCAACGCCAAGAGCGGGATGCCGAGTAGCGCCGCCACCGCGGCCGAGCGGCGATCGCCGCGGGTGACCACGTCGTCGACGAAGCAGCCGATCGCGATCGCCAGCCCCGGGATCGCGGGCAGGATGTAATGGTGGAACTTGGTGACCGACAGCGACACCAGCCCGTACGCCGCCACGAACCAGATTGCGCCGAACCAGAACATCGCTTGCTTGCGCGCCTCGGCGGCCGTCCCGGTCGCGGCGCGCACCCGCCGCATCACCGCCGCGCCCACCGCCGCGGGCGCGATCGCGATCCACGGCAGCACCGCGTAGCCGAGCTCGCGCAGGAAGTACTCGAAGCCGCCACGATCGCCGTGGCGGCCCACCACCAGCCGCCGCCAATGATTGTCACCGTAGAGCTCGTCCCAGAACGGCTTGCCGTGCCGGGTCAACATCGCGTGGTGCCACGGAATCGCCACCAGCGCCGCGGCGAGCAGCGCGACCAGGACGCCGAAACCGATCTGGGCGCGGTCGAGGCGCTTCCAGCTCCAGGTGAAGGTGAGGAAGCACAGAAACACCAGCACCGGCAGCCCGAGGCCCGCGAGGCCCTTGGCCAGCGTCGCGAGCGCGCACAGCGTCGCCGCGATGTTGAGGTAGAGCGGCGCCTTGTAGCGCAGCCGCGCGATCAGCACGCAGAAAGCGACGAACCCGACGACGTACGGGATCATCACCACCGCGCCGGGGATGGCGATGCGCCGGCTGCCGAACGGCAAGATCCACTCGAGCTGGACGGCGTCGACAACCAGCTGGGGCAGGATCGCCACGGTCGCGAGCCCGATCGCCAGATAGAAAAGCCCGTGATCGGGCCAGCTCAGGGTGCGGCCGCCGACCCGCGCCGTCCGGCGCGGCAGCTCGACGTCCGCGTCGTCGAACAGTGCGAACGCACCCAGCGCCAGCGCCATCGTCATCGGGCCCACGAAGGCCATGTCCGTCATCGCCTGTCGCGACACGAGCGCATAGAGCGGCGACGTTGCGGTGACGATCGCCGCCACCACCCCGGCGCGCTTGCTGACGAAGCGCGCGACGCACAGATAAACGGCGTACATCCCCAGCACGCCCAGCAGACAAAACGGCAGCCGGGCCGCCCACTCGGCCCGGGTCGACAGCGCCATCACCCCGGGCGCGGCGTGGCCGAGGCCGAACAGCTGGAACGACAGGCTCATGATCCAGAACGACAGCACCGGCTTGGACCAGAAGTGCTCGGGATCGATGGGCGCGCCCGGCCACCACAAGCTGATGTAGTCGCCGCGCTCCGCCATCTGGCGCGCGACCTCGGAATAGTGGGTCTCCCACGGATCGTAGAGGCCGTACGAACCCGCCAAAGGCAAGTAAATCAGCAGCCCGAGTAGAATGACCAGCAGCCCGACGCGGCGCTCGCCGAGGTCGTCGAGGGAGGGCAGCCGCATGCGCGCGGATGCTAAGCGGCTCGCCCGGGCCGCGCAACGCTTGCCAAGCCCAAGACATCAAAATAAAAAGCGAGACGGCTATGCCTTTGCCACCCCGTACCAAGATTGCGATCGTCGGATCCGGCCCGGCCGGTTACACAGCGGCGGTGTACGCAGCGCGCGCCAACCTCGAGCCGGCGTTGTTCGAAGGCGGCGGCGCCGCGATCGAGCCCATCACGATTCCCGGCGGCCAGCTGATGATCACGACCGAGGTCGAGAACTACCCCGGGTTTCCCAAGGGCGTGCAGGGGCCGGAGCTGATGGAGCTGTTCAAGGCGCAGGCCGAGCGGTTCGGCACCAACGTCATCACCGCCGACGTCACCGCGGTCGATCTGTCCGAGCGCCCGTTCAAGCTGACCTCGACCGAGGGCGAGATCCTCGCCGATGCGCTGATCATCGCCACCGGCGCGTCGGCGAAATGGCTGGGCATCCCGTCGGAGCAGCGGTTCCAGAACTACGGCGTATCGGCGTGCGCAACCTGCGACGGCGCGCTGTTCAAGGGCCGCGATCTGGTGGTGGTCGGCGGCGGCGACACCGCGATGGAGGAGGGGACGTTCCTCACCCGGTTCGCAACCAAGGTTCACATCGTCCACCGCCGTGACGAGTTCCGCGCGTCGAAGATCATGGTCGACCGCGCGCGTCGCAACCCGAAGATCGAGCTCGTGACCAACGCGGTGGTCGAGGAGATCATGGGCGAGCTGCCGCGGCCGGGCGTCACCGGCGTGCGGCTGCGCGACACCCGCGACGGCTCCATCCGCGAGCTGGCGGCCGGCGGCGTGTTCGTCGCCATCGGCCACGAGCCGAACTCGAAGCTGTTCCAGGGCCTGCTCGACATGGACGCGGCGGGGTACATCAAGACCAAGCCGGGTTCGACCGCGACCAAGGTGGCGGGCGTGTTCGCGTGCGGCGACGTTGCCGACCACGTCTATCGCCAGGCCATCACCGCCGCGGGCACGGGCTGCATGGCCGCCATCGACGCGGAGCGGTTTCTCGGACAATAATCGTCCGATGAGCGAAGAGCCCGGGGCGCCCGACACCGGCAGCGATGACGATGACGACGCCGACTTCGAGCTGACCGAGGCTTCCGGGGTGGGAGGAGCGGCGGTGGCGGTTTCGGTGGAGACGTCGGAGCCGCTCGCGACGCCGTCGCGCTCGACCATCCCGCCCGAAAAGGCGGTCGAGCTGCTGTCGAAGATCAGCCTGTTCTCGGCGCTGCAGCCGAGCTACCTGCGCCGGATCGCGAACATCGGCATCGAGGAGGACTACGACGCGAGCGCGATGATCTTCAAGGAGGGGGCGCAGGGCGACAAGATGTACCTCATCCTGTCGGGCGCGGTCCGCATCAGCCGCACCGTGCCCGGGATGGGCGAGGAGGCGCTCGCGGTGCTGCGCGCGGGGACCCACTTCGGCGAGATGGCGCTCATCGACGACTTCCCGCGCAGCGCCGACGCGCGCGCGCACGAGCCCTGCAAGCTGTTCGTGGTGCGCAAGGAAGACATGGAGGATCTCCTCTTCGTCGACCGCGACCTCGCCTACGACCTCTTGTGGTCGTTCGTGCGCACGCTGTCGTCGCGCCTGCGCGAGACCAACGACAAGATGACGTTCATGGCCGTCACCTCGAAGTTCTAGTCTAGTCTAGGAGATTGTTGCAGTAAGTAGCCGCACACTCGCGTTTCGCGCGAGAGCGGCTAGACGTCGGCTAGACGTTGAACTTGAAGTGGATGACGTCGCCGTCGCGGACGACGTAGTCCTTGCCTTCGAGCGCGAGCTTGGCGTTGGTGCGGCAGGCCGCCTCCGAGCGGTACTTGATGAGGTCCTCCCACCAGATGACCTCGGCCTTGATGAAGCCGCGCTCGAAGTCGGTGTGGATGACGCCCGCCGCTTGCGGGGCCTTGGCGCCGCGCTTGACCGTCCAGGCGCGGCACTCGTCCTCACCAGCAGTCAGGAACGTGATGAGGTCGAGGATCTTGTACGCGGTGTGCGCGACCGCGTTCAGGCCCGGCTCCTTGAGCCCGAGGCTGTCGAGGAACGCAGGGCGATCGGCGGCGTCGAGGCCGGCGATCTCGGCTTCGGCTGCGGCGCAAATGACGACCACCGGCGCACCCTCGGTCTCGGCGTGCGCGCGCAGCGCGCCCACGAGCGGATCCTTGTCGGCGCCCGCGAGCTGCTTCTCGGCGACGTTCGCCACGTAGAACACCTTCTTGAGCGTGAGCAGCCCGAGGTCGCGGACCAGCGCTTGCTCTTCGGCGGTGAGGCCCTGTGCGCGGGCCGGCTTGCCCGCGTCGAGGCCGGCGTGCAGCCGCTCGCACAGCTCCATCGTCACCTTCTCGTCCTTGACCGCCGGACCTTTGAGCGCCTTCTTCGCCCGCTCGATCCGTTTGTCGACGGTCTCGAGATCTTTCAGGCAAAGCTCGGTGTCGATCGTTGCCACGTCCGCGACCGGGTTGATGCGGCCTTCGACGTGGATGACGTTGTCGTCCTCGAAGCAGCGCACGACGTGTGCGATCGCGTCGGTCTCGCGGATGTTGGCGAGAAATTGATTGCCGAGGCCCTCACCCTTGGAGGCGCCACGCACGAGGCCGGCGATGTCGACGAAGTTCACGGTCGCCGCGACCGTCGATTTGGGATGATAGAGGGCGACCAGCGCGTCTAGGCGCGCGTCGGGTACCGGCACGACGCCGACGTTGGGCTCGATGGTGCAGAACGGGTAGTTGGCCACCGCCGCGCCCGCCGCGGAGAGCGCGTTGAACAGCGTCGACTTACCGACGTTGGGGAGGCCGACGATGCCGCACGAGATGCCCATGGAGCGCGGAGACTACTTTTTTCCCGCGCCCGGGCCAGCAATAAATCGTCATTCCGAGCCGCGCCAGCCGGCAAACCCCGAACGAAATCAAAGCGTAACCCGGCGGTTCCGAAACCGGCTCACTCGCGAGCGCAGATTTCGCCGAATTCATTTTAGTTGTCGGGCACTTACGTTGGCCTAGACTGGCTTCCGTTCGAGGCCGTTCGGTCGCGCGCCGCGGCCGGATCCGAAAGGTGGTCATCATGAAGCGCTCGATTCGATCGGCGATGGCGGCGGCGGCGCTCGGTCCATTGCTGGCGTGCAACGGTAGTATCGGGGGCGGGCATACCGGGACCGGGAACAGTGCGGGAACCGCGACCGGTACCGCAGGCGCGACCGGAAGCGGCACCGCGGGTGCGACTGGCAGCGGGGGCTCAGGCGTGAGCACCGGAACCGGCGGCACCCAAGCGCCGCCGTTCGAGGCGGTGCAGGCGGCGGTGGCGGTGCGCAAGGTGAAGAACCTGCTCATCGGCATGCCCGCGACCGACGCCGACGTGGCGACCGCGACCACGATGGGTCGGGCGGGGATGCAGGCGCTGATCAATTCGTGGATGACCGACGCCGCGACCACGCCGCTGTTCCGGGACAAGATGGTCGCCTTCTTCCGCAATACGTTCCAGCAGGTCGGGTTCTCGCCGCTCGAGGACTTCAAGCCCCAGCTGCTGACCAACGGCGGGTTCGACTTCGGTCCGTTTGGCCTTGGTGCGGTAGGCGACGATTCGTTTTACCGGCTGGTGCAGAACCTCCAGGACAGCTTCGCGCTGACCGCCTGGGGTCTGGTCGCCGAGGGCAAGCCGTTCACCGACGTGCTCAGCACGACGCGCTTCCAGATGACGACTGGCCTCAAGAGCCTGTACGTCCAGACCGAGATGCCGGCGGACGCGCCGTTCGGGAACGCGAGCGCGGTACCCGCGTGGACGATCGATTTCAGCAAGACCGCGATCCCGCTCGAGACCGCGCTCACCAGCATGACGTTCAGCGACGAGGCGCCGACCGTCACCACCGGGTTCGGCGGCAACAACAGCACCTGCTCCGCGGTGCCGACCGGCACCTACAACGGCACGTCGCTGTTGTTCCAGCGCCTGGTCGGGTTCACGCCGCGGTTCCCATTCTCGGGCAACCCGACCTGCTTCGAGCACGCGGCGAAGCCCTACCTGACCGTCGCCGACACGCAGGATTGGGGGTGGGTGACGATCAACCACAAGACCACGCCCACCGACCGCGCCGCGGCGATCCAGCCCTACAACCTGCCGGCGCTGCGAACCGCGACCGCGCTGACTCTGTCGTTGCCGCGCGTGGGCTTCTACACGACGCCGGCTTACCTCGCGATCTGGAACACCAACGACAGCAATCAGCATCGCGTCACCGCCAACCAGACGCTGCTCATCGCGCTCGGGCAGTCGTTCACGAGCGCGAACGCGATCACGCCGTTTTCGACCACCGGGCTCGACAACGCCCACTCGGTCAGCGGCTCCGAGTGCCTCGCCTGCCACCAGGGCCTGGATCCGCTGCGGCAGTTCTGGGCGACCCAGTACGACTTCAACGACCGCAACGACTTCCCGGCGCGCGCGAGCTTCAACGGCGCGTCCGCCAACCCGCGCCCCGGCACCATCGGCGGCGTGCTGGCGTTTGGCACCGTGAACATCCCGGGCAACGACATCTACGCGCTCGGTCCACTGCTGGCGCAGGTCGACGACGTGTCCGTGCCCAGCGCGCCGGTGAGCCGATTCGCGATCGCGATGACCCAGCAGCTCTGCTACTTCGCCAGCTCCGCCGCGTGCCTCGAGAGTGACGCCGAGTTCAGGCGCGTCGCGCTTGCGTTTCAATCCAGCAACTTCGACTTCCCGACCCTGATTCGGGAGCTGCTGTCGTCACCGCTGGTGACCCACACGTCCATGACTGCGACCACGCAGCAGAACGGGGTGACGATCAGCATCTCGCGTCGCGACCAACTGTGCGCGGCGCTGTCGAACCGGCTCGGCGTCGCCGATCTCTGCGCGCTGGCGGTGCCGCTGCCGAGCTCGGCCCAGAACGCGACGCTCAAGATCACCAGCAGCGTGGCGGGCGACGCGTTCAGCCGCGGCAGCGAGATCCCGGTGGCGCCGTCGGATCCGAACCTATTCTACCGCGCCGCCACCGAGATGTTGTGCGAGAACATCGCGCCCCGAGTCGTCGACCCCACGTCGGGGACCAACGTATTCCCGAGCGCCGACGTCCCGGCATCGGTCGAGAAGTTGGTGAGCTTGGTCATCGGTTACCCGCCGGCCGATGCTCACCACGCGATGGCGGTGGCGATCCTGACCAACCACTTCAACACCGCGCGCATGTCCCCCAACAGCGCGACCGCGGCTAACGCCATGCGATCGACGTTCGCGGCGGCCTGCCAGTCCCCGACTGGGTTGTCGTTCGGGCTTTAGAGGAGAGGAACGAACTGGCCATGCTGAAACGACGAGACGCTCTGCTCACCGGGTTGTTCGGGACCGGCTACGTCGGGTTGCGCGCGCTCGCGACCGGGCTGCCCGCCTGGTACATCGCCAACCCCCGGCGCGCGAACGCGCAGAGTCTCCAGTGCGCGATCGCCGCGCAGCAGAACCTGCAATCCCTGATCGTGAGCGCCAACTTCAACGGCGACCCGATCAACTGCAACTGCCCGGGCACCTACGAGAACGCGGCCGCCGTGCACCCGATGCAGGAGGAGGTCGAGAAGGTCACGGTGCAGATGGGCGGCAAGAGCTACGGCGCGGCGCTGCCGTGGGCGGCCACCACGCAGGCCTCGAGCGGCGGGGTGAACACCGGCCAGCTCAAGCCGATGACCCAGCTCGGCGGCCAGACCATCCTGTCGCGCACGACGTTCTTTCACCACCTGACCTCGTCCACGGTGCACGGCGATCAGCCCAAGGTCATGAAGCTGATGGGCAAGACCGCGGGCAACGAGATGCTGGTGTCGGCGTACGCGCGCATGCTGGCACCGTGCTTCGGGACGGTTCAGTCGGAGCCCATCGCGCTCGGCGCGGGGCGCAACGGAAGCGAGCTTCTGAGCTATTCGGGCCGCACGCTGCCGGCGGTGTCGCCGACCCAGCTCAAGCAGCTCTTGACCGGGTCGCGCACCGATCCGCTGGTCAAGCTACGGACCATCCGCGACACCACCATCGACCAGCTCAACCAGCTGGCCAAGTCGGACGCCACCCAGGCGCAGCGCGCGTTCCTCGACGCGATGGCGCTGACCCAGACCCAGGTGCGCGCGCTCGCGTCGACGCTGATGACGACGCTGAATGGAATCACCTCGGACAACGCGGCCGGGCAAGCCAAGGCGGCGGCCGCGCTGATCGCCGCCAAGGTGACCCCGGTCGTGACCATCCGGCTCGGGTTCGGCGGCGACAACCACACCGACGCCAACCTGCAGGCCGAGGCCGATCAGCACGTCACCGGCGTGCAGGGAATTCAAGCCGTCATGGACGAGCTGGCGGCGCTCGACTTGCTCGACAAGGTGACGTTCGCGACGCTGAACGTGTTCGGGCGCAACCTGAACAGCATCTCGAAGACCGAGTCACGCGCGGGCCGCGACCACTACGGCAACCACGCGGTGATGATGATGACCGGGAAGAACGTCGCCCCCGGGGTGGTGGGCGGCATCACCGGCACCGCGCTGCAAGCCTCGGCGATCGACTCGGCGACCGGGGCGGCCTCCGCGACCGGCGACGTCCCGGCCAAGGAGACGCACGTTTCGGCGGCGCGCACGCTGGGCGTCGCCCTCGGGCTGCCGAGCACGATGCTCAACGCCGCGTTCATCTCGGCGGCCGGAGGCAAAGTCGTCGGCGCGGCGTTGATCTAGTTCGGGACCCTGGGAGGGTGCCGCGCCCCCGCGATGAGCTCGCGCGAGCGAAGCTCGCGCTCCCTCACGCGATTAGTTCGGGACCCTGGGAGGGTCCCGCCCCCGCTGCACGCGATCCGGCAGCCCCGGCGCAACGATTCTTGAGCCGTGGCTGACCCTCACTTTCGTCGAAATTTCCTTCTTCACTCCGACGCGTGGATGGGGTACGCATACCTCTCGATGGCCGCCATGGGGACCTGGTGATCGATCCTCGACGTCGCCCGGTTGCGTTGGCTTTCGCCGTTCTCGCGCTCATGCTCGCGGGCCCGGCGTTCGCGAAGAAGAAGAAGAAGGGCGGCGCCAAGAAGCACAAGACGCCGTCGGGCAAGTCGATAGGCGCGGAGCCCAAGGACACCGGGGACGACGACTCGTCGGATTCCGAGGACAGCGGCAAAGAAAAAGAGGTCGAGGAGACCAAGCCCGCCGGCAAGAGCTCGCCGTCTGACACGAGCGACGAGAAGTCTTCGGCGTCTGGGGGCGGGGAAGGTGAGGGCGACGCCGAGGGCAAGCCGAAGAAGCGCGCGAAGCCCGCGGAGAGCGAGGGCGGGAGCGGCGGCGAAGGTACCGGCGCGCCGGCCGCGCTCGAGCTGGTGGTCGGCGTCGGCGGCGCGCACCGCTCTCTGTCGTACAACGACTATCGCGAGACGCCGCAGACGCTTGCGCCGTACTCGCTCCCGATGGGCCCCGAGGCGCGTCTCGCGTTCGAGCTCTATCCGGGGGCGTTCGGGACCTCCGGGTTCGCGGCGAACATCGGCCTCATCGGCCAGCTCGGTTACGGATTCGGAGTGAAGTCCAAGGCGTCAATGGGTGGCAGTCAGCTGCCAACCCAGTTCATGGATTTTGCGGTCGGGCTCAAATTGCGCATCCCGCTGGGGATGGTGGCGCCGCACGTCTCCGCGTCGTACGCCCAGCAGGCGTTTCAGCTGAACAATCAGAACGCGGCGACGACGGGTCCGCCTGTTCCCGCGGTCGGATACAAGATGATCCGCGCCGGCGCGGGGGCGCGGTTCGCGTTCACGCCCATGATCGACCTGGATATCGGGGCCGCGTTCCTGTTGCTCACCGACGTGGGCCAGATCCGCAGCCTCTACTGGCCGCACACGACGGGCAGCGGGATCGAGGGCACGCTGTCGCTGGGGTTCCGGCTGACCAACCTGATTGGGCTGCGGGCGGGTGTCGACTACCGGCGTTACGGGCTCGCCTTCAACTGGCGGTCAGGCGAGATGTACCAAGCGGGCGGTGCGCTCGACCAGTTCATCACCGTGTGGGGCGGCGTCTCAGTCACCCTCGACGGCGCGGGTGGCGGCGAGAGCGGGGATGAGGCGCCCAAGCCCGAGCCGACCAAGAGTAAGAAGAAAAAGGCCGAATCCGAGAGCGAAGAGCCGACGGAGTAACTCGACCGAGTCGTCGGCAGTTTTTCTCGCATCTTTTCGCAACGAAACGGCGGGCGTCCGGCAATGAATTCCGGGATGCGCCAAATCGTGGGCCGGGGTTGGATGACATGCAGCGCTGCGCACGGCGTGTTCGCGTTCGTGCTGGCGGCGCTGATTGCGGCGCCAGCTGAAGCTCGCCGCAAGCAGCAGCCGAGCGAGGCCGACGTGGGAGAGTCCGAGTCGTCGGACGCCGCAAACGAGTCCGACTCCGCCCGGGGAAATGCGACGGAGGAGACGGAGGTCGCGGAGGACGAGGCCGGCGACGAGGGCGCGCGCAAGAAGCGGCCCAAGCTGCGCAAGCGCGGCCGCGCGCCGGAACCCGAGCCTGAGCCATCCGACGAGGCGGCCCCGAACGCGCTGGAACTGGGTGTGGGTGGTATGGCGCTGTTCCGGCGGCTGGTGTGGACCGCGGACGCGGACGCCGCCGGGCTCGGGCCGTACTCGCTCACGCCTGGGCCGCAGGCCGGCGTGTGGCTCGAGTTCTATCCTGCGGCGTTCGCGACCGGCGGCTTCGCCGCAAACATTGGGCTCTATGCCCATTACGACCACGGCTTCGGCGTCAGCACGTGGACCCAGGCGGGCGGCGACGTGGCGACGAAGTATGAGGGCTTTGTCGGCGGGCTCAAGCTGCGCTTGCCACTCGGCACGTTCACGCCCTTCGGCAGCGTCGGCTACGGCAACCAGAGCTTTCGCATCACCGCGGAGGGGAACCCGCTCGACCTGCCGGGGTTCGCGTATTCGTTCGTGCGGGTCGGGGCGGGGACGCGGGTTCGGTTCACCTCCGAGGTGGCGCTGGACGTGGGCGGCGCGTTCCTGGCGGTCAGCGATGCGGGCTCGGCGCCCGGGCAGGTGGCGTCACCCAGCTTCTTCCCGCGCACCAAGGCGTACGGCTTCGAGCTCGGGGCGTCGCTCTACGTTCACCTGACGAGCGCGCTCGGCATCCGCGGCGGACTCGACTGGCGGCAATATGGGCTGGCGTTCTACCCCGAGGCGGGAGACTCCGCGTCGCGGAGGGTCGCCGGCGCCGTCGATCGCTACATCGTGACCTGGGTCGGGCTCGAGGTCACGCTCGCGCGCGGCGGCGGCAAACTCGAGTCCCCCGATGATTAGAACGGGACCCTGAGAGGGTCCCGCGCCCCCCGCGACGAGCTCGCGCGAGCAAAGCTCGCGCTCCCTCACGCGACATGACTTCTAGTGGGCCGTCTCAGCCGATTTTGCCGAACAGCTGGAACGCGATCAGGAGGCCGTAGATCACCAGCGACTCGATCAGCGCGAGGCCGACGATCATCGGCACGAAGATCTTGCCCGACGCCTGTGGGTTGCGGGCGATGCCCTCGAGCGCCGAGCCGGCCGCGTGGCCCTGGCCGATGCCGCCGCCCAGCGCGGACAGACCGATGGCGAGCGCCGCGCCGAGGCCGAGCCACTTGTCGCGATCAGCCCGGGCTGCGTCCATCGCCTGCGCGAACGCGGGGTTCGCCGACAGGAGAATGAGAGCGGCGATGCCGAAGCTAGAGACGGTCGCGAACAACTTGGAGATGCGGCGCATGTGGAAGGCTCCTACTGGGTTTGTTTTTTGGGTCGGACCTTAAAGGAAAATCGGACGCGAGGCCAGCGCCTAGTGGTCTTCTTCTAGTGTTCCTTTTCTAGTGTTCTTCGTGTGCGATGGCCTGGTCGAGGTACACGGTCGTGAGCAGCGAGAACACGACCGCCTGCACCACCGACACGAACACGCCCATCAGCATGAACGGCAACGGCAACGCTACCGAGAAGATGGCGAAGAACGCCAGCACCACCGCGTGGTCGGCGGCGATGTTGCCGAGGAGGCGCATCGCCAGCGACACCGGGCGCGCGACGTGGCTGACGATCTCGATCGGGATCATGAGCGGCGACAGCCACCAGATCGGTCCCATGAAGTGCTTGAAGTACTTGAGGCCGTGCTCGCGGACGCCAAAGATGTGCGTCAGCAGAAACACGGGGATCGACAGCATCAGGTTGGTCTTGAGCGTGTCGGTCGGGGGCAAGAACCCGGGGATCAGCGCCAGCAGGTTCGAGAACAGAATGAACATGAACACGGTGCCGATGAACGGGATGTACCGCTTGGCATTCTTGTCGCCCATGACGCTGGCGACCAGATTGAACACGGTGTCCGCCAGCATCTCGAACAGCGCCCGCATGCCGAACTTGGCGGGCGGCACCAGGCCGGCGTCACCCGAGCCGGTCACCGCGACGCGGTAGCGGAGCGCGCCGTAGGCCAGGAACGCGACCACCAACACGGCGCCCAGCATGTGGTCGATCTGGAAGTGCGTGGTCTGGAACACCTGCCAGGTCCAGTCGCGGCCGAGCAGGTGGTGCAGGTTGTCGCGCAGCGCCTGGTAACCGGGGAAAAAGTCGAACCAACTCGAATGCGCGTTCATCTAGCTCTCGACCTCCACGCGTCCGGCCGACAGGCCGACCAATAGGATCGACACCACGAACACCGAGAACCCGAGCGCGAACGGGATGACCGGAAGGTGCAGCACCCGGATGGCGACGAACACCAGCGCGAACAGCGCCGCCATCTTGGCGATGAGCGCGAACCCGAGCCCCCACGGCGAGCCGCCCGCGCGGACCTGAGCGATGGCCCGCGCCCCGAGGCGGCCGAGAAAGCGGAAGTCGAGGACCGCCAGCAGCGCGCCCGCGCCGGCGCCGACGACGCCCGACCAGCCCCAGAGCACGCCCCCGAGGGCGGTCAGCGCGATCCCCAAGATCACGTTGGCGCGCTCAATCCTTGCCAGGACCTCAATCACCGCTGTCCCCCGATGCACGTTTGTATTCCCGCGCCACCCGCGCCAGCGCTTTGATCGCCGCGCCCACCCCGATCACGAGTCCGACGTAGATGATCCATTTCGTTCCGTATTTCCCGTCCAGGTAGCGTCCGAGCAGAGTGGGTAGGGCTATCGCGACCGCGATCTCGATGCCGACGGCACCGGTGGAGGCGGCAAGCCGCCACATCTTCTTGATTTCTGGGTCGATGGCGCGGCGTTGCCGTAACACGCCCCGCCGGCTTTTTCAAGCGGGGGGCGCCGGCTCTTCGACCAGACGGTTCAGGACTTCGCGGGCCGCGGTGGTGAAGTTGGCGACGTCTTCGAGCGTATGTGCGAGCGAGATGAACGCGGCCTCGAACTGGGCGGGCGGCAGCAGGAAGCCGAGGTCCAGCATGCCGTGGAAGAACTTGGCGTAGAGCTCGGTGCTGGCCTGCTTGGCGGTGGCGAGGTCGACGACCTCCTCGGGCGCGAAGAACAGCGTGAACGCCGATCCGATGCGCTGGATGCGCGCCTTGACCTTGGACCGCCGGACCGCGCGGCCGAGGTCGTCCTCCAGCACCCGACCGAGCCCCTCGAGCGTGACGTAGGCGTGATCGTCGAGGCGCTTGAGCGTGGCGAGGCCGGCGGCGACCGCCAGCGGGTTCCCGGACAGCGTGCCCGCCTGGTACACGGGGCCGACCGGCGAGACGACGTCCATGACCTCGCCGCGGCCACCGTAGACGCCCATCGGCAGGCCGCCGCCCACGATCTTGCCCAGGCAGGTGAGGTCGGGGCGCACGCCGTAGAGCTGCTGCGCGCCGCCGCGCCCGACCCGGAACCCGGTGATGACCTCGTCGAACACGAGCAGCGCGCCGTTCTGGTCGCACAGGCTGCGCAAGAGCGGCAGGTACGCGGGCCGGGGTAGCACCACACCCATGTTGCACGGGATGGGCTCGACGATGATGGCGGCGATCTCATCGCGGTGCTCGTCGAACGCGGCCCGCATCGCGTCGAGGTCGTTGAACGGGACGACCAGCGTGTCGGCGACCGCCGCCGAGGTGACGCCGCCCGATCCGGGCAGCCCCAGCGTCACCACCCCCGAGCCTGCCTTGGCCAACAGCGCGTCGGCGTGGCCGTGGTAGCCGCCGTCGACCTTGATGATGCGGCGGCGACCGGTGAACCCGCGCGCCGCGCGCAGCGCCGACATCGTCGCCTCGGTCCCCGAGGACACGAGCCGCATCTTCTCCATCGACGGCACCATCGATCGGATGAGCTCGCCGAGCTCGGTCTCGCGCGCGGTTGGCGCGCCGAACGTCGTGCCGCGGGCCGCGGTGTGGACGATGGCGGCGACGACGTCCGGGTCGGCGTGACCGAGGATGAGCGGCCCCCACGATCCCACGAAGTCCAGGTAGTGGTTGCCGTCGACGTCGAACACATGCGCGCCGGCGCCACGATCGATGAACACCGGTGTGCCGCCCACCGCGCGGAACGCGCGCACCGGCGAGTTCACGCCGCCTGGGAACACGGACAGCGCGCGTTCGAACTGAACGATCGATCGCGGGCGTTTGTTACCAGAGTCGGGCATCGGGGAGTTCCTTCATGGCTCTTGTTGCCCACCGTCGCCGCCGTCGTCACCTCCCCCGTCGTCTTCGGCTGCGTCGTCATCGTCAGCGGCGGCCTCGTCACCCAGATCCTCGGCCGCCAGCGGCTCGGCTTGTTGCTCCGCCCGCGCGGCCGCGACCTCGGGCGCGACCTCCTGATCGCCTTCGTCCTTTTCGGCCATGCGTTCCATCGCGACGACCTTCTCCGCCTCCTCGAGCCGGATGAGCCGCACGCCCTGCGTGTTGCGGCCGATGGTCGGGATGCCGCCCACCGGCATGCGGATCAGCTTGCCGCCGTCGGTGATGAGCATCAGGTCGTCGTCGTCGGTGACGAGACGCATGCTGACCACCTTGCCGTTGCGCTCGGTGGTCTTGATGGTGATGACGCCTTTGCCGCCGCGGTTCTTGGTCGGATAGTCGGAGGTCGGCGTGCGCTTGCCGTAGCCCTTCTCGCACACGGTGAGCAGCGTGGCCGGCTCCTCGCGCGGGATGACCGCCATCCCCACCACCTGATCGGGCTCATTGGATTCGCTCTGCCGCAGCCGGATGCCCCGCACGCCGCGCGCGGTGCGGCCCATGGGACGGACGTTTTCCTCGCGAAAGCGGATCGCCCAGCCGTTGCGCGTGCCGAGCAACAGGTCCGACGCACCCTCGGTGATACGCACCGAGACCAAGTCGTCATCCTCGGGAATCGATAGCGCGATGATGCCCGATGAGCGGATGTTGGCGAACGCGTCCAGCGACGTCTTCTTGATGTAACCGTTGCGCGTGACCATGACGACGAACGCGCCCTCGGAGAACTCGCGCACGGGCAAGAGCGCCACGACCCGTTCGCCCTCCTGCAACGGCAGCAGGTTCACGAAAGCTTTGCCCTTGGCGGTGCGGCCCGCCTGCGGCACCTCCCACACCTTCTTGGAGTAGGCGCGGCCCTTGTTGGTCAGCATCAAGAGGCCGTCGTGTGTGGACGCGACGAACAGCTGGGCGACGAAGTCCTCCTCGTGGGTCGCGGCGCCGGTGATGCCGCGGCCGCCGCGGCGCTGGGCCTTGTACAGCGTCTTGGGGTTGCGCTTGACGTAGCCGCCGTGGGTGACGGTGACGACCATCTCCTCGGGCGCGATCATGTCCTCGATGTCGATGTCGGAATCGGCGTCCGTGATCTCGGTCCGGCGCGCGTCGCCGTACTCGTTCTTGATCTCCTCGAGCTCCGACACCACGACCCCCATCAGCACCTGCTCGCTGTCCAGGATGGCCTCGAGCTTGGCGATCAGCGCCGCGACCTCTGTCATCTCCGTGATCAGCGCTTCGCGCTCGAGCCCGGTGAGCTTGGAGAGCCGCATCGCCAGGATCTCGCTCGCCTGGATGGGCGACAGGTCGAAGCTCTGCATCAAGCCCGCCTTGGCGGACTCGGTGTCCTTCGACGCCCGGATGAGGTCGATGACCGCGTCGATGTTGTCGATCGCGATCTTGAGGCCCTCGAGGATGTGCATCCTCTCCTTGGCCTTGCGAAGATCGAACATCGTGCGGCGGGTGACCACATCTCGCCGGTGCGAGATGTAGTGGTTGAGCGCCTTCTTGAGCGACAGGATCTGCGGACGCCCCTCGACGATCGCCAGCATGTTGATGCCGAACGATTCCTGCAGCGGCGTCATCTTCCACAGGTTGTTCTGGACGACTTCGGGCACCGCGTCTTTCTTGAGGTCGACCACGATGCGCATGCCGTCGCGATCGGACTCGTCGCGGATATCGGCGATGCCCTCGATGCGCTTTTCGCGCACGAGCTCGGCGATCTTCTCGATCAGGCGCGCCTTGTTGACCTGGTACGGAATCTCGGTGGCGACGATCGACTTGCGTCCCGTCTTGGGGTGCTCCTCGATCGTGGTGCGGCCCCGCATCAGCACGGCGCCGCGGCCGCCTTCGTAGGCGGCGCGGATGCCGTTGCGGCCACAGATGAAGCCGCCGGTCGGGAAGTCCGGGCCCGGGACGATCTCGATCAGCTCGTCGGTGGTGATGTCGGGCTTGTTGATAAGCGCGATCGTCGCGTTGACGACCTCGCGCAGATTGTGAGGCGGGATGTTGGTCGCCATCCCGACCGCGATTCCCGACGCGCCGTTGACGAGCAGGTTGGGGAAACGCGCGGGCAGGACGGTCGGCTCGGTCTCCTTGTCGTCATAGTTGGGCTGGAAGTCGACGGTCTCCTTGTCGATGTCAGCCAGCAGCTCGCCGCCGATCTTCTCCATCCGGCACTCGGTGTACCGATAAGCGGCCGCCGGATCGCCGTCGACCGAGCCGAAGTTGCCCTGGCCGTCGATGAGCGTGTAGCGCATCGCGAAGTCCTGGGCGAGGCGCACGAGCGCGTCGTACGCCGCCGTGTCGCCGTGGGGGTGGAACTTGCCCAGCACGTCCCCGACCACGCGCGCGCACTTGATGTACGTACGGTTCCAGGTGTTGTTCATCTGGTGCTGCGTGTAGAGGATGCGGCGGTGAACCGGCTTGAGTCCGTCGCGCGCGTCGGGCAGCGCCCGCGACACGATGACGCTCATGGCGTAGTCCATGAACGCCGACTTCATCTCCTCTTCGATGGCGATCGGGATGCGGTTGCCTGCAAACGGGGCGGCGCCGTCAGCGCTCATGGGTTCCTTTTCTAGTTTTCGGTGAGGGGAGCCGCAACAGGCACCACGCAGGCGGTCGCGTCGGCTCTGGTGAGGGTTCCGGTGATCTTGAGGGTGCAGCTACCGGCGAGGTTGACGCCGGCCGCGAGGTAGTCATATGGAATCGACGCCTCCATGCGGGCGTGATTGGCGTCGAGCGCGGTGAGCACGAACTTTTCTCCGCGATACGTAAACGCGTCGCCGGATACGGTGTCCGGTACGGTGCAGCTCTGGCCGGAATCGAGCGCGGTCGATCGGACGTTCACCGACAGCTTCCACGGGCAGAAGTAGTGCGACGTGAGGGGCGAGGCGGTCCCGGCCGTGATCTCGATGAAGTCGTCGATGTCGTGGAGGTCGGTGGTGTCGGAGCTGCCGTCGCTGCACGCGACTCTCTCGAGGCTGTTGGCGTCGAAGGGCCAGCAGCCTTCGAGGTCGTCGGGGCTCGCGTTCTCCAACCAACACGTGTTCCCGGTGCCGCAGGCATACCCGGGAGGGCAATTGTTCCCGGTTCCGCACGCCTGGGTGCCGGGGGTGGGAGTTTGTTGCCCGGTCTTCCAGCACAGCGTTCCCAGCCCGCAGGCGTAGTCCTCGGGACAGCTGCCCCCCTGACCGCACACGAGGGTGCCCGGCAACGGGTTGGGTGAGTAACCGCAGCTGCCCGCGAGCAGCGCGGCCGCGAGCGCCGCAAACCTCAGAACCGGACGCGCAGCCATGCGCCCCCTCCGTTCGGCGACAGCGTGGGCATGAGCGAGATCCGGTAGCCGGTCGTGTTCGCCTCGGCGGCCTTCAGCCGCGAGCCGTAATACCAGAGCGCTCCGCCGCCGGCGGTCGCCAGGATTCCGAGGGTCACGAACAGCGCCTCACCTTTCTCGGCCGAGATCCCGCGTTCCTGGATGCTCGGCGTGAAGGGCAAGCCCCTGCCCGCGTCGTCCTCGATCTGCCGGGACGCGGAGCGGGCGCGCAGCCCTTCGACGATGCCGATGATCAACATCAGGCCACCGGCTCCGCCGGTGATGATGCCCGCGGTCTGGAACGTCCGCCCACGTCCGGTCGGTGGAGGCGGCGCGTAGGCCGTGCCGATCCCCGGCGTTCCAGGGTTGGGCGGCTGATGGATGTTGGGCGGCGGCGTGGTCGCACCGCCCGGGGGCGGCGCGATCGTGCCTCCGCCTGAAGGCGTCGTGGCGCCGCCTCCGCTCGGCGGCGGCACCGTGGTGCCGCCGGCGGGCGGCGGTGTGGTGCCTCCGCCCGGTGGCGGTGTGGTGCCTCCGCCTGCGCCCGGCGGCGGCGTCGTCCCCCCGCCCGGGGGCGGCGTGGTCCCTCCGCCCTTGGACGCGATCTGCTGCTCGAGCGTCTTGATCCGGTCGTCGATCTCGGCCCGGTTGGCCGGCTTCGGGACGTAGCGCAGGTACGTGCGGTAGAGCCGGAGCGCGTTCTCGGCGTCGCCCGCCAGCCGATACGACTGCGCGAGGTTATAGAGGAAAGCCGGATCGTTCTTGAGCTGGTATGCAGCCTCGAACTCCTTGATCGCGTCCTGGTAGCGCCCGAGGTCGTAGAACGACGTGCCACGCTGGTAGTGGTCTTTGGCGGCGGCCCTCTTGTCGGCGTCCTTGTCCTGCGCACCCGCGGGCGCCGAGACGAGGAACACGAAGGTCAAAGTCGCGCCGAAAACGGCGCGGCGCACGAGGCGGAGAGAGGCTGACATCGGCGCAGCATTATCGCCGAAATCTCTCTACTCGGAACCCTCAAAGGGTTCCGAGCCTCCCGCGATGAGCTGCGCGCGGCCCCGGGGTCCCCGCGCGCGTCTTCGCGCGTGGGGTGGGGGCTATGCCGCGCTTCGCTCGACGCGATCACGGGCTTAGCCAAGCGGTTTCAGCACTACTTCTTACAGGTGATTTCCTGGGTCTGAGACCACTTGCCGTCGGGCCCTCGCACCTCGAACGCGTGCGACCATTCCTTGTCGCCCTTGTCGCCCTTCTTCGTGAAGGTGTGGTGGAAGGCGATGCGGCCCATCGGGCCCGACAGCTCGCCGGTCCACACCAGCTTGTCGCCCTCCCAGCCGGGCGCGCTCGCCGTGTCCCACTCGCCGTGGTTGCCGGCGCCGACGCGAACGAAGCGCTTCGCGCCTTGATCGTAGCCCCAGAGCCCCTTCACCTTGAGACCGGGGTGCTCCTTGGTTTTCTTCTCTTCGTAGTTGAACGACTGCCAGAACCCGTCCGACTCCAGCTTGGCTTCGGCGCTGCCCTTGACCGGGTGCTCGGGCCCGAACATCGGCGACGCGAGTTGTTTCCCTTCGCAGCGCCACCGGCCGAGAAACGACTTGAACGTGTCGAGCTCCGCCGCCGGCTTGGGCGGCGGCGGCGGCGCGGGCTTCGGCCCGGCCGCGGCGGCGGGCGCCACCGCGGGGGCGGCGGTCACGGCGGGGACGGCGGGTGGCGCGGGCTTGGCCGCTGGCGCGGCGGGCGGGGGCGCCGGCTTGGCCACCGCGGGAGCCGGTGCGGCCGCCGGCTTGGCCACCACGGGAGCCGGTGCGGTCGACGGCGCGGGCGCTGCTGCCGGTTTCGGCTGTGCGCTCACGATACGGTTGGACAGCAACAGCGAAACCATCACCAACGAGCCCGCGATCATCGTGCGCATGTGCCTCCTCCTTGGGGGGCAGCACGATAACACGATCGGATCGGAGGCGCGCCCTGGCAGTATGAAGACGAGGTGTGAGGAGCGAGCCGGGGCGCCACGTTCCCCTTGGCGGGTTACGGGGGGCGTGGTTCGCTGCCGCTCACACGCCCCGTGCTCAAAACAGCGGACCAGCGAGCTGGACGCGAAGTTGGCCCTTGTTGGCGGCGACGATCACCTGGCGCATGACCTCGGTCCGCTCGTCGTCGCTCATGTCACCCAGCATCGCTTGCATTCGGTCGCGGTCCACGTCCGACCACGATCCTTGCGCGAGCCGCTCCGCCACGTGGGTCTTGGCCTTCTCGTAGCTCGGCGACGGCGGCGTCGGTTCTTTGTTCGCCGGCTCGGGCTCGGGCGCCGCCGCCGGCTTGCCCACGGCTGCGGCCTCGTCGTGAACCGCGGAGCGGATCTCGTCACGGATCGCGGAGCGTAGCGCCGCCGCCGCCAGCAGTGGCGCGGCGGACGAGCGGTCGTCCCTGGCCTCGGCCGGGGCAGTGGCCTCGGCGGTTGCCTGGACGGGCGATCGCTCGAGCTTGCCGTTCGCCAGCCAGACCACGGCGGCGCCGAGGAGGATTCCGAGGCCGCCGGCCAGGGCGACCGCTCGTGTCGTCGCAGACATGGCTAGAGGTTGTACGAGGTCAGGGTGGTGATGACGCGGTCGCAGCTGCCGTCGGTGTTGACGGCGAAGAAGAGGTAAGCGGCCGGGTTCAGCGTCTCGGCCACCCGCAACATCGCGTCGCTCGACGCGGAGCACGACCGATAGTTGTTGTTCGCGTCGTTGGCGTAACACACGATGCTGTTGCTGCCGGTGTCGTACGCGTAGCGCGAGCAGCCGATGTACTGGGTCGAGTCGGCGCTGTTTCGCACCGGGCGCAACGCGCCTTTGGCCGAATCCAGCCCGTTCGTGGTCGAGATCGAAACCTGCTGCGTGCTCACCGACCCCGCGTACGCGAGCCCGGCGCCGATCAGGAACGAGCCAAAGAACGCCGCCAATACGAGCTTCTTCACTGTGGTCATCGTGGTCTTCTCCTGTTTGGTGCCCGCAGACAAGAACGCGCGAGCAGGCCATTTCGGGCAAGACGATGTGGGCGGCGGTCAGCGCGGCGAGCGCGGTCAGCGCGGCGAGCGCGGTCAGCGCGGCGAGCGCGGTCAGCGCGGCGAGCGCGGTCAGCGCGGGATGAAGCGCCCGGCGGCGCCTTCGATCTTTCGGAACTCCTCGATCTGCGCCAAAAACAACGGGACGATCTCGGGGTCGAACTGCGACCCCGTGCAGCGCTCGAGCTCGCCGCACGCGATCTCGTGCGGCAGCGCCTTGCGGTAGGCGCGATCCGACGTCATCGCGTCGTACGCGTCGGCGATCGCGACGATACGGCCGATGAGCGGGATGTGATCACCCATCAGCCCCTGCGGGTAACCCGAGCCGTCCCACGCCTCGTGGTGGCAGTAGCAGCCGGGCACGATGTCGCGCATGAACGGGATCGGCTCGAGGATGCGTTTGCCCTTGGCCGGGTGCGACCGGAACATCGCCAGCTCTTCGGGCGTCAGCTTGCCCGGCTTGTTGAGCTTGTCGTTGCGCACGCCGATCTTGCCAACGTCGTGCATGAGGCCGACCTTGACGACGGTGTCGATTTCGGGCCCGCTCATGCGCAGCCCGACGGCGATCAGCCGCGCGTACATCGCGACCCGCTCCGAGTGGCCGCGCGTGTAGCGGTCCGACTCCTCGAGCGCGTGCGCGAACCCGATGATGGTCTGCTTGAAGTTCTCCTCGAGCGAGACATTGGCGGTGGTCAGATCTTTGTTGGCGTCGACCAGGTTCTCGTACAGACGGGCGTTCTCGATTGAGACCGCGGCGCGGCTCGCGAGCACGTACAACATTTTGCGCTGGCCTTCGCTGAACTTGTTGCCGCGCGTGTAGCTGTAGGCATTCAACATGCCGATGATCCGCTGGTTGAGCTTGAGCGGGATGCTGCAGAAGCTGACCAGCCGCCGCTCGAGGTCGCGCGGTGCCTCGGAAATGTAGCGATACGCGCGGCCGCCGCTCACCAGCAGCGGCCGGTCTTCCTTGAACAGCGGCAGCACCTCGTCGAGGTTCAATAACGGCGCCTCCGCCAGCGGATCGGCGCGCGGCGACACCTTGCGCATCCGTTCGGTGAAGTGGCCTTCTTGCTTCGGGTCCTCGAGCAGCAGGCTGACGACGTCGGCGTCGACGGTCTCGATCGTCGCCTCGAGCACGAGCTCGAGCACGGTCTCGACCGAGAGCGAGGTCGCGATCGCCTCGCTGATCTTGTAGATGGAGAGCGCGTCCTTGAGGCGGATGTTCTCGTACTGCAGCCGCTGGCGGTCGAGCCCACGCTGGACGATGTGGATGACCTCCTCCACCTTGAACGGCTTCAAGATGTAGTCGTAGGCGCCCTTTTTCATCGCCTCGATCGCGGTCTCCACCGTGCCGAACCCGGTCATGATGACGGTCAGCACCGGGATGCTTTCCTCGGTGATCTTCTGGATCAGATCGAGGCCGCCCATGTTGGGCATCTTCAGATCCGATATCACCAGGTTGTAGCTGCGCTTCTTGAGCTCCTCGAGCGCGAGCACGCCGTCTTCGACCGCATAAACGACGTACCCCTCCATGCTGAGGAAGTCGGCGAGGATCTCGCGGATCACCTTCTCGTCGTCGACCACCAGGATGCGCGCGATGTCCGAGCTCGGGACGTAGTCATGGGGCGACTCCTGGGTCGCCGAGGCGTCAGCGGCGGACGCCGCAGCCGCGCTGGCGATTTGGGCCTCGCGGTCACTCGTGCTCAAGGTTTCCCCGACAAAAAAGCGCAGGCTTTAGCCTAGTCCAGGATGAGTCGGGATGACACTCGTTTTAATGGGAAACCCTGGGCGTGCTCCCATACCCTCCCGCGATGCGCTTCGCGCAGCAAAGCCGTGCGGCGCTCGACGCGCTGGTTGGCCGATTTATTTGCCGCCGCCTTTGAGCTTTTCGTGGTCGGTGATTGCGTCCTTCCACTTTTGCTCGCGTTCCTTGGTCTTCTTCTCGGCCGACTCGGCGTCCTTCTTGGCGGATTGCCAGTCGTCGTTCTTGTTCTTCCACTGGCTCTCGAAGTCGCTCGGGTTGAAGTCGTCGCTGGGCTTGATGCCTTTCGCCTTCGCGACCTTTGCCTTTTCGAACTCGACTTTGGCCTGCGACGCCTCCTGGTGCGCCTCCGCCGCGACGCGGGCCTGTTTGAGCCAATCCTTCTTTTGATCGAGCCAGGTCAGCTTGGCCTCGGCCACCTCCACGCCGTGACGAGCGATCTCCTTGCCGTGCTTCGCCGCGTTGTGCCGGTTCTCATCGTGCGACGCAACCGCCGACTCCTCCTCGGTGCCCGCCTTCTCGACCTCGAGCTCGGCTTGCTGTTTCTCGGCCTTGGCCACGTCGACGTCACGCTCGAGCCCGTCGAGCTGGCTCTGCGCGGTGCGGATCTCGCTGCGCGACATCTCGAGCTCGCTCTGCGCCTGAAACACCGCTTGCCGCTCGCCGCCTGGTACGTTGTCGAGCGCCGCGTCGTCCAGCTTGTATTTGAGGCCGCCGCCACAGCCCACGGCGCCGATCGCGGCCGCCGCCCAGGTCAGGAACTGTAAGGTCCGGTTGCGGGTTTGAGTCGTCATGGTGGGTATCGTCTGCCGAGCCGGCAGACTGCGTCAAGGCGGTGGCGACTGATCCGGCCGCGCAGTATAGTGACCGTTTGAACGTTTGCCGGCGCGCACGCGCGCGGCTCCCCCCAGCGCTGGAGCGACGACTATGCAAGTACGGGCGTCACTGAACTTAGTTTTCGCCTCGAGTTTTTCGGCGGCGATGTTGACCGGACTGCTCGCCTCGGGTGGCTTCGGCGGCTGCGCGGGCGTCAAGCAGAACCAGGCGACCGGCTCCGGCAACAGCAGCGGTTCCGGCGGCGCGGGTGGCGGTCCCAGCGTGCCGGTGCCGACGATCGCGGGCCTCGAGGCGCTGGTGGTCAGTCCCAAGACCATGAACGTTCCGCTGTCGGGCAGCGCCCTCGGGCAGCTGTCGGGCATGCAGCAGATGACGGCGACAGGCAACGTCGGTGGCGTGTCGATGGATTTGACCCAGCGGGTGAAGTGGACCAGCAACCTTCCCGGCGCGAACGTCGCCCAGACTGGTCTCGTGACGATCAGCGCGCCGGGCACCTACACGATCACCGCTTCCGCGACGGGCTCGGCTGGCGGCGCGGTCATCAGAGACAGCGCGATGCTGATCGCCGCGTTCAGCGGCGACATCTTCGGCGACGGCTTCACCAGCTCGAGCAAGCCCATGCTCGACGCGACGCCGTCGGGGCTGGCAAACCTCGCGTACCCGCTCGACCACACGCTGTTTCCTTCGAACCTGACGCCGATCTACGCCCACATCCAGACCAACGGTACCGGGCAGAGCGCGCGGCTCAATTTCCAGGCCGGACAGGGCACCAACGTCAACTACTACGCCAACTGCGAGCAGCCCCAGGGCGTGGCGCCCGGCTGCTACGTCAAGATGCCGCTCAACCTGACCCGGCTTTTCATTGCAGCCAGCGAGACCACGGACATCACGTTGACAGCGCGCGTGCTCGGCAGCGGGTCCGGCGCGCCGGCCGAGACGGCGGCCATCAACGTCGCGTGGGCGAACGTCGCGCTTTCGGGCGGTCTTTACTACTGGTCGGTCATTCCCAACCCGACGCGCAAGACCAGCACCGACAACATTCCGACGCCGCCTACTTACATCCTGCTCGATCCGACGCAAGTGAATGGCACCGAGATCCTCCGCTACGCGTTCGCGACTGACGGCAGCGACCCGGCGCCGCAAGTGGTGTGGACCGACGACGGCGGCCCGTCGAGCACGCCGGCCTACAACGGCGCGCCGCAGTCCGTGGTCAACGGCGTCGCGGGCGGTCATTGCATCGGGTGCCATTCGATCAGCAACGACGGCAAGTACATGACGCTGACGCTGGGCGGGTCCTCCACCAAGGACGGCGCCAACTTCTCGTTGCTCGACATCGGGCAACAGACGCTCATCAACATCAATCCGGTCGCGAGCACCGATCCCAACAGCTCGCCGACCGTCAACCCGTTCGACTACTGGAAGAAGTTCCGGATGGAGGGGCTCGCGACCGAGAACACCTGGGGCCCGAACCACGACCGCGTCGTGAGCATGTTCGGATCGAAGCTCTACCTCACCCAGATCACGGTGACTGCGGGCGCGCTCACCGGCACCGCCACCCGGATGGGCGCGGTGGTCCCGACCTGGCAGGCGCAGGAGCCGTACGCGAGCGATCCGTTCTGGAGCCAGGACGGCACGAAGTTCGTGTTCACGTCGTTCGCGGCGCCGTCGGTCGGGCTCTACAACGACACCGGCCTCAACGGCGACATGAAGAAGGGCGGCCAGATCGTGATCGCGAGCGCCGACGCCAACGGCATTCGCGACGACGCTCATGTGCTGATCGCCCGCGGCAGCGGCGTGACCAGCTATTACCCGAGTCTCAGCAACGACAGCCAGCTGGTCGTGTTCAACACCAGCACGTGCGGGACCGCGCTCCCCGACGTCGATCCGAACAAGGCGACGACCGACTACGGCAACCAGAGCTGCGACGGGTACGACGACAGCACGGCCAAGTTGTGGATCGTGTCGCCGGCGGGCGGGCCGTCGACGCTGCTGGCGCGCGCCAATGGCGAGGGCAACTTCGACAACTCGTGGCCGCGCTTCAGCCCCGACAAGGGCACGTTTCGCAACCAGGACCTCTACTGGGTCGCGTTCTCGTCCCGGCGTCCGTACGGCCTGCAGGTCAACAACCAGGTGGCGGCGTCGCTGACCAAGCCGCAGCTGTGGATCGCGGGCGTCAGTAAGGGCGGCGAGTTCGCCGGCCCGGATCCGAGCTATGCCCCGGCGTGGCTGCCAGCCCAGAATCCGAATTTGGCGGCCCCCAACGGGAACCACGTTCCCCAATGGGTGAAGGTCGCGGTCATCATCGACTGAGCGGAGGCGCGGGCTGATGCTCTCGC
>WNGA01002870.1_pt1 | contig 26108 bp, 24 predicted proteins | sample 5400061 | NCBI WGS metagenome assembly WNGA01 (sample SAMN13153366, study PRJNA577476) | soil metagenome | isolation source: 100 cm soil or saprolite under grassland replicate 2 | place: USA:California | collected 2016-06-15 | reverse complement strand
CTCCAGGAAATGCCTTGCAAAAGCGGAGGCTGCCTCCGTATTGTATCCGGAGGAGCGCTCCACTTCTCTGTGAACCCCACTCTAGCCCCTCATCCGGGGAAGGAGCCTGATGTCAGTCACGTCCCTGGCGCCGGCCGGCGCCGGTACCCGCACGGCCGGGCGCCGCCCGGCCGTCCTGCTCGCGGTCATCCTGGCCACCCAGCTGATGGTGATCCTCGACGCCACCGTCGTCACGATCGCGATGCCGAAGATCCAGCACAGCCTCGGGTTCAGCACCTCCGGGCTGTCCTGGGTGCAGAACGCCTACTCGCTCGCCTTCGGCGGGCTGATGCTGCTCGGCGCGCGCGCCGGCGACATCCTCGGCCGCCGCCGGGTCTTCATCACCGGCGTCACCGTCTTCACCGCGGCGTCCGCGCTGGGCGGGTTCGCCCAGTCCGCCGCGATGCTGCTGGCCGCCCGTGCCCTGCAGGGTGCCGGCGGTGCGATCGCCGCCCCGGCGGCGCTGACCCTGCTGATCATGAACTTCCCCGAGGGCCGCGAACGGATGCGGGCCCTCAGCTACTACAGCCTGGTCTCGTCCGGCGGGGCCAGCGTCGGGCTGGTGCTCGGCGGCATGCTGACCGACTGGGTGTCGTGGCGCTGGGGCCTGTTCATCAACGTCCCGGCCGGCATCGTGCTGGTACTGGCGGCGCGGCGCTACCTCGCCGAGACGCCGACCCGGGCCGGCCGGTTCGACGTCGCCGGGGCGCTGACCTCGACGCTCGGCGTCACCTCGCTGGTGTTCGGCTTCATCCGCTCGGCGAGCAACGGCTGGAGTGACCCGGGGACCGTCGCGGCGTTCGTCGCCGGTGTGGTGCTCATGTCCGCCTTCGTCGTCGTCGAACGCCGGGCCGACCAGCCGATCACGCCGTTGCGGCTGTTCTCGAGCCGGGACCGCCGGCTGGCCTACCTCACGATGCTGACGGTGATCGGCGCGATGTTCGGGATGTTCTTCTTCCTGACCCAGTTCATGCAGGGTGTGCTCGGGTTCGGCCCGCTGGAGGCCGGACTGGCCTTCCTGCCGCTGACCGTGCCGCTGTTCGCGACCGCACGGCTGGTGCCGCGGCTGGTCGAGCGGGTCGGGCCGGCACGGCTGATGCCGGTCGGTGCCGTGCTGGTGCTCGGCGGGATGCTGTGGCTGACCCGGATCACCGAGCACAGCACTTACCTGGGCGCCGCCGTCGGCCCGCTGCTGCTGTTCGGCTTCGGCGTCGGGCTGATCTTCGTGCCGAACACCTCGCGGGCGCTGGCCGGTGTGCTCCCCGAGGACGCCGGTGCGGCGTCGGGTCTGCTCAACGTGCTGCAGCAGGTCGGCGGCGCGCTCGGCCTGTCCATCCTGGTCACCGTGTTCGGCCACGCCAGCCGCGCGGCGACCTCGAGCGGCAGCGCGTTGCAGCAGGCCCGGCACGCCCTGGCCACCGGGATCGGTACGGCGTTCGTGGCGTCGGCGGTGTTCGCCACGCTGACGCTGATCGTGGTGCTGGTGTCGTTCGCGCCTAGTCGAGAAGGCGCACGTACGACGTCCGCCGACGCGTGACGGTGAACCCGAGCCGCTCGTACAGACCGAGCGCACCGGTCGGGTTGGCCGCGTCCACACCGAGTGACGCGGTGCCGAACCCGCCCGCCGCGGCCGCCGCCAGCGTGCTCGCCAGGAGCGCGTTGGCGGCGCCGCGACCGCGGTACGGCCGCCGGGTGCCGACCTGCCCGATGTACAGCTCGCGCACCCCGGTCGCCTCGGTGTCGGCCGCGAACTCGTAGCCGAGCACGTACGCCGCCACCTCCCCGTCGCCGTCCAGCAGCAGCCTCGAATACTGAGCGCGGAATGCCCGCGCGCCGGTGAACCGGGTCCGCCACATCTCCTCGTCGCGCGGGCTCGTGCCCCAGTGGTCGCGGAACGCCTCGTTGTGCGCCACCCGGGTGGCCTCGTCGTACGCCCGGTCGAACGGCAGCAGCCGCAAGCTCTCGGGTACGACGTCACCGGCGTCCGGCCGTCCGTCGAGCTCGAGCTTCATCTCGAAGAAGTACCGCACCGGCTCGAACCCGGCGGACTCGATCATCGTCCGCTGGCCGTCGTTCCCGTCGGCGACGCTGATGTGCAGCTCGCCCGGAAGGTCCGGCCGGCGCTCGTCGTGCAACGCCTGGCCGCGCGTGCCGGTCCAGTCGAGCAGGCGAGCGCCGAGGCCGCGCCGGCGCAGGTCCGGGTGCACAGTGCCCTCGGCCCAGACCCGCTCGACGTCCACGCTGCTCGGGTTCGACCGCACGACCGCGTACCCGGCCATCCGTTCGCAGGACCAGAGCGCGAACGTGTCGGTCGGCGCGTTCAGCTTCGGGTCGTCGAGCTCCTCGTCAAGATCGTCGGCGTCGTAGTGCTCGCCGGTGTCGTCCACCTTCTCGGCGGCCGCGAGCAGGTCCGCCCATGCTGCCGCGTCGCCCTTCGCGATCGGCCGCGCCTCGATCCCCTCGCCCCAGCTCTCCGTCCCCATTCCGGCACCGTACGACGCCACGCGTGGCCCGGCACCTGGTTTTCCGCCGGACCTTGGGCACTCATCGATGTATCATTGATGGCGAACTTGATATCAGAGGAGGTGTACCGCCATGTCGCGAACCGTCATCGACCTCGACGACAAGCTTGTCGCGGACGTTGCCAAGGCGCTCGGGACTCGTACCAAGAAGGAGACCGTCAACACGGCGCTGCGTGAGGTGATGGAGAACCGGCGCCGCGCGCTGGCGCTCACGCGCCTCCGTAGCGCGGTCGCCGACGGCGCCTTCGATCTGACCGTGCTCGAGAACAAGGGAGACTACCGCCGGTGAATCCGGCGCAGTTCCTGATCGATACCAGCGCTCTCGTGCTGTTCATGCGTACGGATGCCGAGCACTTCGGATGGGACCAGGCCGCTACAGCAGGGCTGATCGCGATCTGCCCGATCACCGAGCTGGAGTTCGTCTACAGCACTCGGTCGCTGGCCGACCGGCTTCAGGCTGTCGAGGATCTGCGCGCACTCTTCAGCTCGTCGCCGGTCGACGATCACGCGTATGAGCGCGCGTGGGAGGTCCAGGAGGCACTCACCGCGCGCGGCCAGCACCGTACTGCCGGCGCGGTCGATCTCATCGTCGCTGCTACGGCGGAACTGCAGGGCCTCACCTTGCTCCATCGCGACCACGACTTCGACGCCGTCGCCGCGATCACCGGGCAGGCCGTGCAGTGGTACGGCTCGCCGTCCGACACCTGATCTACATGGTCTCCGGGGCGGCGATGCCGAGCAGGTCGAGCCCGGTGGCGAGCACCCGCTTGGTGGCGGCGCACAGGGCGAGCCGGCTGGCGCGGGTCTCGCCGTCGGACTTCAGCACCGGGCACTCCTCGTAGAAGACGGAAGCGGCGGTCGCGACGTCGTACAGGTGGCTGCAGAGGCGGTGTGGCTGGAGCGTCGCGCCGACCTGCTCGACGACCTCGTCGAACCGGCCGAGCAGCATGGCGAGCCGTTGCTCGGCCGGGTGCTCGAGCAGCGTCACCTGCGACGGGTGCTCACCGGACTTGGCGATCATGTTCGCCATCCGGGTGTGCGCGTACTGCAGGTAGACCGACGTGTTGCCGTTCAGCGCGATCATCCGGTCGACGGAGAAGACGTAGTCGCGGGACCGGTCGTTGACCAGGTCGGCGTACTTGACCGCGCCGATCCCGACCTCCCGGCCGGCGCGTTCCTCGGCCTCGTCCAGCAGCACGGTCAGCGGCAGCGACTCGCCTTCCCTTGTCCTGAAGGGCTTTCCGTCCTCACCGAGCACCGCGCCGAACGTCACGTGCTCGGCGCTCACCCGCTCCGGCAGCCAGCCGGCCGCCCGGGCGAGCGCGAAGACCTGCTCGAAGTGCAGCCCCTGCCGGTGGTCGGTCAGGACGACGATCCGGTCCGCGTGCAGCACGTCGACCCGGTGCCGTACGGCGGCCAGATCCGTTGCGCTGTAGCCGAAACCGCCGTCGGACTTGCGCACGATCACCGGCAGCGGCGAGCCGTCCCGCCCCGCGAAGCCCGGCAGGAACGCGCACAGCGCACCGCCCGACTCGGTCAGCAGCCCGGCCGCGTCGAGGTCGGCGACGACGTCCGGAAGCGCGTCGTTGTAACTGCTCTCGCCCGCGACGTCGTCCGGCGTCATCAATACCCCGAGCCGCCGGTAGACCCGGTCGAACTCGGCCACCGAGGCGTCGACGATGCCGCGCCACTGCGCCCGGGTGGCGGGGTCTCCGGACTGCAGCGCGACCACCCGGGCACGGGCCCTGGCCGCGAAGTCCGGATCGCTGTCGAAGTGCTTCCGCGCCTGCCGGTAGAGGTCCTCCAACCCCTGTAGACCAAGGGATTCGGCGTGCTGACCGGTGTCCAGCAATTCCTCGATCAGGAGCCCGAACTGGGTGCCCCAGTCGCCGAGGTGGTTCTGCCGCACCACGTCGTACCCGAGGTAGGCCAGCACCCGGCAGATCGCGTCGCCGATCACCGTCGACCGCAGGTGGTGCACCAGCGGCCGCTTGGCGACGTTCGGCCCGGAGTAGTCGACGACGACCCGCTTCCCCCCCGCGGGGAATCCGTTGCCGGTAGCAACTTCATTCGCGTCGGCGGCGAGCCGCGACGGGAGCAGCGTGAGGTTCACGAAGCCCTGCCCGGCGATCGACGGCGGCTCGCACAGGTCGGCGACGTCGAGAGCCGCGACCAGACGTTCCGCGATCGTTGCCGGTGGCAACCGCAGGGTGCCCGCCAGCCGCATCGGCAGGTTGGTCTGGAAGTGGCCGAACTCCGGCCGGGTGGCGATCCGCAGCTCGGGATCGGCCTCGGCGGCGGCCGGGCCGAAGGCCTGCGAGAGGGCGGCGGTCAGCCGCTGGGACAGGAGCGGTACGACGGAGGGCATGACGGTCCTTCGGGGTCGACGCGGGTGAGGGAGGAGTTCACCGGCGTCGTCGTCGCAGCACGGACCGGCGCGTGGCGCTCGGGGTCGCGTGGCTGGTCGTCATGCGCGCAAGCATACGGGGTCCGGAGGCACCCGCGTCACCGATTACCGCGAGGCCCAGTACGGCGATGGCGTCGGGCGGACACCCGCGACCGGCGGGTCGGGCTGCTCGCCGAGGAAGACCGTGCGGACGACGCGTTCCGCCGCCCGGCCGTCGTCGAACTCGCAGAATCGCTCCCGGAAAGCGCGCCGCGCCTGCGCCGCCTCCGGGCCGGCGAACGACCCGTCCGCGATGGCGCCGGGGACGTCGCCCACCGTGGGGATCACGAGTCCCGGCGGCGTCGCGAGCAGGTCGACGTAGCACCGCTGCGCGGCCTTGTACTCATCCCATCCCGCGCCGACGACGACCACCGGCCGGTCCAGGTTCGCGTACTCGAAGAGGAGCGGCGAGTGGTCCGTCACCAGCACGTCCGCCGCCAGCAGCAGGTCCGTGGTGTCCCCGTCGTCGGCGGTCAGCACGTGCGCGCCGTCCAGCGCGGCCGGCTCGTCGAGCAGCCAGAGCACGACCAGCATGTCGTCGCCAAGCACGCCGAGCTCCGCCCGGATGTGCCGGACCTCGTCAATGGTTGCCGTGAGCAACCTGTCGCACGACGGCACGCCGTACTCGAGGGACTCGTAGGACGCGGGGCAGACGCGTTCCCAGACCTGGGACGAGAACCGGTTGGCGGCCAGGCTGTAGTCCCAGGCGTCGTAGCGGCGGACCAGGTCGGCGGAGCGGCGCCAGTCCTGCGGGCCGACCAGGTCGAGCCCGGTCGCGGTGAACGGTGTGCCGCGGTGCGTCTGCAGCACCAGCTGGCCGTCCTTCTTCGCCAGGTCGTCGCCGAAACCGCCGTCGGTCACCAGATACGACGCCCGCGACAGGGTGCGGAAGTAGCCAGGCGTGGACGCGACTACGTACTCGACACCGTCCGGGACCGCGTCGAGCCGGTCCGGCCGCACCACCCAGACGCCGCGCAGACCGGGGACCAGTTCCATCGCCTTGGCGTAGATCGCCAGCGGATCCCCGCGCAGCCCGTCGTACGCCTCGCAGCCGAAGACCGCGAGGTCCGGATCGAGTACGGCGGTCCGCGACAGCGCCTCGACACCGCGCCGGCGGACCGATCCGGCCGCCGCGCGCACGTTGCGCGGGCCCAGGTAGAGCGCCGCGTACGTCGCGTAGTCGTCGCGCAGCAGCAGCCGTCGCTTGAACCCGCGCCGGGACCGGTCCGCGGTGTAGTCCGGCGGCACCCAGCGGTTCGCGAACGCGGACGCGGCGTGGAAGAACTCCGGCCGGTCGTCCGGGTCCAGCCGCTCCGGCCGGCCGAGCACGGTGAGCACGTGGTCCAGCGAGCGGTCGAAGACGAACCGGCGCCACTGCTCCAGGGCGGGGTCGGAGGCGAGGAAGCCGTGCACCCGGTCGTACTGGTCGAGCACGTCGAAGTGCCGCCGACTGCGCTCACCCGGGCGGCGCGCGACCCGGCGCTGGCGACTGTGTTGACTTACCCGGCGCTGCCGGAAGTGCACCACGACCCGGTCCAGCGTCGCGATCCGCTCGGCGGTGAGCATGGTCGCGTACGTCCACGGCACGTCGTCGTAGTAACCCGGCGTGAACGTCAGCGCGTGGCTGTCCAGGAACGACCGCCGGTAGGCCTTGTTCCAGGCCACCTCGATGAAGGTCAGGAACACCGGCCGCTGCGCCGCGGTGAACACGCCGGACCCCTCGCGCGCGAACGCCTCGTGCCGGCGGTTGCGCACCAGCCGGCCGTCCCACCAGGCGCGCTCGTAGTCGAACATCACGACGTCCGGTTCGCGGGTCTCGCTGATCCGCCGCGCGATCGCGTCCAGCGACCCCGGCAGCATCGTGTCGTCCGCGTCCAGGAACAGCACGTAGTCGCCCTCGCAGAGCCGCAGCCCGGCGTTGCGGGCCAGGCCGCGGCCGACGTTCTCCGCCAGGTGCAGCACCCGGACCCGCGGGTCGGCCGCCGCGTACTCGTCGAGGATCGCGCCGGAGTCGTCCGGTGACGCGTCGTCCACCGCGATCAGCTCCAGATCGCCGTACGACTGCGACAGCACGGAGTCGAGGCAGGGCCGCAGCCAGGCCCGGACGCGGTGGCACGGCACGACCACGCTGAATCTCGGCATGGACCGTCATCATAGGGTCGCCGTGTGACTGACGTTCTCGCCCCACTGGCAGATCTGGAAGGTGTCGGGCAGGCGGCCCGTGCCGCGCGCGACGCCGTCGACGTGCTGCTGCGCGACCGCGGCCTGCGCAAGGTCGGTCCCGAGGTGACCGCGGAGTCGCTGCTGCGCGGTGCCCACGCGTCCGCCGCGCTCGCCGGCAGCGCCGCCACGCTCGACGACGTACGACGCGGTGCGGGCGACGCGGTCACCGCGGGCGCGGTCCGGATGACCGGCGAACTGATGGCCCTGGCCGCGCACGCGGACGTCAACCCGGTACAGGTCTGGACCCGGCTGCACCAGCTCGCCGCGGCGGACCTGGTGGCGAGCCCGGACGAGCTCGGGCACCTGCGCGCCGGGCACGAGCCGCTGCCCGACGACATCGACGGCCTCGGACCGGCCCCATCCGCGTCGGTGGTGTGGGAGCGGCTGAGCGCGCTGGCCCGCGCGCTGACCCGGCCGACGGCGGCGCCGGCGATCGTGGTCGCCGCGGTCGTGCACGCCGAGCTCGCGGTGCTGCGGCCCTTCCCACAGGCGAACGGTCTCGTCGCGCGGGCGGCCGAGCGCGTCGTACTCGTTGCCCGAGGCATCGATCGGGTCGGTGCGACGGTTCCGGAGGCGGGTCACTACGAACTGCGGGGTTCGTACGTGTCCGGCCTGCGGAACTACGCGGACGGCGGCGTGATCGGGGTACGTGACTGGCTGCTGCGCGCGTGCGAGGTCGTGACACTCGGCACCGAACGCTCACCGTTGAAGAGCAGTTGAACATGCGAGCGGCGCTCCCACGGGGAGAGCGCCGTCGCTGGCACGCCATCCGGGTTACCAAGCGTGCGCTTTGTCTGTCGCCTCAGGTCAAGCCTGTGGAATCGACTGCCCCTTTGGGATGGGCCGGTCGCCGCGTGGGTGCCCGGATGTCGTGCTGCTGGTCCCTTTGTACTCCGGCTTCCCCTTGCGCGGAAGGGCTGGTGCGGAATACGTACTACGTTGCATCGGTTCTGCGACGCTTGGCCGCGTAGATCACCAGACCCGCGGCGGCCGCTCCTGCGCCGATCGCGGTGGCTGCGAGCACGGGTGTGCGGACAGCGCGCAGACCGGTCCGTTCGGACAGGCCGACCGGTTCGGTGAAGTCCTGCACCGGCCAGCCGCGCTCCGTCGCGATCCTCCGCAGGCCCTTGTCCGGGTTCACCGCAACCGGGTGTCCGACCGCCTCCAGCATCGGTGTGTCGGTCACCGAGTCGCTGTAGGCGAAGCTGCTCGCGAGATCGTAACCCTCTGTCGCGGCGAACTCGACGACCGCCCTGGCCTTCTCCGGTCCGTACACGTAGTGCTCGATCTCGCCGGTGTACTTGCCGTCGGCCACCACCATCTTGGTCGCGATCACACGATCCGCGCCGAGCAGCCGGCCGATCGGCTCGACCACCTCGTAGCCGGACGACGACACGATCACCACGTCCCGGCCCTCGGCCCGGTGCTGCTCGATCAGCGTCACCGCCTCGTCGTACACGATCGGGTCCACGATGTGGTGCAGCGTCTCGGCGACGATGTCGCGCACGGTCTGCACGTCCCAGCCGGTCACCATCGAGGACAGGTACTGCCGCATCCGCTCCATCTGGTCGTGGTCGGCGCCGCCGAGCAGGAAGACGAACTGGGCGTACGTACTGCGCAGTACGACCCGGCGGTTGATCAACCCGCCGGCGTGGAAGGGCTTGGAGAACGCGAGGGTGCTGGACTTCGCGATAATGGTCTTGTCGAGGTCGAAGAACGCTGCTGTCCGGGACGGCCGTCGGTCCTCGTGGGAGGGCGGCCGGTTGCGATCCATGCGTCCGAGCATAGGGCGACGTGGGAATGTTCCCTGGACGGGACTTTTGGACTTCCCCGGATCGTGGTTAGACTATAGGTAGTGTGACAGTGACACTGGCTGAGCCGGTCGCTGAATCTCAGGGTTCGGTGGCCGTATCGGCGCCGGTGCCCACGTCAGGGTCTTGGGGAAAAAAATCTCTGGGATCCGGATGTGTGACTCCGGGCCTCGGGGGGTAAAGACCCTTCGACAGTGGCAGACTGTCACCTCCTGAACGGCCCCCGGCTCCTCCCCCCGAGCCCGTGGCCGAAGACGGCCCCCGGTCACCCCCCCGCCGGGGGCCGTCGCCTTTCCTCCTCCAGGTGCTGGTTTTCATCCACAGGCCTGTGCCCGTGTCTGGTTGTCCACAGCGCTTCGACTCGTCCCTTCGCCCGGAGCCGACACCGACAACCTCCAGGGCATGGAGAACTCACACAACCCCGCGGTGCTGGTCGCCACCGCGGACGACGTGCTGCTCGACGACCTGCTCCGGCTGTCCGCCGCGGCCGGCGTCTCCGCGCAGGTGGAGTCCGACCTGATCGGCGTACGACGTCGGTGGCAGGCCGCCTCGCTCGTCCTGGTCGGGCGTGACCTGGCCGACCAGGTGGCGCGTGCCCAGCCGGTGCGGCGGCCGGGCGTGATGATGGTGGGCACGGATCTCGACGACGCCGGGATCTACCAGGCGGCCGTCGCGATCGGCGCCGACCGGGTGCTGATGCTCCCGGGCGAGGAGTCCGTGCTCGCCGACCGGCTGGCCGACTGCGTGGACGGCGCCGTCGGGTCGGCGGTGACGGTGGCGGTGGTCGGCGGCTGCGGCGGCGCCGGCGCCAGCACGCTCGCGGCGGCGCTCGCCGTCTGCGGCACCAGGCGTGGCCTGCGGGCGATGCTGGTCGACGCCGACCCGCTCGGCGGTGGCGTCGACCTGCTGCTCGGCGGTCAGCGCCGTGACGGTGCGCGCTGGCCGGAGCTGGCCGGCACGGCCGGGCGGGTGAACGCCGCCGCGCTGCGATCGGTGCTGCCGTGGTTCGACGGCCTGGCGGTGCTGTCCTGGGACCAGGGCGACGGGCTGAGCAGCCTGCCGCCCGAGGCGATGCGCTCGGTGCTCGGCGCCGCCCAGCGCAGCAGCGACCTGGTCGTGGTCGACCTGCCGCGACGGTGTGACGAGGCGGCCGAAGAGGCGCTGATGCGTGCGACCTCGACGCTCCTGGTGGTGCCGCGCAACGTCCGGGGCGCGTCCGCGGCGGCGCGGGTCGCGTCGGCCGTCGGCCTGGTCGGGAACGACCTGCGGCTGATCGCGCGCGACGACGTCGTCGGCTCGCTGTCGGCGGCGGACCTGGCGAAACACCTGGGCGTGCCGCTGGCCGCCGAGCTGCGGCACGACCGCGACCTGCCGAAGCAGATCGACGACGGCCGGTTCGCGCCGCTGCCGCGGACGCCGCTCGGCAAGGTCGCCGCCGAGCTGCTGGACCGGTTCGGCCTCTACGGCCGGGCGGCGGTCTGATGATCGCGCCCGACCTGGTCGAGCAGGTCCGCAGCACCCTGGCCGCGCACGGCACGAGCCCGACGCCGGCCCGGGTCGCCGCGGCGCTGCGGGCCGGCGGCGTGGTCGGGGACTCGACGGTGCTGGAGGTCGTCGAGTCGCTGCGCCGCGAGTCGTCCGGCGCCGGGCCGCTCGACGACCTGCTGTCCGAGCCTGGTGTCACGGACCTGCTCGTCAACGGGCCCGACCGGGTGTACGTCGACCGCGGCAACGGGCTGGAGCGGGTTGCGCTGCGCGTCGGCGACGAGGGTGCGCTGCGCCGCCTCGCGACCAGGCTGGCCGCCGCCTGCGGGCGCCGGCTGGACGACTCCACGCCGTACGTCGATGCCAGGCTCGGTGACGGCACGCGGTTCCACGCGGTGCTCGCGCCGGTGGCCGGTCCTGGTACCTGCCTGTCGTTCCGGGTGCCGCCGCGGCGCACCTTCACGCTGGAGGAGCTGGTCGCGGCGGGATCGGTTCCGGCGGGGGGAGCAGCGGTTCTGCGAGACCTGGTGGACGCTCGGCTCGGGTTCTTGGTGAGCGGTGGTACCGGCACGGGCAAGACCACGTTGCTGTCGACGCTGCTGAGCCTGGCGGACGCCGAGGAGCGGTTGCTGCTCGTGGAGGACGCGGGCGAGCTGCGTCCCGAGCACCCGCACGTGGTGCGGCTGGAGGCGCGACCGGCGAACGTCGAGGGCTCGGGCGAGATCACGCTGCGAGACCTGGTCCGGCAGGCGCTGCGGATGCGGCCGGACCGCCTGGTGGTCGGCGAGGTCCGTGGCGCGGAGGTGGTCGACCTGCTGGCGGCGATGAACACCGGCCACGAGGGTGGCTGCGGCACCGTGCACGCGAACTCGGCCGCGGACGTTCCCGCTCGGCTGGAGGCGCTGGGGGTGGCCGCCGGGCTGCGACGCGACGCCGTGCACAGCCAGGTCGCCTCCGCGGTCGACGCCGTCGTGCACCTGACCCGCGGTCGGGGCGGCCTGCGCCGGATCGAGGAGGTCCGGGTCGTCGAACGCGGTCGCGACGGTCTGGTCGCCGCGGTCCCCGCCGTCGCGTTCGGCGCCGACGGCTCCGTCCGGGTCGACCCGGGCGCCGGCCGGCTCACCCGACTCCTGGCAGGTGCCGCATGACCGGCCTCGCAGCGGTTCTGGCCGCCGTGGCCGTCTGGCTCGGCGGTCACCGGCCGTCTCGGCGGCTGCGAGCACTCGAATCTTCGGCCATGCGCGAGCCGGGGCCTGCCGCGCGGCGGGTGGGCGTGCTGATGGGCCGGCTGGCGATCGTTGTCGTCACCACTGCTGCTGCCGGCCTCGTGCTCGGTGCGGCGGCAGTTGCCGGCACGTTGGCGCTGGCGGTGATGGCGGTGGCCGGAGCCCGCTTGCGGCACCGTGCCACGGCCCGGGCAGAGTCTGCGGCGCTGCGCGGCAGGGTGATCGAGGCATGTGCGGTTCTGGCCGCCGACCTGCGAGCGGGACGGCCGGCGGCGGATGCGCTGGACGCGGCCGCCGGGGTGTGCGCCGAGCTGGCGCCGGCGGTGGTCGCCGCGCGACTCGGTGGCGACGTCGCCGCGACCCTGCACCAGGGTGCGGACCGGCCGGGCGGGGCCGGCCTGCGGGCGTTGGCTGCGGCCTGGCGGGTCGCGGACCGGTCCGGCGCGGCGCTGGCCGGTGTGGCCGAGCGGGTCGCGGATGCCCTGCGTGCGGATGAGGTGGTTCAGCGCCAGGTCGCGGCTGGTCTGGCCAGCGCCCGGGCGACGGCGCGAGTCATGGCCGGACTGCCCGTGCTCGGGCTGGCGCTCGGGCACGCGGTCGGGGCGCGGCCCGTGGCGTTCCTCACCGGTGGGCCGCCGGGCTGGCTGTGTCTCGCGCTTGGACTGGCCCTGGCGATCGGCGGCCTCACCTGGGTCGAGCGGCTGGCCGATGGGTGCGAGCCGGCGGGCATGTCATGAGCGCGGCGGCTCTGGCGGCCGGTGTCGCGGCGGCAGTCGCGACCGGCCTGCTGACGCCGGGACACCCGGGGCTGCGGCGTCTGACGAAGAGCGTGCCGAATGGAGCCCGTCCGGGCACGCTTCGCCTGCTGCACGGATTGCGTTCTGAAGCGCAAGGCCCGCGGTGGACTCGTTGGGCGCTGGTGTCCGGCGTGCTGGGGTCGGGGCAGGCGCGGGCGGTGCCGGCTGGTGTCGCGCGGGTGCACCGGCTGGTCGCGGTGGTCGGCGCGGTGGGGTTGGTGCTCGTTCTCGGCGTGCGCTGGGGATTGGCGCCGGCGGTGGGCGCTTTGGTCGTCGTACCGGTGCTGCTCGGGCGGTTGGAGCCGGCGGAGGTGCGGCGACGGCGGGAGCGGATCGTGGCCGAGCTACCGCTCGTGGTCGATCTGCTGGCGGCGTGCCTGCGGGCCGGCGGTCCGCCGGCCGATGCGCTGGAACTCGTCGCCGATGCGGTCGGTGGTCCGCTCGGGGAGCTGCTGAGCGAGGTTGCGCTGCGGCTACGGCTCGGCGCCGATCCGGCGGACGCGTGGGCGGTGCTGACGGCCGAGCCCGCGTGCGCTCCGCTGGGGCGCGCGGTGCTGCGGGCGACCAGCTCCGGCGGGCCGCTGGCACAGACCCTGGAACAGCTCGGCACCGACGTCAGGCGCAGGCGGAGCTGGGCCGCGGAGGAACGGGCGCGCGCCGTCGAGACCCGCGCCGTGGTGCCGCTCGGGTTGTGCTTCCTGCCGGCATTCGTGCTGGTCGGGATCGTGCCGACGATCGCCGGCTCGCTGACCGGCATGGTCGAGGTGCTCGGTGGCTGAACACCCGGCGCAGCGCGCGCCGCCCGGGCTGGGGCTGACGGATGTTCTCAGCGCGGCGGGCGATCAAAGGCGGCCAGACCGCCCAGCAGGGACTCGGCGAGGTCGGTGCGGGCGTAGAGCACGGTGCGGCCGACGCGATGGGCGCTGACCAGGCCGGCGCCATGCAGCGCGCCGAGGTGCTGCGAGACGCCGCCCGGTGTGAGACCGGTGCGGGCCGCCAGCTCGGTCGTCGAGGTCGGCAGCGCGAGTTGCGCGAGCAGGGTCGCGCGCGATCGGCCGAGCACGCGGCTGACGGCTGCGGGCGGGTCGACCCGGGCAGCCTCCCAGACGGTGCCGAGCCCGCGCGCCGGGTAGGTGAGACACGGCTGCCAGGGCGGGATCGTGCTCGACATGACGCGCTGCCCGACGAACGCAGACGCGACCAGCAGCAGACCCTCGCCGTGCAGTTGACGGTGCCCGGTGAACCTCCGGTGCCGGATGCGCAGGACGTCGTCGTGCCAGCGCACCTCCGGCGCGAGGTCGTCGAGGAGCAGGGCGTGGCCGCCGCGCGCGAGCTGCCGGCCGCGGTACAGCAGGTCGGCCTCCAGGGTGCGGCGGATCCGGCCCCACCAGGGTTCGATCGCGATCCGCCAGTACGCCTCGATCCCGGCCGCCAGGAGCTCGAGCCCGCCCGGCGGATCGTCGTACAGGGAGGCGATGCGTGCTGACGGTGCGGTGCGAATCGGGCCGGCCGGGCGGCGGCGGGGGCGGGTGACCTCGTCCAGTGAGCCGATCGGGTGCGTGAGCGCGTGCGCGAAGACGTCGAGGTCGGCGCGGATCTGGTCGGCCGGCAGGGCGCGCAGGCCGGTCAGCTCGGCGGTGAGGTCGGGCAGCGGGGTACGCGGCGGTGGCGCGAGGAAGTCGGGGCTGTACCAGCTGGCCGGTTGGACGAGGTCGAACAGCAGCTGGACGCCGGTGCCGGCGCCGGCGAGTCGCGGCCGGACCGCCTCGGTCCAGTGCCGGTACAGCGGGCCGGGCCGCGGCGCCTTGAGCCGCCGGACACTCGCCGCGACCTCCCACAGCGGTGAGATCGCCAGCCCGGTCCGGGCCAGGTCCGCGACCGTGAAGCTGATCTCGAGCACGCGCGCTCCGTTCCGACGATTGAGCCCAGGCTAAATCCTTGGCAGCGGCTCCGGTGCTGTGGCGACGATCGCCGCGACGACCACAAATTGAAGGGGCTGCGAGAAATGAACGAGAACATCACCATCGGGGACATCACGGTCCGGCGGTTGGGGTTCGGGGCGATGCGGCTGACCGGGTACCGGCCGGCGGCGGATCGCGCGGAGGCGATCGGCGTGGCCCGGCGGGCGGTCGAGCTCGGCGTGCAACTGATCGACACCGCCGACGCGTACGGGATCGGCGCGAACGAGGAGCTGCTCGCCGAGGCGCTGCACCCGTACCACGACCTGCTGATCGCCACCAAGGTCGGGCACACCCGGCCGTCGCCGTCGGAGTGGGTCCCGCTCGGCCGGCCCGAGTACCTGCGCCAGGCCGCGGAGCTCAGTCTTCGCCGCCTGCGCGTGGAGCGGATCGACTTGCTGCAGCTGCACCGGATCGACCCGGCGGTGCCGCTGGCCGACCAGCTGGGCGCGCTGCGGCAGCTGCAGGAGGAGGGCAAGGTGCGCCACGTCGGGCTGTCCGAGGTCACCGTCGCGCAGCTGGAGCAGGCGCGGCGGGTGCTGGACGTGGTCAGCGTGCAGAACCGGTACAACCTCGGCGATCGCGAGCACGAGGCCGTCCTCGACTACTGCGAGCGGGCCGGTATCGCGTTCATCCCGTGGCTGCCGGTCCCGCGCCGCGAGCTTCCCGCGCTGGCCAAGGTGGCGGGCGAGACCGGCGTGACGGTCACGCAGGTCGCGCTGGCGTGGCTGCTGCACCGGTCGCCGGTCCTGGCGCCTATACCGGGTACGTCGCGCCGGGCTCACCTGGAGGAGAACGTCGCGGCCGGCGGGCTGCTGCTGAGCGCCGAGCAGGTCGAGCTGCTGGGGCGTGCCTGACGGCCGGTTTCGGTCCACAGGCCGCGGTACCGGCCTGGTTGTCCCCAGGACGCGAAGTCGGATCCGGGAATCGCGCCGATCGCGGCACGTTCTCTGCGACCGCATCGGAGGAGCCGGTGCGGCAGACCCGGGAGGTTCGACATGACGAAGGTTCTGGTGGCGACTCGCCGCCGCAACCGGCGCGACCAGCGCGGCGCCGCCACCGCGGAGTACGCCGTGGCCACCGTCGCGGCGTGCGGCTTCGGCGGCATCCTCGTCGCGCTGCTGAAGTCACCGGCCGTGCAGGAACTGCTGAAGGCGATCATCAACTTCGCGCTGCGTGCCGCCGGGCTGGACGGCGTCCAGCTCTGACTGACGCATCCCGGACCGGCCTGGCCGCGGCGTGCTCCCTCCACACGCGGTCAGGCCGCCCGGCGGGGCCTGGAGGTGGTCGATGTCGAAGCAGCGAGGGTCGGTGACGGCCGAGACGGCGATCGTGCTGCCCGTCCTGGTGCTGATGCTGGTCGCGGCCGGATGGGCGGTCGGGCTCGTCGTGGCGCAGATCCGTTGCCTGGACGCCGCGCGCGACGTGGCGCGAGCGGTCGCGCGCGGCGAGCCGGTGGACGAGGCTCGCCGGATCGGGGCGCGGTCCGCGCCGCCCGGCTCGACGGTCGAGGTGGCTCGGACCGGGGAGGACGTCACGGTGGTCGTCACCGGCTCGGTCGGTACGCCGGTGCCGGGCGGCGGGCGTCCGGTCCAGGTGCGCGGCCGCGCGACGGTGCAGGCCGAGCCGGGGCCGGCGCCATGACCCGGTACGACGAACGGGGGAGCGGGACGCTGATCGTGCTCGCGGCGGCGTTGCTGGTGCTGGTGACGGGGCTGGTGGCGGTGCTGTGGGCCGCGGTGTCGGTCGCGAGGCACCGGGCGGCGGCCTCGGCCGATCTGGCGGCGCTGAGCGCTGCGCGGGCGCTGAACGATGGCGGCGACGCGTGCGAGGCGGCACGCCGGATCGCAGGACTGCACGGTGCCGAGCTGGTCGCGTGTCGAGTCGAGGGCGCCGAAGTCCTGGTGATCGCGGGCGTCCGGGCCGAGCTCGGTTCGCTGGGCCGCCCGCGGGTCACAGCGATCGCCCGGGCGGGGCCGGTGACCGGTGCTGGGCCGGTGGCCGAGGTCGTGCCCGGAGCACCGCTGCCGTCGGCGGAACGGTCGCGCGGCTCAGAGGTCGAGCAGCCAGCCGTTCTGCTCGGCGATCCGGACGGCCTCGGCACGGGTCCGGGCGCCGGTCTTGTCGATAGCGGACGAGAGCTGGCTGCGGACCAGGCCCTCAGGCACCTGCAGGTTGTGTGCGAGCACGGCGACGGAGCCGCCGTCACGGGCGGCCCGCAGGGTGTCGGCCTCCTCGCCCGTCAGCGGACAGTCGGAGTAGCCGAGGGTCTCGGCGGCCAGGTTGGCGTCGACGACGCGCAAGCCGCGGTGCACCCGGCGGACCGCGTCGGCGAGCTGCGGCACCGAGCTGCCCTTGACCACCAGGCCCTTGGCGCCCGCGGCCAGGCCGCGCTGCAGGTAGCCGGGCCGGCCGTAGGTGGTCAGCATCAGCACCCGGCACTCGGGCATCGAGGTGCGCAGCGCGGCGGTGACCCGCAGGCCGTCGAGGCCGGCGGTGCCGACGTCGAGTACGGCGACATCGGCGCGCAGTTGCTTGGCGGTGCCGACCACGTCGTCCGACGGGCGCAGCTCGGCGACCACCTCGAGATCGGGCTGACTCTCCATCCGGCTGCGGAGAACGCCCCGGCTGAGGATCTGGTCATCGACCAGCAGCAGCCGGATGCATTCGTGCAACACCGACCTCCGAGAAACCGCGGACGGTGGTTTGCGCGTCCGGCATCGACTTGGCGGGACAACGTTTCCACATGATCGTCACAACCGGGAACAGGCTTCCCGGCTGTGGGGAAGATCGCTACCGGATCGCTATCTGGAGTCCGTTGCGTGATGTTGCGGCTCCGTTGCGTCGCCGGGCCGATCGTGTCACAGCCAGTAGGTCATCCTGTGCGTTCCGTGCTGCTGAGCAGCCTGGGCGGCAGAGGCCACCCGAGCTCGATCAGTGGTCCAGGCTTTGCTCGCCGTCGCCGCCAGCGTCGGACCGCACCGGCTCCTCGGCCGGTTCCGCTGCCGGCGCCGCCTCGACCTTGTGCCGCAGCTCCCGGATCTCCTTGCGCCGGCGGTATCCGCGGCCGAGGCCCTTCTTCACCAGCCAGCCACCGATCAGCAGGGCCGCCGCCGTGCAGACGCCGGCGAAGAACGCCACTGACGACCTCGTGTCGAAGCCGAGGCCGAACACCTCCAGCCTCGCCGCGCCGCCGGAGCTGGCCGCGACACCTGCTGAGAGCAGGACGGCGACGCCGACCAGGATCAGTCCCAGAACGACCATCAGAACCGCCTTTCACGAACCCGTGAGTGGTGACGGACAGCCACGCCACCACTCAGATTCTCCGGCCGTTCGGCCCCTTCACGCGACTCCCCGCGGCGTCAAAGATGCGCCGGGCGGTCAAATAGCGCAAGCCAGCAGGGCGTCCAGCAAGGTGATCGCTCCGGCCTTGTCCAGTGGGTGGTTGCCGTTGCCGCACTTGGGCGACTGCACGCACGACGGACAGCCGTCGGCGCACTCGCAGGAGGCGATCGCGTCCCGGGTGGCGCGCAGCCAGGCCGCGGCGGCGTGGTAGCCGCGCTCGGCGAAACCCGCGCCACCCGGATGGCCGTCGTACACGAAGACGGTGAGGGTGCCGGTGTCGGCGTGCAGGGCGGTGGAGACGCCGCCGATGTCCCAGCGGTCGCAGGTCGCGAACAGCGGCAGCAGCCCGATCGACGCGTGCTCGGCCGCGTGTGCGGCACCCGGGATGTCCGACAGCCCGAGCGAGGAAACCGTTGCCGAAGGCAACGTCCACCAGACGGCTTTGGTCCGCAGCGACCGCTCCGGCAGCTCCAGCGGGGTCTCGTCCAGGATCTCCCCGGTGACCAGCTGCTTGCGCTGGTACGAGACCACCTGGTGGGTGACCTGGACCCAGCCGTGGCACAGCGTCGCGTCGCCCCAGGCGACGGACTGCTCGGTGGACACGATGCCGATCTCGGTGACGTCGCGCGCCGAGGTCGAGTAGTCCGGTGCGGCCGGCGCCACCATCGCGACGTGGTCCTCGAGGTCCAGGGTGCGGACGATGTACGACTCGCCGGCGTGCAGGTACACCGCCCCGGCGTGCACCGTGGAGTGCGCCGCGCCGCCGTCGACGGTGCCGAGCAGCCGCCCGGTCTCCTCCTCGACGATCTGCACCGTCCGGCCGCCCGCGGAGCGGATGTCGATCGCGTCCACCGCGCGGTCCCGCCGGGTCCAGAACCACCCGCGCGGCCGCGGCCGCAGCAACCCACCGTCGACGAGCTCCGCGACCACCGACGGCATCGACGAGCCGAAGACCGCGGCGTCGTCGGGAGTCAGCGGCAGCTCCTGCGCGGCGGCGCACAGCTGCGGCGCCAGCACGTACGGGTTCTCCGGGTCGAACACGGTCGCCTCCACCGGCCGGCCGAAGATCGCCTGCGGGTGCCGGACCAGGTAGGTGTCCAGCGGGTCGTCCCGCGCGACCAGCACCGCCAGCGCCTCGCCACCCGAGCGGCCGGCCCGCCCGGCCTGCTGCCACAGCGAGGCACGGGTACCCGGCCAGCCGGCCAGCAGCACCGCGTCCAGTCCGGCGATGTCGATCCCGAGCTCCAGCGCGTTCGTCGCCGCGACCCCGGTGAGCTCACCGCTCTGCAGCAGCGCCTCCAGCCGCCGCCGTTCCTCCGGCAGGTAGCCGGCCCGGTACGCCGACACCTGCGAGGCCAGCTCCGGGTCCACCTCGGCGAGGTGCGAACGCGCGGTCAGCGCCACCGTCTCGGCGCCGCGCCGCGACCGCACGAACGCGACCGTACGCACCCCCGAGACGACCAGGTCCGCCAGCAGGTCGGCCACCTCCGCCGTCGCGGTACGCCGTGCGGCCCCGCCTGGACCGCCGTACGACGTCATCGGCGGCTCCCACAGGCCGAAGGTCAGCCCGCCGCGCGGCGAGCCGTCCGCGACCACCGCCCGCATCGGCAGCCCGGTGAGCCGCTGCCCGGACACGGCCGGCTCGGCCACGGTCGCCGACGCGCAGACGAACACCGGGTTCGCGCCGTAGTGCGCGCAGATCCGCCGCAGCCGCCGCAGCACCGCCGCCACGTGCGCCCCGAACACGCCGCGGTAGTGGTGGCACTCGTCCACCACGACGTACTGCAGGCAGCCCAGGAACCGCGCCCAGCGCTGGTGGTTCGGCAGCACCGACCGGTGCAGCATGTCCGGGTTCGTCAGCACGTACGTCGCGTGGTCGCGGGCCCAGTCCCGTTCCTCCACCGACGAGTCGCCGTCCAGCGTGGTCGCGCGCAGCCCCGGGACGTCGTACGACGCGATGGTGCGGAGCTGGTCGTGCGCGAGCGCTTTGGTCGGGGAGAGGTACAGCACCGACGCCGTCCGGCGGTACGGCGACGCCGCGTGCGCGACGGCGAGAGTGGCGAACGCGGGCAGCAGGTACCCGAGCGACTTGCCGGAGGCGGTTCCGGTCGCGACGACCACGTGGTCACCGGCGTACGCGGCCTCGGCGGTGGCGAGCTGGTGCGTCCAGGGCGCGGTGATGCCGCGGTCCGCGAGCTGGCCGATCACTTCCGGCGGCACCCAGCGCGGCCACGAGCCGGTGCGTCCGGGCCGGGCCGGGAGCACCTCGACATGCGTCAGCCGGTCGTCGCGTCCGGGCGCGGAGACCAGCCGTCGCAGCACCTGCCGGGGCTCCGCGTCGGGCGTCATGCGCACTAGTCTGCGGCCGGGTTGTGACTGTCCGCAGCCGGTACCTCGTGGTTGAATGCCACGGGGCACTGCCACAGGAGGACGAAGTGGATCTGTCACTGACGACGCGCACCGAAGGTGAGCGGACCGTTGTCGAGGTCGGTGGTGAGATCGACGTCTACACGGCGCCCAAGCTCCGCGAAACACTGATCTCCTTGGTGGAGGCGGGGCAGTACCACCTTGTCGTCGACCTGGAGAAGGTCGACTTCCTGGACTCGACCGGGCTCGGCGTGCTGGTCGGAGGGCTGAAGCGGGTCCGTACCCACGACGGCTCGCTGTCGCTGGTCTGCACGCGTGAACGACTGCTCAAGGTGTTCCGGATCACAGGCCTGACCAAGGTCTTCGACATCCATCCTGACGTGGAGTCCGCGCTCTGAGACGCTGCGTGCTGTGGCATAGACCACCCTGTCGTGAGGTCTACACGCGCACCCGTTAAAGTGACGCACCGCCAGTTCTCTGGCGTGCCCACAGTCGTACTTCAGAGTCGTTGTCATAAACCCGGTCGGGCGTCTTCGCCGATGGCTCGTGTCGCCCGGGTTGCTATCGAGGAGGACGGATGTCCGCGCTGCCCATGGCAGGACTGCAGAGCGCAGAGCCCGCGGTGACCCTGTCGTCCGGCAACACCACCCTGGTCATCGTCGTCGGGGTGATCGCGCTCTTCGCGGTCGCCATCGCGATGGTGTTCCGCGGTCAGGTGCTCGCCGCGAACGACGGTACCGACAACATGAAGACCATTGCACAGGGCGTGCAGGAAGGGGCGGCGGCGTACCTGGGCCGGCAGTTCAGGACGCTGTCCGTGTTCGCCGTCGCGGCGTTCCTGCTGCTGTTCCTGCTGCCCGTGCATGCCGGAGAGCACAGCGACCTGACGCTGAAGATCTGGCGCTCGGTGTTCTTCCTGATCGGAGCGGGTTTCTCCGCGACGATCGGTTACATGGGCATGTGGCTCGCGACGCGCGCCAACGTCCGGGTCGCCGCCGCCGCCCGCGACGAGGGTCGCGACCCGGCCATGAAGGTGGCGTTCCGCACCGGCGGCACCGTCGGTATGGCCACGGTGGGCCTCGGCCTGCTGGGCGCCTCGGTGGTCGTGTTCGGCTTCAAGGCCGACGCCCCGACGGTGCTCGAGGGCTTCGGCTTCGGCGCCGCGATGCTCGCCATGTTCATGCGTGTCGGCGGCGGTATCTTCACCAAGGCCGCGGACGTCGGCGCCGACCTGGTCGGCAAGGTCGAGCAGAACATCCCCGAGGACGACCCGCGCAACGCGGCGACCATCGCCGACAACGTGGGCGACAACGTCGGTGACTGCGCCGGCATGGCGGCCGACCTGTTCGAGTCGTACGCCGTGATGCTCGTGGCCTCGCTGATCCTGGGCAAGTCCGCCTTCGGCTCCGAGGGCCTGGTGTTCCCGCTGATCGTGCCGGCCATCGGTGCGGTCACGGCCGTGCTCGGCGTGTTCCTGACCCGGCCGCGCGCCGGCGAGAACGGCCTGAAGACGATCAACCGGTCCTTCTACATCTCCGCGGTGGTCTCCGCGGTGCTGTGCAGCGTGGCCGCGTACATCTATCTGCCGACCTCGTTCGCCGAGTTGCACGGGGGCAAGGCCGACGCGACCGGCAACCCGGCCCTGATCGCCACCGTCTCGGTGATCATCGGCATCGTGCTCGCCGCCGTGATCCTGGCGCTGACCGGTTACTTCACCGGCACCGAGGACCGTCCGGTCAAGGATGTCGGCAAGACCGCGCTGACCGGTGCCGCGACCGTGATCCTGTCCGGCATCTCGGTCGGCTTCGAGTCGGCCGTCTACACCGCGCTGGTGATCGCGGCCGCCGTGTACGGCGCGTTCCTGGTCGGCGGGTCCGGTGTGGTCGCGCTGTTCTGCATCGCGCTGGCCGGCTGCGGCCTGCTGACCACCGTCGGCGTCATCGTCGCGATGGACACCTTCGGCCCGGTGTCCGACAACGCGCAGGGCATCGCCGAGATGTCCGGTGACGTGCACGGCGAGGCGGCGCAGATCCTGACCGAGCTGGACGCCGTCGGCAACACCACGAAGGCGATCACCAAGGGCATCGCGATCGCGACGGCCGTGCTGGCCGCGACCGCGCTGTTCGGCTCGTACACCGACTCGATCTACGCGGAGCTGAACGACGTCGGTGACGGCAAGTTCAACTCCGCCGCGCTGGTGTTCGACCCGTCGACGCTGGTCGGCCTGATCATCGGTGCCGCGGTCGTGTTCATGTTCTCCGGCCTCGCGATCAGCGCCGTCGGCCGCGCCGCCGGTGCGGTCGTCTATGAGGTGCGCCGCCAGTTCCGGGACATCCCCGGGATCATGGATGGGACCGGCAAGCCGGAGTACGGCAAGGTCGTCGACATCTGCACCCGCGACTCGCTGCGCGAGCTGGCCACCCCCGGCCTGCTGGCGATCATGGCGCCGATCGCGGTCGGCTTCGGTCTCGGTACCTCCGCGCTGGCCGGTTACCTCGCCGGTGCGATCGCCTGCGGCACCCTGATGGCGGTCTTCCTGGCCAACGCCGGTGGCGCGTGGGACAACGCGAAGAAGCTGGTCGAGGACGGCCTCCACGGCGGCAAGGGCTCGCCGGCGCACGAGGCCACCGTCATCGGTGACACCGTGGGCGACCCGTTCAAGGACACCGCCGGACCGGCGATCAACCCGCTGATCAAGGTGATGAACCTGGTCTCGCTGCTGATCGCTCCGGCCGCCGTCGGGATGTCGTCGTGGGGTGACAACGAGAACACCGCGCTCCGGCTGGTCATCGCACTCGCCGCCACGCTCGTCGTGGTCGCGGCCGTGGTGGTCTCCAAGCGTCGCGAGTCGGTCATCTCCGACACGCCCGCCGAGGCGACGACCGCCGCCTGACAGCCAGCACCCGAAGGGCCCGCGCCGGAACAAACCGGCCGGGCCCTTCGTCGTACCCGGGGGCTGCCTTCACGGAGACTGAACCTTGGATGAGGCAGACTCGGCGGCCAGGGGGACGTGCCGGTCCGATGTGGTGCTCCGCCCTGGAACGGCCGTACGACGACAGCTCTGCGGAGTCGATGAGGAGACGTGATGATCGAGGCGACCGGCCTCACCAAGCACTACGGCAGGACAGTTGCCGTCGACAACTTGTCGTTCAGCGTGAATCCCGGCAAGGTGACCGGCTTCCTGGGCCCGAACGGCGCCGGGAAGTCCACCACGATGCGGATGATCCTGGGCCTGGACACGCCGAGCGGCGGTGACGTCCGGATCGACGGCAAGCACTACCGCGACCTGCACCAGCCGCTGACCAAGATCGGCGCGCTGCTGGACGCCAAGTGGGTGCACCCGAACCGCTCGGCGCGCGCCCACCTGAGCTGGATGGCGGCGTCGAACAAGCTGCCGAAGAAGCGCGTCGACGAGGTGCTCGACCTGGTCGGCCTGACCTCGGTGGCCGGCAAGCGGGCCGGCGCCTACTCGCTCGGCATGTCGCAGCGGCTCGGCATCGCCGGCGCGCTGCTCGGCGACCCGGAGGTGCTGCTGTTCGACGAGCCGGTGAACGGGCTCGACCCCGAGGGCATCGTCTGGATCCGCAACTTCATGCAGCGGCTGGCGGCCGATGGCCGCACGGTCTTCGTGTCCAGCCACCTGCTGTCGGAGATGTCGCTGACCGCCGAGGAGCTGGTGGTGATCGGCCGCGGCAGGCTGATCGCGCAGTGCAGCACGACCGAGTTCGTCGACCGCGCCAGCGGCACCACCGTCAAGGTGCGCAGCCCGCAGCTCGACAAGCTGGAGGACGCGCTGCGGCGGGAGAACCACCTCGCCAAGCTGAAGACCGACGACGCGGGCGTCACCGCCCTGTACGTCGAAGGCGACGTCAAGACCGAGACCGTCGGCGAGATCGCCGCGGCCCAGGGCATCACCCTGCACGAGCTGAGCCTGCAGCGCGGTTCGCTGGAGCAGGCCTTCATGCAGCTGACCGGCGACACCGTCGAGTACCACGGGCACGGAGTGAACGGAGCCACGGCCGCGGTGCCGCAGGCCGAGGTGGCCGCGGGGCCGAAGGAGGACAACTGACATGTCGCTGATCCAGGTAGAGCGGATCAAGCTGCTCTCCACCCGGTCGCCGTGGTGGTGCATGATCGTGTCCGCCGTGCTGGCGATCGGCCTGGCCTCGCTGGCCACCGGACTCACGCCCGACAAGGCCACGGTCACGCCCGCGATGTCGCAGTTCGGCGTCGGGCTGGCTCAGATGGTGATGATGGTGATGGCCGCGCTCGCGGTCACCACGGAGTACCGCTTCAACACGATCAAGACGAGCTTCCAGGCGGTTCCGCAGCGGTCGAGCCTGCTGCTGAGCAAGACCGTCGTGGTCGCCGGCCTGGCGGCCCTGGTCGGTGAGGTCGCGGCATTCGGGTCGTGGGGAGTCGGAGCGCTGTTCGCCGGCACCGACCAGATGGCGATCGACACCGGCGCGGAGTGGCGGCTGATCGCCGGCCAGGGCCTTGTGTACGCGATCAGCGCGGTGATCGCGGTCGCGGTCGGTATCCTGCTGCGGCAGAGTGCCGCGGCGATCGCGATCCTGATCCTGTGGCCGATCCTGGTTGAGAACCTGGTCCAGCTGATCCCCAAGATCGGTGACGACCTGCAGAAGTGGGCGCCGTTCGTGAACTCGAACCAGTTCCTGAACGGTGGACAGGACATGGGCGCCGCCGGGGCCGACTCGGCCGGCCCGCTGACCTCGCTGTCGCCGTGGATGGCACTGCTGTACTTCGCCGGATGGGGCGTCGGGCTGCTGGTGATCGCCCTGTTCGTCACCAGCAAGCGCGACGCCTGAGTGACGAACTGGCGCGACGTCCGCTCGCAGGACTACCGCGTCCCCGATGAGCCGGAGCTGGACCGGCTCGTCGGGGAGCTCGGTGAGATGCTGCGGTCACCGGATCCGGTGGTTCGTGACGAGCTCGGGTACTCGGAAGCCGCCCGGAGGTCGCGGCCGGCCGGATGCTCGAGCTGGCGGCGGCGCGGATGCTTGCGCGCACCGAGTACGTCTGGCGGGACATGGAGGACGACCGGCTGGGGTTCGCCATCGCGCGGACGCTGACCCGGCCGGACCTGTCCGCCGACCAGGCGACCGGCTGGCTGCGGCCGGTGCTCGCGGACTTCCGCGCGGCCGAGCCCGGCCCGATGCCGCCGCACGCGTCGAACACGATCCGCACGCTCAGGGTGGTGTACCTGCTGGCTGACCGCGGGATCCAGCCGCGCGGCGCGGAGGGCGTCGTACCGGTTGGGTGCCGGGCGGAGGTGCTGGCTGCGCTCACGGACGCGCTGCGGCTGGTCGAGCCGCGGCTCGGCTAGGTATGTGCCGGTGGCGATAGGCCCAATTCTGGTACGTTCATTTTTGGGCGTATCGTGCATGGCCGATTGAGGGGCGCGGGGATGGATCACTTCTACGGGCGAGCACGAGAGATCGCGACGCTGAATCGTCTGCTCAGGCGCGTCGAGACGGGTGGGCGGACCGGGCGTCCCGCAATAGCCGTACTGATCCGAGGCCGACGGCGAGTTGGGAAGTCGCGCCTCGTCGAGGAGTTCATCGAACGCAGCGGGCTACCTAGTCTCTTCTACACAGCGTCGGCGCAGTCCAATACGGCGACCGACCTGAGGCTGTTCATCGAGGCGGGGGCCGCGTCGACGCTGCCGGGGTCAGGCACTTTCGCCGGCCAGGCTCCTCGTGATTGGGACGCCGCGTTGCATCTGCTGGCGACGGCCCTGCCCACAGACAGTCCCAGCATCATCGTTCTGGACGAGATGCCGTATCTCATCAAGAACGATCCCGGATTCGAGGGAACCCTCCAGAAGCTGTACGACCGTGAGCTGTCTCGCAAACCCGTGCTCTTGCT
>WNGA01006734.1_pt1 | contig 26109 bp, 27 predicted proteins | sample 5400061 | NCBI WGS metagenome assembly WNGA01 (sample SAMN13153366, study PRJNA577476) | soil metagenome | isolation source: 100 cm soil or saprolite under grassland replicate 2 | place: USA:California | collected 2016-06-15 | reverse complement strand
GCGATAGTCAGGGCCTCTCTCGCGGACGGGGTGTACGTCCGCGAGTAAAGGCCGTCGCCGCGCGGCGAGAGTGCAATCGGCGTCCCGTTCGCGCTCGCCGAGACGGCGATGTCGCCGCTGTCCGCGCAATTCGTCGCGATCGCGGAGATGGACACCGGTGTCCCGGCGTCAATGACGAAGCCCGCAGCCGGAGAGTCGAGCCACACCTTGGGGGTCGCGTTGCACGTGACGGCCGTGGCGGCGTTGAGCCGGCCTCCCGTGGCGGTGACGTCCGAGAGCGACGCCTTCGGATCGACGCTGTCCAGGAGGAGAGCCTTCAGTCCAACGCTACCGGCGGAAGGAAACGCTGCCTTTGCAAGCGCGGCTGCACCCGACACGTGTGGCGTCGCCATGGAGGTGCCGCTCAGGTACTGGTACGAAGCGCCCGGCCAGGTCGAGTAGATGTTCACGCCGGGCGCGCCGAGGTCGACCGACCGGCGACCCACGTTGGAGAAGTAGGCGACGTTGTCCGTGTTGTCGGTCGCTGCGACCGAGAGGACGTTCGGAAGGTCGTACGATGCCGGATACGTCGGAACCTCGTCGTTGTCGCTGCCGTCATTCCCGGCGGCCGCGACGAAGAGCGAGCCATGCCTGTCGGCGACCGTGATCGCGTCTGCGAGTGCCTGCGAGTAGCCGCCGCCCGCCCACGAGTTGTTCAGCACGTCCGCGCCGTTCTGCGCCGCGTAGAGCACGGCGGCGATCGCACCTGCCTCGGACCCCGAACCCTGCGCGTTGAGGAACTTCACCGGCATCAGGCCGACGCTCCAGTTGATGCCCGTGATCCCGATCCCGTTGTTCGAGGCGGCGCCGATCGTGCCGGCGACGTGCGTGCCGTGCCCGTGGTCGTCCATGGGGTTGTTGTCGTCGTTGACGAAGTCCCAGCCGCGCCAGTCGTCGACGTAGCCGTTCCCGTCGTTGTCGACCCCGTCGGTGCGGCAGCCGCTGCAGTTCTCGCCCGGGTTGACCCAGATCTGCGAGCTCAGGTCCGGGTGAGACCAGTCGATGCCGGTGTCGATGACCGCGACCGTGACGGCGCTGCTTCCGGTCGTGGTGGCCCAGGCTTCGGGCGCGTCGATGTCCGCGTCCGGCGTACCCGGGAATCCGCTGATCGCCTGGCCGGTGTTGTCGAGGCCCCACAGGCGGTTGTAGAACGGGTCGTCCGGCGCGGCGTCCGCGTGAACCACGAAGTTCGGCTCGGCGTACCGAACCCGGGGATCCTGTCGAAGCTGCTCGAGCGCGGCGGCGAGGGCGTCGGGGCTCAGGCGTGCGAGCGATCCATGGATCGCCTTGAACCTCCGCTTCTCGACCGCCCCGACCATCTTCAGCAGCTGCTTCTCATCTGCCGCCGAGACGCCGGATTGGAAGCCGATCAGCAGCTCACCCGGCACGGCCTCCCTAGACGGCTTCTTCGCGGCGCGAATGGATGCGGCGTCGCTGCCTGTGCCGCCGAGGGCGAGCGCGCCGACAGCGACGATGAGCAGGAGCGGTATGCGGTTTCGACGGGTGCGGTCCATGGTTTCTTCGACAAGGGGGTCGGGGCCGCAATCCGACTTCTGGTCGCAGCGTAGGGGGCCCGCATCCGCCCGGCGCCCCCAGTTCGAGGGATTCGCCGCGCTGCCGTGCGTCGCCGGAGGCGACTATCTACCTAGCTCGCGCCGAACTTCTTGTCCGCTGCCGCGCGCTTCTCGCTCCGGCGCTGCTTGAGCGTCTTCTGGGGCTGCTTCTTCTGCCCCTTCTTCGGTTTTGAGGCGCCCTTCATCCGATGACCTCCAGCTCTGGCACGTGAACCATGTCAGCGCAGCCTATCTTGGCCGCCCGTCGGCGTCGCGGTGCGACCTTTTGCCGGGGACGGAGCGTCACTGTCCGATGTGGTCGCGCCAGGAGTGCTTCGGCGCGTAGCCCAGCAGCCTTCGCGCCTTCTCGATCGACAGCAGCGTGTCGTGGTCCCCGGCGGTCGGCGTGTACTGAACCGAGGGGAACACCTCGGCCATCAGCTCCCGGCTCGGACGGTTCATGACGGTGTCCGCCGCCGCGATCACGAAGTGCTCCGCGCCGACGTCGGCCTCGAGCGCAAGGCGGCAGCTTGCCGCCACGTCGCGCGCGTCCACGTAGCCCCAGAGATTCCAGCGCCGAAGCCGCGCGTCGTCCCAGAACGAGGGAAAGCGCTCGTAGTCGCCGGGCCCCATGATGTTGGAGAAGCGAAGCGCCACGTGCGGCGCCCCGGTCCAGCGGTGGAGTTGGCGCGCCAGCTCTTCGGCCAACAGCTTCGACACTGCGTAGCTGGATTCGGGATAGGCGGGATGGTCTTCGTCGATCGGCGCGTACGCGGGCTGCTCCCGCTCGAACGGGAGGCCGAAGATCGTCTCGCTCGACGCCCAGACGACACGCCTGAGTCCGAGCACGCGCGCCGCCTCGAAGATGTTGTACGTGCTCAGCATGTTCGTGCGGAAGGTCGTCGCCTCCGTTCGAATCCCGCTCGCGGCGATTGCGGCCAGGTGAACGACCGCTTCGGCGCCGGCGAGGCACTCGACCGTCTGCCCGAAGTCGGTGAGGTCTGTAAGGAGGAACGGCGCGGTGTTCTGGCGTGGAGCGACGAGGTCCACCGCGAGCACCTCGTGGTCGTGCTCGACCAAGTCGGCGACGACCGCGCGTCCGGCCTTCCCGCTCGAGCCGGTGACGAGGACCTTCATCGACGGGACAATACGGCGCGCTACGGAGCGGCGACGCGCTTACGCGGGTTGGAGCAGCGCATCGAGGAACGCCCTGAATCTTCGTGGCGGCATCGCGGCAGACTCGTCGCCGCGACCCTCCGGCTTCATGCAGTTGTCGGCCGAGGGCCAGTACGACCATGCGAGCGTCGACGCGAAACGCTCACAGCCGTACTGGGCGTGCGGGAGGATTGCAACGTCATAGCACCACGCGCTGCCTCCGAGGAGCGGCAGAATCCGCGCCCGCCGCACGTCGTCGAGGAGGAAGTAATCGACCTCGTGCGCGTACTCGTGCTGGACGACTCCCCAGGCGAACGTTCCTGCATCGAGGAGATTCGCGTCGAGCCAGATCTCACCTGGGACGGCAACCGAGTCGGCGCCGTGCGCGATGTGGATCGTGATCGCCGCAGGAACGAGATCCCACTCGAAGGAACTTGCCTCGAGCGCAGAGATCACGACCTGGCGCTCCGCCCTCGTCCCGCCCTGGAACAGATAGTTGCCGCCGCCGGCGCGGGCCGTCGGCGGCAACACCCAGGCAACGGCCACGCAGAGCAGGGCAGCGAGGTTCCGCATCGATCAGGTCTTGCGCAACCCGAACTCCGCGGCGGCGATCTGCACCCGAACGAGGGAGCCGGCTGAGAGGCTAGGCCGTCGCCGGGCGGTTGACGAACACATTCTCGAGCGCCGCGCCCAGGCCGACAGCCAGCGCACCAGTGAGAACGGCGGCTTCACCGAGGCTCGAGATCTCCACGCGCGGCGGGTACGGCATCCAGTCCCGCAGCAGGGTGCGCACCGGCTCGAGCAGGAGGTCGCCGTTCGCTCCGAGGCCGCCCCCCAGGACGACGAGCTCGGGGTCGGCGACGGCGGCGACGGGCGCGATGTGTGCCGCGATGCGTCGCGCGGCCTCGTCGACAATCCTGCGGGCCAGCGGATCGGCGCTTCGCGCGGCGGCGAAGATGTCTCGGGCGTCATACGGAGGAACGAGCGACGTCTCGGTCGAGCTCTCCGATGCAAGACGGGCCGCGAGCACGGCGACCCCTTCGGCAGACGGGTCGACCTCGTCGGTCATCCCTGCCAGGGCCCAGTCGACCTCGCCTGCCGCACCGTGCTTGCCGCGGTGCAACTCGCCGCCGAGCACGAGGCCCATCCCCATGCCGGTGCCCACCGACAGGAACGCGAAGTCGTCGACACCACGTGCAACTCCTGCCCAGCGCTCGCCGACGGCGGCGAGGTTGACGTCGTTCTCGAGCGTGACGGCGACACCGAGCCGGTCACGGAGCTCGTGTCCGAACCGCCTTCCCTCGAGACCGGGAATGTTGGGCGTCGTCAGCTGCAGCGTTCCCTTCGCCGCGTCGACGACACCCGGAACGCCGAGCACCACTCCGTCGATCCGTTCGACCGGAAGCGCCGCGGCGTCGATGAGCGACGCCTGAAGCATCGCGATCGCCCTGAGGGCGCCGTCCGCGTCGGCGCCGCGAAGCTCGACGTCCTGTCGCGCGCGGACCTCGCCGGCGAGATCGCAGACGGCTCCGCGCAGAAACCTCGCGCCGAGATCGAGGCCGAGCACGAAGGCCGCATCCGGAACGGGCTCGAAGAAGAGCGCGCCGTAGCTGGGACCGTCCGGCCCTCTGGCCGCCTCACGGACGAGTCCCGCCTCGAGGAGCGACCGCAGGGCGAGGGAAACGGTGGGCTTCGAGATGCCTGCCCGGCGCGAGATCTCGGCGCGCGAGATCGGCGCGCCGGCTCGGATCGTCTCCAGCACGGTCTGTTCGTTGAGGTGCTTGAGGAGTGGAGGGGTCGCTCGACCCGGATAGCCGGTTCTCGCCATCTCGTGAAGAAGACTAACTCAGTCAGCCGAGATCAGGCCATGCTTGACTCGATTTCGATGCGGTCGTAGAGTCCTCGTTCGGAACCTTTACGAGATTCCAGTCGAACGCCGGAGGAAGGACGCGGGGTCGACGACAATTCGCCCGCAAAGGAGGGCATAGATGAGACGTGGAGCAATTGGCTTGCTCGTACTACTCGCTGTGGCCGCAGCCGCCGTCGGTGCGACTGCGAAGAACTCGGCCCAAGCGTCAGCCAAGGCAACGAAGATCACGATCTGGGTCGGCTTCGGGTCCGCCACGCACGAGCTCAAGGTCTTCAAGCAGGTCGCGGCTGAGTACGACCGGAACCATCCGGACGTGACCGTGAAGGTCGTCGGCGACATCACCGACACGAAGATCACGGCGGCGATCCGCTCGGGCACCGCGCCGGACGTGGTGAGCTCCTTCAACTCCTACAACGTCGGGACGTACTGCTCGACCGGCGGCTGGATCGACCTCGGACCGCTGCTGAAGCAATCGCACATCGACCCGAGCATTTTTCCGGCCGCACCTAGGTACTACACGCAGTACAAGGGGAAGCGGTGCGCGTTGCCGATGCTCGCCGATGTGTACGGGCTCTACTACAACAAGACCCTGTTCAAGAAGGCCGGAATCAAGTCGCCGCCGAAGACGATGGACGAGCTGACGGCAGACGCGAAGAAGCTCACGCAGCGCGACGCCAGTGGCAAGATCAAGGTCGCAGGCTTCGATCCGCTCCTCGGGTTCTACGAGAACGTGCCGGAGCGGTACATCACGTCCTTCGGCGGCAAATGGCAGGACTCGCAAGGTCACTCGATCATCGGCAAGGACTCGGCCTGGGCGAAGTGGGCACGCTGGCAGAAGAACCTCGTCGATTGGTACGGCTACGACAAGCTCGTTCGCTTCCAGACCGGTCTCGGCGACGAGTTCTCGGCGTCTCAGGCGTTCGAGAAGGGGAAGCTCGCAATGAACATGGACGGTGAGTGGCGCGTTGCGTTCATCGCCAACGAGCATCCAGAGCTCAACTACGGCACTGCGCCGATGCCGGTCGACAGCGCCCACCCCGAGCTGTACGGCTCCGGGTACATCAACGGCACGATCATCGGAATTCCGCGGGGCGTGAAGCACAAGTCGCAGGCATGGGATCTCGTCAAGTATCTGACGACGAACAACCACGCGCTCGCGGTGCTCAGCAACGGCCTCCGGAACGTCCCCACGACGAAGGCGTCGCTCACGTCGAAGGAGATCAAGCCTGACGTTCACTTCTCGACCTTCCTGAAGATCTTCGGGAATCCGAAATCGAGCACGTCTCCCATCACCGCGGCCGGGTCGGCGTATACAGATGCCGTCACCAACTTCTTCACGAAGTGGCAGGCCGGGAAGGTGAAAGACCTGGGCGGAGGGCTGACGAAGCTCGACAAGCAGCTCGACGCACGGGTGAAGCAGGCCGGTGGCGGCGTGCCGTGAGATTCACCCCGGCGTCTGAGGGCGGGGCGGCCGTCGCGGTCGCCCCGGCCCACGCCCGCCGGCGCGCGAAGGGCCGTGCGGCCTGGCGCCGGCGACGTCTCGTTGTCCTGCTGATGAGCCCCTTGATGAGCGGCTACCTGTCCTTCACGCACTACGACCTGCTCTCGCCGCCTCGCTGGGTCGGCTGGGCGAACTACCACTACCTCTTTCGCGTCGACCCGCAGACGTGGCCGGCGGTGCGGAACACGTTCTGGTTCATCCTCGTCGCGGTTCCGCTGCAGGTGCTGTTCGCATTCGGGATCGCGATGCTGCTCGCGAGGGCGCGAACCGGCGTCGGCGTCTTTCGCACGATCTTCTACCTACCGGCGCTCGCGCCGCCCGTCGCCGCCACGCTCGGCTTCGTCTACATCCTGAATCCCTCGAACGGTCCGGTGAACATCATCCTCGGACACCTCGGCATCGACGGGCCCCTCTGGTTCAACTCCCCGGCGTGGTCGAAGCCGTCGCTCGTTCTGCTGACGATCTGGGGCGTCGGCAACACGATGGTCATCTTCCTCGCCGCGGTCCTCGACGTCCCGCGGCAGCTGTACGAGTCGGCGTCCCTTGACGGCGCGGGCTGGCTCCAGCGTCTGCGCTGGGTGACGCTGCCGTCGATCAGTCCCGTGATCCTCTTCTCGGTAGTGCTCGGCGTCATCCAGGGACTGCAGTACTTCACCCAGGCCTTCGTCGCGGCAGGTGTCGCCCAGGGACAGGCGACGCAGGCAGCGGACGTGACGACTGCCAATCTCGGCTATCCGCTGGACTCGACGCTCTTCTACCCGGTCTTGCTGTACCAGCACGGCTTCTCTGACTTCCAGATGGGCTACGCGTCTGCGATGGCGATCGTGCTCCTCCTCGTCGCGCTCGCAGTGGTGCTCGTCATCCTCCTCAACGCCCGCAGGTGGGTGCACTACGCGGCCGGGACCGGAGGGCGATGAGCACCGTCACCGCCGCGGCACCGCTCGTTCGGCGCACGCCGCCGCGGTCGGTACGACGGCGTCGCTTCCTCGTCGCGGTCGCCGAGCACAGCCTGCTGATCGCCGCGGCAATCGCGTTCCTCGCGCCGTTTGCCTTCATCACGCTCACGGCGCTGATGACCGACAACCAGGCGTTGTCGTCCAACCTCTGGCCTCATCCCTTCGCCTGGCACAACTTCGTCACCGTGTTCACGAAGGCGCCGTTGTGGCGGTGGACGCTCAACACGCTGCAGTACGCCGTGCTCGCGACGATCGGGGTCGTCCTGTCGAGCGTGCCCGTCGCCTACGCTCTCGCCCGCCTGCGCTGGCGAGGACGCGGGGCTGCGTTCATGGTGGTCCTCGTTGCGCTGATGCTGCCCCCGCAGGTGACGGTCGTTCCGCTCTACGTGATGTGGGCGAAGCTGCACCTCGTGGGCACGCTCTGGCCGGTCATCATTCCGAACTGGCTCGGCGACGCGTTCTCGATCTTCCTTCTCCGCCAGTTCTTCCTAACCATTCCGGAGGAGTACCTCGACGCCGCCCGGGTCGACGGCTGCGGAGAGCTGCGGATTCTCACGACGGTCGTCGCGCGGCTCGCGAAACCTGCGATCGCGGCCGTCGCGCTGTTCTCGTTCCTCTACACGTTCAACGACTTCTTCCTGCCGCTGCTCTATGTCGGCGACCAGCCGCACAAGTGGGTGCTGTCCCTCGGCCTCTCCGAGTTCCGCTCGCTCCACCAGGTGCAGTGGAACCTGACGATGGCGGCGACGCTGCTGGTGATGGCGCCGGTGATCATCCTCTTCTTCCTGGCGCAGAAGGCCTTCGTCGAGGGCGTGACGCTGACGGGGGTGAAGGGATGAAGATCGCGGTGGTCGGAGGCGGCTCGACCTACACGCCCGAGCTGGTGTCCGGTCTGTCGCGGGAGCGGGAGCGCATCGACGTCCGCGAGCTCGTGCTGCACGACATCGACGAGGAGCGGCGCGAGGTCGTCGGCGGGCTGGCCAAGAGGATGCTCATGGCACAAGGGTTCGACGGTCGCCTCGAGATCACGGACGATCTCGACCGCGCGGTCGACGGGGCCGACTTCGTCCTGATCCAGATCCGGGTCGGCGGACAGGAGGCGCGGCTCTCGGACGAGACCGTGCCGCTGGCGTGCGGCTGCATCGGCCAGGAGACGACCGGTGCCGGTGGGCTCGGGAAGGCGCTTCGCACAGTCCCGGTCGTGCTCGGGATCGCCGAGCGTGTCCGCGAACGGGCCGCCGACGGAGCCTGGATCGTCGACTTCACGAATCCGGTCGGGATCGTCACGCGCGCGTTGCTCGACGGGGGCCATCGGGCCGTCGGTCTCTGTAACGTCGCGATCGGCTTCCAGCGTTCGTTCGCACGGCTGCTCGGCGTCGAGCCCGAGCGGGTCCTCGTCGACCAGGTCGGACTCAATCACCTGTCCTGGGTCCGGTTCGTGCGGGTCGACGGTCGCGACGTCCTGCCGGAGCTGCTCGCCGCGCACGGGGACGAGATTGCGCAGGACGTCGGTCTGCCCCGGCAGCTTCTCGACGAGTTGGGCGTGATCCCCTCCTACTACCTGCACTACTTCTACGCACACGATCGCGTGCTGGCGGACCAGCTCGAGGGTGTGCCGCGTGCGGCGACGGTGGCGGAGATCGAGCGCGAGCTGCTCGAGCTCTATCGCGATCCCGGACTCGTCGAGAAGCCCGCGCTGCTCGAGCGTCGCGGGGGCGCGTTCTACAGCGAGGCCGCGATCGGCCTCGTCGGCTCGCTCGTGACAGGCGGCGGCGAGGTGCACGTTGTCGACGTGCGCAACAACGAGACTATCGGCGACCTGGCCGACGACGACGTCGTGGAGGTTCCGTGTCGCGTGGACGGCGACGGTGCGACCCCGCTGACGCAGCCGCCGGTCCCACCCGAGCTGCTCGGCCTGATGCAGCACGTCACCGCCTACGAGCGGCTGGCGGCGAGCGCAGCCGTCAGCGGCGATCCGGCCGTTGCGCGCAAGGCACTGCTGACGCATCCGTTGATCGGCCAGTACGCGCTCTCCGACGAGCTCGTCCACAGGCTTCTCGACGCCGGCGCCGAGCACCTGCCGCAGTTCCACGCCGAGAGCCGGTCATGAGCGTCGCCGTCCTCGCCGTCGACGGCGGCAACTCGAAGACGGACCTCGCGCTCGTGGAGGCGGACGGCTCCGTCCTCGCCCTCGTGCGCGGACCGCTCAGCTCCCCGCATCATCTCGGCGTCGAAGGTTGCCTCGCCGTTCTCGACGGCCTGCTCGAGCGCGCGCTTCGGGACGCGGGCCTTGCGACGCCGGACGGCCGCGTGGCGGAGGTGGCCGCGCTGCTGATGGCGGGCGTCGACTTCCCGTCGGAGGAGGAGACGCTGCGTGAGGCCGTGGCCGAGCGTGGCTGGGCGCCGCGCGTCCACGTCGGAAACGACACGTTCGCGGTCCTGCGTGCCGGCACTGAGCGCGGCTGGGGGGTCGCGGTCACGTGCGGCGCCGGGATCAACTGTGTCGGCGTCGCTCCCGACGGCCGACATGCCCGCTTTCCCGCGCTCGGGGCGATCACGGGCGACTGGGGCGGAGGCTACGACCTCGGACTCGCGGCCGTCTCGGCGGCGGCGCGGAGCGAGGACGGTCGCGGCCCACGCACGAGTCTCGAGCGCGCGGTTCCCGCGCACTTCGGCTTGACGACGCCGAGCGAGCTCGCCGAGGCGATCCACAGAGGCCGGATCGGGCAGCGCCGCGTGATCGAGCTTGCCCCCCTCGTGCTCGCGGAGGCCGACGTGGCCGCCGAGATCGTGCAGCGCCTCGCGGCCGAGGTCGTCGCGCTTGCCCGCGTGGCGCTGACGCGGCTCGACCTGGCGCAAGAACCCGTCGAGGTGCTCCTCGGCGGTGGAGTCCTCCAGGACGTCGACGGCGACCTCCTTGCGGCGATCGCCGCGGGCCTGCGCGAGGAGGCACCGGCCGCGGCGGTCCGCCCGACCGCGTCGCCGGCCATCGTCGGCGCCGCGCTGCTCGGGCTCGACGAGCTCGCGGTCGGACGCGACGCACAGGAGCGGTTGCGCCGCGAGCTGGGCGAGGCGTTCTCCCAGCTGGAGGGGGTGACGAGCATTGGCTGAGGTTCGCTTCGTCGAAGCGACGCGCATCTATCCAGGGACCGAAGCTCCTGCCGTCGATGCGCTGGATCTGCACATCCAGGACGGGGAGTTCATGGTGCTCGTCGGCCCTTCGGGCTCGGGCAAGACGACGGCGTTGCGAATGCTCGCAGGCCTGGAGGAAGTGGACGCCGGCGCCCTCTTCATCGGCGAACGAGATGTCACCGACGTTGCGCCGAAGGAACGCGACATCTCGATGGTCTTCCAGAACTACGCTCTGTATCCGTACCTGACCGTTGAGGCCAATATCGGCTTCCCGCTGAGGATCGCGCGCGTGAACAAGAACGAACGCCGCAGGCGGGTGCTCGAGGTGGCCGAGCTGCTCGGCCTCTCGGACTATCTCGACCGGAAACCGGCGCAGCTGTCCGGCGGTCAGCGCCAGCGCGTCGCCATGGGACGCGCAATCGTCCGCGTGCCGAGCGTCTTCCTGATGGACGAGCCGCTGTCGAACCTCGACGCGAAGCTCCGGGTCCAGATGCGCGCGGACATCGCCGCGCTGCAGGCGAAGCTGGGGACCACCACCGTCTACGTCACGCACGACCAGGCCGAGGCGATGACGCTCGGGCACCGCGTCGCAGTCCTGCACGACGGCCGGCTCCAGCAATGCGGCCCGCCACGCGTGCTGTACGAGCGTCCCGCCAATCTCTTCGTCGCCGGGTTCATCGGCTCCCCGGCGATGAACCTCTGCACGGTGCCGGTCGGCTCGAACGGCATCGCCTCGCTCGGCGGAGTCGAGGTTCCGCTCCCGCGCGGCGTCGCCGCGAACGGGAGGACGAGCCTCGTGATCGGTGTGCGGCCCGAGTCGCTGGAGGTCGCGGCAGACGGGATCCCGGCCAAGGTCGAAGTCATCGAAGACGTCGGCGCGGATGCCTACGTCTTCTGCAGCACGGAGCTCGACGGCGCGGCGACCAGGCTCGTCGCGCGGACCGAAGTGCGCCACGCGCCGAAGCAGGGCGAGCGCGTGTCGCTCCGGCCGCGCGCGGAGGAGGCCCACCTCTTCGATCCGGAGAGCGGCGAGCGGCTCGACAGCCGATGACGCCTGCGCCCGTTCCCGGCGAGCTCTTCCTCGCCGAGATCCGCGAGCAGCCGGATGCGATCATGCGCCTGCTCGAGCACGAGCAGGACTTCGACGCCGTTTCGCGGGCGCTCGGAGAGCGCAAGCCGTCCGTCGTGCGGCTCGTCGGTCACGGCACCTCGGATGCCGCTGCGTCGTACGGCGTGTACGCCTTCGGTCTTCTGCCGGGCTGGACGGCGATGCGTGACTCGATCTCGCTCACCGTCTACTACGACGCGAAGCTTCACCTCTCCGAGTCGGTCGTCATCGCGCTCTCGCAGTCGGGAGAGACACCGGACGTCGTCGAGTACGTCGCCCGCGCGCGGGCGCGCGGCGCGTTCACGGTCGCCGTGACGAATGGGCCGGACTCGGAGCTCGGTCGCGCCGCCGACGCGACCCTTCCGCTCGTCGCCGGGCCCGAGCGCGCGGTGGCCGCTTCGAAGACGTACGTGAACCAGCTGGCCGCGCTGGCGTTGCTGGCCGGCGGGGCGGCAGGGCGCGGGCGGGAGATCGGCGACGGCCTTCGCCGTGTCGCGGAGCTGCTCGCCGGTGCGCTCGATCAGCTCGAGCGCGCGGTTCGGCCGGTCGCGACGGCGTTCGCCTACGTTGGCCGCATGTACGTGATCGGGCGCGGGATCGAGTTCGCGACCGCGCGAGAGGTTGCGCTCAAGCTCACGGAGACGTGCCGTGTCGCGGCCGAGCCCCTGACGGCGACGGATCTCGCCCACGGACCGATCGCCGCGCTCGACGCCCTCTTTCCCGTCTGGACGATCGCTTCGCGGGACGAGAGCCTTCCTGCCCTCGTCGACGCCGCCGCACGCGTGCGCGAGGCGGGCGCGACGGTCGTGGCGAGCGGGAACGCCGCCGCCGAGATCGAGGGCGCGGCGTACTCGCTGCCCGTGCCCGAGCCGCCGACGCCGATCCTCGCCCCGCTCCTCTCCGTCGTACCGGGACAACTCTTTGCCGGCGCACTGGCCCATGCGAAGGGCCTCGACGCCGACCGTCCGGTCGGCCTCACCAAGGTCACGCGCGCGCGCTGAAGCCTTAAGCTCGTCACTGCAGGCGTCCGTGGCCAGGACCATTCTCATCGTCGACGACTACGCGCCGTTCCGGGAGAGCGCGCGCCGGCTGCTCGAGGCCGAGGGCTTCGAGGTGGTGGGAGAGGCCGAGACCGGCGTCGCCGCGCTGCGGGTCGCCAAAGAGGTTCATCCGGACGTCGTCCTGCTCGACGTCCAGCTGCCGGACTTCGACGGCTTCGAGGTCGCAGATCGGCTCCGGCAGCTCGAACCTGCCCCGGACGTGATCCTGACCTCCAGCCGCGACGACTACGCCGCGCTCATCCCCTCGAGCGCCGCGCGCGCGTTCGTGCGCAAGGACGCTCTCTCGGGCGACACTTTGGCCTCAGCGCTCGGCTGATCTACTGTGAAGGGCGGTGTCCGCCGGGTACGCCGCCACCAGGGAGGCTCTGAGGACCTCGAATGCCGAGGAGAGACACGCACGGCGTCTTTCGCCTTGGGGGCGCCTCGTGGCCGTGTCGATCTTCGTGCTCGTCGCCGCGGCTGTGTCGATGACCGGGCTCTGGGCCGCCACCTCCGGCACCCGGTCGACGTCCTTTCTCGCCGCGGCCGAGGTCTTGCGCGTGGAGATCGACCTGGAACGAGGCAACCTGGAGCTCGTCGGCGGAGGGCTCGACGAGGTGAGCGTCCGGCGCACCGATCATTTCGCGTACGACCACTCACCCAGCGAGGTACGCACGCAAGAGGACGGCGTTCTTCACATCACGTCGACCTGCGCCGACCTGCTCGTCGGCTCGTGCTCCGCGGACTACCGCGTCACCATCTCCGACAACGTCCCCGTGGTGGTGCGCGCTTCCCATGGAAGCATCCGCCTCGCTTCCTACAGGGGCTCGGCGGAGCTGGACACGACGTACGGGAACATCACCGTCCGCTCCTTCTGCGGCTTCGTGCTGCAGGCGACCACGAAGACGGGAGACATCGACGTCAACACCGGTTGCTCGGCCGACCGGCTCGAGCTGCGCAGCGACACGGGCGACGTCACCGTCTTCGTGCCTGAAGGCCGGTATCGCGTCGACGCGGCGACGAGCAACGGCGAGGCCGGCGTCCGCGGCCTGACGCAGAGCGACGACGCTCCGTGGTCGATCCAGGCGCTGTCCAACACCGGGAACGTCGCCGTGCTGGGGAGGCCGTGAACGCCGCCACCATCACGGTGCGCATGCCCTTCAGCGTCGGCGCGCGGCTCGAGAACGCCGCCCGGACCGCCGCGTACGTCGTCGTCGCATTGGCCCTCGGCGTCGTCCATCTCCTCCTGTTGCTCCCGCTGCTCGCTCTGCGCTCGGAGGAGGTCTGGCGTCTCGCCGACCTCGAGCGGAAAGCGGCGAACCGCTTGCTCCGGGCGCACGTCCCGCCGCTGCCGCTCGGGTGCGCGCCGGATCGTTTCGTGCTGGCGCTGCTCGCGCTGAGGCTCCCCACCGCCGCTGCGGCTGCCCTCGTCGGCGCGCTGCCCGCCACGCTGACCGTCCTCTTGATCGTCTACGGGGCCAAGGGGATCGGCGGAGGCAGCGGGCAGTACCTCGGCCCGTGGAGCCTGAGCCCGATCCTCGGCCTCGTGCTCTGGGCCTTCGCCGTTCCTGCCGGGATCGTCTCCCTCGGCGCACTCGACGGCCTGGCGGCACCGCTGCGCGACGGCGTGCGCCGGCTGCTGATGTCGCCGACGGCAGAGGTCGGAGGAACCGTGCGGGAGGCGCTGGCCGAGAGCATCGGCGACCGGCGGCTTACGATCGCCTACTGGTTGCCGGAGCGGTCGTCGTTCGTCGACGAGCACGGGCTCCCCGTCGAATTGCCGGAACCGGGGTCCGGCCGTACCTGGACGGCGGTCGAGCACGAGGGCCGTCGCGTGGCGGCGATCATCCACGACGCGGAGCTCGACGCGCGGCCCGAGCTCGTGCGGGCGGCGGCCGCGGGATCGGTGCTCGCGCTGACGAACGAGCGGCTGAAGGCCGAGCTGCGCGCGCACGTGGAGGAGGTCCGCGCATCCCGCGCGCGCATCGTGGAGGCGAGCATGGACGCGCGCCGGCGGCTCGAGCGCGACCTTCATGACGGTGCGCAGCAGCAGCTGGTCGCGCTGTCGCTCGACCTCCAGCTGATCAAGAACCGCGTCTCGCAAGATCAGCGGGCCGTGGCGATCGTCGACGCGTCGATCGAGAAGCTGTCGACCGCTCTCGCCGAGCTGCGCGAGCTCGCGCGCGGCATTCATCCCGCGATCCTGAGCGAACGCGGGCTCGAGCCGGCGTTCGCCGCGCTCGTCGAGCGCGCACCGCTTCCGGTCGAATGCGAGGTCGAGGTGCAGGAACGCCTTCCGCCGGCGATCGAGGCCGCCGCCTACTTCGTCGTCGCCGAGGCGCTGACCAACGTGGCGAAATACTCGCGCGCAACGACCGCGTGGGTTCGCGCGGCTCTCGTGGACGGCTCTCTCGAGGTGGAGGTCGAGGACGACGGCGTCGGCGGCGCCGACCCGGCCGCGGGTTCGGGATTACGCGGGCTCGAAGATCGCGTCTCTGCACTCGACGGTTCCCTTTCGGTCGACAGTCCGGCGGGCAGCGGCACCAGGGTCGTCGCCACCTTCCCCTTCCGTCCGCGCGTCGGCGGGTGAAGCCCGTCTCACGGCTCGTCCTTGCGGCCCTCGCGGTCGCGCTCGTCTTGCTCGCGCCCGGCTGTGAAGGGAAGAAGAACGCCGGTGCGCCTCCGCAGACCACCTCGGGCTCGACGGCGTCGCAGCCTCCCGTCGGACGTCCCACGCAGAACGTCCGCATCGTGATCGTGACGCACGGCCAGGCATCCGATCCGTTCTGGGCGGTCGTGAAGCGAGGGATCGACGAGGCTGCACGTGACCTCGGCGTCACGGTGTCGTATGAGGCCCCTGCCGTGTACGACGCCGCCCGCATGAGCCGCCTCATCGACGCGGCCGTGGCGACGAGACCTGACGGGCTCGTCGTTTCGATCCCGGATCCCACGGGCGTCGGTCCGTCGATCCGGCTCGCCGTGCAGGCCGGCATCCCGGTCGTCGCCGTCAATTCCGGGGAGGACGTCTACCGGCGGCTCGGCGCGCTGCTCTACATCGGGCAGCCGGAGTACGCGGCCGGCCTCGGCGCTGGACGCCGGATGGCCGCGGCGGGTGTCCGCAACGCGATCTGCGTGAACCACCAGGTCGGAACGTCGAGTCTCGTTCTGCGCTGCCGCGGCTTCGCGGCCGGGCTTGCAAAGGCCGGGGGCAGCAGCCGGGTCGTCACGGTCAACCTTCAGTCGCCGCAGCAGGCGGAGGCGCGCATCGCGGCGGCGGCTTCAAGCGGTGGCGTCGACGGGGTGCTCACGCTGGGGCCCGGTGGTGCGATCCCGGCTCTGGACGCGTTCGCCGCCCGCGGCCTCTTCGGCAAGGTGAAGCTCGCGACGTTCGACCTCACACCGGAGATTCTTCGTGCGCTGCAGGGCAGGAAGATCCTGTTCGCGATCGACCAGCAGCCCTTCCTCCAGGGGTACCTTCCGGTCCTGTTCCTGACACAGCGCAAGCTCTACGGGCTGATGCCTGCCGATCGAACCGTCGTGCCGACCGGCCCGAACTTCGTGACGCCTGCGAACGCCGCGCTGGTCCAGCAGCTGACGAACGCCGGCATTCGCGGCTAACCCCCGGTTCACTCGAACGTGTTAGCTCGAACGGGGGTAGACGCGGAGCCTCCAGATGACGACTCTCTGGAGTGGAGAACTGCGGCAACCTATGTTTGAGACGACTCAGGTGACGGCGGCTGCGCCGAGCGTCCCCCCGTACAGCACCGCGGAGATGCGGAGCTATCCGCTCGGCACGCTCGTCTACCGCGCGGGCCTGATGTCGCTCGAGACCGTCAACCGTGCACTCGCCGAAGCGGCGGACAGCGGACGCCGTCTCGGAGAGGTTCTGTTGGAGTACGGCCTCCCAGAGCGCGATCTCACTCGGCTGCTCGCTGCACAGCAGGGACAGGAGTTCATCGACCTCACCGAATTTCCGCTCGATCACGAGGTCGCCCACCTGCTTCCCCGCCCGGTCGCGGAGATGTACTGCGCCCTCCCGCTCGCGCGTGAAGGCGATTGCACCATCGTCGCCGTTCCGGACGCGGACAACTCGTCGCACCTCACGCGCCTGCGCGAAGCTCTGCACGGGCCGATCCGGCTCGTGACGGCGGCTCGCTCGGACATCAAGGACGCGATCGGGCGCATTCACGAGCCGAAGGGAATGATGACTCAGATGGCGCTGGCGGAAGCTCGCGGGGAGACGCTCGAGGCCCCGCAGCCCGAAGCCAAGCCCGTCTACCGCGTCGAGGTCACGCTCGCCAGCGGCGCCACGCTCCTGGTGGCAGAAGCCTCCGACTTCGAGTACGCGAAGTCGATCGGCATGCGGGTCATCGACGAGGCGGAAGCCGGCGGCACCGTCGCTGTCGGGGACGCCACGATCGACGGACGCCAGGTCGTCTCCGTCGACGTCCTCGGCCGCAGCGGCGAATGAACGCCACCGTCGCCGCGGTCAGCGAGCTCGTCTCCGCTGTACGGAAGGACGGCAAGCCTGTCGTTCGCCTCCGGACCGCCGACTACGGCGACGAGTGGGTCGTCGAATGCGACGTGTATCCAGTGGACCAGCTGTCGGTCGAGCCGCAGACGGCGGGGCCGTATTCCTTCCGCAGCTCGCACGAAGCGAAGAAGTTCGTCGAGACCTCGCTGCTCGCTCTGCAGATCCTCGGCTGCGACGTCTCCTGAGTTTTCCTAGAGTCGCGGTCGCTGCCGCGCGTTCGACGCGATCTGCTTCCAGCGCTTCTTGCGCGCCAGTCTGAGCCGCCTGTCGGTGCGCGCCGCGATCGACTCCAGCTCGCGCTGGAACTTCCGCCAAGACCGTAGACGAGCGAGTTCGAGTCGCCCTTCGTCGATCGCAGAGAGCACGGCGCAGCCGGGCTCGTGCACGTGTGCGCAGTCGCGGAAACGGCAGGCGGCGGCCAGCGCCTCGATGTCCTCGAACGCGGCGCTGAGGTCCCCCTCCCAGAACTGGAGCTCGCGCAGTCCGGGCGTGTCGATCACGAGCCCCCCGCCCGGCAGCCGGACGAGCTCACGATGCGTCGTCGTGTGACGTCCCGTCCCGTCGGCGGCGACCTCCGCCGTCTGCATCAACTCGGTTCCCGCGAGACGGTTCAGCATCGTCGACTTGCCGACGCCCGAAGAGCCGAGCAGGACGGCCGTGCGCCCGGGACCGAGGTGGTCGTCGATCGCCTCGAGCCCATCTCCGGTGACGTTCGAGACGGGATGAACCGGAACCGCGATGGCGACGCTCTCGACCTCGAGCACGGCCGCGGGCACGTCGGGACAGAGGTCGCTCTTCGTGAGCACCACCACGGGCTCGGCGCCGCTGTCCCACGCGGTCGTGATGTACCGCTCGATGCGGCGCAGGCTGAAGTCGTCGTCGAGCCCCGCGAGGAGGAAGGCGGCGTCCACGTTCGCCGCGAGGACCTGCTCGGTGGAATCGAAGCCGGCACGTTTGCGCACGAAGGCACTGCGGCGCGGCAGGATCGACGTGATCGTCGCGTCCCCGTCTGCTCGTGTGACCGTGACCCAGTCCCCGACCGCCGGAATCGGAGCGCCGACCTCGTGCTCGTAGAACATCCGCCCGGCGGCGCGGGCGCGCAGTTCTCCGTCCTGGGACCAGACCACGTACGAGCCGCGATGTTGCGCGGCGACGCGTGCGGGAATCAGGTTGTCGTCTTCCAGTTGCTCGAATGCAGACGCCCAGCGGGCGTCCCAGCCGAGCTCTTCGAGAGCAGGCAAAGCGAGTCTCCTTTGTGAGCAGGGAAGGCGAGGAAGCTCGAGACTCGGTGCTAGTGCGGAATGGGTCCGGCTAGACGAAGAGCCTCAAGCTCTTCGGAAGGAGGTAAGCGCAATCGTCATCTGGTCGACCTCCTCTTCGCCGGGAACCGACTGACCGTAGCACGCACTCACGGACAGCACCACCCCACGAGCGAGGCTCCTGCTCCGAAGTTCGCGCCGATGTTGGAGATCGGGGTGATCTTCTTCACCTTTGGCGCGCGAATGAACAGCCATTGATCCGCCGTTCTCCAGTCCAGCAACAGCCAGCGGCCGTTGGGTGCCCAGACCACGTTCGTGAAGGCCCCCGCACCTTTGAGCACCTGGTGCGTCGGTCCCGCTTCGACGCCGGTGAGCTGCAGGGAGCTCTGCCCGCGCTCGGTCTCGACGAAGGCGACGCTCTTTCCATTCGGAGAGATGGACGCGGCGACGATCTGCGCGGCTCCCCGGTCGAGCCTCCGGAACTGCCCTCCGCGTGCCCCGAACATCGCCACGGTATGGGTTCCGAACACGACGAGCGAGCGCCCGTCGGGCGCCCAGTCGAGGCCGACGGGATCGAGGCGAGTTCGAATCACGGCGAATCGCTTCGGCAGATCCACGTTGACGACCTGAATGTCGCCGGCGCGGTTCACGTACGCGAGCATGTGTGAGCTCGGCTGCCAGGCCGCAACGCCCGGTCGCACTGCGCGCGTCAACAGACGATCACCGGTGCCGTCACCGTTGACGACGCGAAGTGCGTCGCCGGCGAAGTAGGCGATGCGGTAGCCGTCGAACGACCAGCTCGGGTTGCGAATGCGTCCAGGGCGTCCGATCGACCAGTGAACGTCGCCTCTGGGCTCGAATGCCCGCAGCTCGTTTCCGTGGACCCCGGCGACGTAGAGGCCGTGCGGCGACCACACCGCATCGCGGTAGCCGCCGAGGAACCGCTTCGATCCGTCGCGCTGCACGACCCAGATGCCTCGCTCGGATTGGACGAGCAGCCGGCCCTGCGCCGGCAGGGAGAAGAGTGCCGGCTTCGCGTTCTTCTCGCCCCGCACGGCATCGCGGATCGAGCCGAGCACTGCCAGTCCCGGAGGACTGAAGGCGGCGGCGAGAACGGCGATCGCGACCGCTACGGCGACGAGCGGCCGCCAGTCGCGCTTGTACGGAGCCGGAACGCGCTCGTCGAACGCAGCGCGAACGACCTGCCAGCTGCGCTCGCCGGCTTCGCGCTCGCCCGGCGCCGGCTCGCGCCACAGGCGGGTCATCGGACGTCCTCCCCGAGGCGCTCGGCGAGCTGATCGAGGCCGCGGCGCAAGCGCGAGTTCACGGTCCCGCGCGGCAGGCCCGTGAGCTCGGCGATCTCGCCCGGCGTGTACTCCAGCAGGTGACGCAGGACGATCACGGCACGATGCTCCGGAGAGAGCTCGGCCAGCGCCGAGGCGAGGGTGCGCGTGTGCGGGTTGTCCGGTTGCGGAGCGGCGGCGACGGTCGCGAGACCCGACTCGCCGGACTCTCGGCGCAACGCCCGCGCGCGCGACCAGTCGATCGCGCGGTTGACGACGATCCGGTGCAACCAGGGCCCAAAGGGACGACGGCGATCGAACCGGTCAAGGGTGCGCACCGCGGCGAGGAACGCTTCCTGCGCAATGTCTTCCGCGGCGGCGGAATCATGAACGACGAGGTAGGCGGCTCTGTACGCGCGCGGCCAGTGGTGCCGGAACAGCGCCTCGAGGTCGGAGGCCGATCCCCGCTGCGCGCCCCGCACCCAGGCGCGCTCGTCGCGTTGAGAGCCCGCCATCGCGCAATGACTCTACGAGCTGGGCGCTGCTTCAGGTCCACGTCGAGGAACTACGCGACGGAAACGCGTGCAGGTCCCGGCGGGCGCAGCACGGCGAACTGATCGGTGATCTCGAGGGCCTGCGTTCGGAAGCGGAAGAGCGAGCCGGGCCGACCTCCCGTGGGCCCGGACGCACGCCGGCGGCCGGTCGGCTCGAGCACGTCACGTCGCAGCAGCACGCGCTGAAGGTTCGTCGCCGAGACGTCGTGGCCGAGCGCGGCCGCGTAGAGATCCCGGAGCTCGGAGATCGTGAACTCCTCCGGCGCCAACGCGAAGCCGAGGTTCGTGTACGACAGCTTCGCCCGCAGGCGCTCGCGGCCGGCGAGCACGATCGCCTCGTGGTCGAACGCAAGTCCAGGAAGGGCGTCGACCGGGTGCCAGTCGGTATCTCCGGGCAGGCCCGGATCGAGGTCGCTCGGCACGAGCCCGAGGTACGCCGTCGCGAGCTGCCGTTCCCGCGGCGACCGCGTCGGGTCGCTCAGGGTCTCGAGCTGCTCGAGGTGGGAGAGCTCCCGGACGTCCACCTTCTCGGCCAGGTGACGCCTGATCGATTCCTCGAGCGTCTCATCTGCCGCCAGGTAGCCGCCGGGCAGTGCCCAGCATCCTTTGAACGGCTCCTTCGCGCGCTGCCAGAGGAGGACCTGGAGCACGCCGTCCCGGACCTGCAACACGACCGCGAGCGCCACGTGGGCAGGAACAGGGTCCGCACTGGTAGCCTGACTCACAGTTTTCGCCCCATAGTCGGAAACCTTAGCGGAAAGGTTCGGGATGATCAGATCGCTCGCGCTCCTCGGTGTCCTCGTTCTCGTCGCGGCCGGCTGCGGCGGAGGTGGCAAGAAGTCCTCCGGCACGACCGGACCCGGCGGGAAGACCCTCAAGATCGGCCTCGTCACGGACATCGGCGGCCTCAACGACCGCGGCTTCAACCACCTGTCCTTCGTGGGCCTGCAGCGCGCCGAACGCGAGCTCGGCATCCAGCAGCGCGTCTACCAGGCGAAGTCGACGCAGGAGTACGTCCCGAACCTGTCCACGTTTGCCCGCCAGGGATACGACCTGACGATCGGCGTCGGCTTCACCGAGGCGACCGCGATCGACACGGCGGCGACGAACTTCCCCAAATCGAACTTCGCCATCGTCGATGTCGATCAGACCGAAGAGCCGCACAAGCCGCCGAACCTGCTCGGCCTGCTTTTCCGCGAGCAGGAGACCGGCTACCTCGTCGGCTACCTAGCCGGGCTGGAGGAGAAGCGGCGGTCCGGCCCGGACGTCATCGGCTCGGTCGGCGGGCAGAAGCAGCCGCCGGTCGACCGCTTCATCGCCGGTTACCAGGCGGGCGCAAAGGCCGCCGATCCGGGGATCAGAGTCCTGAACGGCTACTCCGAGGACTTCGCCGATCAGGCGAAGTGCAAGCAGGTCGCGCTGAACCAGATCGAACAGGGCGCCGGGGTCATCTTCCAGGTCGCCGGCGGCTGTGGCCTCGGCGCGCTCGACGCCGCGAAGGAGAAGGGCGTCTGGGGGATCGGAGTGGACGCCGACCAGTCGTTCCTCGGCCCGCACATCCTGACGAGCGCGGTGAAGCGCGTCGACACCGCGGTGTTCCTTGCGATCAAGAGAGTCGTCGACGGGAAGTTCAATGGCGGCAACATCGTCTTCGGCCTGAAGGACAACGGCGTCGGCATCGGCAAGATCAGCTCCAAGGTCCCCAAGTCCGAGGTCGCAGCGGTGAACAAGGTCCGCGCCGACATCATCAGCGGGAAGATCAAGAACATTCCGACCGAGGTGCCGTAAAGGCTTACGGGAATGCGGCGAACTGCGGGCGGAGGTCGAGCGGGCCTCCGGCGTAGCAACGGCTCGAGCGGTAGTCCTCGGGCTCGTTCGGGTAGCCCTTGGCGTACAACCAGGCTTGGAGCTTCTCTGCCTGGTCCGGCGGAACCCCGAGCCGCTCCGCGACGAACGCGGTGTTCTGAAGCGCGTAGCACTCCGTAGTGCCTTCGTCCTGGAAGCCGCGTAGGTGGAAGGACTCGTGCGCGAGCGTATGGGCGGCCCAGCCCGCCTTGAACTCGCGGTAACCGCAATCGCCGCGGTCGAGGCAGCTGAAGTCGACCTGGTCGAGGTGCCGAAGCGCTCGACAGGTTTCCGGGGCGAGATCGGTGTGGTCGGCCGGCCGGCCCGCCTCGTCGAACTGCACGCGGCCGGCCTCGCCGTGCGTGTCGACGAGGCTCGACAGGAAGCTCGGGCAGCGCACGCCGACCTCCCGGCCGGCGAGGTCGCTCGCGATCGCGGCGAGACGGTCCTGCTCGCGGAGGCGGTCCTCGCGGCGGGCGAAGCCGAGCGCTGCGAGAGCGCCGACGATGAGGAGGACTGCCGCGATGAGCCGCACCGCCGAAGAATCGGCATGGCTCCGGACGTCCTTGACCGACTTAGTGGCTCAGAGCCACTAACTGACCCGAAGGGACAACATCTGACCGCAACGTCGCGAGGTTGCAGGACTTAGTGGCTCAAAGCCACAAGCTCAGGGGCGGGGGCTACCCTCCGGCCACTGCGCCGACGACTCTGACCTCTGAGTCGTCGCCCAACGGTTCCTCCAGCCCGCGGCCGCTACGCGCGTCCACACCGTCGACGTACACGTTGACGAGGCGCCGAAGCTCGCCCGTCTCGTCGAAGAGCAGGTTCTGCACCGGCAGCTGCCGCAACGCGTCTCCGACGGTTGCGGCTTCGAGCTCGAACCGTTTCTGCCCGCCTGCCTCCGCGGCGAGCACCGCAGGCAGGAGGACTACGGCCACGTCACACGCTTGCGGCTTCGACCGAGAGGATCGGCGGCAGATCGCGCGCGGCCTCGGTCCACTGCCCGCCCCCGCGCTCAGAGGTCCAGACCGACCCGCTCTGGGTTCCGAAGTACAGCCCGCCGCCGTCGTACGCAAGGCCCTCGCGGAGCACCGCCACCCAGGCACGATCGGGCAGTCCGTTCGAGACGAGCTCCCACGACGCGCCCCCGTCACCCGTGCGATACACGCCCAGCCGGCCCTCGGCGGTGAAGTGCTGCTCCTGCGACTGCTCGGGGATCACGTACGCGACGTCGGGATCGTCCGGGTCGAGGGCGAGCGGGAAGCCGAAGCTCGTCGGCAGGCCGTTGCCGTCCAGTCGCTCCCAGTTGTCGCCGCGATCGTCGGAGCGGTAGACGCCGCAGTGGTTCTGCTGCCACAGCCGCTCGGGACGCTTGGGATGGGCGAGCAGCTTGTGCACGCACTGGCCGACCTCCGGGTACGGATTCGGCATGAACTCGGCCGCGACGCTCTTGTTGATCGGCGTCCAGCTCTCTCCGCCGTCCTCGGACCTGAAGGACCCCGCCGCCGAGATGGCGACGTACATCGTGCCGTCGGTGAGCTGGATCGAGTGAGTGCACATCCCCCCGGCGCCGGGCTGCCAGCTCTCGCGGGTCGGATGCTCGAGCAGGCCGCGGTTGACCTCCCACGTCTTCCCGCCGTCGTCGGAGCGGAACAGGACGCCGGGATCGCCCCCGAGCCAGAGCTCCGAGGCGCGGCCGGGCTCCACGTGCCAGGTCGCGCTGAGCTTGAGCTCGCCGTCCTCGGGAAGGCCGAGCTCTTCGGCACGCTCCCAGTTCTTGCCGAGGTCCTCGGAGCGGTGGACGGTCGCGCCGTAGACGAAATTGTTCGTCGCCGCGTACAGCACCCCGTCACGTGGGTCCACCGCCGCGTGGAAGACCGACCACCCGGGAAGCAACGGCCCCTCGACCTCCCACTCCGTGCGGTCGTCGTCGCTGCGAAGGAGGAAGAGGCCTTTCCGGGTTCCGACGGGTAGGAGGACGCCCATCGGGAAGACGCTATCGCCTCGTGACGTTGTGAGCGAGAAGAACAGGAGGTGGGAAATGGCAAAGCTCCAGGCGAAGCAGCGAGAGTTCCTGGCCGAGAACCCGTTTGTGGGGACTGTCACGACTCTCCGCCCTGACGGCTCGCCGCACTCGACGGTCGTCTGGGTGGACGTCGAGGACGGCAAGGTCTCCTTCAACACGGCACGAGGGCGTGCGAAACCGAAGTATCTCGAGGGCGACCCACGCGCATCGCTCCTCGTCATCGATCCGAACGACCCCTACAAGTGGGTCGCAGTCAGCGGCCCGGTCGAGGTGACGGAGGAAGACGCCGACGCTCAGATCGACCGGCTGGCGAAGAAGTACATCGGCAAGGACGAATACCCGTGGCGCAACCCGCAAGAGCAGCGGGTCAAGGTCCTGATCGAGCCCGAAAAGGTGGACGCCAGCGGCTTCGACGAGTAGGTGAACCGTAAGATCGGCGGGTGAGTGTCGATCAGCCGGAGGTCGTTGCCGCAACCGAGCGCCTGCGCGCCGAGACGTCCGTCCCGGGCTTGCTCGGGACGGCGGCGCGGACCTTCGTCGAGCTCCTGGACGCGCCCGCCTGCACCATCTCGCGCGTCATCGGCGATCTGCTCGTCGACCTGATCCAGCACCGGCAGAGCGGAAACCAGGACCGGCTCGGCCACGGATACCTGATGTCGGATTACCCGCTCACCCGCGCCGTGATCGAGGAGCGGGAACCGCAGACCGTCTTCCTCGACGACCCGACCGCCGATCCCGCGGAGGCAGCTCTCCTACGCGAGCTCGGCTTCGGTTCGCTGCTGATGGCCGCTATCGAGGTACGCGACGGCGCATGGGGTCTGATCGAGGTCTACGGCGAGGAGGGCAGACAGTTCAACGACGAGGAGGTCGGGCTCGTTCGCGACCTGGCCGCCGAGGTCGGCGAGCTCCTGACACGGCTCGAGCAGCCGAGCCAGTAACCCATGCGCGTGACGATCTGCGACGTCGGGCCGCGGGACGGCCTGCAGAACGAGCCCGAGACGCTGGCTCCCGAGATACGCGCCGAGCTCGTCAACCGCCTTGCGGACGCCGGCCTTCCGCGCATCGAAGCCGCCAGCTTCGTTCGCGCGGACGCGGTGCCGCAGATGGCCGGCGCGGAGGAGGTGGTGGCGGCGATCGAGCGGCGTGCGGGAACCGACTACGCCGGGCTGGCGCTCAACGAGAAAGGGTACGAGCGGCTCGTCACATCGGGTCTCGACCGCGTGAACTTCACGCTCGCCGCGACGGAGAGCTTCAGCCAACGGAACGCGAACCAGTCGCTCGAGGAGGCCCAGGCGGCCGCGGAGCGCGTCCTCGAACGGTCGCAGCTGCCGGTCACGCTCACGATCAGCGTCGCATTCGGCTGTCCGTTCGAGGGTCGCGTCGATCCCGGTGTCGTCGCCGACATCGCCGGGCGTTTCTCACGCGCCGAGATCGTCCTTGCCGACACGATCGGGGTAGCGACACCGCGAGAGGTGCGCGCGCTCGTCGAGCGGACACGCGCCCCCGGTGTGCACTTCCACAACACACGGAATACCGGTTACGCGAACGCGGTCGCGGCGCTGGAGGCGGGGGCGACGTTGTTCGACGCGTCGTGCGGCGGGCTCGGCGGCTGTCCGTACGCGCCGCGCGCGACCGGGAACATCGCAACCGAAGATCTCGTCTACATCTTCGCGGGAGACGGGATCGAGACCGGAGTCGATCTCGACGCGCTCGTCGCGACGTCGGAATGGCTCGAAGGAGTCTTGGGCCGGCGGCTCGAAGGCCAGGTCTACCGCGCCGGCGCCTGGGCAGGTGCCTGAACGGCCCTACGGAACGATTCCAGCGCTAAGTTGATCTCCTCGTACTCGGTCTGCCAGTTCGAGACCGAGATGCGGATTGCGCGGCGGCCGTCCCAGGTCGTACCGCCATCCAGACGTCGCCGGCTTCCTGCACGGCTCGGAGCACGTCATCGGTGCGCTCGTCCGACTCGAAGAGGAAGAGAACCTGGTTGAGCACGACGTCGTTGAGCAGCTCCACTCCCTCCAGCTCGACGATCCCGTCGGCAAAGCGACGGGCACAGGCGCATGTGCGCTCGACGAGCTCGGCGAGCCCGCGGCGCCCAAGCGAGCGGAGGGCCGCGTAGACCGCGAACCCGCGCGCACGCCGTGAGAACTCCGGCACCCAATCGACCTGATCGCGGACGACACGGGCGTCGTCCTGGATCAGGTACGACGCGCTGATCGTCATCGCGGCGCGATGGGCCTCAGCATCGGCG
>WNGA01005192.1_pt1 | contig 26109 bp, 34 predicted proteins | sample 5400061 | NCBI WGS metagenome assembly WNGA01 (sample SAMN13153366, study PRJNA577476) | soil metagenome | isolation source: 100 cm soil or saprolite under grassland replicate 2 | place: USA:California | collected 2016-06-15 | reverse complement strand
TGGTGTCGTCGTAGTACTTGATCGTGACCGGGTGCTTGACACCGTTCACGTCGATGCCACCCTGCTGGTTGATCCACTCCAGCCAGAGGTCGTAGCCCTGCTTGGTCAGGGCAGACTCTTTGGCCAGGGAGCCGGTCAGCCCGAGGGGGGCGCCGAGAACGACGGTCGAACCCTGGTTCGAGGTGTTTCCACCACAGGCGGTCGCGACCAACAGCACGGTACCGAGCAGGCCGAGCAGGCGCGTTTTCATGGCGAGAGATTAGCCCCCCATTCAGACATTTGGCGAGGCGACTTTGGCCGCGGGCTCCAGAGCGGCGCGGCCAGTTCGCATTGCGGCCAGTTAGTTAGCCTGCGGACCTGCACGCCCGGCAGGGCCGGATGGCCGGTCCACTTCGGCCTCTTGGCCGGAGCCAGATCCGAATTAGAAGGTAAGCCTGCTCGCCCTCGCCAAGCGACGGCTGTCTTCCCGGGGGCGACTTCCAGCAGTACCTGCGGCGGATGTTCCAGGGAGCTGTGCACTGTGCAGTGCTCGATGACCCGCGAGAATGCCGATCGCCTGGCCTCAGTAAGCCCCGGGGCGTCGACGACAAGATCGATCTGACCGACGCGGTGAGGGCTCTCCGCCCACTGGAAGTTGCTGGCGACCTTCAAACCCTCGGTCGGCAGCTCGTGCCTGCGCAGGAATCGTTCGGCGTAGAACGCGACGCACGCGGCGAGACTGGCAACGAACATCTCAGTCGGTGTGGGGGCGGTGTCGTCGCCCCCATCCTCGACCGGTTGATCCGCATACAGCACGTGGCCCCGCGTCTCGATCCGCAGCCTGTCACGCCCTGAGTACCAGACCGTGATCATCAGATGAACAGCGTGATGGCGCCCTGGGCCTCCGCGAGCGCCTTGGTCGCACCCGCCGGCTCCGCGAGGCCGTCGATCAGGTCCTCGCGCTTCAGGCCCAGCAGGTCCATCGTCATCTGGCACGGGATCAGGTGCACGCCCATCTCCTTGGCCATCTCCATCAGCTCGTGCGGGCTGGCCACGTGGTGCTCCTTGGCGAGGTGATTCATCATCGTCGGACCCGCGCCGGCGAAGTTCATCTTCGACAGCTTCAAGTGCTCGTCGCCGCCGCGATTCATCATCGACAGCATCTTCTGCATCCAGTTCTCGCCGGTGAGGCGGACCTGGTTCTTGACGAGGGGAAAGAGACCCCAAAACGTGAAGAAGACCGTGGTCTCCTTGCCCATCGCGGCGCCCGTCGTGGCCAGGATCAGGGTTGGCCACACCTTGTCCAGCTCGCCGCTCCAGGCGAAGATGACCAGCTTCTCCGCATGCTCCGGCTTCTTCTCGGCGACCTGCTCGACGACCTGTGCAGCAGGCTTTTCCATCGTGATGCTCATCTCAGATCTCCTTTTTCTTGAGGATGAAGTGAAAGACCCCGTCGACCTGGCCCGACTCCACCAGAGGGTTGCCGGTGGACTGTGACCAGGCCTTGAAGTCGGGGACAGATCCCGGGTCGGTGGCGAAAATCTCGACCAGCTGACCCGGCGCCAGCTCCTTCATGGCCTTCGCCGTCTTGATGATCGGCAGGGGGCAGGAAAGGCCTTTCAGGTCCAGGCTCGTCGCGATCGTGATGCTCATGTCTCTTGCTCTCCTCGTTGTTACACCCGCCCCTGTGGGACGGTGTGCCAGTACGTCTTGTTGAACAGCAACTTGGCCCAGTGCCACAGGCGGCTGGGCATTGGAGAAACCGGCGGGTGGTCGTAGTCGAAGCGGATGGTCGTCGCTTGCCCCTGACCGGTCTCCAGGAAGCACATGACCTTCCCGTCGTAAACGTGCGCCGGAGGCGCCTCGCCCTTCGCCGCGGCGGCGATCCCCGCGGCGGCGACCGACGCCTCGTAATGCGCGACCGAGCCGCTCTTGGAGATGGGTATGTTGGTGGTGTCCCCGATCGCCCAGATGCGCTCGAACTTCGCGTGCTTGAGGGTGTTCCTGTCGACCGGGACCCAACCCCGCCCGTCGCCCAGGCCGGAGTCCTCGATCACCCTCTGGCCGCGGTGCGGCGGCACCAGCACAAGCAGGTCGTAGTCGACCGTTTCGCCTTCCAGCGAGGTGACGGTCTTCGCCACGGGGTCGACGCTCTCGACGTTGAAGAAGCCTGTCAGCTCGATGCCCCGCTCGGCGAGGATGGGCTGCACGAGCTTCGACGTGGACTCGATCGTGAATGCCCGGTTCAGCGGCGACAGCAGCTTGATGTGCGATGCCTCGCGCACGCCTTTCGAGCGCAGGTAGTCGTCGAGCAGGAAGACGAACTCGACCGGGGCGGGCGGGCACTTGTACGGGATGCCGGCCACCCCGACGACGATGGTTCCGCCATTGAATTCCTGCAGGGCGCTCCACAATCGCTCCGCACCGGCCATCGTGTAGAAGTCGTAGGCAGAGCTGCCGCCGGGCACCTCGTCCATCACGGTCCGACTTCCCGTGGCGAGCAGCAGCTGGTCGTAGTGCAGGGTCCTGCCTGACTCGAGCGTGACCGTACGGCCGTCAGGGTCGACGCGCGACGCGCGGTCCACCACCAACGAGATCTCACGCCGCAGCAGTTCCGACTCCGGGTGCCGCAGCGCGCTCGAGTTCTGTTTGCCCACGGCGACGTAGAGGAATCCGGGTTGGTAGACGTGCGTGCCCGTGGCGTCCACCACCGTCACCTGTGCGCGCCCGCGGGTCTGCCTGGACACGAGGTTGGCGCAGACGGTGCCGCCCACACCTCCACCGACGATGACAACTTCAGAGGTCATTGCTCACCTCGCCTTGCGCACGATGAAGTGCGTGTACCCGCCGTCCTGGATCACGTCGACCATCTCTTGCCTGGCTTTGGCGATCCACGCCGGAATGTCAGTCTTGGAGCCTTCGTCGCTCGAGAGCACCTCGAACACCTGGCCGACCTCGCCCTGGCGGATGGCACCGATAAGGTTCATCAGCGGACCTGGGCAGGCCATCCCTCGCGCGTCGATTGTCTTGTCGATCTGAACCGTGCTCATCAATTCCTCCCGATCAAATGAACAGAACCTGGCCGTCGCCGACCGAGCTCATGAATGCCGCCACACCTTCGATGCCGTCGACCAGCGGGTCGAGGTCGCCCTTCTGCAGGTGGAACATGTCTATGGAGAGGGCGCAGGCCTGGATGTCGACCTCGCCCACGTCCTTGGCTTGCTTCAAGAGCTCGCTCCAGTGGTTCCCAGGGTGTGCCCGGACCACGGGCGCCTGCGCCGCTGTTGCCTCGGGCGACAGTTGATGGTCGTTTGTGACATGGCCGGCCCGAAAGGCATCGAGCGCGTAGTACTGGAGAAAGATGTTCACCGGGCGGCCCATCGCCGCCGCGCCTACGGTCAACACCGCGGCGGCATTCAGCTTGTCGTCAGTGCCTGAGAACAGCACCAGGGAGAGGGGTTTTTCCTGTTCGTCCATCTTCCATACCTCCGTGCCTTGAGTCTCAGCCCTGGTCGAAGCAGGAGGTAGAGGCGGCGGGCCCGGTTCCAGCGGGCCGTATGACCCTATGTGATTGCACAGTTACACAGCTAAACTCCCCCCATGCAAGATTGGGAGATCGAGCAGGCGGCGCACCGTTTTGCGCTGCTCAGCGATCCGACCCGGCTCCGCATCCTTCACACCGTGATGGAGCGGGGTGAGCTGTCCGTGCATGAGATCGCCGAGGCGGCCCACGTCTCCCGCTTCAACACCTCGGCACACCTGAATCGGCTTGCCGCCAGCGGCCTCGTCGCCCGCCGGCGCGAAGCTTCCACCGTCTACTACCGCGTCGACGACCGACGCCTGCCCGTGATCTGCGAATCGATGTGCCAGTCGCTGCGCGCGCACGCGAGCGCGCTGGCCGGCCCGCACAAGGCCTAGACGGAGGTCGGACCGGGCGTCCCTGGCTCCGGAGCAGTCTTAGATCGATTCGGTCTGGGTGCCTGGCACCTCGCTCGCCGCATGCTTCAGGGCGGCGTCTGAGACGGCGTGCACCTCCGGCTCGCCACCGAGCTCGACCAGTTTGGCCGCGATGTCCTGCGCCTGGTCCGCGGTCGCGAGCACGCCGACCGCAGCCTTTCCGTCGAAGAGCTTCGCCGAGATGCGTTCCTTGTCCTTTTCGCTGAGACCGAGTCCCTTGTGGCGCAGCGCACCGAGCAGCCCTCCGCCGGCGACACCGGCGGCCACGCCCACAGGAGGTACGAGAAGTGCAAGGACGAGCCCGATCCCGCCCCCCTTGAGGATGCTGCGGGAGCCCATCTTGTGCACCTTGACCTCGCCCTTGTCGTCCAGCGCGAGCACTCCGATGGCGCTGAGCTTCACGCGGTCGTCTGCCTTGTCCCATTCCTTGAGAGTCGCGACCGCGGTGTCCGCGGCAGGCTCGTCATCGAAGATCGCGAGCACGACTGACCTTTCGCTCAATTCCTGACCTCCCCCGGTCGCCCTTCCGGTTCATTGACGGATACCAAGAACATATGGGTGCCGGGGAGCCGAGCCTGCTGGTCTGGAGGGAATACCTAGACACTTTCTATGGTGTCAAGGAGCACGTCATTGACCAGGACATGGTCGGCAATCCCGAAGGTGAGGTCCAGGTCAGAGTAGCGGTCGCCGCCGTCCACTGCGAGCGACCCCACGGCAGCTCCGGCGACGACGCGCCCATCCTCCTCCGCGAGCCGTAGCAGGCGCTCACGCAGAGCATCCCGCTGCTTTGATGGTGAACACGAGGCGCGATTCTACTTCTGCCTATGATCGCCAGAGAGCAAAGGAGGAACGGGATTGAGCGCCTTCACCGAACCTGAGATCGAGTACTTGAGCGGCCAGCGTTTGGGCAGGCTGGCCACCGTCGGGCCGCACGGTCAGCCCCACGTCGTTCCGGTCGGATTCCGCTACAACCCAGAAACGGACACGATCGACATCGGCGGACATGACTTCGCCACGCGCAAGAAGTGGCGCGACGTTCACGCCAACCCGAAGGTCGCCTTCGTGGTCGACGATCTCGCGTCGGTCCAACCCTGGCGGCCACGCGGAATCGAGATCAGGGGCGACGCGGAGGTACTTCATTCCGGCGGCAACACCGTGAATCCCCGCTTCGGCGACGAGATGTTCCGCATCAAACCGAAGCGGATCTATGCGTGGGGCCTGGTGGAAGGAGTCCGGGGCGCCGGCCGTGACGTCCGTGGCTAGCAACGAGGGCGGCCGCACGTGAAGTTCGTCGACCTGGCGGCCAACCTCGACCGGATGGAGGCGACCAGAAGCAGGAATGAGCTCGTCCGCATCACATCCGATGTGTACCGCGCAAGCTCGACCGACGAGCTCGGGCCGATCACCTACTTGATCCAGGGCCGGCTCGCGCCGTTTTTCGAGCCGGTCGAGATCGGCCTCGGCGAACGGCTGCTGATGACAGCGCTGGCGTCTGCGTACGGAGCGCGCAAGGACGAGGTGACCAGGCTCAACCGGCAGACGGGAGACCTCGGCATCACCGCCCAGCGCCTCGCACCGGCGCATCGCGGAGATTCGCCCACGGTCATCGAGGTGCATCGGCGCCTGCTCGAGATCGCGGCCGCAAGCGGCCCCGGCAGCCAGCAGAAGAAGCTCGACGTTTTCACCGGTCTGCTTCGCGACCTGGACTCTTCGTCGGCCAAGCATCTCGTTCGCATCACGCTCGGCAAGATGCGCCTTGGCATCGGCGACCCGACCGTGCTCGACGCGCTGTCGTCGGCCAAGACCGGGGATCGGTCGTTGCGGCCGATCCTGGAAGCCGCCTACAACCGCACCTCCGACCTCGGCCTCATCGCGCGCACTCTCTGGGACAGTGGCGAGAAGGGCCTTGACGCGCTGAAAGTGAGGGCGGGTCAGCCTCTGCGGCCCCAGCTGGCGGAGCGCCTGCCGAATCCCGAGGCGGTGATCAAGAAGCTCGGCACGGTCGCCGTGCAGCCGAAGTACGACGGCCTCCGCGTGCAGATCCACAAGGACGGCGAACAGGTGAAGCTCTTCTCGCGCAACCTCGAGTCGATGACAGAGATGTTCCCAGAGCTGGTGAAAGCTGCTGCCCGCCTGCGGGCGAAGAGCGTCATCCTCGACGGCGAGGCGATCGCCTACAACCCCGAATCCGAGGAGTACGTGCCTTTCCAGGAGACCACCGCGCGGCGCCGCAAGGAGGGCATCCAGGAGCTGGCCGCCCGCGTTCCGATGCGGGCATTCGTGTTCGACGCCATGTTCCGAGACGGAGACGACCTGACGCAGCTGCCCTACCAGCAGCGGTTCGAGGTGGTCCAGGACCTTCTTCGCAAGGCGGACACCTTGGTGGTGGCCCCGCTCATCAAGACCGATTCAGCCGACGTGCTGACCCGCGAGCTGCTCGACAACATCAGCCGTGGCCTGGAAGGCGTGGTCGCCAAGCGGCTCGACTCGACCTACCAGGCCGGCGCGCGCAACTTCAACTGGGTGAAGCTGAAGCGAAACACGAGCGGCCGCCTGAACGACACAATCGACGTCGTGCTGCTCGGCTACTACCGCGGCAAGGGCAAGCGCGCAGAGTTCGGTGCGGGCGCATTGCTCGCCGGCGTTTATGACTCCGACAAGGATGAGTTCGCGACCATCACAAAGCTCGGCACCGGCCTCTCCGACCAGGGCTGGCGCGAGATCCACCAGCGCCTGGCGAGCCTCGAAGTAGCGCAGAAGCCGGCTCGCGTGAGCTCGAACTTCGTCCCTGACGCATGGCTCGAGCCGGCGATCGTCGTCGAGGTGCTGGCCGATGAGATCACGCCGAGCCCGCGCCACACGGCGGGGATGACCGCGGACGGGCCGGGGTTCGCGCTGCGCTTTCCGCGGATCGTGTCCATCCGAACCGCCGACAAAAGGGCCGAGGATGCAACCACCGTCCGCGAGATCCGGGAGATGTTTGCCCAGCAGCGACAGCCGGGCCGCTGAAGCCAGGGGTCCGACGCCCTATTCTCTAGGCGAGGTTTCAAATGTCGAGCCGGCTTCCCCGTGCCATCACCTCGTTCCGACTTCCCAGGCGCAAGACGGGAGCTCAGCAGGCTGAACCCGAGGCGCCGGAAGTCTCCATGGAGTCGCGCAGCGGCCCTCCGATGGCGCCAGTCGAGGACAGCCTGATCGACGCCGCCATCTACCGCGAAGGTCGCCGCATCGAAAGCCCTCCGACGCTGGCCGCGACCTACGAACGGCTCGGCGAGCTGCCCGGCACTGTCGCCTGGCTCGGGCTCTACCGGCCGGCCGAAGCGCAGGTGCTGGCCGCGGGCGAGCAGTTCGGACTGCACGAGCTGGCGGTCGAGGACGCCATCGTCGCGCACCAGCGTCCGAAGCTCGAGCGCTACGACGACACCCTGTTCGTCGTGCTGCGACCCGCTCGCTACCTCGACGCCCCCGAGCAGGTCGAGTTCGGTGAGATCCACGTCTTCGTCGGTCCCAACTTCGTCCTGACCATCCGGCACAGCCAGGCCCCCGACCTGGCCACGGTTCGCCGGCGCATGGAGGGCGACCCTGAGCTGTTGGCGCGTGGCCCCGAGGCAATCCTGTACGCGATCGTCGACGGCGTCGTCGACGGCTACGCGCCGGTGATCGCGGGGCTGCAGAAAGACATCGATGAGATCGAGACCGAAGTCTTCGGTGGGTCGCCGCGTGTTTCGCGACGCATCTACGAGCTGTCCCAGGAGGTCATCGAGCTGCAGCGCGCGACCCGGCCATTGCTGTTGATCCTCGACGGCCTCATCGCTGGTTTCGACAAGTACGGCACCGACCAGGAGCTGAGGCGCTATCTGCGCGACGTAGCCGACCACGCCACCACGGTCGTCGAGCGCGTGGACACCTTCCGCCACATGCTCAACGACATCCTCACCCTCAACTCGACGCTGGTCAACCAGGCCCAGAACGAGGAGATCAAGAACCTCACCGAGGCGAGCTACACGCAGAACGAAGAGATCAAGAGGGTGTCGGCCTGGGCCGCGATCCTGTTTGCTCCGACCCTCATCGGCACCGTCTACGGAATGAACTTCGACAACATGCCCGAGCTCCACTGGCCGCTCGGCTACGCCTACGCCCTGGGGCTCATGGCGCTGGTCTGTCTTGCCCTCTACCTGCTGTTCAGGCGAAGGCACTGGTTGTAGCCGGGAGACCCTCGTCCTTGGCTCGATCGGCCCATGTCGAAAAGGCCCCGAGCCGTTCGATGCATCAACGAGGCCATTCGTTGCCTCCGAACCACATTCGACAAAAGAAAAGGAGACAGACATGCGCGTGTTGGTGCTGGCCAAGGAAGACCATCAGAGCAGGGCGGCGACCCCCCCGACGCCACAGGAGCTGGCCGAGTTCGAGAAGTTCAACGAAGAGCTGATCAAGGCCGGGGTGGTGCTCGGCGACGGGCGCCTCTACCCGAGCTCGCAGGGCAAGCGTCTGCAGTTCGACGGCAAGAAGCGCACGGTCATCGATGGGCCGTTTGCGGAAACCAAGGAGCTCGTTGCGGGGTACTGGCTGTGGCAGGTGCGATCAATGGACGAGGCTCTCGAGTGGCTCAAGCGCGCACCGTTCGATGCCGGGACCTATGAGATCCGTCAGATCTTCGACAACGAGGGCATGTGACCGTCGCGATAGAACCAGGTGACAAACGCGCAGCCGGAGAGCTCGACGTGCATCGAGCCATCGAGGCGATCTGGCGTATCGAGTCGGCCCGGCTGATCGCCGGGCTGGCTCGCCGTGTCGGCGACATCGGGACCGCCGAGGAGCTCGCCCAGGACGCCTTGGTCGCAGCGCTCGAGCAGTGGCCGCGCTCAGGCGTGCCCGACAGACCCGGCGCGTGGCTGATGGGGACGGCGAAGCACCGCGCGATCGACCTCGTCCGCCGCCGGCAGACGCTGGAGCGCAAGTACGAAGAGATCGGACGCGAAGCCGAGCGAGCTCGGGCAGCCGTCGCCCTCGACACGTCGATCGATGATGAGGTGGAGGACGACCTGCTCAGCCTGATCTTCATGGCGTGCCACCCGATGATTTCCAGGGAGGCACGCGTCGCCCTCACCCTGCGCGTCCTCGGTGGCCTCACGACTGAGGAGATCGCGCGCGCATTTCTCGTCCCGATCGCCAGCATCGCCCAGCGCATCGTGCGCGCCAAGCGGACCCTGGCCGAGGCGCATATCAGGTTTGAAGTGCCCACCGGGCCGGAGCGAGCTGCCCGTCTCGCCTCGGTTCTCGAAGTCATCTACCTGGTCTTCAACGAGGGCTATGCCGCCACCGCGGGCGAGGACTGGGTCCGGCCGGCGCTGTGTGAGGAGGCTCTTCGCCTGGGCCGCGTCCTCGCCGAGTTGGTGCCGGCGGAGCCCGAAGTTCACGGCCTGGTGGCGCTGATGGAGATCCAGGCGTCACGCCTCCGGGCTCGGGTCGGACCTGCGGGCGAACCAATTCTCCTGCTCGACCAGGACCGGTCGCGCTGGGACCGCATGCTGATCCGCCGCGGCCTGGCCGCGCTCGAGCGGGCCGAGCGGCTTGGTGGCGCACTGGGACCGTATGCGCTGCAGGCCGCGATCGCGGCATGTCATGCGCGAGCGACGGGCGCGGGGGAAACCGACTGGCCGCGCATCGTCGCCCTCTACGACGCGGTCGCCCAGATCGCGCCATCGCCGGTGATCGAGCTCAACCGGGCGGTCGCTGTGGGCATGGCGTTCGGTCCTGCGTCAGGTCTCGAGCTCGTCGATGCCCTGGTGCCAGAGCCATCCCTGAAGTCGTATCACCTGCTGCCGGCGGTCCGCGGCGACCTGCTGCGCAAGCTTGGCCGGTACGAGGAGGCCGGCACCGAGTTCGAGCGGGCCGCGTCGCTGACCGAGAACGCCGTCGAGCGCCGCCTCCTCCGGAGACGCGCGGCGGAGTGCGCCGCCGAAGGAATGACGGGCTAGCGACGAATCAACAGGTTCGTCATCTACAGACGGTCCAGATCGGTGTCCTCGTCGGCCAGCGCTCCTGAATTGGGCCGCGCATTCCGGGCGATCAACCGACCGGCCGCCGCCATCTCGTCATGTTCGTCCAGCTCAGGATCGCCTCCGCGATCAAGACCCACGGCCGCACGCAAAACGCCTTCCGCCAGGTAAAAACCCAGCAGCTTCCGGTCCTTCACCGAACCGCGAATGACAAAGCGGTCCCATTTGCGGATGTGGCCGACGTACTCGATCTTGTGCTCGTACTGGTCAGACCAGAACGTGTGGATGTACCGATACTCGTCCGTGGAGCCCAGCATCGACCGGGCGGCGGCGGCCCCCTGCTTCTCCGCGTTGTTGTAGTGCTCGACGCGGATGCGCCCGAACCGTGGATGCAGATGATTTGCCACATCGCCGGCCGCGAAGACTCCCGGCACGTTTGTCCGACACATCGCGTCGACGAGCACGCCGTTGTCTGTGGCCACCTCGGCGCCATGAAGCAGGTCCGTGGCGGGTCGAATGCCGACGGCCACGACGGCCAGATCGCATTTCACTTTGCGCCCACTGCTGGTGATCGCGCCCTCGACGCGGTTCGAACCTTCGAACCGGACAACAGCATCGCCGCTTATCAGGTCGACGCCGGCGTCGCGATGGATGCAGGCCATGACCTCGCCGATCTCCGGGCCGAGCACGGTTTCCAGCGGAGATGCCCCGGGCATCACGGCCGTCACCTGGACTCCCAGCTGCGTCAATGAGGCGGCGACTTCCGAACCGATGAAACCCATACCGACCACCAGAGCCCTGGCTCCGGGGCGGGCGGCTTGCTTGATGGCATCGCAATCCGCCACCGTGCGCAGCTGCAAGACACCGGGCAGATCGGCGCCGGGGACGTCCAGGCGCCTGTTCTCGCCACCGGTCGCGATCAGGAGCGTGCCGTAAGCGACAGGATTCCCGACGTCGAGGTCGATGCGGCCCCGGTGGAAGTCGATCCGCGTGGCCGTGGCGTCGATCCGCTCCACGCGGTTGTCGTCGTACCACCCCTCGGGGTTGACCAGCCAGCCGGTGAGAGTCTCCTCCCCGCGCAGGTACCCCTTCGAAAGCGGCGGGCGACCGAACGGTGGAGTGGCCTCGTGGCCGATCAGGACAAGGCGGCCGTCGAAACCCTCCTCGCGGAGGGTCCTGGCGGCGACGCCGCCCGACATTCCCGCGCCCAGGATGACGATGGTGTCTTCAAGCGCCCGCACGTTCGCAAACCATAGGTCGCTGACCCGCGGTCCAATATCGTCCTGACCGTCGCGGGTTTGAGGACCAAGCCGTGCTCGTTCCCTCCGCCGATCGGCGCCATTTGTGCCCGGATGGCGGAGTCCCAGGCAGGGATACGACCGCCTGTGCCCGAATGGCGGAGTCGGCGGAAACCCGCCGGGCAGTTCAACATCACCGCCGTGGCCGACCGCGACACGTATCCCGACCTCGAGGTTTTCGCCGCCGGCGTCCGCGAAGAGCTCCACGCCCTGGAGAGGCGGCTGCACCGGGCCGAAGTCGTCGCCTAATTCGCCTTGTTCTGGTCGAGCGGCGCGATCGAGAAGCGTCGACCGGTGATCGAGTCCGAGTAGACGGCCAGCCATGCGGAGCGCTCGCCCGGCGCCGCCGGACGCACGACGAGCTGCCGCAGGTGCTCTGAAAGCCGGTCGATGGTGGTCGTGATGTCGTACACCGTGCCCTTGAGCACGACGCTCCACGCGATCCCGGCCTCGGTGTCGACGCCGTCGACCTCGAACGCAGCCCGGGTGAGAGGGGCGCGCTCGAGCTTCAGACCCGGCGCCGTCCGGAACACGACCACGCCGGCGTCGAACGCGTAGTTGACGGGAAAGATCTCCGGCCGGCCGTCGACCACGATGGCGATCCGGCCCAGCTGCTCGCCGCGGAGGAGCTCCGCGCTTTCGTCCGGCGAAAGGACCTCGATTGACTCGCGCGCGTCGCTGTGCGCCCGATCCACTTCGATCACAACCTACTACTTCGGTCATCCCGGGTCGCGATGGCGAGGGGCTGATGGTCCCGGCTCGTGCCGACCGAAGGTCTCTCGCCGGCGAACGTGTGCCCGAAGTTCGCGATCGTCCTGGTTCTCGTCGCCGGCCTGACATTTGGGGTGTACGAGTTCGGTGTCCGGCGCTGGCGGTTCACCCGCCTCCTTTTCGGCATGGGGCCGCTGCCGGCCGCGCTTCCGAGCGACCGCACCCCGGGGTTGACATTGCGCCCCTCTTCGGCCTGAGCCGCGAGGCAGGCGCGCATGTTGATCGAGACGGCACACGTCGAATCGGGTTGCCTTGCGGGTGAGGTCGCCGTCATCACCGGCGTGCGAAGGCACGGTTTTTCCGGGCCATAAGTCCCTGTTCGGTTCACGTGACCATGGCTTCGCTGGTGGCATGAGAACCGCAGCGCCCGAAAGGCGTGCCCCACGCTCGAATCCATTCGACGCCGGCGCGGCCGGGTTTGCGGACCGGCACCTGAGGTTCAGGCACGAGAGGCTGAGGCGGCTCTGGAGCGGCTGCCCGGCCTGCGGAGGTCTCGACCTGCAAGTCCCCACAGGAGTTGATCGGCGCCGGATTCCGGAAGCCGACGGCATCTGCGCGACCTGCGGCGCCGCCTTGATGGCGGCGTCGAGCGGCTGCGTGCGGGTCCTGGTGGCGCGCCGCCCGCGGCCGGTCTAGCCAGGGAAGAACCGTGGCAACCATCTCTGCGTCCCTGAGCGTCGCTCCGGCTGTCACGCCGGTCGCCGGCTTGGAGACGGTCCCGGTGTCTTCTTCGACCAGGCGGGTCGTCGTCCGGACAGCCCATACCTGCACTTCTTCCGCGACGGCGAGTGGCGGACCCTCACCTGGGGCGAGACCGCCGAGCGGGCGGTGCGGGTCGCAAGCGCGCTCATCGAGGCAGGCTCTACTGCGACCTCGGGATCCTGGCCGCGGGCGGCGTGACGGTCCCGATCTATCCATCCTTGGGGCGCAAGGTCGCAGCCTACTTCGCCGTGGGCAGCAAGGCTCGCTTCGCCATCGCCGGCAGCGACGAGCTTACGGCCAGGGTCGCAATGCACCCATACCCCTCGCGCATCTTCACGATCGACGAGGAGGTGGCCGCATGGACGCGCACGGAGCCTTCTGACAGCGCTCGGGCGCAGGTCGCGGCCCGCCTCGCCGCTCTCGATCCCGAACATGTCGCGACGGTCGTCTACACGTCGGGCACGACGGGCGACCCCAAGGCGAACGAGTTCGACGCCGACGTCGTCCTCGTCGGCCGTCGCGGGCGTGGCGGGGTGGCCGAGCTCCTCCTTGGCAGCGTGAGCCACGAGCTGGTCCTGCACTGCAAGCGTCCCGTTCTGGTCATCTCGAGCCTCTGAAGGCGATCCGCGGCGGCTGGTGGTCAGCTCTTGGGCGACTCCAGCGTGCTTGCCTGGTCGAGGTAGTAGAGGAGAGCCAGCGACGGCGCGATCAAGACCACCAGCGCCACGGTCACTATCAGGAGCACCGTCTGAGTCGCCGGCGGTGCGATCGCCTGCTCGATCGTCAGCCGGCCCGGCAGCAGGTAAGGGGACTGGGCGAAACCCCACGCGAACACCATCGAGCCGACGGCTGCGATGGTCAGTACGCGATACCAGTGGTGGATGCCGCGCCAGGCCAGGTACATCACCGCCGGCGTCAGCAACATCGTGGCGAGGGCGAAGGGGAGGCCAGGCCCGCCAAGCATCGAACGCAGCAGGGAAGGCGTTTGCGACCCGATTACCGCGAGAGCGGCCGTCCCGGTGGCGATCAGCGCAACACCCGCGACCAGGAGTCGACGCCGAAAGTAATCCGCGAGCTCGGGCACGCCGTAGCGGCGCGCGTCGCCAAGCAGGAACGACGCGCCGCTGAAGGCGGTGGCGGCGACCGAGACTAGCCCGAAGGCGATCGGCATGGGGCCGAACGAGGCCTCGAGGGCGGGTCGCGAGCCAATCTGTCCCGACGCGACAGCGCCCAGCGAGGCTGCAAAGAAGAAAGGCGTGAGCACGGACGAAACGCCGAAGACGATGTCAGCGGCGCGATGCTCGCGCTCGTCGTGGGCCACGTGACGGAACGCGAAGAACGCGCCTCGGAGAATCAGACCGACCAGCGCCAGCGCGAAGAGGGGATAGACGGTGCTGAAAACCGTCTGGAACAGCACTGGGAAGGCCGTCCAGGACAACACGATCGCGAGCACGAGCCAGACGTTGTTGACCTCCCAGACGGGAGCCATCGCGTGATCGATCAACGCGCGTGCCTCGCGGCCGCGCGCGCTGTTGCCGGCGAGGAGGTCCCAGATGCCCGCCCCGAAGTCGACGCCGCCCGCGGTGCTGTAAGCCGTGATCGCCAGCAGCAGGACCAGCGCGATCAGCTCAGGCACCATGGCCCCACCTCTCCGGGCGCGGGCCGTAGGGAGCTCCTTCCTCGGGCGCCCCGACCGCGCGGGCGTCCTCATCGCGCCACCTCACGCCAAGCCGTATCAGCAAGGCGATGAATAGGTAGGCGATCAGGCCGTAGATGACCACCAGGGTGGCGAGCATCATCCAGACAAACGTGGCGGGGGCGTCGGTGACCGCGTCCGCCACACGCATCAGCCCGTAGACGATCCATGGCTGGCGGCCCACCTCGGTCGTGACCCAGCCTGTCTCGACCGCGATGTAGCAGCCGGGGCCGGCCAGCGCTGCCAGCCTGTAGAACCACACCGAGCCTGGCAGGCTGAGACGCCGCGCGAGCACCCAGAAGTACCAGATTGCAAGCGCGGCTCCTACCGTACCCAGGCCGACCATCACGTCGAACGCCAGGTGGGTGATGTTGGCCTCCAGGATCGAGGGCCGAGCCTCCGCCGCGAAGCCCGTCAGGCCGGGGATGACCGCGTCGGGTGAGTAGCCGACGAGGAGGGAGTCGAGGTCGGGCACGGCGATCCCGAGGTGGATCTGGCCCTGATCGTCGAGCCAGCCCAGGATCACCTCCGGGTTGTGGTCGCGGGTAGTCCAGGTGATCTCCATGGCCGCGAACTTGGCCGGCTGGTCGTCGACCAACGCCCGCGCCGAGAGGTCGCCGATGACCAGCTGAAGAGGTGTCAGAGCTGCCGCGATGGTGAACGGAACCGCAAAGGCGAGGCGCTGGTAGTGATCTCGCCGTCCGCGCAGCCACGCGACCGCGTACACGGAGGCGACGGCGAAGCCCGCCGTCATGTATAGCGCGATCAGGAAGTGCCAGAACTCATAGCCCAGCGCCCGCGTGAAGAGCGCGGCCCCGGCGTCGAGGTCGACCAGCCGTCCCGCTTCGACCGTGATCCCACCGGGCGTATTCATGAACGCGTTCGCCGCGAGCACCGCGAAGGTGCCGAGGATCCCCGCGGGCGGGAGCACGAGCCCAAGCAGGAAGTGCGTCCGCGGCCGGAGCCTTGACCAGCCGTAGAGGTAGATGCCGATGAAGATCGCCTCGATGAAGAAGGCGATGCCCTCGATCGCAAAGCCGAGCCCGAGCGCCGCCCCGAACCGCCCCATCATGCGCGGCCAGAGGATGCCGAACTCAAACGACAGGATCGTCCCCGTCACGGCTCCGACGGCGAACTGCACCGCCATGACGACCGACCAGCGGCGTGCGATCCGCAGGGCAACCGGGTCCTTGCGGTGTAGGCCGATTCCCTCCATGACCAGCGTCAGTGTTGGAAACGCAACCCCGAGGGGGACGAGGAGGACGTGGACCGCGAGCGTGAAGGCCATCTGGATGCGGCTGGGCAGGAGGGCAGGTTCCGCGGCGAGCCAGAGCGGCGAATCCATCAACCGAGTTAAGCCTGCACCATTGCCCGCTTCCAGGAGTCGGCGCGGGCCAAAGGGTAGCTGACGTGCGCGGCTACTTCCTGTGGTCGCTGCTCGACAACTTCGAGTGGGCCTGGGGATACCAGAAGCGGTTCGGCATCGTGCACGTCGACTACGCAACGCAGCTCCGGACGGTCAAGGACAGCGGGCACGCTTACTCGAACTTCATCCGCAACGGCGGGGGTCAGGCAGGGTAGACCGAAACGTCGGTGGCTTTGAACGAAAGCCACACCTCGCCGCCATCGGCGAGCCTCAGCTCCGAAAGCGCGGCAGGCGTGACCTCGGCCACGATCGGCACCTCGCCGTCGATCCGGACCCGAGCCCGGTCGCCGTACAGCTCGACGCCGTGGGCCCGGCCCGGCCAGACGTTTCGCGGGCTGCCCTCGGGCCGCGACCGGTGCAGCGACACCGCGCGCGGATGTATCACCGCAAACACGTCGCCCGACTCCGCGCCCGCTGCCGCGACCACGAGGCCGCCGGAGGTGCGCACCGAACCGGGCCCGGCCTCTCCGCGGAGGAGGTTCACGCCGACCAGGTCGGCGACGTAGCGTGACCTCGGGTGCTCGGCGACCTCGCCGGGCGCGCCCGTCTGCACCTGCCTGCCGCCCTCCATGACGATCAGGCGGTCGGCGAGGATGGCGGCCTCGAGCGGATCGTGAGTCACGACAAGCCGCACGCCCTTGAAGGATGCGAGGTGGCTCTTCAGATCACGGCGCACGGCGACGCGGGTCGTCACGTCGAGCGCGCCGAGCGGCTCGTCGAGGAGCAGGACGCGGGGATCTGGGGCGAGGGCGCGTGCCAGCGCGACGCGCTGCCTCTCGCCTCCCGAGAGCGCTGACGGTTTCGACGCCGCGTGACTCCGCAGTCCCACTCGTTCGACCCATTCCATCGCGCGCCGTCCCGCCTCCGCCCGGCCGGCGCCGCGCGCGCGCAGGCCGAAGGCCACGTTGTCGAGGACGCTCATGTGCGGGAACAGCAGGTAGTCCTGGAAGACAAAACCGATCGGCCGCTCCTCGGTCGGCACGTAGCTGCCGTCCTTTGTGTCTTCGAGCACCTTGCCATCGAGCGCGACCCGTCCCGACCGGATCGGCGCCAGGCCCGCGATCGTGCGCAGGAGCGTCGTCTTGCCGGCGCCGTTGGGTCCCAGAAGCGCAACCACCTCGCCTTCCTCGACCCGGAACTTCATCTCGAGGTCCAGCGCCCCGAGCATCGTGGTGACGTCGACGTCGAGGCTCACGCCGAGCCCAGCCAGCGATGCCTGAGGCCGACCAGGACCGCGAGGGACACGAATAGAAGGAGGAGGCTGAGGATGAACGAGCCCTTCTGGTTGGTTTCGAACAGCAGGTACACAGCCAGCGGCATGGTCTGGGTCACGCCGGGGAAGTTGCCGGCGAAGGTGATCGTCGCTCCGAACTCGCCAAGGGCGCGAGCCCAGCAGAGAACCGCGCCCGCGGCCAGCGACGGCGCGATCAGCGGGAGCGTGACGCGCGTCAGAACCGTCCAGCGGCGTGCCCCGAGGGCGCGGGCCGCCTCCTCGTAGCGCCGGTCCATCGAGCGCAGCCCGGCCTCGACGGTCAAGACCAGGAAGGGCATCGCCACGAAGGTCTCGGCGAACACGACGCCCGCCGTCGTGAAGGGAAGCGTGACCCCGAAGGTGCTGTCGAGCCAGGAGCCCAGCAGCCCGCGGCGGCCGAACGCAAGGAGAAGCGCGATGCCGCCGACCACCGGCGGCAGGACCATCGGCAGCGTGGTCAGCGCGCGCAGCACCGCCTTACCGCGGAAATCGACACGGGCATAGACCCATGCCAGCGGCAGGCCGAGCACCAGTGCGACCGCGGTGGAGGAAACCGACGCGACCAGCGAGAGACGGAGCGCTTCGAGGGTGTCCGGCGAGGTCAGCAAGCGCCATGCATCGCCCCACGGCGCGCGCACGACAAGCCCGATGAGGGGGACGATGAAGAACGCGGCCCCGAGAGCGGCCGGGATCGCGATCCAGACCGGCGCCCGTTCAGGCCGGGTCGAACCCAAACTCGCCAAGGATTGCCTGTCCCGCGCTGGAGGTGACGAAGTCGATGAAGTCGGATGCGGTGTTCGTGTTCGTCGTGCCTTTGACAGCCGCTATGGGGTAGGTGGCAACGACGTTGTACTCGTCCGGGATCGGCACGCCGGTCACCTTGTCGCCCGCGGCCCTGACGTCGGTCGTGTAGACGATTCCCGCGTCGGCTTCGCCAAGCTCGATCTTGCTCACCACCGACTTGACGTCGGCTTCCAGGCTTTTCGGCTTGACGGTCACGCCGGCCCTGGCGAGTGCCTGGAGCGAGTACTTGCCGGCCGGCACGGTGGGCGCTTCCGCAATGTAGATCACTCCTGCCTTGCCGAGGTCGGCGAGGGCCGAGATCTTCCTCGGGTTGCCCCGTGCGACGACGATCTCGAGTCGGTTGTGCGCGAACACCTGCGGGGTCGCGCTCGTCGTCAACCCGTCCGCTTCGAGCCGGTCCATGTTGACCGTGTCAGCGGCCGCGAACACGTCCGCGGGTGCGCCCTGCTCGATCTGGGTCACCAGCGTCGGTGTGCCGGCAAAGTTGAAAGTCACGTTCGTACCGGGATGGTCCCGCTCGAATCCGCCGCCGACTGCTTTGAAGGCATCGGTCAGCGATGCGGCCGCAAACACTGTTATGGACCGGCTCACCGTCGAAGGGCCGCATGCGGCGGCAATCAGAATCGCGGTAGCGACGAGCGCCGGCCTCACTTCCGGGGCAGCTCGATCACGACGTTGGTCGCCTTGACCGACGCAACGGCAAGCACCCCCGGCTTGAGCTTCAGCTCGTCGGCCGCGTCGCGCGAGATCAGAGAGACGATGTGGTGCGGCCCGGCCTGCATCTCGACCTGGGCCATGACGCCGTCTTTGACGACCCGGGTGACGATGCCCGCGAAGCGATTGCGCGCGGATGCGACGGGCGCTGCCACCGGCCGTGGTTGGGCTGCCATGTACGTGGCGAGCGCGCCGCTGTCGATCAGCCGCTGGCCGCCGGTGGATCGCGACGTCTTGATCTGTCCCGAGTCGACCAGGCGGCGCACGGTGTCGGGGCTGACCCGCAGAAGCTCCGCCGCCTCCCGGATCTTCAGGTGCTGTGGCATCAGCTCAATATATGGCAAATGCGCCAATTCGCCAGGTAATAGCCTGCAGCCGCCAGCTTTCTAGGCTGAGAAGCGATACTCCCAGGAATCGGCGATGAGGCGTTCCCGGCTCAACCCGAGCTGCTTCTCGGCGAGGTCGAGCTCGGAGGTCAGCGTCGTGCCGACCATGGCCGGGTCGTCGCTGCTGACCGTCAGCGGCACCCCGGCTTCGGCGGTGCGCTCGGCCAGCAGGCGGAGGAGCGACGGGTCCTCGAGCGACGACACACCGTGGGCGATCCGGTCTGCGCCCAGGTTCTCGACGGCGTCGCGCACGACTTCGGGCCCGCCGGTCTGGCCCGCGTGCGGCATGAACCGAAGGCCCGCGCCGTGAGCGCGTTCCACGATTGGCAGGAGCGGGGCAGACGGAGCGGACTCGTCGCCGACAAGGCCGATGCCGGCCACGCCCTCAGTGGCCAGCGCGATGTCGAGCGCCCGGCGGTTGCTCTCGACGGACTCCTCACGCACCAGCTCGACCAGCCAGGAGATCTCGACGCCGAGGTCTCGTTCGGCGCGACGCCGGCCGCGGACCACGCCGTCGATCCACTCGTCACCCGGATGCAGCGATGGGTTGAAGCTGATCTCTGAGTAGGCGATGCCCTGCGCTGCCATCGACCTCGCGTGCTCGTTGATCACCCGCTCGAAGTCTTCGCTCGTCTGCAATGCCCGGCAGACCTGGCGATAGATCTCGAGGAAGCCGGGCAGGCTCGAGTACCGGTAGGGCGGCGGCGGCGGAAGGGCGTGGGCAGCCGCCATCTCGACCGCGGTCTCGTGGCGCACGGTCCCTTCGAGATGGACGTGCAGCTCGGCGAGGCGGCTAGCCGGCGCTGCCCTTGGACCTCCTCGGCCGAGGTTTCTCTTCCCCGGCGCGGGCTGCCTTCGCGGCCTTGACGCTGGCCTCCAGGGCGGCCATGAGGTCGAGCACCTTCGTCGGCGACGGCGGCGCGGCAGGCTCTGTTCGCGAGGGTGTCCTCTCCGCGATCGCGTCTAGCAGTCGCTGCCGGTATTCGTCGGGGTAGCGCTCCGGCTCGAAAGGTCCCGAAAGCGTGTCGACCAGCAGGCGCGCCATCTTGAGCTCCTTGTCCGAAGGAACGGCGGCGGCTTCCGGGACCAAGAATTCCGCCGGCACGATTTCGTCCGCGTGGACCATCGTCGTCAGCAGCATCACACCGCCAAACGGGCGCACCCCGCACGGGTAGCGGCGCGAGCGCAGGGTGAACCAGGCGATCGCCATCTTCTCGGCGCCGGCCAGGGCCTGGTGTAGGAGGCGGAATGGGGAGGACCACTCGCGGTCGGGGACGACGTAGTAGCGCGACTCGAAGTAGATCGGGTCGACCGCGGCAACGTCGACGAACTGCTGCACGTCGATGACGCGGCTCCGTTCCGGCGCCAGGGCGGCGACCTCTTCGCGCGTCATGCTCACGTACTCGCCGGGGGCGACCTCATAGCCTTTGCTGATCTCCTGGAAGGCAACTCCCGGATAGTCCGGACTGTCCGGGATTCTCGAGTGCGATTCGCTCGGTTCGTCCGGACTATCAATGGCTCGAGGGGTCTCGGCTTCCCACTCGACTTCGGGTTGGGAGATGCGCACGTGGCGGATCCGGCGCCCTCCGCGATCCAGCTCGTGGAAGCGCACCGTCTTCTTCTTGATGGCCGGGTAGAGACGCACAGGCACGACCACCAGGCCGAGCGCGAGCGAACCGGTCCAGATCGCGGCGGGCATCTGCGTTGCGAATCCTAAGAGCCCGATCTACCATGCGAGAGGGCCAAACGCATGTTTGGAAGGCTGCGGCTCGCGCCGAGCGTTCGCATCGCACTGGAGCGAAGGTGCGGCGGCGCCTGCGAGGGCTGCGGCCTCGAGTGGCGCTGGGCGCTTTACGTGTTTCGAGTCGATGCGACCGCTGGCTGCACCGCGGCCAACCTGGTCGTCCTTTGCGGCAGGTGCTCGGCCGGAAACGAGGGCGATTTCGCGCCCTTTGTCGGCACCCGCACCACGCGAGACCGGATGCTCACGGCGAACAACCGGAGGGCCGGCGCGGAGCCACTGACGGAATCGCGACGGCGAGCCCTGATCGCCGCCCGCGGCGGAGCGTGCGAGCTGTGCGGCGTGTCAGGCGCCGAACGCGTGCTGCAGGTGCATCACCGGCTCGGGGTGCTGCAGGGCGGCGACGACCGCGAGGAGAACCTGCAGGTTCTGTGCTTTGCCTGCCATCACCACCTGCAGCCGTGCGCGACCGGATGCGGCGCCTGGGCGAGCAAGCGATCCGGCGTCTGCCGAAACTGCCAGATGCGTCACGCCCTGGAGCAACTGATGCCCGGCGCGACGTGGGACGAGATCAAGGTTCGTTTTCCGAGCTTCGTCGAGCAGTGGAGGCCGGGCTACGAGCCGCTGCCGGAGCGGGGTCGCGGGCGATGAAGAGGAAGGCGATGAGGATCGCGATCGCCAGCACCGGCGGGGCGTAATCCGCGATGGGGCCTTCGGGTGCCACGACCTTCACGATCGTCGACGCCAGCACGTAGAACCCGCCAAGCACCAGCATGATGCGGAGCCGCCGCGCGGCGAACCGCAGCTGCGTGCGCAGCCCGCCCGGGCGCACCGAGAGCACGCTGAGGCTGACCGCCACGAGCAGGAACAGACCGAGCAGAAACCCCCGCATGGCCGGCCCTGCTCAGAAGGCGCCGGTGCGCACGCCAAGCTCTCTGAGCCACCTCCGGTAGGCGATGGCCGTGCGGTCGCTGCGCAGGTGGAGCTCGGCCTGGAGGTCGAGGGGGAGCAGCTCCGGGCGCTGCGATTCGAGGATCGGGCGGTCCTGGACGAAGATGCGGTCCTGGAACTCGACCATCTCCGAGGTCGGCTCGTAGTTCATCGCCATCCACATCCAGGCCGTGCTGTCGACCGCGTCGTGCGGCGTCACCGCCAGCAGCATCCCGAACGAGTGCTCACCGTGCTTGATGAACGAGGCAACGAGGGGACGGTGCACGCGATACGTGTAAGTGACTGTCGAACCCTGGCCCGTGGCGTAGGGATCGGGCTGGTAAACCTTGACGCCAGTGGCGAGGACTCCGTCGGCGGTCACGGCGGCATCGTAGTCGGCGATCTCGGGGCGTGAGCGGTCGCCCAGGATACCCTCGTGCACGAACGGGAAGTGGCCGACGTCGAGGAAGTTCTCGACGATGCGCGGCCCGCTCGCGTGCACCCGGTACGGTCCGGCCATGAGCACCTGGTGTGACGGCTCGCCCATCAGCTCGAAGGTAGGGACGGGATTCGCGCCGCTGCCGAGGGTGGCCCAGACCACGCCGTGCGCCTCGGTGGCGCGAAACGTCGTCACACGCGCCTTGGCGGGCGGCTTCTGCTCGGGGTGCGCGGGCATGAGCACGCAGCAGCCGTCCATGCCGTACGTCCAGCCGTGGTACGGGCACTCGAGGCGCACGCCGTCGACGACCCGGCCGAGGGAGAGCCGCGTCCCACGGTGCACGCACAGGTCGCGCCAGGCGTGGAACTCGCCGCCGGAGCTCCACACGACCAGGTCTTCGCCGAGGAGCCTCACGGCGACTGGGCCACCGCTCGCCAGGTCTTCGACGCGGGCGACCGGATGCCAGTCCTCGATGAGGACGGGGTCGTCGATCACGGCAATCTAGGAATGGGTCCGGTCGAGAATCGCCACCAGGTTCCGCGCCGACAGCAGGCCTACGGGTGTGCCCATCGCGTCGACCACGGGCAGGTGCCGGATGCCGAGCCTCATCATCTTCATGGCGACCACGCTCACGTCTTCCTCGACGCTCACGGTGGCGGGGTTCGGCGTCATGATCACGTTTGCGGTCGCCTGCTTCGGGTCGACCCCGTCGGCGATCGCCCGCACGAGGTCGCGCTCCGTGATGATCCCTACCAGCCGCCCGTCCTCCATGACGGCAATCGAGTCGGAGTCTTCCTGGCGCATCTCTCGCGCCACGTCGGCAAGTCGGGTCTGTGGATGGACGGTGTAGAGGCGTCCTGGCGGCAGGTCGTTTACTTTCACCGTCATTGCACCTCGTACGTGATCGGGACCATCCGCTGCGAGCTCTTCGGCGGCCGGTTGTAGCTGCGCTTCTGCCGCGGCGGGAGCTTGATCTGCTCGTGGGGCACGTCTTCGTGGGGGACCAGCGAGAGTAAGTGCGTGATCAGGTTCAGGTGCGCCGCTTGCTTGTTGTCGGTCTCCACCACGTACCAGGGCGCTTCCTGGATGTCCGTGTAGGCGAACATCTGGTCCTTCGCCTCCGAGTAATCGACCCACCGGGCGCGCGCCTGCAGGTCCATCGGGCTCAGCTTCCAGCGCTTGCTTGGGTCGTTGATGCGGCTCAGGAAGCGCCGCTCCTGCTCCTCGTCGCTGACCGACAGCCAGTATTTGATCAGGATGATCCCGGCCCGGACGAGCATCCGCTCGAACTGCGGGCAGGTGCGCATGAAGTCGTCGTACTCCTCGTCGGTACAGAAGCCCATCACGTGCTCGACGCCCGCGCGGTTGTACCAGCTGCGGTCGAACAGGACGATCTCTCCGGCCGACGGCAGGTGGGACACGTAGCGCTGGAAGTACCACTCGGTGCGCTCCCTCTCGGTGGGGGCCGGCAGCGCGACCACGCGGACATAGCGCGGGTTGAGCATCGCTGTGATCCGCTTGATGACGCCGCCCTTACCGGCCGTGTCGCGGCCTTCGAAGATGGCAACCACGCGCAGGCCCTTGTAACGGACCCACTCCTCGAGCTCTACCAGCTCGACCTGGAGCTTGCGAAGCCGCTTCTCGTATTCCTTCTTCGTGAGGACGACCTTCTGTTTGTCGGTCCACTCACCGTTCTTGGTCTTGCGCTTCGCGTCCTTCTTCTTTGTCTTTGCCTTCTGCGCGATGGCCATCACTGCGAGTTTGACGGCACCCCGCTCACCCGGCAAGAGGCATGTGGCGGCTAGCTGAACAGCGTCTTCAACTGGGCAGGGCTGATGTTGCCGCCGCTGCAGATCAACGCGAGCTTGTGGCCTCGCAGCCGGCCCTTGATCTTCACTGCGCCGGCCAGGGCGGCCGCGCCGGCCGCCTCGACCAGCGTCCGCGTCTTCTCGATCATGGTCGCCGTCGCCGCGTCGACCTCCTCGTCGGAGACCAGTACGAAGTCGTCCAGGAGCCGGCGCATGACGCGCTGGGGAAGCTCGAAAGAGGTCGCTGTCGAAAGGCCCTCCACCCGCGTCCGGTTGGGTGACTCGCGCAGCTCGCCGCTCTTCCAGCTCAGGTAGGCCGCCTGGGCCAGGGCGGACTGAACGCCGATGACCTGGATCTGGGGATTCACCGCCTTGGCCACGATCGCCGCGCCAGAGGCCCCCGAGCCGCCGCCGATGGGGACGATGATGGTGTCGATGTCGGGGCGCTCCTGGAGCACCTCCAGCGTGTGAGTGCCCACGCCGGAGATGAGCAGCGGCTCGTCGCCGGAGTGGATGTAGCGGTACCCATGCTCCTCGGACAGGCGCTGCGCGTTGAGGCGGGCCTCGTCGTAACGCTCACCTTCGAGGATGACCTCGGCGCCGAGGTCCTGCATCGACTCCACCTTGACGGGGTTGGCGGCCGCCGGCGCGCAGATTATCGCGCTGACCCCAAAGAGCCGCGCCGCAAAGGCGATCGACTGCCCGTGGTTGCCGGTCGAGGCGGCGATGACGCCCCGCGCGCGCTCGTCCTCGCTGAGACGGCTGACCAGGTTGACCCCGCCGCGCACCTTGAAGGCTCCGGTCGGGTTGTGGTTCTCGTGCTTGACGTACACCTCGGCGCCGACCAGGCGGTCGAGCGACGGGTAGCGCCGCAGCGGGGTGGGCGAGAGGTAAGGCCGGATCTGCCGTGCCGCGTCGAGCACGTCGGCGAACGTCGGCTCGGGCAGCGTCGACATGGGTGACACATTAGGGACAATGGGACGGTGGCGGCGCCTCAGGTGAAGGTCGGCGTCTTCGTGCCCCAGGGCTGGCGCATGGACCTCGTCGACGTGCGCGACCCCGTCGAGAAGTACGAGACGATGAGCCGCTGCGCGCTCGAGGCCGAGCGGGCGGCCTACGACGCGATCTGGCTCTTCGACCACTTCCACACCGTGCCCGAACCGCACATCGAGTCGGTGTTCGAGTGCTGGACGTCGATGGCGGCGCTGGCGCGCGACACCAGCACGATCCGGCTCGGCCAGATGGTCACCTGCAACAGCTACCGGCCGCCCTCACTCCTCGCCAAGATGGCCAGCTCGGTCGACGTGATGAGCCACGGCCGGCTCATCCTCGGCATCGGGGCCGGCTGGTACGACCACGAGTACCGTGCGTACGGCTACGAGTACCCGGAGACGCCCGAGCGGCTGCGCATGCTGCGCGAGTCGCTGCAGGTGATCAAGGCGATGTGGTCGGAGGACGAGGCGACCTTCGAGGGCCAGTACTACCGGGTCCGGGGCGCGATCAACGAGCCCAAGCCCGTGCAGAAGCCGCATCCTCCGATCTGGATCGGCGGCGGAGGCGAGAAGGTGACCCTCAAGCTGGTCGCCCAGTACGGCGACGCCTGCAACGTGGGCGGTGACCTCGCCACCATCCGCCACAAGCTCGAGGTGCTCCGGCAGCACTGCGAGACCGTCGGACGCGATTACGACTCGGTCTTGAAGACGATGGAGCTCTACGCGGTCTTCGGCGACCGGCAGGAGGTCGATCGCGTCGTCGCCGACCACGCGCGGCGCACCGGCAAGGACGAGGCCTTCATCCGCACGTGGTACCCGCACCACGGCGACGCCGAGCAGATCGCCGACCAGATCGGTGAGTACGCCGCAGCCGGCATCCAGTACTTCATCCTCAACGTCCCAAACGCGTTCGAAGGCGGGGTGATCGGCCGCTTCGCCAACGAGGTGTTTCCTAAGCTGGGCTTGCAGGTCGCCTCCTAGGAATCCTGCCACCGCGACCGAGCGGAGGAGCCGGCGCCCGAAAAGTGAAATTTCGGAACGCTTGCGCATGTTTCGGGCGGAGCCTGGGTAAGTAGTTTTCCAATCGCCCGCAGTGAGGGCGACCCTAGGTCAGGGCAAGGTTCGCGCCCTCGGAGGCCTGCAGAGCCAGGTGAAACAAGGAGGCTGACCTGACATGACCGACACGACTTCCTCCGGCACTGCGCTCGCCCTCGT
>WNGA01005213.1_pt1 | contig 26111 bp, 26 predicted proteins | sample 5400061 | NCBI WGS metagenome assembly WNGA01 (sample SAMN13153366, study PRJNA577476) | soil metagenome | isolation source: 100 cm soil or saprolite under grassland replicate 2 | place: USA:California | collected 2016-06-15 | reverse complement strand
CGGTGCCCGCCGAGGCGCCGACGGTCGCCCTGCGGCGGCCGCGCCGACTGCGGCGATCTGTCTTGCTTCCCTCAGCCGCCGCCGCCGCACTGCTTGCAGGCGGTGGGCTGGCCGCGGTTTTCCTCTCCTCCGGCCACAGCGGCGTGACCAAGCCCCCACCGAGCAGGCCGTTGACCCAGCCGCCGACGACGGCGCCTGCGCCTGTCGTCTCACCGCCCGTCAAGCACGGCAAGGGCAAGGGCAAGGCGAAAGGCCACGAGAAGCACGGGAAGAAGGGCGAGGGCGACTAGGACGAATCGAGTGTTAGTGCTGGATCAGAAGAAGAACTGCTGCCACGCTGACCACCAGTCATCGGCGCGGGAGACGATCGTCCTCGGTCCCGTCTGCTCGACGCCGGCCTTGCGTCCGTAGTCTCGCGCCGCGTCCGTGACCTTGAAATCGACTTCGATCTCGCACGGCTTCCCCGGGTCGTAAGGCGGGACGGCCTTCAGGTCGGAGAGCGCCCGCTTGGCCCCGTCCTCGATCAGCTCGCGCGCCCGCTGCGCCGGAAGCTGGCGCGCCGAGTGCTGGCTCAGCCCTTCCTTGACCGAAACGGTCGTCAGCCCCTCCCCCAGGAGCTCGCGCCCCTCTTCGCAGACGGCAGAGTCTCCGGTGACGAGCAGCACGGGGCATCCCCACGTGCCGCAGAGCGCCGCGTTGATCCCGGTCTCGCCCACCAGCGTGCCGTTGAAGCGGAGGTCCTGCCATTCCTGCCCGTGAACCGTGTGGTTGAGGACGCCGTTTGCCGTCCCCGCGCGGGCGTGCATCCCCACGAACAGCGCCGCGTCGCACCCCGCTTCGAGAAAGCCCGTGTAGCTGGTCCACTTGTCCTGCACGACGAACTCGCAGGCGGGGTCGAGCTTGTCCGGGATGAGCGAGTTGAAGGTCCAGCCCTTGCCCGCGCCGTGACAGTCCATCACGACGATCTCGGTCGCCCCGGCCGCTTTGGCCCCGCGCACGGCCGCGTTGATCTCCTCCGTATAGAGGCGCCGGCCCTCCTCGTACATCGGATCGCCACCGGTCACTTGCTCCCACTTGACGATGCCGGCGACGCCTTCCATGTCGCTGATGACGTGGACTCGCATCCTTGTAGCCTCTCATTCGTGGAGACCGGGCTCAAGGGGAAGCGCGTTCTAGTCACGGGTGCGTCGGGCGGAATCGGCTCGGCCTGCGCGCGCGAGTTCGCCGGCGAGGGCTGCGAAGTCGTGCTCCACTACCACCGTGGGCGCGAGCGGGCCGAGGCGCTCGCCGCCGAGCTGGGCACGTCTGCGCCGCGGTCGCGGGAGCCTGGCCGGAGGAGGACGTTCCCGTCTGGGAGCTTTCGCTCGCGCGCTGGGAGGAGACCCTGCGATCGAACCTGACCTCGGCCTTCCTCACCGCCCGCGGCTTCCTCGAGCAGCTCGACGGCCACGGAAGCCTCGTCCTGATCGGCTCGACCGCGGGCCTGTTCGGCGAGGCCGGGCACGCCGACTACGCCGCGGCCAAGTCGGCGGTCGTCCACGGGCTCCTCCTCAGCCTCAAGAACGAGGTAGTGCGGATCGCTCCTCGCGCGCGCGTCAACGCGGTCTGTCCCGGCTGGACGTACTCGCCGATGACACGGGGCGCGCTCGACGACTCGCTCGTCGACCGCATCACCCGCACGATGCCGCTGCGCAAGGTCGCCCAGGCCGAGGACATCGCGCGGCAGGTCGTCGTGCTCGCCTCGGACGAGCTTTCGGGGCACGTCACCGGCCAGGTCGTTACGGTCGCAGGCGGGATGGAGGGACGTGTCGTCCACGACTGAAGCTCCGATCGCCCACTGGGACGACGTCGAGCGGCGGCGAGCCGAGCTCGGCCACCTCGCGGCGACATGGCGCGACCTGGGCCGCGCCGCCGGCAGCGTCAAGGTCGGCCTGAAGCGCGTCGAGATCGACCCGGGCAAATGGTCGACCCCGGCGCACGTCGAGGGGGCCGAGGAGGAGATCGTCTACGTGCTCGGCGGGACGGGCCTCTGCTGGCAGGACGGCAAGGTGTACGAGATCGGCGAGGGCGACTGCATCGTCCATCCGCCCAACCGGTGGGCGCACACGCTTCGCGCCGGGCCGGAGGGGCTCGACGTCCTCATCTACGGCATGCGCGTTCCCCTGCAGATCGCCGACCTTCCGCGCGCGGACGTCGCCTGGATCTTCCCCACCTGGACGGAGGCGGGAACCGGCGACTCGCCGTGGGCGCGAGAGGTCGCGGCCGGCGAGCCCGAGGTCGGAGAGCCGGAGCCGCGCCCGGCCAACATCGTCAACGTCGGAGAGCTCGAGTTCGAGGACTCTGTGGCCGGCGATCTCGGCATCACCTCGGCCTGGATCGCGCGGGAAGCAGGCGCGAAACTCACCGGCCTCAACATCGACCATGTTCACCCGGGGAAGCTCAACACCGTCCCGCACTGCCACTCGGCCGAGGAGGAGCTCTTCGTCGTGCTCGAGGGCGACGGCCACTGCATCCTCGGCGAGGACGAGCATCCGATCCGGGCAGGCCACGTCGTGTCCCGCCCGGCGGGCACGCGGATCGCCCACTGCTTCCGCGGAGGCGAATCCGGGATGCACCTGCTCGTCTACGGCACCCGCGAGTCGAACGACATCGCGTACTACCCGCGCTCCAACAAGGTCTACTTCCGGGGCGTCGGGCTCATCACCCGGCTCGAGCAGCTCGACTACATGGACGGCGAGATCTAGCCCGCGCTCGCAGCCTCGTGCACCAGTGCACAAACGCGCTGCTCGGGCGTCGCCTCTCCCGGCGAGCACTGACCGAAGATCTTCTCGCCTGGGCGGAGCCGTCGCGGTAGCTCGATCCGGTAACGAGCCGAACGCAGATAGAGCAGGCAGCCGTGATGACGGTCCGGGATCAGCACGGGGTCGAAGACGACCACGCGCAGCCCGCCCTTCGCCTCGCGCGCGCCTCAGGACGACTCGAGCAAGCGCCGGTCGGCAGCGCGCCGGCCGAGGCGAACGAGCAGGAAGGCTGCGAAGGCGAGCAGAGCAAGCGGGCCGAGGACGATCAGCGCGTACAGGCCCCAGGCCGCTTCCTTCGACAGGATCGTCCCCGCATCGTCGAGCGCGCGCCCGAGCGGGCCGCGGTGGTGCGGCTTCGCGATAGCGACCGCATGCGTCGACAACGTCAGCGAGACCGTCGCGAGCTGCGCGCGGCGGACGATGCTCGTCTTCCGCCCCGAGAGCGTGTGCAGTGCCCGCACCAGCCGGGCGCGCTTGAGCTCGAGCTGCACGCGCTCTTCGTTCGAGAGGAATGGATCGGCGAGCCGGTCGTCGACCTTCGCGATCCGGACGCGCAGCGAGTCGATGTGCTTCCCGAGCTGGTCGACCTGCGCCTGGCGGTCGGTGATGCGGATGTTCTGCGCTGCGATCTTGCCCAGATCCGAGAAGCGCGCGATCGCCTGCTGGACGTGGTCGATCGGGACTCGCACGACGAGGCTCGACCGGCCGCTCTTCGCCGCCCCGAAGTGAGCGGAGACGACGTAGCCGCCGAGCGCGCGGGTGATCCGCATCGCGTCCTGGGTGGCCGAGGAGAGCGCGTCGATGTCGTCCACGCGGACGGTCAGCGCGGCGCGGTAGTTCTGCAGCCGTGACCTTGTCGGCGCAAGAAATTGGTTGCCCGTTACGACCTTGTCTGGCCTCGGGATGAGAATCGGCGGACTCGCAAGATGGGCGGGGGCTGCCATCTCGCCCGCGTTAGAAGGACGCGGCTCGGGAACGAGTAGTTGGCGCGTGCCAGTCGTCGTCCCGCTGGCCTTCCTCTGCGGCGATCCGGTGCCGGTGACGAGCCCGTGGATCAGCGCCGCGCCGACAGCCGCAACGACGCAGGCCGGCACGGCGACGATCACTGCGCGCCGCAGCGTGGGCCGGTAGGTGAAGAAGCCAGACCTCCGTTCATGCCGAGCGATCGCATGAACGCGCTCGCGCAGCGCTTCCGGCGCCCGCGGCCTCGCCGCGCGCAGCTGCTCGTCAGGTCAAAGCTGGTCATCGTCTCTCACCATCTCCTCGAGCTTTCGCAGGGCGCGGCTCAACCTCGTCGAGCACGCGGTCGGGCTGATTCCGAGCAGGCGGGCGGCGGTCTCGCCGTCGAAGTCGAGAACGACTCGCAGCGCCACCAGCTCGCGCTCGCCGGCCGAGAGCGAGCGCAGAGCGCGCTCGAGCTCCGGGGAGAGCCCCTCGGCGAGCCTCGGCTCGGAGCTCTCGGGCTCGGCGACGCGCTCTTCCCGGCGTCGCCGGCGCCGCTCGCCGCGGAAGTGGTCGATCGCCGTCGAACGGGCGATCTGGCAGAGCCACGTCCTTGTCTGCCCGCGGCGCGCGTCGAAGCGCGACCAGCGGCGAAGCGCCTTCTCGAACGTCTCTCCGGTCAAGTCCTCCGCCACGGTCGGGTCTCCAGTCAGGTAGAGCAGGTATGCGTACACGTCGTCGAGGTGCTCCTCCGCGGCCGCCGCGAAGCTGGGCGCCTCCGCGCGCCCGGTGCTCCGCCGCTCGGCCCACGTCGTTGCGTTCACTCAGCCTGTATACGTCACCGGCGCGCCGGACGTCACATGCAGTAGAGCTGCCAGACGAGCCGACCGGCGGCGTCGAAGAAGGCTTCCTCGGCTTCCTCGGAGGCGAAACCACCGTTTGCGCAGAGCACGACCTGGCGCTCGCCCTCCCCGCCGGCCGAAAAGCCGATATGGCCCCAGGCGGCCCCGCACGGCGATCGCTGCCTGCCCATCACCGCCGTGATCTCGCCGATGCCGAGCCCATACCGGTCGGTCTCATTCCAATCCGACTCCACGGCCCGCAGCATCTCCTTGCGGAGGCGATCGGGAAGCAGCTCCCCTCCGAGCAGAGCACGAAGCATCTTCGCGATCTCGCCGGCGGTCGAGACGACACCGCCTCCGGCGCCGTGGAAGGGAACGTCGAGCTCGGTGACGTCCACGGGGCCCGGCCCGCCCGGAAGTACGGGGTTGTCCGGCGGGAGATATCCCCGTGCGCAGTCGCCACGGAGAGGCCCTTCGACAAGATCCGTCCGCTCGAGACCCAGCGGCGCGAGGATGCGCTGCCGCAGCGCGTCGCGCAGCGTCATGCCGGTCTTCTCCTCGACGATCAGCCTCAGGACGATGTAGTTGCTGCCGTGGTACGCCCAGCCCTCGCCCGGTGCGAACAGACGCGGCTTCTCCATGACCAGCCGAAGCTCATCCCCAGGGCCCAGCTCCCAGCGATGGGCTGGGTCCCGGCGGTAGGGCTCGAAGAACGCCACAATGTCGCCGATGAAATCGTCGAGGCCACTCGTGTGGTTCAGAAGCTGCCGAATGGTGATCCCCTCGGCAAAGGGCGCGGCGTCGCCGTCGAGGTCGAGCAGCCCTTCCGCGACGAGCTGAAGGACGAGCGCGGCGACGAAGATCTTCGTCACGCTCCCGATGCGGAACCGGTGATCGACCGTGAGGGCCTCGCGCGTGGCTAGATCTGCGAAACCGGCCGCCTCCTCGACCCGCCCGTCTGGCCCAAGGGCTACCGCAGTGGCGCCCGCAACGCCAGTCGCGACAACCGCTTCGAGCTGATCCTCGACCGATTCCACCACGTGGCCAGCGAGCCTAACGATCCGATAGCATCGGCCCCGCATCAAGAGAGGTCGAGAGGGCCCGCGCCCGAGCTCGCCCGCCAACCTGCCTAGCCGCAAGGTGGCAAAGACGATGCGGCCCCGCGAGGGCAACGGCTAGCGAGGCGAGCGCGGGTCAGAAAGGAACCGGTTGACAAGCAGATTTCTGGAGAGACTCGCGAACGGCCCGACAATCGTCGGCGACGGCGGGATGGGAGCGCTCATCTCGGCCGCCGTGCCGCGCCTGCGCTGCCCCGAGGAGGCAAACCTGCGCGCCCCGGACGCCGTCGTCTCCCTCCACGTCGGCTTTATCAACGCGGGCGCCGAGCTGATCGAGACGAACAGCTTCGGCGCGAACCGGCGCAAGCTCTCCCAGCACTTCCTCGAGGACGAGCTCGAGGAGATCAACTCGACCGCGGTCAAGCTGGCCCGCAACGCGCGCGAGACGACCGGGCGCGACGTCTTCATCGGCGGCTCCATCGGGCCCCTCGGAGAGCCGGCCACCTCGCGCGTGCGCCGGGAGCTCTTCGCCGAGCAGGCCCAGGTGCTCGAGGGCCGAGGAGCGGACCTGCTCATGATCGAGACGTTCTACGACCTCGACGAGCTGGTGGACGCGATCGAGGGCGCCCGCTCCGTCTCGGGCCTTCCGATCGTCGCGCTGATGACCTTCGACGAGGGCGCCGAAACCCTCGCAGGCGTGACCGCGCGCGAGGCGGCCGAGCGGCTGGCCGATCTCGATGTCGCGGCGATCGGGGCGAATCACGGCGCAGGTCTGATGGCTGCGCTGGTCGCTCTCGAGGACATGAGCGCGGACGGAAAGCCGCTCGCGGCGCTCCCGAACATCGGGCTTGCGAGCCTCGCCGGCGGGCGCGTCATCTATCCGCACGCGACGCCCGAGTACTTCGCCGAGTTCGCCGCGCACGCGCGCGAGCTGGGCGCGAAGATCGTCGGCGGCTGCTGCGGGACGACCCCGGCGGAGATTTCCGCGATTCGCTCGGCCGTCGAGGAGGAGCGCAAGCCGAGCGCGCCCCTCGACTTCGAGGAGCGAGAGCTCGTGGTCGCGCTCGGCGAGGAACAGGTCGAGACGGGGCTCGCACGCGCGTTGCGCGAGGGCGAATGGGTCGTCTCGGTCCAGCTCGACCCTCCGCTCGGCGGGAACATCGGCGGCCTCGTCGAGCTGTCGCAGGCGCTGAAGGACTCCGGGCGTGTCGGCTTCGTCGACGTGAATGACAACGCCGGGGCACGGGCCGGCATGAACGCGATCATGTTCTCCTCGGCGATCGAGCGCGCCACCGGGATCGAGACGATCCCCCATCTCACGACCCGCGACTACACGGTCATGGGCCTCGAGGCCATGCTCTTCGGCGCGCACGCCGAGGGGGTGCGGAACGTGCTCGCCGTCACCGGAGACCCGCCCGAGGTGGGCGACTATCCCGGCTCGAGCGGGATCTTCGAGATCGACGCGATCGGGCTCACAGAGCTGATGGCGCGGCTGAACCGCGGCGAGGACTACAACGGGCGGCCGATCGACGCGCCGACGTCGTTCTTCATCGGCGTCGCCGTGAACCCGACCGCGGATGACCTCGATCTCGAGCTCGACCGCTTCCGGCAGAAGGTCGAGAAGGGCGCGCACGCCCCTCGCCGATTCCGCTCCTCGTCGGCATCTGCCCGGTCTGGAGCTACCGCTTCGCGCAACGGCTCCACAACGAGCTGCCGGGAATCGTGGTGCCGGACGACCTGCAGGAGGCCCTGCGCGACGCCGGCCCGAACGCTCCTGAGGTCGGGATGGCCTACGCCAAGGAGCTGTACGCGGCCGCGCGCGATCGGGCCGCCGGGGTCTATCTCGTCGCGCCCTACCGCAAGCCGCTGAACGTCCTCGACGTTATCTCGGAGAGCTGAGATGGAGCTCAGGCTTCCGCGCTCTGCGGCCCTGATCTTCGCCGGTGCAGGAGTCCTGCTCGTCCCGTGGACGATCTGGCTGGCGTACCGGCTCCCAAACCGGCACGTCTCTCCTCACTGGGACGTCGCCTGGGCCGGATTCGACATCGCGCTGGCGACCTTCGTCATCGCGACCGCGGCCGCCTTGTGGCGGCGCTCCCTCGCCCTACCCCTGCTCGCGAGCATCGCGGGCACCCTCATGTTCGCGGACGCCTGGTTCGACGTGGCGACGTCGAGCGAGGGACGGGAGCTCGCCTGGGCAATCGGCGGCGCCGTGCTCGCCGAGCTACCCCTTGCGGCCCTCTGCTTCTGGGTCGCATGGCGGTCGCTGACGGAGCCTCAGGAGGCGCAGGGGCCGGTCGACACCGGGCCGGCCGCCGAACCGAGCGCGCGCATCACGGGACCTTCTGGGACGCCGTAGCCGCCGGACGACCCGACCCGGGCCGCGAACACGGTCGTCTCGACGCTTCCCTGCGAGTCGACGGCCGGGCCGCCCGAGTTTCCGTGCCGGACCCGTCCCCGCAGGCTCGTGACCGTCCGCAGCACCGGGCCGCGGCCGTAGGCGTCGCGGGTGAGGAAGGCCGTCGTCTTCCCGATCCTCCCGGGAGTGACGGTCAGCGGACCGTTCTGCGGATACCCGACGATCGCTACGGCGGCGCCCGGCTCGGGCGCGACCAGCCGCAGCGGCCTGGCGTGCAGGCCTGAGACCCGCAGCGCGGCGACATCGTTCTTCGAGTCGAAGGCGACCGGGCGCGCCGAGTAGCGATTGCCGTTCGAGAGCTCGACCGTCGTCGAGCTCTGGCCGGCGACGACATGGGCGGCCGTGACCACGAGGCCGGGCCTCGCCACCCAGCCGCTTCCCTCGACGGCGAGACCGCACGCCGTTCCCAGCACACGGACGACGCTGCGCGCGGCCTGGCGAATCCCCGGGTCGCGGATGACGTGCGGATCCGGCGGCTTGACGGGCGCGAACGGCCCTTCGATGGTCGGGAAGGGATCGACGCGGGCGAGTGCGTGCAGGATCTGGGCGGGCTTGACGAGGTCGTTCAGCTCGCTCAGGATCAGCGAGCGCTGAACGCGATGGCGGAGGTTGGTCTGACCGGGGATGAGCAGGGCGACCGCTCCCAGCACCCAGACGATCGCCAGGCCCGTGGCGGCTCCGAGAGCGAGGCCGCCGACCGAGTCCAGCGTTCGCAGCGTTGGCAGGCGGAGCCCGTCGCGCAGCATCGAGCCGGCGATCGTCCCGATCCCCTCGAGCACGATGGCGAGGAAGGCGGCTCCGGCGAGCGCCACGAGCGGCGTGTAGGGCGAGCGCGCCCCGCCCGAGAGGAAGTGCGGCGCGACCCGGGCGCCGATCACGGCCCCGGCAACGACTCCCGCGAGCGAGAGAACTCCGACGATGAGGCCCTTGCGAAGACCCGTCAGAGCGAGCAGGACGACGATGAGGACGGCGATCCAGTCGATCAGGGTCACGAGGGCAGGCTAACGGGATTGCCTCGATACACTGTCGCTTCCCTGGGGGCGTAGTTCAGTTGGTTAGAACGCCGGCCTGTCACGCCGGAGGTCGCGGGTTCGAGTCCCGTCGCTCCCGTCGAAGAAAACCCTGCTAATCGCAGGGTTTTCTTCTTTACATTTCGCCTCGACAGGCAGCAAACCGGCCGGTTGGAAACCATTTTGGAAACGCCAGCCGTCGAAGCTGCGATTCAGGCTCACCTGACAGGCGCCATGTCGCCCCTTCGCGGGTCTGTCCCAGCCAACGAGACAGCGTCGGGGGAGCGCCGCTCATCGCTCAGGGAACGTCCGGTCTGCGCGCTACCGAGCTCACGTGAGCTCGGCGCTCTTTCTTGGTGACCCCGCACAGCCGCTCGTTTCGAACCGTCTCGGCGATCTGCCCCAGAGCCTGATACTGAACAGTCTGCCACTGCGCTGCCCGGGCGCCCACCACGTGACGCGTCGATACTCCGTCGCTTCCTTCGGCGTTTCATCGCCGAGGACGCGCCGAGCTGTCGAGTCAGCCATCTTGCCGGTGCCCTCGTGAGGTGCTCCCTTCCACTTCTTCGGTCCATGGGCTATCGATCTTCATGCGGACCCGGTGGTGGACGCCTTTCGGCGCCGGCGGTAGGCGCGCGTCTTCTTGCGATTACCGCAGAGCCGCATCGAGCACCAGGTCGCCGAGCGGTTCGGCGAGTAGTCGTAGAAGGACCAGCGGCAGTTGCGGCATGCCTTCAGACGCTCCCAGCTCCCGTCGAGCATGGCGCCGAGGACCGTGACGATGATCTCGTCGAGAGCGTCGCCGCCGCTTGCAAGGTGGAGCCGTCCGTCGGCGTCGAGCTGAAGCGACACCTGCGCCGCGGCTTGGTTGATGATGTCGAGAGCAGCGTGATCGAGGGGTACGCGGTTGTTCGCGAGCACGAGCGAACGCAGGGCCTCGCGCAGCTTCGTTGCGCGCTTGTCCTCGCCCTCGAGGCCGTGGGCGCTCAGCCAGTCGGGCAGCCACTCCACGCGGTTGTGGAGATCGACGCTGTTCAGGAGCAGCTGCACCTGCCGTAGCGGCTCCGGCGCGACTTTCGGGACGTCGTAGCGCGGCTTCACTGTTGCCACGTAGTCTAGGACACCAGTAGAGTACCGCTGCCGGTGTCGAAGATCCGACGCATCGTTTGTCCGTTCAGGCCCGTCGAGACGAGGCTGCTACCCGTTTCGCAAACGCTTCTTCGCGCGGCCCGGGCATCGCTTGCCGTCACAGGCGCGAGGCTACGCTCGCAGCCACTCCGCCCCGCTCTCGTCGTCATCGGGGTCGCGCTCGCCTTCGCGATGCTCGTGTCCGTGCTTGGCGGCAGCCTCGCCGCCCGGCAGCAGGCGCTTGGTCGCGCGCTCGCGGCCTTGCCCGAGAGTGCGCGCGGGTTCCGGGTCGACCGCTTCGCCCCGCCGCTCGACCAGCAGACGTACAGGCAAGTGGACAGGGAAGCTCGGCGCGCGCTCACGAGCTTGGCTAGCGGCGGCACGCGCCGGGTCGTCTTCTTCCGCGAGCTGCGCGTACAGGGAGAGCTGGTCGAGATCGCAGCCGTCGACGGCCTGGCAGGAATCGTCCGGCTACGCGCGGGCCGCCTTCCCCGGACGTGCACCGAGGCGGGGTGCGAGGTGCTCCAGATCGGCGGCGTGGGCGCCGCAAGGCTGGTAGAGGGAGACGTGCGGCTTAGGCGGGTTGGGATCGCCGCTCTGCGGGATCCGGCGCTCTTCGGCTACGTCTCGGCCGCCCGGAACGGAGGGGGCACTCGGCCTACCCTGCTTCTTGGGCCGAGCGTTGATGCGCTGCAACGACTGGACGCCTTAACGCCCTTCTATCGGATCTACTCCTGGCTGTCGTCACTTCCAACGAATCGAGTGCGCACGTGGGACATCGGGCGCATCTTGGCGGCCGGGTCGCGCGCACAGGCCGTCCTCGATGCTGCCGATCCTGCCTTCCGACTGAGCGGTCCGGACGACGCGCTCCTCGACGCGGAACATCGAGGCGAGATTGCAGCACATCGTCTCCTGCTGGTCGGGGGCGAGACGAGCGCGCTCCTCCTCGGCTTCGCGATCATTTCTGCGATCGGTCTCCGCCGCGGGCTCGGGAGCGAGCGCCGGCGCCTGCTTGCACGGGGGGCACGCCGCTGGCAGGTCAGCGTCTTTCTTGGAGCCGAGATTGGCGTGATGACGCTGGCAGGAGCGCTCGCAGGCATCGCCGCCGGCACCGCTGTCGTGTCGAAGGTTGCCGCCACTGCCGGCTTGCCGGTGGCGGCGATCGTCGGCCACGCTCTTCTGACGGACTCGACGATTGCGGCCCTCGCCGGGGGCTGGCTCGCGACCACCCTGCTCCTCGCCTCGGCGACGTTCGCCGGGGACGCGAACGGGCGGAGGCGGGTCCGGCTGGTCGATGTCGCCGCAATCGGGGCCGCGGCCACGATCGGGGTGGGACTGAGTCGGGGTGCGCTCAACCCCGAGTCGGTCGCATCCGGAAGCACGGTGCTGCTTGTCATTCTCCCGGCACTCGTCTGCTTCGTGGTCGCGGTTGTGCTCGCTCGGCTGCTCGGTCCCGCGATGCGGATCGCGGAGCGCCTCAGCCGCGAACGTTCCACCTCGCTCCGCCTCGCCGTGCTCGCGCTCGCGCGTGCACCCTTGCGCACCATCGTCAGCTGCGCGTTCGTCGCCGTCGCCCTCGGGCTCGCGCTCTTCGCCGCCAGTTATCGCGCCACCCTGGACCGGGGCGCCGCCGACCAGGCGGCCTTCCAGGTCCCGCTCGACTTCACGCTCAGCGAGGGGTCGCGGCTCGTCCTGCCTCGTGACGCGGCGTCGCTCGCCCGCTACAAGCAGCTCGGGGGTGGAACTCGTGCCTATCCCGTCCTGCGCGCGAGTGCCACCACGCCGGGGCGTGGCTCCTCGGTACTGTCACCGACCGTGCTCGGGGTGCCCGCAGGCGCGATCCGGCGGTTGCACTGGCGCTCCGACTTCTCCTCCCTCCCGCTGCGTACGATCTCCGCCCGGCTCGCGCCGGGCGGAGAGCCGCGCCTGGCCCGGCTGGCGGTGCCGTCCGCGACGAGGACGCTCTCGATCGCCGCCCGGCTCCGCGGAATCGGCCTGGCGGTTGGGCTTGTGCTCGCAGACGACCGCGGGCGAACGAAGGTGCTCCCGTTGGGCGAGATCCGTCAAGGATCGGCGATCCTCTCTGCCCGCCTCCGCCGCGGAGCGCACCCGCATGTCCTCGGCCTGCAGCTCATGCTCCCCGCCAAGGAGCAGTTCTTCCTCGCCCACCGGGAGACCGAGGCCGAGGTCTCAAGGGCACCTTCCGGCGTTCTGGAGCTGGGACCGCTGCGCGCCCGTTCCGGGACGGGGAGGAAGCGGCTGGTTACGAGCTGGCGCGGCTGGTTGCTTCCCGCCGGCGGCCGACTCATGCGTGAACGCGGGCAGGTGCGAGTCCGGTTCGTCTTCCAGGACACCGGCGCTCGCCTCGTCTTCCGGCCGAGAGAGAGCTCCGACGGCCGGCTTATGCCCGTGGTCGTCTCGCCCGACATCGCCCAGGCGGGGGGCGGAGTCGGGAGGAAGACAGTGCTCGACTTCCAGGACGTGAACGTCGCCGCCCGCATCGTCGGGGTCGCCACCAGGATGCCGACGGTGGCCTCGGACTCCGGGTCGTTCGTGCTCACCGACGGTGCCTGGCTCTCGACAGCCATCCAGGCGAACGCCCCCGGTGAAGGAACCCCGAACGAGGTCTGGCTCTCTACTTCCCAGGCTCGGACTGTCGGCGCGGCATTGCGTCGACCGCCGTTCGCGAGCCTGCTCGTCGCCTCCCGTGCGGGCATCGAGCGACGGCTCGCCAGTGACCCGCTCGGGCACGCCACCGCCCTGACGCTCGGAGCGGCAGGGCTTGTCGCCCTCGCACTCGCGGTTCTTGGCTTCTGGCTCGGCGTCCTCAGCGAACTACACGACGAGCGAAGCGACTTCTTCGACCTCGAAGCTCAGGGAGTTCCCCCGGGGAGCCTGCGCGCGCAGCTCAGGACGCGTGCCCTCATTCTGGTCGGAGCCGGTCTCGCGGGCGGCGCGGGGCTCGGCGCCCTCCTTTCCCAGCTCGTGGTCTCACTCGTCCGCGTTTCGGCCACCACCGGCGTGCCGGAGCCCCCGCTCCGGCTCGATCCCGCCTGGCTCGTCTCGGGCCTGGGGATCCTTGCCCTCGGCGCCGTCGCACTGCTGGTCGCGGAGGGTACCTCGCTGGCGGCGTTCCGTGGCGCGCGCCCGCAACCAGCGTCATGGAGCCTCGAATGAGCCTGGCGATCGACGTTCGGAATGCTTTTCGCATCTATCGGTCGACGGCCGGGACCGCGGTCGCTCTCCAAGGTCTCTCCCTTCAGGTGGAGGAGGGCGAGATCGTGGTCGTGCTCGGGCCGAGCGGGTCGGGGAAGACGACCCTCCTGCGCATCGTCGCCGGCTTCGACTCGCTTTCCGCCGGAGCCGCTCACGTCCTCGGAACCGATGTGGGGAGCCTCGGCCCGGGTGCAAGAGCGCGATTCCGGGCCCGGAACCTCGGCCTGCTCGACCAGCATTACGCCAGGGCGCTTTCGCCCGACCTAGCGTCCATTCACACGGTCGCCCTGAGCCTCGAGTTACTCGGGGAGCCACGGGCGGTGGCCCGCTCGGCCGCCAAGGGCTTGCTCGAACGCGTCCAGCTCGGTGGCAGGCTCGACGACCGGCCCGGGATCCTCTCCGGCGGAGAGCAGCAGCGCGTGGCCCTCTGCGCCGCGCTGGCGAATCGTCCACGGCTTCTGCTTGCCGACGAGCCTGGGGGAGAACTCGACGCCGAGAACGCCGAGACCGTCTACGCCCTGATCGGCGAGCTCGTGCGCGAGCAGGGCGCGACCGCACTCATTGTCAGCCACGACGAGGCAGCAGCCAACATCGCCGACCGGCTCGTCTACGTCCGCGACGGACGCATCGTCGAGGAGAGCCAGTCGGGCGGGTGGAGGTCGCTCGTCGTCACCGAGCCAGGCTGGATCCGGCTGCCGGATCCGCAGCTCGAGGCGATCGGCGGTCCTCGCCGGCTCCGCGCCGAGCTGCGGGGCCACGAGCTCATAATCACAGCCGCTGCCCGGGCTTCAAGCCTCGGGATCTCCAAACCTGCCTCGCTCGTGCCACGCCCGGCGCGCGCCGGTTCGGTGGTGGCTGAGCTGCGGGGAGTGGTCAGACGCTTTCCCAGGAGACCTCGGCCCGTGCTCGACGGCTTGTCGCAAGCGTTCGAAAGCGGTATTTTCACCGCCGTCGTCGGACGGTCGGGAAGCGGGAAGACGACGCTCCTCCACCTGCTCGCCGGGCTCGACCGTCCGACAGACGGCGACGTGCTCGTGCAGGGACGTGAGATCGGACGAATGAGCCGCTCCGCGGTCGCCGCGCTGCGCCGCGAGCACATCGCGCTCGTGACCCAGGAGCCGGGCCTGATCCCCCACCTGAGCGCGCGGGAGAACGTCGAGCTCGGCCTGCTCGTGCGAGGGGTCGCCGACGGCTCCGCAGCCAGGGCAGCGAGCGCGCTCGCCGATGTCGGTCTTGTCGACCGGCTCGAACACCGCGCCGATCGGCTCTCGGCGGGGGAGCGCCAGCGCGTCGCGATCGCGCGCGCACTGGTGGCACGGCCAGCGATGCTGCTCGCCGACGAACCGACTGCCCGCCTCGACCAGGCCAACGCACGTGCGGTGGGCGAGCTACTCGCCCAGCTCGCCCGCGAGACTGGCACCGCAGTCGTCTGCGCAACGCACGACGGGGCCGTGATCGAGCACGTTGACGCGGAACTCCTCCTCGACGTTCCCGTCGCGAAGCCCTCGACACATGCAGCCGTAGCTGAATCTCGAGCGCCCACCAGGGCGCCTCGGCCTTGAGCAGTATGCGGCGAACCCCTTAGGCGAAGGGTCCCAAGCAACTTGCCCACGTGGATCGTTCGTCTTTGTGCGCGAGGTTGAGGGGCGGCGCGGTCTCGACGCACGGTCATCGGGGCTGACTGTCGCGCTCGCTGGCGAGGGCGCGGATTGGCGGCAGCTGCCGCGAGCTGCCCATCGCGGATCGCCGCCTCGACGCTGGCGGCGATCTCGCTGGCGGTCGGGGACGGAGAGTGAGAAGGGCTTCCAGATTCGTCATCTCGAGCTCCCATCTCGAGGGGACACTGTCTGGAAGCCCTTCGCCTTCCGCACGCGAGACCCGGCAGGGACCCGCGCGACTTTCACATCAGCCCTCTAGTGCTCTCGTTCCTCCTGTTCTTGATGCTTCGGAGGGTGCTTCGCGTCTTCGCGGGGAGCTCGTCGTCGGTGTGGACGACTCTCGCCCTAGATGAGCGGGCAGTTGACGACCACGCCGGCCTTCTTGACGGTGGCGTCGCCCGCCCGGACCGCGGCTCGAATGGCCGCCGCAGAGCGGAGCAGGCGCGGCTCGACGCCGGCCTTCCACGTCACGAGGTTGACGTCCCACAGCGGCGAGTAGCCCTTCTTGCCGGGGACGGTGTCGATCACGTTGTGCTGGCCGTTGGCGCCGTTCGTGACCCCCCAGATGTCTGCGACCTTGTTCCCCGGACGCAGCTTGATGGGGCCGAAGTCCAGGTACTCGACGACCTGGTTTCGGTAAAAGCCGAGCGTCGCCTTCTGCGGGAAGTGAGCGACAGGCCGGTCACCTGCGGCGGCCAGTGAGACGGGCACGGCGATTGCGACCGCCGCCAGAGCAAGTGCGAGGAAGAGACCTTTCCTCATCGATGCCTCCTTGTCGGGGTTGACGAGGAGGACGCTAGGGGCAGAATCTTGCGCGCCGATTACGCCGCGATTACGAGTGTCGAATTAAGTAACGCGTAAGGTTCGGTCGCAGACAATGTTCGCGTGACCACCGTTCTCGTCGTCGACGACGAGCCAATCGTGCGCGACGTTGTCGTGCGCTACCTCGAGCGCGAGGGCTACCGCACGCTCGAGGCCGGCGACGGCGACACCGCACGAGAGCTCGTGCAGGCACAAACGCCGGACCTGATCGTCCTGGACGTGATGCTCCCGGGAACGGACGGGCTCGACCTCTGCCGCTGGATCCGATCCCGTTCCGAGCTGCCGGTGATCATGCTCACCGCGCGCGGCGAGGAGACCGACCGCATCGTCGGGCTCGAGATCGGGGCGGACGACTATGTGACGAAACCGTTCTCCCCGCGCGAGCTCGCCGCCCGCGTCCGGACCGTCTTGCGCCGCTCGGCGCCGCGCGAGGCGAAGGATGAGCGGCTCGTCTTCGACGGTCTCCTCATCGATGCGGCCAGCCGCGAGGTCTCCTGTGACGGCAGCTTGGTTCGTCTGACGGCCAGAGAGTTCGATCTGCTCCACTTTCTCGCCAGCCACTCGCGCCGGGTTTTCTCACGCGATCAGCTGATGCAGAGCGTCTGGGGCTACGCGGCCGAACTCGACACCGGCACAGTCACCGTCCACGTGAGGCGGCTGCGCGAGAAGATCGAGGCCGACCCGTCTCGGCCGCGCTGGCTCGAGACCGTCTGGGGCGTCGGCTACCGGTTCACGCCGTGATCGCCGTCGCGCTCATCCTCGCGCTTGCCGTGCTCCTGACGGGTCTCCTCGCCGCGCTGGCACTCAGGCGGCTGCCGACGGTGCGGCTGCGCCTCGCCGGACTCGCCCTCGTCGCAGTTCTCCTGCCCCTTGGCGCAGTTCTGGTCTCGGGCACGCTCATGTTCGACTCCGAGCACGACTTGACGGTGCTCGCCGCCGCGGTCGCCTCCTCGACTGCCGCTGTCGCCGCGGCGCTGCTCGTCGCGCGCTCGATCGCAGCGCCGGTCGAGAGGCTGCGCGAGGCCTCGGGTGCGCTCGCACGGGGTGAGCTCGAGACGCGGGCGTCCGAGCAGGGCCCCACGGAGCTCGCCGAGCTCGGGGCCGCCTTCAACGCGATGGCGCAGAACCTCGGCGAGCTGTTCGACGCACGCCGTGAGCTCGTCGCGTGGGCGAGCCACGATCTTCGCACACCGCTCGCCTCGATCCAGGCGATGCTCGAAGCGATCGAGGACGGACTCGTGCCGGCCGAGCACTACGTGCCGGCGCTGCGCGAGCAGACGCGCGCCCTGTCGATGCTGGTCGACGATCTGTTCGAGCTCGCCCGGATCGACGCCGGCTCGCTGACGCTCGAACTCCGCGAGGCCGCCCTCTCAGGGCTCGTCGAGTCGTGCCTCCGCGGTTTGGAGGCGGAGGCGCTCACCCGCCGCATCCGCCTCGAGGCGGAGATCGACGACAGCGTTCCCTCTGTGCGCTGCGAGCCTGAGAAGGTGGAGCGCGTGTTGCTCAATCTGTTGACGAACGCACTCAAGCACACTCCGTCGGACGGCGCGATCGCTGTCCGCGTCCTTCCGCTCGCAGCGGAGGTGCAGGTGTCGGTCGAGGATACGGGACCAGGCTTAGCTCCCGACGCCCGCCGTCGCATGTTCGACCGTTTCTGGCGCGGCGACCGCGCACGCTCGCGCGGCGGCACCGGTCTGGGACTCGCCATCGCCCGGGGCCTCGTCGAGGCTCACGGCGGCCGCATCTGGGCCGAGAACCGGGAAAATGGGGGGGCGACGATTTCCTTCACGCTGCCGGTCACGAACGGGTCCGGTGGACAATTGCCTCGAGCGGCTTCCGCCGCCGGCGCGTGACAGGTCGCGAGCGGCGGCGGGCTTCCCGGGTCCAACGCGCCGCCCCTTCCGCCGCCTGCGCGAACGACTGCTCGACCGGCGGGCCGGCCTGGAAACGTCTTGGAAACCGTTAGGCGCAATCAGGCGAAACTCGGCGCTTCCAGAACCTACCGAAAGCCGCTTGTTTGGGCCGTTCTGGCGATTAGATGAAGCTAGGTGAAACGGTCTTCGCACACCTGTCACGCCGGAGGTCGCGGGTTCGAGTCCCGTCGCTCCCGTCTCTCGAAGTCCCTGGAAGGGCCCGTTTTTCGCCGATTCGGCGGGTCGGCGATCGCGCTCGTCGTGGCCCGATCATGGCCCGAACGTCTTGAGTGGCACCATCTCAAGAGTGGCCGACTCAGATCACGTCCGCGCTTGGGTCTCCCGATTGTGGGGGATCGATCCCGACCGCCAGGAGATGGCGAGGGAGAGGCTCAACAAGTGGGCGATCCCACACGTCCTCGATGCACTACCGTCTACAGACGCGGACGGTGCCATAGGTGCTGTCTTCCTCGTCGAGAGCTTCGATGCGCTCGTCGAGCGCGGCGTTCCGAAGGAGAAGCTTCTCGCCAAGCTCCGTCGAGATCGAGACGTCTGGCCGACCTGGGCCGAGATCCGCGCTGGAGGTCTCCTCAGCGCCCACTCGCCGGATGACATGGAACTCGTGGCCGAGCCGGGACGAGGCGCAGGACGCCATCCTGACTACGCGCTCAGGTACAGCACCGGAGAGCGCGTGGCAGTCGAGTTCAAGGCGCTTGGCCTCTCCGACGAAGAAGTCGCGTTCAGCCAGAGCGCGAAGCCTCTTCTCCCACAGCTCATACCGCCCCAGCACGGGATCGTGACCGCGCACATCGAAGGTTCCGAAATCCGGGGCTGGCCAAACCGGGAGACGCGTCGGAGATACAAAGCAGACGCCGCACCGTCGCGCGAAGAACATTCATTCGTCTACCCGCGAGATTGCCGCCGCCGTCATCGTTGCGCAGGGACTGGAGGAGACCTATGTCAAGCGGCTGACCTATCGCTTCCACGACGCCTTCGCACAGCTACCGAGCGATCACGAATGGTGCGTGGGGTTCCATTGGAGCAACGGTGCACCGCGCGAGATGGTCAGAGATGCGCTCAGCCAGAGCGAGCCTCCAAAGAATCTTGTCGGCGTCGTGTTCACCGGATCGGTCGCGATCCCAGGGAGCATGGAAAACTTCATAACGTTCATACCCCCACCGTTCGGCACGGACCGCGGGCGCGAAGAGTGGACGTCTGGAAATCAATCCGTGGACTACGCCAAGACGATCTTCACTCGCGTTGAGGAGTCCGCTGGCGTCCGACCGACCTTGATTCGTGTTCCAAGCCAGGGACGAATGCGCGACTTCCTCTTCCGCGGCGGCGACCAGAGAATCTTCCCGTTCAACGTGGTGCTGGTTGCTGATCCGCGCGACCTCCCCGTGTCACGTCGCCTCGCATCATCTCGGCCTTAGTTCGGCCGCTTTCCAGAGCAGCTTCAGCTCCTCGTGCCCATCGTATGCAGATCCTCGTGCCCTTCGACCATTACGTCAAGCTAGGTTGACCGCCGACGTTCTTCGCTCCGAGCTTCCCAAGGTTCGACAGCGTGCTCAGAGCCAAGGCGCCCATTCGGAAGTCCCCACGGCGTCGCCTGTCCTTGTGTATTGCTACGCCATAAGCGAGATCCACGGTCACGTGCTCGTCTTCCACGCGCACGCCGCCCCTCGTGCGATCGGGGAAGAGGAGCTCGATCACGACAGGAGAGGTCCAATCGGATTCACTGATGGTCGACCAGTCGAGCGAGTCGGCCCGCGATTGAGCATCACATGGCCCCGAGGCGAGCACCGAGAGCAGGCGGAAATAGTCGTACAGATGGCTCGCCGGATCGAGGGACTCGAACAACTCGGCGCCCAGTGTTGGCGCTTCGCCGAGCTGGCGGGACGCTTCCGTAACTGCCTCACGCGTTGGCCCGTAAACCTCGTCTCGAGCGAAAGCTCCTATTGCTCGCTTCAGGCCGGGACCCTCGATATCCTGGGCGTGGACGTGCGCTAGGTTGGTGAGCCACCGGCCGTTCGCCAAGTGGAGAGGTTGGCCGCAGATCTGCGGCGTGACCACCACTGCTGTGTGTCGGCCCGTCGGAACCACGTAGCTAGGATCGGTCCCGAGGGGCGTGGACGTGAGTGCGAAGCCCCTGTCGCTCGTAACGAGCTCGACCTCCGTGGAGAAATGAAGCACAGTCCAACGCGCGGCCAAGAGTGGGGCGAGCAGCAATTGGAAATCGATGAGTCGTGCAACCGTCGCGTTGTTCGGGACGTCCCCGGACAGCTCGTCCGCACCAACCGGGAAGCGCTGCGTGAACTCCTGCTGAAACCCTGGTGCTCGCACAAAGAGACCGGCCACGAACGGGACAACCGTCGTCAGCCAAAGGTGTCCGTCCAGCGGTCGATCAGAATGAAGCCGTTCTAAGGCCGCAGGTAGGTTGCGTTCGTATCCCCACGCGACATCGGCTGTCCCGACCGGCCCGAGAGATTCGCCGAGGGGACCACTGGTGGCGTCATACAGGCCCCTCTCACGCGCGAGGGTCTCGGCGGATTTCACGTAAGGGTCCGCGACATCAAGGCGACGGACCCAAAGACGCCTTCGTCTCCGCGGCGTCGAAACATCCGACGAGAACTCGGCGAGATACGAAGCCGGCAAGTAATGCTGCCATGTTCCTCGTGGCGAGGCCTGTGCCTTGCTCACACCACGTTCGACTCTAGCCCCGGCACAGCGCTGGCCCCCGCGCATCACCAGGCTCTGGTCAGCGGGACAAGCGCATAGACGCGCAAGGCCCGCTCGCCCAACGCAGACTCAGCCGCTCTCACCACCTCTTAGATCCGGGTTTTCCTCTTTGTATGGATGCGCAGCCAGAACGTTCACGGGCTGGGCGGCCGCTCGATCCCACGCGCGACCCGGCCATCCTGCATGCCGCGCTCGGGGCCTGGCCGAGTTCGGTGACGACCCCCTTGCCCCCAACACGTCAAAGGCCCTAGTCCTCGGCTCCACCGGGATCTCGAAGACCCCGTCGACCGAGGCGAACTCGGTAAACACCAGCTTGCCGACGGTGACCTCCTCTTCCGCTTTCGCTGCAGTAGACGAACGCGCCGATGAAAACTCATCGCTTCCGCGGTCTAAGGACGTAGCATGGCCGCGATGGCGACTGTTTCCGCCGAGCTCGAAGGGCAGCTCGAGCAGCATCGCTCCGAGTTGACGGCGTACTGCTACCGCATGCTGGCGTCGCCGTTCGACGCCGAGGACGCCGTCCAGGAGGCGTTCATCCGCGCTTGGCGGGCCTACGAGCAGTTCGACCACCGCGCCTCGCTGCGGACGTGGCTGTACCGCATCGCCACGAACGTGTGCCTCGACCTGCTGGGCGGGAAGGAACGCCGCGCACGGCCGATGGATCTGGGCCCCGCCGGCGCGCCGGTGCTCGAGAACCTGCGCGAACTGCCGGAGGTCACGTGGATCCAACCGCTTCCCGACCCCGCCGACACTGCCGTGGAACGCGAGACGGTCCGGCTCGCGTTCGTCGCCGCGTTGCAGCAGCTCCCGGCCCGACAGCGCGCCGCCCTCATTCTGTGCGAGGTCCTACACTGGAAGGCAAGCGAGGCGGCGGAACTGCTCGACACTACGACCGCGTCCGTGAACAGCGCACTCCAGCGGGCCCGCGCGACGCTCGCAAAGGCGGATCTGGCTCAGACCGACGAGTCGGTCGACAAGGAGCTGCTCGCCCGCTACGTGACCGCGTTCGAGGAGTACGACGTGGACGCGCTGACGTCGCTTATCCACGAGGACGCGACGCAGTCGATGCCGCCCTACGACCTCTGGCTGAACGGCCGCGACGACATCCTCGAATGGTGGTTCGGCCCCGGGATCGCCTGCGAGGGCTCGCGCGTGATCCCGACGGTGAACGCGAACGGCTCGCCCGCGTTCGGGCAGTACAAGCCCGTGCCCGGGGGCGGCTACGAGCCCTGGGCGCTGCAGGTACTCGAGCTCTCAGGAGGACGGATCCTCGAGATCACGTTCTTCCTCGACACGAACACGCTGTTCCCCCTCTTCGGGCTTCCTCCGAAGCTCGAGGCCTAGCGCCTCCTCGAGACCGCACAACGCGATTAGCTCCCGCAGCTCGTCCGACACGTCACGGAGCGTGAGCCTCGTCCCGTAACGGCGCGCGGCCAGGTGCACGCGCGCGAGCAGGTCGATCTCCGCGAGGGAGGCCATCACCGACTGGACCCGGCTTGCGTGGCGAATTCATCGCAGCGATGAGTTTCCGCGGCTCGTCCCGTCTACCGAGAAACACCTCCGACGAAAGGAGCGAACGTGGGACACCCGGTCGTACATTTCGAAGTCATCGGGAAGGATCCCGAGAAGCTGAAGAGCTACTACGCCGACCTGTTCGGCTGGACGATCGAGTCCGACAACCCCATGAACTACGGGATGGTGAAGCGCGAAGACGCCCCGGAAAACGTCGGCTCGATCGGCGGAGGCATCGGCGGCCCGGGCCCGCGGAACGGGTACCCCGGGCATGTGACCTTCTACGTGTCGGTGCCCGACGTCGAAGAGGCGCTCGTGAAGGCTGAGAGCCTGGGCGGGGAGCGCGTGAACGGTCCCGAGAAGATCATGGACATGATCGAGGTCGGGCACTTCAACGACCCTGAAGGACACCTGGTCGGCCTCGTCAAGCCGCTCTAGCTCGATGGAGCGGACGCTCGAAGGACGGTGCGCCTGCGGCGCGGTTCGCTACCGCGTCGCAGACGCGTTCCAATACGCGGGGAACTGCCACTGCTCCCGCTGCCGCGCGGCAACCGGATCGGCGTTCAAACCGTATGCCGGCATCGAGCGGGAGCGGTTCGAGATCACGGATGGCGCGGATGCTCTCTTCGTCGTCGGCGAGGAGACCGAAAACGACACCCGCTGCGCGGGGTGCGGATCGCTGCTGTTCTCCGTCGTTCGTGAGGGAGCCTACGTCCACGTCGCGATGGGGTCGCTCGTGGACGATCCGGGCATCCGGCCGTCCGGACACATCTTCGTCGGCTCCAAGGCGCCGTGGTTCGAGATCACCGACGACCTGCCGCAGTTCGAGGAACTCGAGTGAAAGGAGAACGGACATGACCGTACCGCTGAAGAGCGTCGGAGCGATCACGCTGTTCGTGGAAGATCCGCAGCGCTCGAAGGCGTTCTACGAGCGCGCCTTCGACCTGTCGGCGGCGTACGAGTACGACGACGCGGCCGGCTTCAAGTTCGAGAACACGATCATCAACCTGCTCGAGGCTTCGGCCGCGCGCGAGCTGATCGATCCCGGAACCGTCGCCGATCGGGAGGCGGGAGCGCGCTCCCAGCTGACCATCTGGGTCGACGACGCCGACGCGGCCTGCGCGCAGCTGACCGAGCGCGGCGTGGAGCTGTTGAACGGCCCCGTCGAGCGCGGGTGGGGAATGCGGACGGCCGCGTTCGCCGATCCGGACGGACACATCTGGGAGGTCGCGCAGGAGCTCTCCTCGTGATGGCGATCAACATCTTCAGCGCGGAAAGCGAGGGAAGGATCGACGTCTCCGCCACCGTCGGCTCGAACGACCTCACCATGTACGTCTATGACATTGCCCCCGGGAAGAGCTCGTCTCCGTACCACTACGAGTACGAGGAGGAATGGCTGCTCGTCGTCGACGGCGCAGTCGTCGTGCGCGTGCCGGACGGTGAGCTGACGCTCGAACGCGGCGACCTGTACCGCTTCCCGGCAGGGCCGGAAGGAGCGCACAAGGTGATGAACCGGAGCGACGCGCCGGCGAGGACACTGATGTTCTCGGGCTCGCGCGTGCCGGCCGTCTCGGTCTATCCCGATAGCGATAAAGTCGCGGTTTGGTCGGGCAACGACCCGGACGAGCTGATCTTCAAGCGCCCCACTGCGGTCCCGTGGTCGGAGGGGGAGGAGGGCTGGCAGCTGGCCTCCTGACGGGGGTGTGACCCTCCACACCGAGGTGGTCCGAGAAAACGAGAACAAAGGAGCACAGATGACCAGCAACGCACGTACAGGCGACCGCATCCTGGGCAGCCTGCGATCAGCCGAGGGAAAGGCCGTCGTGCGCATGGAAGATCGCCTCCACGCGCAGGTCGACGACCTCTGGTCGGGGCTCACCGATCCCCACCGTCTTGCCCGCTGGCTCGGCGAGGTGGAAGGCGACCTGCGCCTGGGGGGCGAGTTCAGCGCGCACTTCTTCGCCAGCGGATGGAAAGGCACCGGGCGCGTGGAAGCGTGTGAGCCCCCGCACCGGCTGCTGGTCGTGACCAAGCACGCGAACGCGTCCGAAGAGCAAGTGATCGAGGTCACGCTGACCCCCGACGGCGACGAGACGATGCTGGTCTGGGAGGAACGGGGGATGCCGCTCGACCTGCTCGCCGCCTACGGGGCCGGGGTGCAGGTGCATGTCGAAGATCTGGCCGCCTACCTGGCCGGGCGTGAGCGCTGCGATGCGGCCGCCCGGTTCGACGAGCTCTTCCCTCCCTATCAAGAGTTGGCCGCCAACGCCAGCTAATTGCTAGCCCATCCCGGTGCTGGACTGGGCGAGCGTTCGCGAATGTCCGCTGAGCCTGTCGTTGGTTCGCCGAGGCGGTGGCGAAAGGATCGGTGCGACTTGTCTCTTCGTGCCCGCCACCCATAGCATTGCCGCCCATGCGTGAGCTTCGCTCTGGTGTCTGGCATTGGCAGTCGCCGCATCCCGACTGGAACGAGCAGCAGTGGTGGCCCGAACTCGTCTCCTCGTACGCGGTCGAGCTCGGCGACGACTTCGTGTTGTTCGACCCACTCTCCGTTCCCGACGAGTTGCGCGAGCGCGCGACCGCCGTCGTCCTGACCGCGCCGTACCACGAGCGCGACGCCCGCCGGCTCGGCCTCCCGCTGCACACGCCGCCCGCAGACACCTGGCAGGACTGGGTGGAGAAGTTCGGCGTCGACCCCGATCGCGTGCGCGGCAGGGAGAGCGAGGATCTCGCCTGGCTGCGCGCGGGCGAAGGCGAAGGACACTTCCACGGTCCCGGAGCGTGGCCGTTCGGCATCCACGCGTACGCGGGCCGTGAAGACAACGACCTCATCCTCTGGCTGCCGTCGGTCAACGCGATCGTCACCGGCGACTCGCTCTCCGACTTCGGCGCCGGGCTGGATATCCAGCTCGGCGGGCGCAAGCACGTGACGCGCGACGACGTCGTCCGACGGCTCCGTCCGCTGCTCGACCTGCCGGTCGAGCTCCTGCTGCCCGCGCACGGCGAGCCGACGGATCGCGCAGCGCTCGCGCGCGTCCTTTCCTGAGCGGTGCTGGCGAGACTGTTGCGGGCGATTCCTGCAGCTCAGCGACCTCGCGTGCGCCAGCGTTCGGGAATGTCACCTGAGCGACGTGGCTAGACTCGCGGTCGCGTGGGGCCGGGCGGATCAAGACGGGGCGAGGGTTCGGCGGTTTCCCGTGAACAAGGGCTGGTCGTGATCGCAGAGCGGTTTCCGTTCCGGCTGCGTGGAGCCGAGAGCAGCGTCATCGTCTCGTTCCATGCGAACGAGAATCCGGAGCGATGGGGTTACGGCGTACTCGGGCTGGCGTGGCCTACCGAGCTCGCGCAGGGGCTTCCGGTGCTCACGGCGCGGACGGAGTGTCCGCTCGAGGGGTACGCGGCAGTCATGGGTTGGGTTCAGATCGTCCGCATCGACGTGCTCGAATCGAGTCGGTCGCTGGCGGCTGGGGTCGAGAAGGCACCCGTCGGTCATCATGAGTGGGTCGACGGCCCGCCGCAGCTCCGTGGCCTCGGCGTGCCGTTCACGTCGTTCGGCGAGTGCCCGACGCTGTTCGACGCGCCCGCGTCAACCGAGAGCGACACCACGTTCTTCGCCGACTCGTGGTTGACAGCGAGTCCAGATGCGTTGATCAGCCGGGAGTCGTTCCCAGTTCTTGGGCTCCGCTGGGGCTACTCGACGCGCGCGGGGCAGCCACATGGGCTTCACGAGCCGGTGCTGCTTGACGAAAGCCATTGGGCCGAGGAGCTGCATCTCCTGCGCGAAACGTTCCCGGACTGGCAGTTCAGTCAGGAGTGGCCGACGTAGGACTCACGCCCGACGATCGACGGCCCCACCGCCGACGTTGGCCTGGGCCAGCGCTCCGGAATGTTCCCCGACCCGAGTCGAGCTGCACGGCTGCTTGGGGGCGTCTAGGCGCGCGGGGCGTACTTGACGCTGCCGAACGGCCAGTCGGACGCGAGCCACTCACTCACGGCGCGCCAGAGCGGGGTGTCCAGTTGCGCGTGGCTCGCCCGTACCCAGGAGAGCGCA
>WNGA01002868.1_pt1 | contig 26116 bp, 25 predicted proteins | sample 5400061 | NCBI WGS metagenome assembly WNGA01 (sample SAMN13153366, study PRJNA577476) | soil metagenome | isolation source: 100 cm soil or saprolite under grassland replicate 2 | place: USA:California | collected 2016-06-15 | reverse complement strand
TCCAGAAGGGGCACTCCCGGAACGGCCGCCGGCACCCGCACGGCTGGTTCCCCCGGAAGTTCCGGTCCCAGACGTGGCGGAGCTCGCCGAACGAGGCGAACCCGTCGATCTGGCCGAGGAGCCGGTCGAGCAGGGTGCTCCCCGTCCGGGCGTAGCCCCCGACGAACACGATGCCGCTGGGATCGGTCATGCCCGCCTATTGTCCGGGCCGCACCGGGCGTCGGCCACCTCGGACCGGATGGTCCTCTCCACGCCGAGACGCTCGGGGCCGGGCCGCGGCCGGGACCACGAGGTTCGGCTTGCTTTCCCTGGAGGTCCCTGCTGGGATATCCTCTCGGCCACGAGTGCAGGGGGGTCGGATGAAGAGGGTCTTCGGATACGTACTGCTTGTCCTGGGGTTGATGTTCGTCTTCCTCGGCCCGCTCCTGCGTTTCTACTCGGTTCCGCGACTCGAGAAGGCTCCCACCGACGTGGACAACACCGTGATCTCCGACGGATCCGGGTCCTACTTCAGCGCCGAGCAGCTCCAGCTCGTCGGACCGGTGCAGCTGCAGAGCATCGAGCGATTCAAGGGTGACCCCGGCGCGTCCACGCACGATGTCGTGGTCATCGACTACCAGCAGCACCTGGTGGACCTCGACAGCAACAGGGACGCCGACTTCGACAAGGAAGTCTTCGCCATGGACCGCAAGACGGGGTTCGCCGTGAACTGCTGCGGCGAGAAGCCGGAGCACTCCGGGCTCGAGGTGAAGTTCCCGTTCGACACGCAGAAGATCGAGTATCCACTGTGGGACTCGTCGTCGGACAAGTCGTTCCCGGCGACGTTCGTCGATGAGGAGCAGCTCAACGGCGAGAAGGTGTACCACTTCCACCAGGACATCCCGCCCCAGACCCTGGCATTCCTCAACCTCCCGGGGCCCGTGGTGGGACAGCCCCCCGGCAACGTGAACGTCGCCCGGATGTACCAGGCCACCGTCGAGATCTGGGTCGAGCCGGTGACCGGGGCCATCGTCAAGGGGAGCAAGCACGCGCAGCAGTGGGCCGCCGACACCGACGGCACCAGGCTGGCGCCCCTCGCCGACCTGACGGTGACCTACTCGCCGGCGACGGTCGACGACCTGCTGGGTGACGCGGTCACCGGGAGGGATCAGCTGAAGCTGATCAAGAACGTCATGCCGATCGCGCTGCCGATCCTGGGGATCATCCTCGCGCTGCTGGGCGTGTTCCTCCTGCGCGGGCCCAGGGCGGCGAAGGCGGCGAAGGCCCCGGCGGCCGCCACCGCCGCCGCATAGCTTTGGGGGCGGACGGCCCGCCCCGATCCCTCCTGGCGTTCGCCCGACGGCACCCGCTCGGCCTCGCCGGCGCCGGGCTCGCGCTGCTCGTGGTGGGACCCCTGCTGGCCCCGGGGTTCACGCTCGTCTACGACATGGTGTTCGTCCCGCACGCGCACTTCCGGGCTGACCTCCTGGGACTCTCCCCGACCTCCCCGCGGACCGTGCCCACGCAGGCGGCGGTGGCCGCGGCGACCGCCGTCGTGGGCGGACAGGTCGTCCAGAAGGCCGTCCTCCTGGCGATCTTCGGCCTGGGCGCGGTGGGCGCGGGACGGCTGGTGCCGAGCCGGCGCGCCGCCGCGCGGATCTCGGCCGGCGTGCTGTACGCGTGGAACCCGTTCACGTACGAACGGCTCCTGCTGGGTCAATGGGCCCTGCTGCTGGGGGCGGCGGTCCTGCCCTGGGCGCTGGGCGCGGCGCTCCGGTGGCGGCGCGGAGAGCCCGGCTCGGGATGGCGGCTTGTCCTGTGGATGGCCGCGCTGAACCTCGCGTCGCCGTACACCGGGATCATCGGCGGGCTCACCGTCCTGGCCGCCGCGCTGTGGCCGTCGGCCGAGCCGGCCACGGTGGCCCGACCCCGCGGGCGGCGGTGGCGGGGGATCGCTGCCGTGTGCGGTGCCCTGCTCATCACGAGCCTCCCGTGGATCCTCCCGGGCCTGCTGGCGCCGGCGGCGCCGGACCACCCGCGTCTCGCCGTGGAGCTGTTCCGGGCCCGGTCCGACTCCCCCCTCGGGACCGTCGGCAGCCTGATGTCGCTGGGGGGCATGTGGCGAGCGGACCTGGCTCCCCCCGGCCGGGGCACGGTGGCGTGGATACCTGCGTTCGGGGGCATCCTGGTCCTCGCCGCGATGGGCTGGCGCGCCCTCGGTTCGTCCCGTGGGTGGCGCCGGGGCCTGGCCGCCGCGGCCGGTGTGGGGCTGGCCCTGGCCGCGGCCCCGTCGCTCCCGTTCCTGGGTGGCCCGATGCGGTGGATCGGGGCGAACGTGCCGGGGGCCGGCATCCTGCGCGACTCCCAGAAGTTCGTCCTGCCGTGGGCCGTGCTCCTGGCGGTGGCGTTCGGCGCCGGCGTGGGCCGGGTGCTGGACCGGCTGCCGGCGCCGCGACGGGCCGCCGGCGCGGTGGCCGTGGTCCTCGGCGTCCTGCCGGTGGCCCTGGCCCCGACCCTGGCCTGGGGGGCGTGGGGGCGCCTGCACACTGCCCGGTACCCCGCGTCGTGGGACCGGGTGGAGCGGATCACCTCCTCCGACCCCGCCCCGGGGGCGCTGATGACCCTGCCCTGGCACGCCTATCTCCCGTTCCCCTGGAACCACGGCCAGACGGTGCACCAGCCGGCGCCGCTGTACTTCTCCCGCCGGGTGGTCGCCGCCACGGCGCTCGAGGTGGGGGGCCGGCGCCTCCCCGGCGAGGACCCCTGGTCGCGCCTCCTGTACGGCCCGGCCACAGGCCCGGGCTCGGTCGCGCCCGAGCTGCCCACCCTCGGCGTTCGCTACGTGGTGCTGTTCCGGGGGCCCGGAGCGTCGGAGGCGAGGGGCAAGGTGGCGGGCCTTCGCGCCGTGCTCACGACCCCCGACCTCGCCCTGTACCGGTCTGCGCCGGTCACCCACGTCCCGAGGTTCGACCGGCCGCCGGCCGCGCCGGTCGTGGCCGGTGACGGCGCCGCGGGCGCCCTCGTCCTGGTCGCCGTCGCCGGAACGTTGCGGCATCGACGTCGGCGGGCCGGAGGGCCCCGACGGCCCCAACGGAACGGCCGGGATGGCACTGGCGCCGGCCCCGGGGGCCCTGCTATGCTCGCCCCGACCGACACGCCAGGGGGGCACGACCTGTGAGCTGGAAAGCGATCCTGATCTCGGCCTTCGCCGCGTTGCTGATCGCCGTCCTGGGGTCGTACCTGGTGGTCGTGAGCCAGAACCCGGCCTCCAGCGTGAGCGGCCCGGCGTTCGAGTACGGGGCCCCCGTCGCGCCGTAGGGTTCGCCTCCGGCCTCCTTGCGATTCGAACCGCGGTCGCTCTGCGTCCTTCCGCGTCCGCGAAAGCTCCGTCCGCGCGGGCTGCTATGCGGGCTCGATGATCGGCGGCGGAAGAGCGGGGATCCGAACGCCCTCCGGCACCGGCTGACGGGCGGTCGCCCGGTCCAGCACCGTGGCGAACGCCGCCGCCGCGTCGTCCCACCGGAACCCCGCAGCCCGTTCCCGGGCGGCGTTCCCCAGCCGCTCGCGGATCTCGGCGGAGCGGAGGACTTCGCCGAGCCCCTCGACGAACCCGTGCAGGTCGTCTGCCAGGAGCCCGGTGACGCCGTCCTGGACGGACTCGGTCAGCCCCCGCACCCGGAACCCGACGGTCGGCGTCCCGGCCGCGGCCGCCTCCATCACCGAGAGCCCCCAGCCCTCCTTCACCGACGGCATGGCCAGGACCCACGACTCGGCCAGGATGCGCCGCTTGGCCCCCTCGTCCACGAAGCCGTCGAACTTGACGAGGTCGGTGACGCCGAGCTCCTCGACGGCCTCCCGGAGTCGCGGCTCCCACGCCCCCTGCCCCACGAGCCGGACCCGGAGTCCCGGGAACTCGCCGCGGAGGTCGGCGGCCGCCTGGAACAGGAGCTCGATCCGCTTGTGGGGGACCAGCCGGCCGAGATAGGTGATCGTCGGCAGGGCGGTCCGCGTCACCTCCGCCGCGATCCGGGTCGGAGCGCCGTTGTGCACGATCTCGATCCTCGCTTCGTCGATCCCCAGCGCCACCAGGTCGGCCCGTGACCCCTCGCTCACGGTGACGTACCGCGCTCGCCGGTAGATCCACGGAGCGAGCCGCGACTCGACCCACCACCCCACCCGGGAGGTCCGGGCCGAGAACAGCATCCGCCACTGCTCGCGGTGGACGTGGTGGACCAGCACCACGACCGGACGCCCGCAGTACAGCGGCGAGAAGAACGGGATCGCGTTCTGCACGTCGACCACCACGTCGTGCGGACCGAACCGTCCCAGCAGGTGACAGATCGCAGCGCGGACGTACACCGTTCGCCAGGAGCCCCGCCGCACGAACCGGACCCCGTCCACCACCTCGTCGCGAGGCGCGTTCGGATGGGCGGCGCAGAAGACCGTGACCTTCCGCCCGTCGGAGGCCAGCCGCCGGGCGATCTGCTCGACGAACACCTCCGAGCCGCCGCCCTGGGGATGCCGGGTGTCGCGCCAATTCAGGATGAGGACGCTCCCGGCCGCGCCCCTCGACGCGGACAGCAGGCGCCGGGCGTGCTCGAGGACGAGTCCCAGCACCATCCCCTGGACCAGGAGCATGACCCAGGCGGCATGCGCCCCGGACCCCGCCGCGGAGAACACGAGGACCGACCCCACGATCGACGCCAGGGAGGCGGACCACACCCAGGCGGTCCGGCCGGCCCCGAGCATCATGTTGATGAGGACCATGGTGGCCCCGGCCAGGGCCATGGCGAGCGTGAGGACCCTGACCAGGCCGGTGGCATCCAGGTACGAGCCCCCGTAGGTCAGGTGCAGGATCGTCCGGGGGAACAGCTCCAGCGCCAATACCGCCAGGCCGGCCGGGACCAGAGCCAGCAGGGCGACCCTCGGGGCGGCGCGGTTGGGGCCGGCCACGGCCGTGCGCCGGACCGCGTACGCGGCCGCCGGGGCCTGGGCGAACAGCGCGATCCGGGCCAGCGAGGAGGCCGCCGCGTACGCCCCCAGGCGAGGCCCGCCGGCCATCCGAACGGCGACGACGTCGACGAACTCCCCGAGGCCGACGAACGCCAGCCCCACGATCGAGATCCACACCTCCGGCGACACCGGCGGCCGGGGTCCCCTGCCGGCCCGCGGGAGGAGGGCCGCGGTCACCCCGAGGCCCACCGCGACCCCGAGAGCCAGGCCCGCCGAGGCCCCCGCCAGCCGGAACCCCAGCGAGAGCAGCACCAGGGCGAACCCCATCCGGGCCACGCCCTCCACCACCATGGTCCCCCCGGCGACGCCGAGGCGGCCCAACCCGATGAGCAGGCCCCTGGCCCACGCCACCAGCATCAGCATCGCCGAGGCCGCCAGGAACCACCCCACGGCCCGGACCGTGGGCGCCACCGGAGCGAGCCCCACCGCGATGCCGACTGCCGTGGCCGCGATCAGGAATCCCCGCCACGGCGTGTGGGGGATGTCGCCGCTGCGGGCCGCGGACATGGCGCCGCCCCCGAACAGCGCGGAGCTCGGACCGTTGATGGCCAGCAGGACGCCGAGGAGCGCGGCGAAGGTGGAGAACTCGGACGACGACAGGCGCCGTCCCAGCATCGCATTGAAGAGGTACGTGAGGATGGCGGCGGCCGCGAACCCGCCCCCGTACATGAGCGCGCCGCGGAAGTCGCGGTCACGTCCACCGGCCGAGCGCGGGCTCTCGACCCGACCCCCCCGAGTTCTCACCCCCACGAGCTACCTCCTGGGCCGATTATCGCGATCGTAGGCCCTCATGACCAGAGGGGTCGCGTGGGCCCCCGACCCCGATCACCAGCACTAGGAGTCGACCCTCGCCGGAACGTGGTCCCGGTGGTGGGACAGGGGGTTCCCCAGAGCCCGGTCCTGGTGGACGTGGACGGCGACGGGGCGAGGGAGGTCGTGATCTCGGGCGTCACCACGCGGTTCCACCTCCTGGACGGCTCGGGACAGGAGGTGGCGCCCGCAGACGGCTTCGACGGCCAGCACTTCGACGACGTGTGGACCACCGACGGAACGTTCCACGACGCCAGGTCCACCGTGGCTGACCTCGCCGTGGGCGACCTCGACCGGGACGGTCAGCCCGAGGTGGTGGCGGGTCAGACCGATACGTCGCTCTTCGGCGCGGCCAGCTTCGGGGGGCGCCGGATCCCGTTCGACCACTCCCTGGCGGCTCGGCCACTGGGTCGAGGCGTCGGCGGCGGCCGGGGACATCGACGGCGACGGGCGGGTGGACGTCGCGGTGGCCACCCGGGGGGGCGCGGTGTTCGTGTTCGCCACGAACGGGGCCCGCAGGGACATCCAGTGGGGGTCGATGCGGGGCAGCCGCGCCAACACCGGCGCCCGGTAGCCGGATCGGACGTGTCGGGCCCGGCCGGTACACTCGCCGGCTGATGGAGATCTCCGAGCTGCAGGACGTGCTCCGCCAGACCTACCTCGAGCGCGACACCGCGCGGGGCGCGGACGGCGTGTTCCGGTGGATGGTGGAGGAGGTCGGCGAGGTGGCCCGGGCCATGCGCTCGAACGACCCCGCCGCGCTCGAGCACGAGTTCTCCGACGTGCTGGCCTGGCTGGGGTCGCTGGCCAACCTGCTCGGCGTGAACCTGGAGCGAGCGGCGGGACGGTATGCGAACGGCTGCCCGAAGTGCGGGTCGATGCCCTGCGCTTGCGCGGGGGTCCGGGGGCCTCAAGAGCGAGGCCGGGACAAGACATGACATCGACGAAGCGATGCCGAGCGATAGGCCCCCGGTCAAAGGAGCGGAGGTGACGGCGTGACCATCGAGTACCGGGTGCCGAAGGAGGACGAGCGCGAGAGGGTCGGGGACGTCCTGCAGTCGGCGTTCGGCAGCGCGCCCGCGATGCGCCAGCGGTTCGCCTCGGCCGCCCGGCTGGAGCTGTACCTGTGCGCGTACGAGGACGACCGGGTCCTCGCCACGTCGATGTCCCACCCGCTCCTGCAACACTTCGGCGGGAACGCGGTGCCATGCGCGGGGATCGCGGCGGTGGCCGTCCGGCCCGACACCCGGGGGAGGGCGGTCGGCGGCGAGCTGGTGGCCGAGCTGATCCGCCGCCGCCGCGCGGCCGGCGACCTCATCAGCGCGCTGTTCCCGGCCACGGTGGCGGTGTACCGGAAGCTCGGGTACGAGATGGGCGGGTTCTTCACCGAGCTGTCGGCGCCGCTCCGCGCGTTGCCGCGCACCGGAGGCGAGGACGTGGAGCTGCGCACCACCCGGGACGACTCGAGCCTCCGGGAGATCCGGGAGTGCTTCCGCAGATTCGCCCCGACGCAATCCGGCCCGCTGTGGTTCGAGGACGAGGGGTGGTGGCGGCACCGGGTGCTGCGCATCAGCGACCCGGACGTCGTCCCCCACGTCGTGGTGGCCACCGGCCCGGACGGCGTCGAGGGCTACGCGTGCTACGGCCGGGGCGAGCGGGCCGGGTTCGGCATCGATCCCGCCTGCACGCACCTCGTGTCCCTGACCCGGCGCGCGGGGGCCGCCCTGCTCGGCTACTTCGGGGGCTTCCACTCGGTCGGCGAGACGGTCACGTGGCACGGACCGCCGAACGAGCCGCTGGCTCTGCTCCTGGCCGAGTCGCGCTCGGTGACACAGACCTTCGAGTTCCGGTGGATGTCCCGGATCCTCGACGTCCCGCGCGCCCTGGAGGCGCGAGGCTATCCCGCGGTCGACGGCGAGTGCGTGATCACGGTGGACGACCCCCTGTTCCCGGAGAACGCCGGGCCGTTCCGGATCGAGTCGAACGGAGGGAAGGTGACCGTGTCGCCGGCCGACGGGCCCGCGGAGGGAGCCATCCCGGTCGGGCTGCTCAGCGCCCTGTACACCGGGTACCTGTCGGCGTTCGACCTGGTCCGCCTGGGAGCCATCGGGGAGGACGACCCGGCCGTGCCGGTGCTCGGGCGGCTGTTCGCCGGGCCACCGCCCTGGAGCCCGGACTTCTTCTGATGATCGAGGTCCGGGAGGCGGCGGCGGAGGACTGGCCGGCCGTGGCCGCCCTGCTCGCCGAGCTGGGCCGGCCCGACGTGCTGCGCGGGCCCGACGAGGATGCGGCGCGCCGGGTCTACCTCGGGTACCTCGAACGCCCCGACGCCGTCGCGCTGGTGGCCGTGGACGGAGAGCGCGTGGTGGGGTTCGTCGACATGGAGTACCGGGTCCGGCTGAACTTCCTCACCCCCCAGGCCTGGATCCCGGACCTCATCGTGAGCCAGGAATCGCGGAGCAGGGGAGCCGGGGCCGCCCTCCTGGCCCGGTGTGAGGAGCTGGCCCGCGAGCGCGGGTGCTGGTCCCTCTCGCTCGAGTCCGCGAACTGGCGCGAACGGGCCCACGCCTTCTACCTCCGCGAGGGCCTCGCCGACAATGCGAAGTCGTTCTCGAAGCTGTTCGAGGGCTCCGGGGTGCAGTGGCCTCCCGCTCCCCCAGGTCACGGGCGTTCGGCTCGACTGGCGAGCCCGAGGTCAGGACGGTGAAGCTGAGGTCGCGGGTGGTCGAGGCCGAGATCCTCGACCCGGGAGCGGGGTTCCGCCCGGCCAGGACCGTGGTGGAGATCCGGTGGGATCCGCTGACCGGCCATTCGAGCCGCATCCTCCCGGCCCGGGGCCTGATGCCGCCTGGTGAGGCGGACCTGGAGGCGCTGGCGGAGGAGTCCCGGGCGACCTGCCCGTTCTGTCCGGACCGCATCGAGTCGCGGACCCCGAAGCTCACGCCCGCCGTGGCTCCCGAGGGGAGGATCCGCGTGGGGCGGGCCGTGCTGTTCCCGAACCTGCTGCCGTATGGGGCGCACAGCTCGGTCTCGGTGTACGCGCCGGACCTGCACCTCCTCCGCCTCGGGGACATGACACCAGACCTCGTGGCGGACAACCTCGCGGCGCAGGTGGCCTGGGTCCGGGCGGTCCAGGCCACGGACCCGGACGCGAGGTGGGCGTCCGTGAGCGCGAACCACTTCGTGCCGTCGGGGAGCTCGCTGTTCCACCCTCACCTCCAGGGCCTCGTCGACCGCGAACCGACGACCGTCCAGCGGGTGCTCTCCGAGGTTCCCGCCGGACGGTTCGCCGAGTACCTCGACACCGAGCGCGACCTGGGCGCGCGGTACGTCGGGCGGATCGGACGGGTGGAATGGCTCGCCGGCTTCGCCCCGGTCGGGCCGGCTGAGATCCGGGCCTTCGTGCCGGGCGCCGCCTCCCCGGCGGAGCTGGACGAACGCGACGTCCGCGACCTCGGCCGGGGGATCGCCACGGTGCTGAACCTGTACGCGGACCTCGGGTACGAGTCCTTCAACCTGGCCGCGTGCGGCGTCCCGGACCGGCCCCTCGACGTCCGGATCGTGGCCCGGTCGAGCCTCCGGCCGTTCTACCGCTCCGACGTCACCTCGCTCGAACGGCTCCACTTCGAGGGCGCGGTGGACGTGAGCCCCGAGGACCTCGCGCTTCGGGCCGGGGAACGGTTTCCCACTCCCTGAACGAGCCCGCGCCATGGCCCGGGCGGCTTCCGCCGGGGGCCCGGCGATCAGAGGGCCGGGCGGAGCATCCCGGCGACCTGCGCGATTCGGGCGCGATCACCGGGCCGGGGGACCCACGGGAGCCGGATGCCGTCGTCCGCCCACCTCGGCACGAGGTGGACGTGAAGATGGAACACGGACTGGAACGCCGCCCGACCGTTCCCCTGGAGGAGGTTCAGGCCGTCCGGCTCCAGGGCGTCGCGGATGCCGGCGGCCACGTGGCGGACCGTCCGCCAGACGGCCGCCGCGTCCGGGTCCTCCAGCTCGAACAGGTCGGCGGCGTGGGCCTTCGGCACGACCAGGGTGTGGCCGTCGGTGGCCGGGTTGACGTCGAGGAAGGCCAGGGTCCGTTCGTCCTCGAAGACCGTCTCGGACGGCGCGGAGCCGGCCACGATCGCGCAGAAGATGCAGTCCGGTTGGGCCGTCACGAGCCCGCGAGGAAGAGCGTTTCGGCGATCTGGACGGCGTTGAGGGCGGCGCCCTTCCGGAGGTTGTCGCCGCACGCGAACAGCAGCAGGGCGTCGTCCCGGCCGGCGGCCGCCCGGATCCGGCCGACCAGGACGTCGTCGATGCCGGCGGCGTCCAGCGGGGTGGGGTACTCGTCCCGGTGCGGCCGATCCACGACGCGGACGCCCGGCGCCCGCTCCAGGACCTCGCGCGCCTCCTCCGGCGTCACCGACCGGCCGAACGTCGCGTAGATCGAGACCGAGTGCCCCGTCACCACCGGCACCCGGACCACGGTGGCCTGGACCTCCAGATGCGGGAGCTCGAGGATCTTCCGGGCCTCGTTCAGCAGCTTGCGCTCCTCGCCGGTCCAGTCGTCCACGTCCATCCCGCCCTGCAGCGGCAGGACGTTGAAGGCGATGGGGCGGCCGTACACCTCGCCCACGGGGAGCGCGTCGTGGTCGGGGGACTGGAGCGACTCCACGTCCCCCCCGAGCTTCTCCACCTGCTCGGCCAGCTCCCGGATGCCCTTCATGCCGCTCCCGGACACGGACTGGTACGAGGACAGGACGAGCCCGGTGAGCCCGAACGCGTCGTGCAGCGGCCCCACGGCCATGAGGGCGGTGATCGCGGTGCAGTTCGGGTTGGCCACGATGCCGGGGTGCTCCTCGAGCGCGTGCGCGTTCACCTCCGGGACGACCAGCGGCACGTCCGGCGCCATCCGCCACGCGCTGGAGTTGTCCACGCAGACCGTGCCCGCCGCGGCAGCCTCGCGGCAGATGGCCCGGGATGCGGTGGCTCCCGCCGACAGCAGCGCCAGGTCGCAGCCCCGGAGGGCCTCGAGCGAGAACTCGCGGACGACGACGTCCTCGCCCCGGAAGGCCAGACGTGTCCCGGCGCTCCGGGCGGTCGCGAACGGCACCAGCTCGTCCACCGGGAAGTCCCGCTGCTCCAGGGTCCGGATCATCTCCCGGCCCACCGCGCCGGTCGCCCCCACCACCGCGACGCGCATCAGGCCCCCGCCCCGCGCATCAGTGGACCTCTCTCGCCGTGACCTCCTCGGCCAGGTTGAACTTCGCGTGGATCGCGCGGACGGCCCGGTCGGCGTCCGCCGCACGGACCACGCACGACACCCGGATCGCCGACGTCGAGATCATCTCGATGTTGATGCCCTCCTCGGCCAGCGCGGCGAACATGTCCGCGGCGACGCCGGGGTGGCTCCTCATCCCCGCGCCCACCAGCGAGACCTTCGCGACCCCGTCGTCCATCTGGAACCCGTTCGCCCCGATCTCCTCCGACACCCGGTCCATGACGGTCCGCAGGCGGGCCAGGTCGGCCTTGGGCGCGGTGAAGCTCACGTCGGTCCGGCCCTGGTGGGAGACGTTCTGCACGATCATGTCGATGTTCACGCCCTCGTCCGCCACGGCGCGGAAGATGGTCGCGGCCACCCCGGGACGGTCGGGGACGTCCTGCAGCGTGACCTTGGCTTCGGTGGCGTCGCTGGCCACGCCGGAGATGAGGGCCTGTTCCATCCGTTCGTCTTCCTCGGTCACCCACGTGCCGTCCTCGTCGGAGAACGAGGAGCGCACGTGGAGCAGCACACCGCTTCGTCGAGCGTACTCGACGGACCTGCTCTGGAGAACCTTCGCGCCGGAGGCGGCGAGCTCGAGCATCTCCTCGAACGAGACCGCGTGGAGCATGCGGGCCGACGGCTCCACGCGCGGGTCCGCAGTGAACACGCCGGGGACGTCGGTGTAGATCTCGCAGAACTCGGCGCCCAGCGCGTCGGCGAGGGCCACGGCGGTGGTGTCGCTCCCGCCCCGTCCGAGGGTGGTGACGTCGGCGGTGGCCGAGACCCCCTGGAACCCTGCCACGATCACGATGTTCCCCTGCTCCACGGCCTCCAGGATCCGGCCGGGCCGGACGTCGATGATCTTCGCGTTCCCGTGCCGGCTGTCCGTGATGATCCCCGCCTGGGAGCCGGTGTAGGAGGCGGCCCGATGGCCCCGTTCGTTGATGGCGATGGCCAGGAGCGACATCGCGATCCGTTCCCCGGCCGTGAGCAGCATGTCCAACTCGCGCGGATTCGGGATCGGGGACAGGTCGTGGGCCATGTTCATGAGATCGTCGGTGGTGTCGCCCATGGCCGAGACCACGACCACCACGTCGTAGCCCTGTTCCCGGGCCCGGACCACACGGTCGGCCACGGCGTGGATCCGAGCGGCGTCCCCCACCGAGGTCCCGCCGTACTTCTGCACGATCACCGGCACGCCAATGCGCCTCCTGGAACCGGCGGAAGCCCAAGCCTAGCAGCGGATCCCACCGAGACCGGATGGTTCAGCCGTTGAGCTCCCGGGGGCGGTCGGCGTCGAACAGGAGGCGGCGGAACAGGGCTCGGGGCCAGCCGTCGCGCTCGGCCACGGGGCCGATGCCGACCAGGCGGCGGGCCAGGATCACGGCGAGGATGCCGGCGCTCATGGCCACCATCGCGGGAGGCTCGCGCCTGAGCGCCGCGATCAGGGGGACGGTCGCGAAGCCGATCGTGCTGGCCGGGCCGGTGTGGCCGAGGAGCTTGCCCGCCCCCAGGACCGCGCCGCCCACCACCATCGGTCCGGGGACCAACACCAGCGAGACACCGGCCGCCGCGGTGATGCCCCGCGCGGCGAAGGGACGTGCGTAGAACGGGAACGAGTGGCCGGCCACGACGGCCACCCCGCTCGCGGCCCTCCACCCCGGCGACAGCCCGGCCCGCTGCGCGGCCAGGCCCACCAGGGCCCCCTTCGCCAGGTCGCCGAGGATGGCCGCGGCCCCCGGGCCGGCCCCGCTGTTCGCCACCAGCAGGATGTGCGCGTCGCCCTCCGAGGCGAGCTCGCTGGCGGCATCGAACACCCCGTCGGCGTGGACCGCCATCGCCACGACGTACGCCGACGGGAACGTCCCCGCCAGGTAGCTCCCCGCCACCCACGCCAGACCCCGGCCCGTCCGCATCGCCGGCGAGCGTGGCACAGGCGGTGTCCGGCCGCTCACTCCCGATACGCGGCCAGACCCACCAGGCCCGGGCCGGCGTTCGCACCGATGGCGGGCGTCGACTCCACCACGAACGACTCCGCGACATCGGTCTCCGCGCGAATCCGTTCGATCATGGACACCGCGTCGTCCTCCGCGTCGGCGTGCAGCGCGGCGACGTGCAGCGCACCGCCGCCGCCGGCGGCCTTCAGCGCCTCCTCCACCACCATCGCGATGGCCCGGGACCGCGTCCGGGGCCGGCCGATCGCCTCGATCTCGCCGGCGATCAGGCGGAAGACCGGCCGGATGGCCAGGCGGGTGGCCGCGTAGGCCTGGAGCTTCCCCACCCGGCCGCTCCGCCGCAGGTACTCGAACGTCTCGATCGCGCCGACGAGCGCCACCCTGGAGGCGACCTCCCGGGCGCGGGCCGTCACGTCGTGCAGCGAGGTCCTCTCCCGCGCCGCCCGGGCCGCCGCAATGGCCGCGAACCCCTCGCCCATGCTCGCGCTCGTCGAGTCCACCACCTCCACCGCCCCGGAGAAGCGCTCACCGGCCAGCCGGGCCTCCTGGTGCGTCGCGGACAGCCCGGATGCGAGCGTGACGCACACCACCTCGTCCGATCCCGCCCGTTCGTACCCGGCCAACCAGTCGCCCACCGAGGGTGCGGCCGTGGTCGCTACGTCGCCGCGTCGGAGTCGCCCATAGAACACCGCGGGGTCCATGTCGAGGCCGTCCCGGAAGGACTCGTCACCGAACCGCAGGTGCAGGGGCACCACGGTGATCCCGAGCTCGCGTGCCAGCTCCGGAGGCACGTTCGATGCGCTGTCCGTCACCACCGCGACCAGGTCCGGCCTCCCTCGTACATCATGGAGTCCCCTCACACCGACCGTAGGATTGTTCACGGATGGCGAGCCAGAGCCAAGGCGGCGTCCGCGGGCTGTTCGCGGTGAGGGGATTCCGGCGGCTGTTCGCCGGGCAGGCGGTCTCGGGCCTGGGGGACTGGGTGGCCACCCTCGCGTTCATCGCGCTGGCGTTCGACCTCACGAGGAACCAGACGGCGGTGGCCGTGGTCCTGATCCTGCGGCTGGTGCCGCCGATCTTCGCGGCGCCGGTGGGGGGGATCCTGGCGGACCGGCTCGACCGCCGCCTGGTCATGGTGACCTGCGACCTGGTGCGGGCGGCCCTCATCGTGCTGGTGCCGTTCCTGGGGATCGCCGGCCTGTACGCGATCGCGTTCGTGCACGAATGCATCTCGCTGGTGTTCCTCCCGGCCCGCGACGCCAGCGTCCCGGTGCTGGTGGAGGACCGGGAGCAGCTGCCGCTGGCGAACGGGTTCATCCTGGCGTCGTCGTTCGGCTCGATCCCGCTGGCCGCGGGGGCGTTCGGCGGCCTCCGCCTGGCGGCGTCGCACATCCCGTCGTGGGTGCCGTTCGGCCACGAGTTGCGGACGCACCCCACGTCGACCGCGTTCTTCTTCGACGCCGCCACGTTCCTGTTCTCGGCCTGGATGGTGGTCCGGATCAGCAGCATCCCCCGCACCGGGAGCGCCGCCGGCGAGCCGGTGTTCAAGGGTCTGTCGGAGGCCTACCGCTACCTGCTGCGAACGCCGATCCTGCGTTCGCTCGCGGCGGGGCTGGTGGTGTCGATGTTCGGGGGCGGGGTCCTGTTCGCCATCGGGATCGCCTACATCAAGACCACCCTGCACGGGACCGACGTGGACTTCGGGTGGCTGGCCGCGTTGTGGGGGGCGGGCATGGGGATCGGGCTCGGGCTGGTGCGATTGCTGGTCCGGGAGCGGGGCGAGCCGTGGGTGTTCCTGGCCGCCGTCACGGCGTGCGGCGGGATCCTGATCACGATGGCCCTGCTGCCGTTCCTGTGGCTGGCCTTCGGCATCTCGGTGGCGTTCGGCGCGTCGTTCTCGGTGGCGATCATGGTGGCGCTGTCGATGGCCCAGCGGGTCACCGAGGACCGAATCCGGGGGCGGATCATGGGCGGGGTCCAGATGCTGTTCCGCCTGGGCCTCGGCATCGGTGCGCTGGGGATGGGAGCCATCGCGTACTGGATCGGCCGGGTCCACTTCATCTGGATCACGCTCGACGGCAACCAGGTGGGCCTGCTGGCCGGCGGCGGGCTCATCCTGCTCGGCGCGTTCGCCAGCAGCGGGATCCTCCGGCACGCCAGGGAGGCGGCGTCCGCCTCGGAGGGCACGTCCGCATCGCCGGAGGCCGGCCTCCCCTCGCCCGCGTCCTGATCGCTACGCGGCCGCCGCCGGGGGCGGATCGGCCGGTACGGCCCATGGGCGAGGTCAGATCGTCCGGCGCCGAAGGCGCGGGATGGCGACGATGACGAGCGCCCCGCCGGCGGTGGGATCGGGGAAGCCATTTCCTGTCCCGGAGCTTTGCGCGGACACGAGCAGAGGTCATCGACACCATCCTCCGATGGGGAGCGGGAGACGGCAAGCCCAGCTCGGGCGGAAAGATCCCCGCTGGCCAGCGAATTCGTGTCCGAGTTGCCCGATACGCCCGAGTCAGGCGAACACGTGTTCGATAGAATAGGGTCCATGAGTGCGATGCCCGCCGTGCTCGAGCGGTCCTCGGCTCCCGACGCCGTCGGAGGGGTCGGTCGAGCTTTGGAGGGCGTTCGTGAGGTCGAGCTCAGGAGGCTTTCCGACGCCGAGGTGGAACACGGGTTGGGAGCGCTCCGGCGGGCCGCCGGGATGCTCGACGCCGAGACCGCCCGGTGGCTTCGCGAGGCGGAGCGGCGGGGAGCCCACGAACGGGAGGGACATTCCTCCATGGCCTCCTGGGTGGAGCACCGGTTCGCCACCACGTGGGGAGACGCCGCCCGGCAGGTGAGGATGGCGAGGGCCCTGGAGGAGATGCCGGCCACCAGGGAGGCTCTGTACTCCGGCGAGGTGTCCACCACCGCGGTGGGTCAGCTGGTGGAGGCCAGGGAGGCGAACCCGAAGGAGTTCTCACGCGTGGAGTCGGTGCTGGTGGACGCCGCCCGGACCCTCCCCGTTCGGGACCTCCGCAAGGCCGTGACGCACTGGCGGGACGCGGTGGATGCCGAGGCCGTGGCCCGGGAGGAGCGTGACCGGTTCGAGCGGAGGGGGCTGAACATCTCCCCCACCCTCGACCGGATGGTCCGCCTGGACGGCAACCTCGACCCCGAGACCGGCCAGACCGTGCTCACCGCGGTGCAGGCCGTGATCGACGCGGACGCCCGGCGGGGGCCCACGGACCGCCGGACCCCCGCCCAGCGCCGGGCGGACGCCCTGGGGGTGGTGTGCCGGCAGTGGCTGGCCCGCTCGGACCGCCCGGTGGTGGGAGGAGAGCGTCCCCACATCACGGTGGTGGTGGACCTCGAGGCCCTGGAGGGTCGGACGGGGTACCGGTGCGAGCTCTCCGACACCGGGGCAATCACCCCGGAGGCCGCCCGGAGGTGGGCGTGCGACGCCAAGGTGAGCAGGGTGATCACCCGGGGGCGGTCCGAACCCATCGAGATCGGGCGGGCCTCGAAGGTGGTCCCGGCCGGGATCCGCCGGGCGCTGGTGGTCAGGGACGGCGGATGCGCCTTCCCCGGGTGCCACCGTCCCCCGTCGTGGACCGTGCCCCATCACATCCGGCACTGGACCGACGGCGGAGAGACCAATCTGTCGAACCTGGCCCTGTTCTGCTGGGAGCACCACGACCGGTTCCACCACGACGGGTTCAGCGTGCGGATCGTGGACGGGAAGCCGGTGGTCACCCGGCCGGACGGGACGGTCATGGAGAACCGGGCCCCGCCGTAGGCACGCGGCCTCCCTACGCCGCCGGAGGGCCGCAACGAGGATGGCCCCGGCGGGGCGGGCAGCCGGGCGCTACATCTCGCGGCGGCCCTCGAGGGCCTGGCCGAGGGTGATCTCGTCCGCGTACTCGAGGTCGCCGCCGACGGGGAGGCCGCTGGCCAGCCTCGTCACCAAGATTCCCGCGGGCTTCAGGAGCGCCGCCACGTACATCGCGGTGGCGTTGCCCTCGAGGTTGGGGTTCGTGGCCAGGATGACCTCGGTCACGCTGTCGCGTTGGACTCTGTCCAGCAGCTCCTGGACGCGGAGGTCCTCCGGTCCGATGCCGTCCAGCGGGGAGATCGCTCCGCCGAGCACGTGGTACCGGCCCTTGATCACGCCGGCCTTCTCGATGGCGGCCACGTCCTTGGGCTCCTCCACGACGCAGATCGTCGTGATGTCCCGGCCGGCGTCACGGCAGATCCGGCACAGCTCGCCCTCGGCCACGTTCCCGCATTCGTTGCAGAACCGCATCAGCTGCTTGGCCCGCTGGATGGCCTCGGCCAGGCGGCGGGCCTCGTCGGCGGGGGCCTTCACCAAGTGGAACGCCAGCCGCTGGGCCGACTTCGGGCCGACCCCGGGCAGCCGCGACAGCTCGTCGATCAGCTCCTGGATCGGTCCCTCGTACACGGCGTCAGCGCCCCACGCCCGGTGCCTGGTGCCGGTGCACTAGGACCACCCCTCCGGCTCGGTGGTCTCCGTGGCGTCGAATTCGGACTTCAGCCGGGCCAGGACGGCCTCCTCCGGCAGCGGCGGGCCATCCTCGACCACCTCGACCGGGGCCGGACCGGCCGCGGCCTCCCGCACAACGCACCGGATCTTCGGCGAGATCCCGAACACGTCCTGCAGCGCCGCGCGCAGCTCGCTCTCCCGTTCCTCGACCTTCGCCACGCCGAACGTCCGGTTCGGCGGGAAGGCGAGCTCGACGGTCGTCCCGTCGTAGGCGACCGGCGTGGCGATCTCCAGGACCGCCCGCAGGACCGCCTTCACCCGCTCCAGCACGGCCGGCCATGACCGCCGGAGCATGTCGACGTCCACCGCGGGTCCGGATCCGGGCCCCATGGAGACCGGAGAGGCGAGTGGTTCCGAATCGGGAACGACCACCCGGCCCACCGGCGTGGCGCTCGGCTCGGTCACGTCCGCGCTCAGCTCGGGGGCCGGAGCCGCCTCCCCCGCGGCCTCCGGAGCACGCGCGGGCGCGGGCTCCTTCGCGGGCTCACCCGCGGGAACGGGCTCGCGCGCGGGGGCGGCGGGCTCACCGGCAGGGCCGGAAGCCGGCGCCGCACGCACCTCCGGGGTGCCGCCGTCCTGGACGCCGGCCAGGCGCTCCAGACGTTCCAGCCGGGCGATGAGGGCCTCGGGGGTGGGGTCCGTCTCGGGCATGGTGGAGCGCACCAGCGCCAGCTCGAGGGTCAGCCGGGGAGAGGTGGTCCACCGCATGTCGGTCTGGGCCTCGAGGAGGAGCCCGATGACCCGGGATAGTTCGACGGGCCGGAACTTGGCCGCCTGGGCCCGGAGCCGGTCGTACTCGTCCGTCGTCACGTCCACCAGGTCGGCCTGGCCAGGGGCCGTGTTCGCCAGCAGGAGGTTTCGGAAGTGCTGGAGGCACTCGCTGGTGACGTGCCGGAGGTCCTGCCCCTCCTGGACCAGCCGGTGGACCAGCCCGAACACCGCGTTGGTGTCCCCGACGGCCACGGCGTCGCCGATCGCGTACTGCATCTCCTGGTGTGGGGCGCCCAGGAGCTGCTCCAGGACGTCCTCGCCGATCTCCGTCCCGCCCAGCACCGTGGCCTGGTCCAGCAGCGAGAGCGCGTCCCGAGCCGATCCCTCGGACTGCCGGGCGATGGCGTGCGCCACGGGAAGGGCGAGCTTCACGCCCTCCTCCGCGGCGATCTTGGTCAGGAGCTCGGCCATGACCTCCCCGGTGATCCGCCGGAAGTCGAACCGCTGGCACCGCCCCACGATCGTCGCCGGCATCTTGTGGGGCTCGGTGGTGCACAGCACGAACCGGACGCCCAGCGGCGGTTCCTCGAACAGCTTCAGGAGCGCGTCGAAGGCCTCACGGGACAGTCGCTGGGCCTCGTCCAGGATGTAGACCTTCTCCCGCCCCATCGCCGGGGCCGTGGGGGCCCGCTCCCGGAGCTCCCGGGCGTCGTCCACCCCGCCGTGGGAGGCGGCGTCGATCTCCACCACGTCGAGGTGCGAGCCGTCGCGGATCCGCAGGCACTGCTCGCACGTCCCGCACGGCTCGGCCGTCGGTCCGCGCTCGCAGTTCACCATCTTGGCCAGGATCCGCGCCGTGGAGGTCTTCCCGGTGCCCCGGGGCCCGCAGAACAGGAACGCGTGGGCCAGGCGGCCCTCCCGGACCGCGCCCACGAGCGCCCGCACGACGTGCTCCTGCCCCAGAACCTCGTCGGGGGTCTGGGGACGGTACTTCCGGTACAGCGACTGGTACTGCTTCTCCTCGGCCACGCTCCGGCCTTCCCGGGTCAGGACGCACGTCGAACAAAAGGTGGTGACCGCGCAACCGCCGTCGACCTCCAGAGGACTCGGGCGCTCACCAGGCCGGCGGCTCCGGCCAGGCATCCCTGCGGCACCCGCCAGCGCCTGCTTACCGCTGCTTCCTTCCGGACCTGACGGAATTCGCAAGTTGGCGTCACGCAGGACCCAGCCATCGACGCCCCGGTACCTGGGGCGGCCACGGACCCTCCGGGCCTCGGACGGTATTCAGCCCCGCTAGAGCGGATTGCGGGTTCAGGGCACCGCTAGCTCCCCGCCTAGCGCGGTCACCGCCCTGAGTATACGCGGGGGCTCCGACACTCCGGAACCCCCAGGCGCACGTCGTCCCCACGAGGTCCCGATCGGGTATGGACTGCTTCGAGCCTGCCGCGTTCACTCTCCGCACCTTGACTTGACAAGACGCCCGCTGACTGCGTCCCGAGGCATCAACAATCGATGAGCCGGCGGCTGCTGCTGCTGCGGTGGCTCCGGGATTCGAACCCGGGAGGGGGTTGCCCCCCTACACGCTCTCCAGGCGTGCCCCTTCGTCCGCTCGGGCAAGCCACCGGGACGATTGTACGGAAAGGCCGGACGCCTCCATCAGAGGTGGGCCGCCGTCCCGGGGGGGTTTGGGACGGCGGCCCGGCGGGCTCATCCATCGTGAACCTCCTGACAGCCGCCGTCATTCCGTGACGGCCCATCGCGCTCTCGGGCTCGTCGCGGCATCTGCGCGGCTTGCGGCGGGCGGCAGTGCTCACGCGTGCCCCCCCGTTCGCGGGGCGGCATCTTGGCGGAGGCGGCGTGATTCGAACACGCGAGGGGCGGTCAAGCCCCTAACCGCTTTCGAGGCGGTCCCGTTCGTCCGCTCCGGCACGCCTCCGGGGCCGAGTCTAGCAGTGGCCCTGCCGACGCCCCTCGCCCTCAGGGCTGCGGAGACCGGCGCCCCGGCGGCCTCGGAAGAACGACCGGATGACCTCGCCGCACTCCTCGGCGAGGACGCCACCCACCACCTCGGCCCGGTGGTTCAGCCGGGGGTCGCGGAGCACGTCACCCAGGGAGCCGGCGAATCCGGCCTTGGGGTCGGCGGCGCCGAACACCACCCGGGGGACGCGCGCCAGCACCGCCGCGCCGGCACACATCGCGCAGGGCTCGAGCGTCACGTAGAGCGTGCAGCGGTCGAGTCGCCACCGGCCGATGGCCGCCGACGCGTCGCGGAGGGCCAGGATCTCGGCGTGCGCCGTAGGGTCGCCGCGACGTTCCCGCTCGTTCCCCGCGGCGGCCACCACCTCGCCGTCCCGGACCACCACCGCCCCGATCGGGACGTCCTCCCATTCCACGCAGGCGCGAGCCCGGCCGAGGGCCTCACCCATCCACCGCGCGTCGTCGGCCGCTACTGGATCAGGAAGAACCACTGCTCCTCGACGGCATCGTCGGAGCTCGTCGAGCTCAGGATCACGGCCTTCAAGGGCCGGACGTTCTCCGCCCCCTTGTCGAAGTCCGGCCGGTCGTCGGGGGGCATGGTGGCTCTGACCGCGTCCAGCGCGCTCCCCACGTCGACGTAGGCGATGACGTTGTTCTCGAGGTCCACGTGCTGGGCTGCCTGTTCGAACCGGTCGGCCGTGGTCACGTCGCTGCCGCCGTGCGCGTCGATGGCGTTCTGGACGGCCTGGGGGCTCGTCGCCACGATGCCGACGCCATCCACGACCGCCCAGGCCGGCTCCCACCCCATCTGCTGGAGATCGGGCACCTGGATGGACTTGATCGTCGTTCCCTTGTAGTCCTGCGACCGGACCGGCGCCCCCTCGGCGAGCCGGTCCATGACCGTGTCGAGCTGTGCCTGCATCTGGTCGCCGTCCTTGGCCTGCGCGAAGATCGCCCCGCCGGGCGTGGACGTCGTCCCGGGCTGGACCTCCAGACCGATGTCGCCGCCCAGGTTGGCGATGAGGCTCCGCACGCCAAGCTGGTCGAGCTCGCTCAGCGAATCGGCCGCGCAGTCCTCGAGCTGCTGCAGGGTCGTCCCGGCGATCCGATCGGCCCCCGCCAGCCCGAGCAGTCCGTACGCGTTCGCCGGTGTGAACGACAGGGCGATGTTCCGGTGATCCGCCACCGACCCCTGCTCGCTGCCCGGGCTCGGGCTGGGGCCCTTGGACCGGTCGGTGGACACCCCGATGTCGAGCAGCATGCCGTCCGACTCCGCCGAGACGGCCAGCCCCACCCCCCGGAACACCCGGAGGGAATCGAACGAGCTCGAGAGGTTCCCCCCGCACGGACCGGTCCCGCCGGACTGCCCCAGGGACGACTTGAGCTGCGGGAGGTACTTGTCGAGGAGCGCGCCGGTGTTCACGAACGCCATCCCGAGGACGCTGTCCGGCAGCGTGTCCTGCGTCGCGGTGAAGGTGGGGTCGTCGCCCAGGTTCGAGCCGGATCCCTGGTCGGCGTCGACGATCTGCTCCACGGCGCCCAGGCCACTCGCGATCACCGCCGTGTGGTCCACGACCGCATAGGCCACGGAGTCGCCGAACGGGCTCCCACCGGATCCGCCCTGTCCGGTCCCCACCCGGATCTCGACCCCCTTGTAGTCCTGGCTCGCCCAGTCCAGCCCGGCGTTCTCCGACACGCCCTCCAGGCGCGTGAGGGTCTGCCCCGCGAGCGTGTCGTCCTTCGACGCGATGAGCACCTCGATCGTGGGGCCGGCGTCGCTGATCTGCGCCGTGACAGCGAGCTGGCTCCCCAGCCACGGCTTCACGTCGCGGGCGTAGCTGAGCCCGGTCGGGCGCAGGGCGTCCTCCAACATCTGGTCGAGGGTCTTCGTCAGGTCCTTGCCCTGGAGGGCGGGGAACTTCCCGGCCAGGCTCTTCAGGTGGAGCTTCTGGCTGGCTCCCGGGTCGAGGTACGCCGTGACGTAGACCTGGTTGTCGGCCGGGACCATCTTGGCGAGCACGTCGCCGGTTCCGGTGAGCGCGCCGATGATCTTCACCGCCGCGAACGCGATGCCGCCCAGCAGGACCACCCCGGCCACGATGAGCGCGATCAGCTTGCCTCGTCCGCGCCCCCCACCGGTGGCGGGGGGGCCACCCTCCCCGGGCGACCTCGGCGGCCCCTCGCTGAAGGTCTGGGTCGGGGGCGGGATGGGGTCGGTTCCCGGTGCCTGGTAGGCCGGGATCTCCCGCGTGGCCCCGGGTCCCGGCGGGGGCGGAGCCGGAGTCGGGGTCGACGGCGTGGTGGGTTGGCCGGACTCGTGCTCCACGATGGGTTCCTCCCTCGATGTGGTCGCGATCGGCCGGGGCGAGAGGCCCTCGGCCGGACCAGATTGTCCCCCACGATACGCGCTGGGGGAACCCACCGGCCCGTGCTTCATCGAGTTCGTCAGGCAGGCCCCACCGACACCCGGCGGACCCCCCACCGGCTCCAGTGCGGGAAGTCGCCGACCGCCACGAATGCGATGAGGTTCGAGCGCCTCGAACGGATCAGCCGGTCGGGCACCAGGCGCCGCCGGTCACCGCTCCACTGCCCCTCGCCCGTGTGCCACACGTTGCCCACCTCGTGCCAGTTCACCAGGATGCGGACCTCCTTCGGCTGCACGTCGAAGGCCTGGAAGCGCAGCCGGAGCGCCCCGGCGGTGGGAGGCACCAGGAAGAACACCTCCTTGGGATGGGTCCGGTCCGCCGGGAGGAACCCCATGGCCGTGTCCGACGGCAGCGAGACCGGCGAGCCCGTGGCCACCGGCGGGTTCACCGGCATCTGCGACAGCTCCCGCCACTGCGCATCCGACATGCCCGCGTACCCGTACAGGCTGGCTCCCATGACCGAGCGTTCGCGGGCGGCGTGGATCACGGCCGCCGCCTCCCACGGCGAGGTGTCCTCGGTCAGCCCCCCGATCACGTGGATGGGGACGGAGGGATCACCGGTGTGCTCGCGGATCAGCCGGATGTTGTCCGAGATGTACTTGTGCGCCGCCCGGGCCCCGTCGTAGTGGAACGTGTAGTAGGACATCGGCAGGATCACGTCGTAGTAGCTCGGGATCTCCTCCCACGGGAACCCCGGCCAGTAGTCGGGGACCCGGATCATCCCGCGGGGCGAGGGGATGATGGCGCCCAGCGCGTAGTCGTCCCCCACCTCCTGCCGCAGCCGCGCCGACAGCTCCAGCAGGTTCGCCACGCGCTCCTTCGGCTCCACCGTGTTCGCCTCGATGTCGAGGCCGAACCCGTCGAACCCCTGCCCGCCTGACGTGCGGAACTCGATCGAACGCAGGATCCGGCGGAGGTCGATGTCCACGTCGCGGAACTCCGGCAGGTACCACGCGACCACCTCGATCCCCCGGGCGTGGGCCGCCTCGATCAGCTCCGAGTCGGCTCCGGGATGGACCACCGCGTACGGGCGCTTGTAGTTGCCGGTCTCGAGGTACAGGGTCCGGATGCCGTGGGCGGCCATCGCGGCGGCCGCGCCCGCGGGGTCGCCGAGCGCCGTGTGATCGTAGACGTCGACCCACATCCCCGGCCCCCGGTACACGGAGACGTCGGCTCCGGATCCGGCAGTCCGGAAAGCCGCGGGCTGACGGACCGGAGGCGGAGAGCCGGCGGTGCCGGACGCCGCCACGGCCAGGGCGACGAGGATCAGGGTCACGACAGGGATGCGGGGGCGCGTCATGTGGCTCCGGTGTCGGATTCGGGGGGGCCGGGGCACGAGCCCCCGGCGGGTACGTGGCGGACACTCTAGGAATCTCGGCTCGGGAAATCCAGCCCTTTCGCCCGAATCGTTGCGAATCCGCCGGCCCACGATTCGGCGCCTCGGGTCGCGGGTAGGTCCGAGACAGCCCCACGGATGCGCCAAGGAGGAACCGCATGGACGCGATCACGCTGCTGCGGGAGGACCACAGGAACGTCCGGGACTTGTTCCGGCAGTTCGAGAAGGCCGGGGACCGCGCCTTCAAGACCAAGCGCCGGCTGGCGGACCTCGGCGAGCTCATGGACCGGGCCAAGCTCGCGGCGCCGAAGCGGCCTCACCCGCGTTCGCCGGACGAGCCTCCCGGGAACATCGTGGCCGGGCCCATCGCTGCCGTCCTCGACGCCGGCAAGGACGCGGTGAGCCGGGTGACCCGGCGGTCCAAGCGGGCCTCCTGACCGACACGCGGGGGCGGAGCCCCAGACCTCAGCCCGAGGCGGACAAGCCGTACACGTCCATCTCGAACCACAGCCCCGGGAGGGGGCCCTCGGTGAACCCCCACCGGTCGGCCATCCTGTCCAGCAGGTAGAACCCGAACCCCGTCACGTCGTCCGGCTCCTCCGGGACCACGGGGGGTCTCGATCGGCCGGGATCGGTGACCTCCACGCGGACCACCCCATCCTCCGCCAGGAACGACAGGTCCAGGCTCCCGTGACGACCGGCCTGCATCGCGTGCTTGACGGAGGCCGTCACGAGCTCGGCCACCAGCCACTCCAGCCGATCGCTACGGTCGGTGGACAGCGGCGGCCGCAGCGACGCCACCCACCTCCGGGCCAGATAGGGCGCGCGCAGATCGGCCCCCAACTCCATCTCCGCACGCATGCCGGATGATGATTGCCCGCCGGCCGCCGGGTTCAACCGCCCCCGGAGCCGGAGATCCGGCCTCCGGAGCCCTCGGCCGGCGCCGGTCAGGCTCCCGGCGCCGGATCGGCGGTCGCCGCCTGGGCTTCGGGCTCTCCGCCCCGGGGCTTGCGGAACGCGAAGTACGCCCAGAACGCCACCGAGACCACCCCGAACACAACGAACAGCGCGAGCATCGTGTACAGCGGGGTGTTCTTGGAGGTCTGGAAGTAGCCGCCGCCCGGCCGGAGCAGCATGTGGACCAGGGCGAATGCCCCCACCACGAACAGGATCGCCCACCACACGCGGTGCCACCGGAACACCTTGTGCCCGTCGAGGAAGCGAAGCGGCATCAGGCCGATGACCACGGCCTCCACCCCGGTGACGAAGATGGCCACCAGGACGGCGTCGAGCACGAGGATCGGGAGCCCGGCGCCGGGCTGGTTCGCCGCGTCCTTCACCGGGATCCACAGCAGCCACGCGGCGATGCTCACGGCGAGCAGGATGGCGCTCCCGACCGCCAGGCCCCGGCCCTGCTCGTCGTCCTTCACGGCCGCGCTGAACGAGGCGCCGGCGATGATCCCGTACAGGTAGCCGGGCTGGAAGTGCACCAGCCGCGAGACGGCGACGCAGACCACCGCCACGATCAGCGAGCCCGCCAGCAGCCGGATCTGGCCCTCCTCACCGTGGCGTTTCCGCACGTACAGGATCACCGGCACCTCCGCCACGAGCGTGACCGCCACCAGGCCGGCGAGCAGCCCGAGGAACAGCGCCAGCGACGACCGGTGGAACCCGAAGCCCGGTGACAGGAACGCGTAGATCAGCGCGCCCAGGAGGAAGAACAGGCCGAACGCCACCGGCTTGAACCACCGCTTCGCCCGGAGCCGCCCGATCGCCACCGTCGGGCGATTCAGGAACGCGAACCACCCGCGCACCTCGGCGGAGTTCTCCTCGTAGGTGCTGTTGAACAGGACGCTCGGGAACAGGATCAGCAGGAGCATGAGGATTGCGAGCAGCGCGTTCCGCAGGATCACCTTCGGGCTCCACGGGATGTCGCGGGGATCGCCCACGGACCGGACGAACACGGACCGGTCCGGGTTCCCGGGCGGAGGCCCGGGGGACTCGCTGGGCCCGGGTGCCGGCGACGTCGACGGCGAGGTCGAGGGGCCGGCGGTCGGCGAGGCCGACTCGGAGGGAGCGGGCGTCGTGGGCGGCGTGGTGGTGGGCGGCGTGGTGGTGGGC